>Ga0307505_10000046_pt1 | contig 153329 bp, 157 predicted proteins | sample 23_S_MG_FD_202183 | JGI IMG/M metagenome (GOLD analysis project Ga0307505, IMG submission 202183) | Soil microbial communities from Populus trichocarpa stands in riparian zone in the Pacific Northwest, United States - 23_S | ecosystem: Environmental > Terrestrial > Soil > Riparian zone >...
TGCAGCCTTGGATGCACCACTACAACTTCCACCGCCCACACTCCGCGACCTCGCACCGACCGCCAGCCTCCCGCCTCGGCTTCGACGGGAACAACGTCCTGAGAAACTACAGCTAGCGCGTCGTGCCGAACCAGCTGTCGGTGCTCGCCGCCGGGTGGCTGCGGCTGATGATCAGCGCCGATTGCAGATAGAGCGCGTTGAGCAGCCGCATCGCGCGGGTGCGGTCGAAGCCCGGCCAGTCGCTCATCTCGCGCAGGTTTGTGGTCTCGCGCTGCAGCCGCTGCACGGCGGCGAGCAGGGCGCCGCTCAGGTTCAGGCCCCTCAGGGCGGCGCCGGGCGCAAGCCGGTAGGCGGCGCTGCCTGCGATCTCGGGCAGCAACACCTCGCGCGCGCCGCGCAGCGCCAGCGCCCAGGCCAGCGGGCCGAAAGGCGCGTACTGCTGCAGCCGGCCGACGAGTGCATGTTCCGGGTCGCCCGGCGGGCGCAGCACCGCGGGCTCGACCTGCAACACCTGCAGGTCGGCCAGGCGGCTGGCGAGCAGTTCATGCATCGCCAGCGGCGCGTGCACCAGCCGCTCGTAGGGAAAGACGGTCAGGGGCACGACGCGCGGCCCACATTCGAGGTGGATGGCGAGCGCGCGGTTGTGCCGCATGCAGGCCGCCAGCACCACCAGCACGTCGGTCTGGCGGCCGTCGAGCTCGAAGCGTTGCAGGTCGAGCAGCAGCGACGGGCTGAGCGACGACAGCCGGCCCGCGTTGGGGTCGCCGCGGTAGCGTTCCAGTTCTTCCAGGTAACGCCGGAATGCGCTGACGCGCATCAACTCGGGCTCACCGGCGGGCAACGTGGACTCGAAGGTCACGATCGGCAACGACGTTCTATCTAGGCAGAAGGCGCGCGGACCGCCCACGCGTCACTTCGTAACGGCAACCAATGGTAAGCGTTGTGGCGCCGTCTGGGCAGGGGTGGCGGCGCCGAGGCTGTCTCGCTGGCGTTGCAAGGCGCGCCAGAAGCGGCCGTCCTGCGAAGTGGCGAAGTTGATGCGCATCAGCGTCGTCGGCCGCGGCGTGGCGTGGAACAGGCTGCCGGGGGCGGTGAGCCAGCCGTCGTCGAGCAACGCCTCGGCCAGGCGGTCGGTGTCGCAGCCGACGTCGATCCAGCCGAACAGCCCGGCCGGCGGTGTGACGAAGCGGCAGCCGGCCTCCAGCACCCGGGTGGCCGCGCGGCTGCGCGCGGCATCGAGCTGGGCAATCACCCGCGCTGCATGGCGGCGCAGCGCACCGCGCTCCAGGCAGAGGGCGATCGCCCGCTCGGGCAGTGATGGCGTGGACAAGCCGCCGAGCAGTTTCTGGTCGATGAACCGGTCCACCAGCGACGGCGGCGCGGCCAGGTAGCCGACACGCCAGTTGGGGGTCAGGATCTTCGAGTAGCCGCTGACGTACACCGTGCGCTGCAAGCCGTCGAGCGCTGCCAGCCGCGGCGCATGCGGGCTCGCCAGGTGGGCATAGGTGTCGTCCTCGACCAGCGTGAGCGCGTGCGCCTCGGCCAGCTTGAGCAGCCGGTGCGCGGCCGCCAGCGGCAGCGAGCCGCCCGTGGGGTTGTGCAGCACCGACACGGTGACGTAAAGGCGCGGCCGGTGCGCGGCCAGCAGGGCGGCCAGCACGTCCAGGTCCGGGCCCGGTTCGCCGTTGCGGCCGCGCGGCACCGGCAGCAGCTTCATGCCCATGCGCGACAGGCGCGCGAAGTCGACCGCCCAGCCCGGCTCGTCGACCAGCACGGCGTCGCCGGCTTGCAGCAGCGCGCGCGAGATGAGGTCGAGCGCATGAGTCGCGCCGGCGGTGGTGACGATCTGGCTCGGCGCCGCGGGCACACCCAGGTCGGACAGCCCGGCGGCGACCGCCTGACGCAGGCGCAGGTCGCCGGCCGGCTCGCCGTAGTGCAGCGCGCTGTCGTCGCCCGCCATCGCCCGCTTGAGCGCGCCTTGCAGCAACGGCAGGTCCAGCCAGTCGGCCGGCAAGGTGCCCATGCCGGGCCCGGGCAGGCCGCGCTGGAACATGCCGCGGATCAGCGTCGTCGCGTCGACCAGCGGCCGGGGCGCGCTGTCCTCCTCACGCGCGCCGGCCGGCCGCCGCGCCGCCAGGTCGGGGCGGGGCTCGCGCACGAAGAAGCCGCGCTGGCGTTTGGCCTCCACCAACCCACGCGCTTGCAACTGGTCGTAGGCCGCGACCACCGTGCTCGGGCTCAAGCCATGCCGGCGCGCGGCCTCGCGCACCGACGGCAGACGCGCGCCCGCTGGCAGCAGGCGCTGCTCGATGCGCTCGGCATACCGCGCCGCCAACTGCTCGGCCAGCGGCACCGCGGTGCGGCGCGCGAGGGCTTCTGTGTGGGGAAGCTGGGCCATACAGATCCGTGGGTCGTCTGGCAAAGTGTACTGCTCGTGTGTTGTTCTGGGCGGCTAGACTCGTCGCACGATGAGCGCCGCCGAGTTCGCCGCCCTGCTGGCTTTCGCCACCGCGATGAGCTTCACGCCGGGGCCGAACACGACCCTGTCCACCGCGCTGGCGGCGAACTACGGCCTGGCGCGCTCGCTGCGTTTTGTAGTGGCGGTGCCCTTCGGCTGGGCGCTGCTGCTGCTCGCCTGCGCGGCCGGTGTCGGCGCGCTCCTGCAGGCGGCGCCGACGCTCGCGCTGGCGATCAAGACGGCCGGCGTGTGCTACATGGTGTGGCTGGCCTGGCAACTGGCGCAGCGCGACCGCCTGGCCGCTGCCGACGCCGGGGCGGCGCCGGTCGGTTTTGCCGGTGGCGTGGCCCTGCAGTTCGTCAACATCAAGGCCTGGCTGACGGCGCTGACGATCTCCGCGACCTGGATCGCGATCGAGGGCCAGATCGGCTTGCGCCTCGTGCAGGCACTGCCGGTGCTGATGGCCTATGCACTGGTGAGCAACCTGCTCTATGCATTGGTCGGCGCCTCGCTGCGCGGCTGGCTGGCGCAGGGCCGGCGGCTGTTGTGGTTCAACCGCGGGCTTGCTCTGGTGCTCGTGGCCACGGCGGTTTGGATGCTGTCCCGATAGGAGCCTTCTTCATGCCCTGGACCCTGGCCCGCCGCGCCGAGCGGCTCAACCCGTCGATCATCCGCGAGATCCTCAAGCTCACCGAGCAGCCCGGCGTCATCTCGCTGGCCGGCGGGCTGCCGGCGGCGGAGACCTTCCCGGTCGAGGCGATGCGCGCGGCCTGCGAGCGTGTGCTGGCCGACACGCCGCACGAAGCGCTGCAATACGCCGCCAGCGAAGGTTTCGGCCCCTTGCGCGAATGGGTCGCGGCGCAGATGGCCGCGCAAGGCATGGTGGTGGATGCCGGCCAGGTGCTCATCACCACCGGCTCGCAGCAGGGGCTGGACCTGGCGGCCAAGGTGCTGGTCGACGCCGGCAGCACGGTGGCGGTGGAGTCGCCGACCTACCTCGGCGCCTTGCAGGCCTTCGCACCCTACGAGCCCGAGTTCGTCAGCGTGCCCTGCGACGACGAGGGCCCGCTGCCCGACGGCCTGAGCGTTGCACGCGGCGCGCGTTTCCTCTACGTGCTGCCCAACTTCCAGAACCCGAGCGGGCGTTGCATCGGCGACGCGCGGCGCGACGCGATCGTCGCCGCGGCGCAGGCGCAGCGCTTGACGCTGGTCGAAGACAACCCCTATGGCGACCTCTGGTTCGACGCCGCGCCGCCGCGCCCGCTGGCCGCGCGTGCGCCGGGGCAGGTGCTGTATCTCGGCTCCTTCTCCAAGGTGCTGGCGCCGGGGCTGCGGCTGGGCTACATGGTCGCGCCGCCCAAGCTCTACCCCAAGCTCTTGCAGGCCAAGCAGGCTGCCGACCTGCACAGCCCCGGCTTCAACCAGCGTGTCGTGCACGAGGTCATCCGCGACGGCTTCCTCGACCACCATGTGCCGGCCATCCGCGCCCGCTACAAGGCGCAGCGCGACGCGATGCGCAGCGCGCTCGAAGCACACATGCCGGCCGGCTGCCGCTGGCAGGTGCCGGCGGGCGGCATGTTCTTCTGGGTCGAATTGCCCGCGGGACTCGACGCGATGGCGCTGTTGCCGCAGGCGGTGGCGGCCGGTGTGGCCTATGTGCCGGGCTCGGCCTTCTACTGCGCCGACCCGCCGGCCAACACCTTGCGCCTGAGCTTCGTCACCGTGCCGCCCGAGCGCATCGCCGCCGGCGTGGCGATGCTGGGCCGGCTGTTCAACGAAGCCCTGCTGAAGAAGGCCGCATGAAGCTGCCCTTCAGGCAGGTCGATGTGTTCGCGGGCGCCGGGCCGCTGTCCGGCAACCCGCTCGCGGTGGTGCACGGGGCCGACGGCCTGAGTGATGCGCAGATGGCGCGTTTTGCGCGCTGGACGAACCTGTCGGAAACCACCTTCCTGCTGCCGCCCACCGACCCGGGCGCCGACTACCGCGTGCGCATCTTCACGCCGACCACCGAGCTGCCGTTTGCCGGCCACCCGACACTCGGCAGCGCCTGGGCCTGGCTGCAAGCCGGCTGCGTGCCGCGCGACACGGGCGTGGTCGTGCAGCAGTGTGGTGTCGGTCTTGTGCGGGTGCGGCGCGATGGCGAGCGGCTCGCGTTCGCCGCTCCGCCGCGACGGCGCAGCGGGCCGTTGGACGAGCGCCAAGTCGAACGCATCGCGCACATCCTGCAATTGCCACGCGCGGCCATCGTCGCGCACCAGCATTGCAACAACGGGCCGTGTTGGGTGGCGGTGATGCTGGCCAGCGGGAAGCCGGTGCGCGCGCTGAAGCCACGTTTCAGGCCCGAGGACCAGCAACTCGAACTCGGCGTCGTCGGCCCCGGCGGCGACGGTGTGGACTTCGAGGTGCGCGCCTTCTTCCCCGGCGCGAGCGGCATGGCCGAAGACCCGGTGACGGGCAGCCTCAACGCCGCGCTCGCGCAGTGGCTGATCGGCGAAGGCCGCGCGCCGACGTGTTATGTGGCGGCGCAGGGCAGTGGGCGCGTGCACATCGAGGCGGACGGCGACACGGTCTGGGTCGGCGGCGCCGTCGTCGGCTGCATCGAAGGCCAGGTGACGTGGTGATGCAACTCGACCACCTGGTCGTCGCCGCGCGCACGCTGGACGAAGGGCTGACGTGGTGCGAAAGCACGCTCGGCATCGTGCCGACCGCGGGCGGCCGGCATGAGTTCATGGGCACGCACAACCGCGTGTTCTGCATCGCGACACCCGCCTGGCCGCTGGCCTACTGCGAGATCATCGCGATCGACCCCGATGCGCCCGCGCCGGGGCGGCCGCGCTGGTTTGCGCTCGACACCTTCGACGGCCCGCCGCGCCTGCTGCATTGGGTGGCGCGCTGCGACGACATCGATGCCGCGCGCCGCAGCGCGATCGACGCCGGCCGGCCCGACCCGGGGCGGGTGATCGACGCCGCGCGCGGCGACCTGCGCTGGCGCATCACGGTGCCCGACGACGGTGCGCTGGTCGCGCCGACGCTGATCCAATGGGCGAGCCGCCATCCCGCCGCCGCCCTGCCGCCCAGTGGTGTGGAGCTGCTGCACTTCGAGCCGCAGACCCTCACTGCGCAGCTGGGCACGCCGCTCGGCGCGGTTACCCTGACCGGCTCATGAGCGCCACCGAAGAACTGTTCCGCGAGGACGCCGCCTTGCTCGAATGCGACGCACGCATCGTCGCCATCGGCGACACCACCATCGTGCTCGACCGCACGGTGTTCTATCCGCAGGGCGGCGGCCAGGCCGGCGACCGTGGCGAACTGATCGCCGCCGACGGGCATGTGCTCGCCATCGCCGACACGCGCAAGGGCGAGGCGGGTCAAGTGCTGCATCTGCCGGCGACGCCGCCCGCGGGCTGGAGCGTCGGCCAGGCCGTGACGGCGCGCATCGACGCCGGCCGCCGGCACCGCCACATGCGCTTTCACACCACCACCCACCTGCTGTGCGCGCTCGTGCCCCATCCGGTGAACGGCTGCTCGATCACCGCCGACTATGCGCGCCTGGATTTCCACATGACCGAGCCGCTCGACAAGGACACGCTCAACGCCGGCCTCGCGCGCCTGGTCGCCGAGGCGCACGCCGTGCGCCACCGCTGGATCAGCGAGCACGAACTCGACGCCAACCCGGGCCTGGTGCGCAGCATGAGCGTGCAGCCGCCCCGGGGACTGGGGCGCGTGCGGGTGCTGGAGATCGACGGCGTCGACCTGCAGCCCTGCGGCGGCACGCATGTCGCGAATACACGCGACATCGGTGCCGTGGTCGTCACCAAACTGGAGAAGAAGTCGGCGATGACGCGCCGGGTCGTGCTCGGCTTTGCCTAAAGCGCCGCGCTAGTCTTTCCGGTAGTTGTCGTGGCAGGCCTTGCAGCTTTGCCCGACGCCGCCGACCGCGGCCTTGATCTGGTCGATGTTGCCGGTCTTGGCCGCGGCGTTGAGCTTGGTCACTTCTTCCTGGCTCTTCGCGACCGCCGCGTTCCACTTGTCCTTCTCGGTCCAGATCTCGGGCTTGGCCTTCGTGTTGCCCTTGTCGGTGCCTTCGACGAAGCCGGCGAACTGCAGCCGGTTCAGCGTCGCGACGAGTTCGGCCTGCTCGGCGGCGACCTTGGCGTCGAAGGGGATGCGGCCGTTGGCCATCGCCGCAACCCGTCCGAAGTGCGCGCCCTGCAGCGCCATCGCACTCTGGCGGTACCTGATCGCGTCTTCGGGTTTCGCGAACTGCGCCGCGGCAGGCAAGGCCGCCGCCAGGCCGAGGGCGGCCAGCAGCAGCGTCTTCAATGTCGGCATCTCTCACCTCAGCTTGGCTGCGCCGGCCGTTTGCCGACGAGCGCAGTGTAGGCAGCCGTCCAGCCGCCGGCGATTCGGGTTATCGTGTTGTGGACCGGAGCCTGCCTGACCTGCCGCCGATGACGACGCTAGAAGCCGTGCGCGTTTGGGATCTGCCGACGCGGGTTTTCCATTGGCTGCTGGCGGCGACGATCGTCGGCTCGGTGGTGTCGGCCAAGGTCGGCGGGAACGCGATGGTCTGGCACCTGCGCTTCGGCGTGCTCGTGGTGGCGCTGCTGTTGTTCCGGCTTGTCTGGGGTTTCGCCGGCGGCCGCTGGTCGCGCTTTGCCAGCTTCATGCCGACGCGGCCGAGGCTGCGGGCCTTCTGGCGCGGCGAGCGCGGCCTGGACATCGGCCACAGCCCGCTGGGGGCGCTGTCGGTGCTGGCGATGCTCGCCATGCTCGCGCTGCAGGTCGCGACAGGTCTCGTCGCCGACGACGAGATCGCGACGACCGGCCCGTGGAACCGGCATGTCAGCAACGCGACCGCGGCGCTGGCGACCGGCTGGCACAAGAACATCGGCCAGTGGACGATCCTCGCGCTCGTTGGGTTGCACGTCGCAGCGATCGCCTTCTACGACCTGCGGCAGCGCAAGCGCCTGGTGCGGGCGATGATCGGCGGCGACAAGCCCCTGGCTCCCGGCACGCCCGCCTCGGCGGACGGCGCGCTCGCCCGCGCGGCGGCGCTCGCCATCTTTGCCGCCTGCGTCGCGCTGGTGCTGTGGCTCATCGGCGGCGAACTCTGAAGGATGTGATGACCCAGCCCACGATCGAACTGCTCACCCCGACCACGCCGGAACTGTTCCACGCCACGCGCGCGATCTTTCGCGAGTACGCCGAACAGCTCGGCGTCGACTTGTGTTTCCAGGGCTTCGAGGCCGAACTCGCGAGCCTGCCCGCCGACTACGCCGCGCCGCAAGGGGCGCTGCTGCTCGCCTATGTCGATGGCGAGCTGGCGGGCTGCGGCGCAGTGCGCCCGCTGGCGGACGTCGACTACGCCAACGCCTGCGAGATGAAGCGGCTGTACGTGCGGCGCGCGTTCCGCAAGTTCGGGCTCGGCCGCCTGCTGGCGCAGGCGCTGATGGATCGGGCGGTGCAGGCCGGCCACTCGGTGATGCTGCTCGACACGCTCGACGACATGGAGGCCGCGCGCGGCCTGTACGGCACGCTCGGCTTCGAGGAGGTGCCGCCCTATTACTTCAACCCGATCGCCGGCGCACACTATCTGAAGGCGCAACTCGGATGAGGATCAAGCGATGAACCCGTTTCGCCACCTGCTCAAGGCCGCCGGTCATCATCCGCCCGTGGGTACCTGGATCATGTCCGCCAGCGCGATCGTCGCCGAGGCGGTGGGCCACGCCGGTTTCGACTGGGGCGTGATCGACATGGAACATGCGCCGGCCGACCTGATGGAGGTGGTGCAGCTGCTGCAGGCGGTCGGCAACACCAAGCTGGTGCCGGTGGTGCGGGTGCCGTGGAACGAGCCGGTGACGGTCAAGCGGGTGCTCGACGCCGGCGCGCAGACGGTGATGTTCCCCTTCGTGCAGAGCGTCGACGAGGCGCGGCGCGCCGTTGCCGCGACGCGCTACCCGCCGCAGGGTCAGCGCGGCATGTCGGGCATGAGCCGAGCGTCGAAGTACGGCACCCTGCCGGGTTACCTGAAGCAGGCAGACGCGGGCATCGCGGTCATCCTGCAACTCGAGTCGGCCGCCGCGCTGGCGGCGCTGGAAGACATCGCCGCGGTCGACGGGGTCGATGCATTGTTCATCGGCCCGGCCGACCTGTCGGCCAGCATGGGGCATGTGGGGCAGCTCACCCATCCGGCGGTGATGCAGGCGATGGGCGACGCGGTGCAGCGCTGCAAGGCGCTGGGAATGCCGGTCGGCACCCTCGGCGCCGCTCCGGACACGGTGGCGCAGTACCGCGCGATGGGGTTCGACTACCTCGCCGTGGGTTCCGACATCGGTCTGCTCATGCACGGTGCCCAGAGCGCGGTGCACGCGCTGCGCACGCCCGGGGGCGAAGTGCACGTGCATTCGCTGACCGGGGGCACGCGCACGGAGTCGAGCGCGGCCTGAGCGCGGCGCAGCGAGAGCCGGCGGCACGATGTTCCTCGGCCACTTCGGTGTTGCGCTGGCGGCCAAGCGGTTCGCGCCGCGGACGTCGCTGGGCACGCTGGTGCTGGCGGCGCAGTTCATCGATCTGTTGTGGCCGACGCTGCTGCTGCTCGGGCTGGAGCGGGTGCGCATCGAGCCGGGCATCACCCGCGTGGTGCCGCTGGACTTCGTGCACTACCCGATCTCGCACAGCCTGCTGGCCGTCGTCGGCTGGGCGCTGCTCTTCGGCGCCGCCCACCTGCTGCGGCGTCGCGACGCGCGCGCGGCCGTCGTCCTTGCACTGGCGGTGCTCAGTCACTGGCTGCTGGACGCCGTGGCGCACCGGCCCGACCTGCCGCTTTACCCGGGCGGCGCGCAGCTTGTCGGCCTGGGTCTGTGGTCGTCGCTGGGCGCAACCCTGGTCGTCGAGTTCGCGCTCTTCGGGCTCGGTCTGGCGCTCTATCTGCGCGCCACCAGAGCCGACAGGCCACGGCGTTGGCCGTTGTGGGCCTTCGTCGCCTTCCTGGTGGTGGCCTATCTGGCGAGCGTTTCCGGCGACCCGCCGCCTGACGTGACCGCGCTGGCGTGGGTCGGGCAGTCGCAGTGGCTGCTGGTGGCGTGGGCCTGGTGGGTCGATCGGCAGCCGTCCCCGGCTGCCGCCGCCGCCCCGATCAGGCCCCGCTCGCGTACTTGACCGAACAGCCGTAGGCGCGTGTCACCGGCTGACTCACGGCCTTGCCGGCGCGCAACTCGCCCAGCACCTGCTTGACGTAGTTGGTCGCGCCCGGGATGTCGGCCGGGTTGGCGCTCGGCTTGCTGTCGATCGCGCCCGCGTAGGCGAGTACGCCTTGGGCGTCGATCACATACAGGTGCGGCGTGGTGCGCGCGCCGTAGGCCTGGCCGATGCGGCCGCTCTCGTCCATCAGGGTCGCGCTCGGCGCGGCCTTCTGCGACTGCATCCACTGCGCGAGCTGCGCCGGCGGCTGGTAGTCGCTGGCGTCCTTGGCGGTCGAGTTGATCGACAACCACACCACGCCGCCCGCCACCGCGTCCTTCTGCGTCGCCGGCAGGTTGCCGCTGCCGTAGTGCTTGCGCACATAGGGGCAGCCGGGGTTGACCCATTCGAGCACCACCGTCTTGCCCTTGAAGTCCGCCAGGCTGACGCTGCGCCCGGCAGTGTCCGTGGCGGTGAAAGCCGGCGCGGGCTGGCCGACGCTGGCGGCGGCCTGCGCAAGCAACGGTGTGGCGATGAGCAGGGCGGCGAACAAGGTCTTCATGGCGGTCTCCAATCAAGGCGGGCCGAGTGCGTCGCGCACGGCCTGCACACTCAGGATTTCGGGCAGCAGCAGAGGCGCCCTGCTGCCCGGGCGGTAGAGCGCATACACCGGCACGCCGTTGCGGCCGAGTTGTGACAAGGCGCTGCCGATGGCGGCGTCGCGCCGTGTCCAGTCGGCGCGCAGGAGCGCGACACGACGGGCCGCGAAGTCCGCGCGCAGGGCCTCGCTGTTCAGCGTCGTGCGTTTGTTCAGCTGACAGGTCACGCACCAGGCGGCGGTGAAGTCGACGAACACCGGCCGGCCTTCGGCGACCAGCTCGGCCACCCGCGCCGCGCTCCACGGCTCCCAGCCGTCGGCCGCTGCGGCGGCTGTGGCCGGCGGCTGCTCGCGCAGCGCCGGCCAGGCCCAGGCGAGGGTGGAGCCGAAGAGCGCGATCGACGCGACGCCGAAGCCGGCGCGGGCACGTTTGCTGAACCCCGGCGTGCCGAAAGCCCAGGCGACAAAGGCGAGTGCGACCAGCAGCGCGAGCAGTGCCGCGACGCCGTCGATGCCGACCTGCTGGCCGAGCACCCAGACCAGCCAAACGACGGTGGCGAACATCGGGAAGGCCATGAAGGTCTTGAAGCGCGCCATCCACGGCCCCGGGCGCGGCAGCCGATTCGCCAGCCCCGGCCACGCGCTCGCCGCCAGATACGGCAACGCCATGCCGAGGCCGAGCGCCGCGAACACCGACAAGGCCTGCGCCGTCGGCAGCGTGGCGGCGAGGCCCAACGACGCGCCCATGAACGGCGCGGTGCACGGCGAGGCCACCGCCACCGCCAGCACGCCCGTGAGCGCGGAGTCGATCAGCGGATGCCGGGCGCGCGCCGCGGCCACACTGCTGGGCAGCAGCGAGCCGAACTCGAACAGCCCGGCGAGGTTGAGCCCGATGAGCGTGAACAGCGCCGCGAGCAGCACAACGAAACCCGGCGACTGCAACTGGAAACCCCAGCCGAGCTGTTCGCCGCCGGCGCGCAAGGCGATCAACAAAGCGGCGAGGGCGACGAACGACAGCATCACCCCTGCCGTGTAGGCCAGGCCGCCGGCGAGCAACTGGCGCCGGTCGTGCTGCCGGGCGAAGCCGAGCACCTTCAACGACAACACCGGGAACACACACGGCATCAGGTTGAGCAGCGCGCCGCCCACCAGCGCGAACAGCAGCGCGAGGCCGAAGCCGATCGCCGGCGCGGCGGCTGCTGCGGGCGCCGGCGCATCGACCGCATTGATCGGCGCCGCCATGGGCACTGCGACCAGCGCCGGCCAGGGGCCTGCGACATCGAAGCCGACGCGGATGCCCGCCGGCTGGCCGGACGCGGTCAACACCGCGTGCATATGCGCCGGGCTCTCGCTGCGCTGCGCCGACAACGGCTGTTGCACGACCCAGGCCGCGCCGTCCCAGTGCGTGTCGCCGCGCGCGGCGTTCTCGATCACGCCGGCCACCTCGGGGAACCACTGCAGCGGCTGGCCCTGCCAGGCCGCGGGCAGGCCGGTGACACGCAACGCAAGCGCTTGCCCGGCCACCTGCGCCGTCGCGGCGGCACCGGCCAGCTCGAGGGGTTGCGCGGCGCGCGCGGCGTCGAACAACGCCGCATGGCCGCCTGTGGCGGCGCGCGCGGGCAGCTTCAACACGAAGTCGCCGCCTTCGGGGATACAGACGTCTTTGCACACCAGCCACTCGGCGCGCAGCTTGACGTCCAGCGTATCGGCGTCGAAGCCGGCCGGCACCGTGACCGCCACCGGCAGCAGCAACTGGCCTTCGTAGCCGTAGTTCATCAACGGCCCGACCGGCAGCTTGTGCGGCGTCGGCCATTGGATTTCGCCCGCCGTCACGCCGGCCGGCAATTGCCAGGACAGCGCCGTCGGCAGGCCGGAGTCGCCCGGGTTCTTCCAGTAGGTGTGCCACTTCGGCTGGTGCGTGATCGCCAGTCCGAGTTGCAGCGGCTTGCCCGGCGCAACCCCTTCGGGCGCATGCGCGACCAACTCGGCGCGCACCTGGTCGGTCGTGACCACCGCACTCGGCAACGCAGCTTGCGCGAACGGCGCCGCGAGCAGCGCGCTGAGGAAGAAGAACAGACGAGACAACATCGGATGCAAGCTTAAGCGCGATGCCTTAGCGGCGCATGGGGGCAGGTCAAAAGCGCCCGGGTTTGCCCCTATAATCCCGCGGCTTTGCGTATCCAGAGGTACGGGCTTGATGTCAAAACCGCAGCCTGATCGATGGAGCGACGAAGCCGACCGAGGCGACGGTAGCGACCGGCCCTACAAGCGTTTGACGCGCGACGAGGCCCGGGCGTTGACGGCGCAAGACCCGCCGGTGTCACCGTGGTGGGTGATCGGGGTGCAAGCCGCGGTCGGGACGGTGGTGGCCACGCTTGCGGGGCTGCTCACCGGGCGGTTGGAAGTGTTCTGGTCGGCGCTGTATGGCGCTGGCGTGGTGGTGGTGCCGGGGGCCTTGATGGCGCGCGGCATGACCAGCAAGCTCTCGAGCGTGTCGCCCGGCGCCAGTGCCGTCAGCTTCATGGGCTGGGAGTTCGTGAAGATCGGCGTTTCGGTCGCGCTGCTGATGCTGGCGAGCCGGATCGTGGTGCCGCTGTACTGGCCCGCCCTGCTGGTGGGGCTGGTGGTGTGCATCAAGGTGTATTGGGTGGCGCTGCTGTGGCGCCGCCCGAAGATCAAAAACAGCGAGTAGAGGGTTCGAGCGACACATGGCAGCCGAAGGTCACGCTCCCACCGCGGGCGAATACATCGTCCACCATCTGCAGCACCTGCAGAACCAGAAACAGACGGCGGTGGTCGACTTCACCGTCTTGAATATCGATTCGATCTTCTGGGCCGTGCTGCTCGGCGTGGTCGGCTGCTGGTTGCTGTGGCGCGCGGCGCGCAAGGCGACATCCGGCCCGCCCGGGCGCTTCCAGGCGGCGGTGGAGATCCTGGTCGAGATGGTCGACAGCCAGGCCAAGGGCATCGTGCACAACGCGCACAGCCGCAAGCTCGTGGCGCCGCTGGCGCTGACGGTGTTCATCTGGATCTTCCTGATGAACTTCATGGACCTCATCCCGGTCGATCTGTTGCCGTGGATCACCGAGCGCATGGGCATCCCCTACCAGCGTGTCGTCGCCACCGCAGACCTGTCCGTGACGATGGGGCTGTCGCTGTCGGTGCTGCTGATCTGCATCGTCTACAACATCAAGATCAAGGGCGCCGGCGGCTGGCTGCACGAACTCTTCAGCGCGCCCTTCGGCGACAAGTGGTACCTGTATCCGGTGAACTTCGCGATGCAGATGGTCGAGTTCCTCGCCAAGACGGTCTCGCACGGCATGCGGTTGTTCGGCAACATGTACGCGGGCGAATTGATCTTCATGCTGATCGCGCTGATGGGCGGTGCCTTCGCGCTCACCGCCACCGGCATTGGCCTCACGATCGGCCACATCATCGCCGGCACCGCCTGGGCCATCTTCCACATCCTGATCATCACCCTGCAGGCCTTCATCTTCATGATGTTGACCTTGATCTACATCGGCCAGGCGCACGACGCGCACTGACCACCCCCTTCACGTTAACCAAGCAACCTCTCTAGAAGGAGTCACCATGGAAGTCATCAGCTTTGTCGCCCTCGCGTCCGGCCTGATCATCGGTCTGGGCGCCGTCGGTGCCTGTATCGGCATCGGCATCATGGGCAGCAAGTACCTGGAATCGGCCGCGCGCCAGCCCGAGCTGATGGGCGAGTTGCAGACCAAGATGTTCCTGCTCGCCGGCCTGATCGACGCCGCGTTCATCATCGGCACCGGTATCGCGCTGTGGTTCGCCACGGCCAACCCGTTCCTCGGCCAGATCGCCAACCTGCCCAAGTAATTGGCCCACCCCCGGAGCGGCTGCGCCGCTTCCCCCTCGAGGGGGCGGCGCCAGCGGCCCGGCAGAGCCGGTTCCGCGGCGCCCACTTGGATTAGTCCACGCCTAAGGCAAGCATGAGCATCAACGCAACCCTCATCGTCCAGATGATCGTGTTCGCGATCCTGGTCTGGTTCACGATGAAGTTCATCTGGCCGCCGATCACCGCCGCGCTCGACGAGCGCGCGAGGAAGATCGCCGAAGGCCTGTCCGCCGCCGACAAGGCGAAGTCCGAACTGGCCGTCGCCAACAAACGCGTCGAGGAGCAACTGTCCGCGGCGCGCGACGACGCCGCCAAGCGCCTGGCCGACGCCGAGCGGCTGGCGCAGTCGATGATCGAGGACGCCAAGGCGCGCGCCGGCGAAGAGGGCGCCAAGATCGTCGCTGCCGCTCGCGCCGAGGCCGAGCAGGAGGCGGTGAAGGCGCGCGAGGCGCTGCGCGAGCAGGTCGCCGTGCTGGCCGTCAAGGGCGCCGAAGCCATCCTGCGCAAAGAGGTCAATGCCGGCGTGCATGCCGAATTGCTCGGTCGGCTGAAGGCGGAACTCTGAGATGGCCGAACTCGCCACCATCGCGCGGCCTTATGCCGAGGCACTGTTCAAGGCCGGCGCTGGTTCGTCGGATTTGGCCGTTGCGGCCGAACAGGTGCAGGCGCTGGGCCAGATCGCCCGCGACCCGCGCTTGCGGCAGTGGGCGGACAACCCCAAGGTCGATGACGGTCAGGTCTACGACTTCGTCGCCGGTCTGGTGAGCCTGGCGCCGACGGTGCAGAACTTCCTGCGCGCCGTGATCGCCAATGGCCGCCTGGCCGCGTTGCCGGAGATCGCGCAGCAGCTTCACGCGCTGGTGAATGCGAAGTCGGGCGTGTCGGATGCGCTGATTCAAAGCGCCTTCCCGATCGCCGACGGGCAGTTGCCTGACGTGGTGAGGTCGCTCGAACAGCGTTTCGGCCGCAAGTTGAACGCCAAGGTGCAGGTCCAACCCGAGCTGATCGGTGGCATCCGCGTGGTCGTCGGCGACGAGGTGCTCGACACCTCGGTGAAGGCGCGTCTCGAACAAATGAAGATCGCGCTGACGGCGTGATCCGGAGCCAACTCATGCAACTGAACCCCGCAGAAATTTCCGAGCTGATCAAGAGCCGCATCGAGGGCTTGCAGGCATCGTCGGACATCAAGAACCAGGGCACCGTGGTGTCGGTCACCGACGGCATCGTGCGTGTGCACGGCCTGTCCGACGCCATGCAGGGCGAGATGCTCGAGTTCCCCGCCGGCCGCGACGGCCAACCCTCCTACGGCCTGGCGCTCAACCTCGAGCGCGACTCGGTCGGCGCAGTGATCCTGGGCGAGTACGAGCACATCTCCGAGGGCGACACGGTCAAGTGCACCGGCCGCATCCTGGAAGTGCCGGTCGGCCCCGAGCTGATCGGCCGCGTCGTCAACGCGCTCGGCGCGCCGATCGACGGCAAGGGCCCGATCAACGCCAAGATGACCGACGTGATCGAGAAGGTGGCGCCGGGCGTGATCGCGCGCCAGTCGGTGAGCCAGCCGGTGCAGACGGGTCTGAAGTCGATCGACGCGATGGTGCCGATCGGCCGCGGCCAGCGCGAGCTGATCATCGGCGACCGCCAGACCGGCAAGAGCGCGGTGGCGATCGACACGATCATCAACCAGAAGGGTCAGAACATGACCTGCGTCTACGTCGCGATCGGGCAGAAGGCGAGCTCGATCAAGAACGTGGTGCGCGCGCTGGAACAACACGGCGCGATGGACTACACCATCGTCGTCGCCGCGTCGGCCAGCGAGTCGGCCGCGATGCAGTATGTGTCGGCCTACTCGGGCTGCACGATGGGCGAGTACTTCCGCGACCGTGGCCAGGACGCGCTGATCATCTATGACGACCTGTCCAAGCAGGCCGTCGCCTATCGCCAGGTATCGCTGCTGCTGCGACGCCCGCCAGGCCGCGAAGCCTACCCGGGCGACGTCTTCTATCTCCACTCGCGCCTGCTGGAGCGCGCCGCGCGCGTGAACGCCGACTATGTGGAAGCATTCACCAAGGGCGAGGTGAAGGGGCAGACCGGTTCGCTCACCGCGCTGCCGATCATCGAGACCCAGGCCGGCGACGTGTCGGCCTTCGTGCCGACGAACGTGATCTCGATCACCGACGGCCAGATCTTCCTGGAGACGAGCCTGTTCAATGCCGGCATTCGCCCCGCGATCAACGCCGGCATCTCGGTCAGCCGCGTCGGCGGCGCGGCGCAGACCAAGCTGGTCAAGAACCTGTCGGGCGGCATCCGCACCGACCTGGCGCAGTACCGCGAGCTGGCGGCGTTTGCGCAGTTCGCGAGCGACCTCGACGCCGCGACGCGCAAACAGCTCGACCGCGGCGCGCGCGTGACCGAGCTGCTCAAGCAGCCGCAGTACAGCCCGCTGCCGATCAGCCTGATGGCCGCGACGCTGTTCGCCGTCAACAAGGGCTACACCGACGACCTCGACATCAAGAAGGTGCTGCCCTTCGAACACGGCCTGCACCAGTTCCTGAAGTCCAGCCACGCTGCGCTGCTCGACAAGCTCGAGAAGGACAAGGCGCTGGACAAGGACAGCGAAGGCCAGCTCGACGCCGCCGTCGCCGCGTTCAAGAAATCCTTCGCCTGACTGAGGAACTGCCATGGCAGTCGGTAAAGAGATCCGCGGCAAGATCAAATCGGTGGAGAACACCAAGAAGATCACCAAGGCCATGGAGATGGTCGCCGCCTCCAAGATGCGCAAGGCGCAGGAGCGCATGCGCCACGCGCGGCCCTATGCGGACAAGATCCGCAACATCACCGCCAACCTGTCGCAGGCGAATCCCGAGTACCACTCGCCCTATATGCGCGAGGGCGGCAACGCCAAGGTCAGCGGCTTCATCGTCGTCACTACCGACAAGGGCCTGTGCGGGGGTTTGAACACCAACGTGCTGCGCGCGCTGACCAACAAGATGCGCGAAGTGCAGGCCGAAGGCGCCACGAGCCAGGCGGTGGCGATCGGCAACAAGGGCTTCGGCTTCTTGAACCGCATCGGCGCGCCGGTGCTCAGCCATGCGATCCAGCTCGGCGACGCGCCGCAGCTGGACAAGCTGATCGGCCCGGTGAAGGTGATGCTCGACGCGTTTGTCGAAGGCAAGGTCGACCGCGTGTTCCTGTGCTACACCAAGTTCATCAACACGATGAAGCAGGAGCCGGTGGTCGAGCAGCTGCTGCCGCTGGCGGCCGACAAGTTCACGCAGAGCGCGGAAGAGAAACAGGCCTACGGCTGGGACTACATCTACGAGCCCGACGCGGCGAGCGTCATCGACGAGTTGCTCAAGCGCTACATCGAGGCGCTGATCTACCAGGCGGTGGCCGAGAACATGGCGAGCGAGCAGAGCGCGCGCATGGTCGCCATGAAGGCCGCGACCGACAACGCCGGCAGCCTGATCGCCGAGCTGAAACTGATCTACAACAAGACGCGCCAGGCGGCGATCACGAAAGAGCTTTCGGAGATCGTCAGCGGCGCGGCTGCGGTTTGACGGATTTCGATTCTAGGAACACACCATGCAAGCGACCCCACAACAAGCCCAGGGCAAGATCGTGCAGTGCATCGGCGCCGTCGTCGACGTCGAGTTCCCGCGCGAGCGCATGCCGCGCATCTACGACGCGCTGAAGATGGACGGCTCGGCGCTGACGCTGGAAGTGCAGCAGCAGCTCGGCGACGGCGTCGTGCGCACGATCGCGCTCGGCTCCTCCGACGGCCTGCGCCGCGGCATGGTCGTCAGCAACACCGGCGCCGGCATCTCGGTGCCGGTGGGCAAGGCGACGCTCGGCCGCATCATGGACGTGCTGGGCAACCCGATCGACGAGCGCGGCCCGGTGAGCCAGGAGCTCACCGCCGGCATCCACCGCAAGGCGCCGGCCTACGACGAGCTGAGCCCGTCGCAGGAGCTGCTGGAAACCGGCATCAAGGTCATCGACCTGATCTGCCCCTTCGCCAAGGGCGGCAAGGTGGGACTGTTCGGCGGCGCCGGCGTCGGCAAGACCGTCAACATGATGGAGCTGATCAACAACATCGCGAAGGCGCACTCGGGCTTGAGCGTGTTCGCCGGCGTCGGCGAGCGCACCCGCGAGGGCAACGACTTCTATCACGAGATGATGGAGTCGGGCGTCGTCAACTCGGACAACCTCGCCGAGTCGAAGGTGGCGATGGTCTATGGCCAGATGAACGAGCCGCCGGGCAACCGCCTGCGCGTCGCGCTGACCGGCCTGACGATCGCCGAGAGCTTTCGCGACGAAGGCCGCGACGTGCTGTTCTTCGTCGACAACATCTACCGCTTCACGCTCGCCGGCACCGAAGTGTCGGCGCTGCTCGGGCGCATGCCATCGGCGGTGGGTTACCAGCCGACGCTGGCTGAAGAGATGGGCCGGCTGCAGGAGCGCATCACCTCGACCAAGGTGGGTTCCATCACTTCCATCCAGGCCGTCTACGTGCCGGCGGACGACCTGACCGACCCGTCGCCGGCGACCACCTTCGCCCACCTGGACGCCACCGTCGTGCTGAGCCGCGACATCGCCTCGCTCGGCATCTACCCGGCGGTTGACCCGCTGGACAGCAACAGCCGCCAGGTCGACCCCAACGTCGTCGGCGAGGAGCACTACACGACGACACGCGCGGTGCAGGCGACGTTGCAGCGCTACAAGGAACTGCGCGACATCATCGCCATCCTCGGCATGGACGAGCTGAGCCCGGAGGACAAGCTGGCGGTGTCGCGCGCGCGCAAGATCCAGCGCTTCCTGAGCCAGCCCTTCCACGTCGCCGAGGTCTTCACCGGCACGCCGGGCAAATACGTGCCGCTGAAGGAAACCATCCGCGGCTTCAAGATGATCGTCGCCGGCGAATGCGACGCGCTGCCCGAGCAGGCGTTCTACATGGTCGGCACGATCGACGAAGCGTTCGAAAAAGCCAAGAAGATCCAGTGATGGCCGAGTCGCAGCACACCATCCACGTCGACGTCGTCAGCGCCGAAGCGTCGATCTTTTCCGGCGAGGCGAAGTTCGTCGCCCTGCCGGGCGAACTGGGCGAACTCGGCATCTACCCGCGCCACACACCGCTGATCACGCGCATCAAGCCGGGCGCGGTGCGCATCGTGCGTGCCGACAACGACGAAGAAGAGTTCGTCTTCGTCGCCGGCGGCATCCTCGAGGTGCAGCCCGGCACGGTGACCGTGCTCGCCGACACCGCGATCCGCGGTCACGATCTCGACGAGGCCAAGGCCAGCGAAGCCAAGAAACGCGCCGAAGAGGCGATGAAAAACGCCAAGACCGACATCGACTTCGCCGCCGCCCAGGGCGAGTTCGCGGCGATGGCGGCGCAGATCGCGGCGATCCAGAAGCTGCGGCGCAAGTAGGCCCAGCACGGGCGTTGCGCACATCGGGGCCGGTCTGTTACATGCGGGTCGGCCCCGAGTTCCTTTGCCCCCGCCACACGGCTAGTCTGCGGCCATGAACACCGCCGCCCCCCGCCGCCACACGCTCGGTGACCTGCTGCACCGCAGTGCCGCGCGTTTCCCGAACAAGCTCGCGATCGCCTGCGGCGAGGGCGTGCGCTGGACCTACCGTGAGTTCGATCAGCTCTGCGATCGCCTCGCCGCAGGCCTGGCACAGCAAGGCATCAACATGGGTGACCGGGTCGCGATCCTGGCGCGCAATTCGCATGGTTTTGCGGCGCTGCGTTTCGCACTCGCACGCCTGGGCGCGGTGCTGGTGCCGATCAACTTCATGTTGAAGGCCGAGGAAGCCGCCTACATCCTGCGCCACGCCGGTGCGCGCCTGCTGGCGACCGACTCGGGCCTGGCGCTGCTGGCGCGCGCCGCCGCGGCGCTGGACACCCAAGTGGAGCGGCTGCTCTGGCTGCCGTCGGAAGACGCCAGCGAAGCGCAGTCCGACATGCTCCAGTTCGACACGCTGGCCGCCTGCGCCGAAGCGCCGCCGACGGTCGAGATTGCCGGCAACGACCTGCTGCAGATCGTCTACACCAGCGGCACCGAGTCCAGTCCGAAGGGCGCGATGCTCACGCACGACGCGGTGATGTGGCAGTACGTCAGTTGCGTGGTGGACGCATCGATCGCCACCGATGACTTGGCGCTGCACGCGCTGCCGCTGTACCACTGCGCGCAGCTGGATGTCTTCTTCGGCCCGGCGATTTATGTCGGCTCCACCAACGTCATCACCGCCAAGCCGGTGCCCGACAACCTGCTGCCGCTGATCGAAAAACACCGCATCACCAGCTTCTTCGCGCCGCCGACGGTGTGGATCTCGCTGCTGCGCTCGCCGCTGTTCGATTCGACCGATCTGTCCAGCCTGCAGAAGGGCTACTACGGCGCGTCGATCATGCCGGTGGAGGTCATGAAGGAAATCGCGCGCCGGCTGCCGAACGTCAAGCTGTGGAACCTGTATGGCCAGACCGAGATCGCGCCGCTGGCGACCATGCTCGGCCCCGACGACCAGTTGCGCAAGCCGGGCTCCTGCGGCCGCGCGGTGCTGAACGTGGAAACACGCGTGGTGGACGATGCGATGCACGACGTGCCGCACGACGGCGCGAGCGTGGGCGAGATCGTGCACCGCAGCCCGCAGTTGCTGCTCGGCTACTTCCACGACGACGAGCGCACGGCCGCTGCCTTCGAGGGCGGTTGGTTCCACTCCGGCGACCTGGGCACGATCGACGACGAGGGTTACATCACGGTCATCGACCGCAAGAAGGACATGATCAAGACCGGTGGCGAGAACGTCGCCAGCCGCGAGGTCGAGGAGGCGATCTACAAGCTCGCCGGCGTCAGCGAAGTGGCGGTGGTCGGCCTGCCGCACCCACGCTGGGTGGAAGCGGTGGTAGCAGTGGTGGTCGCCAAACCCGGCGTGGCGCTCGACGAAGCCCAGGTGCTGGCGCACTGCGGCCGGCACCTGGCAAGCTTCAAGGCGCCCAAGCGTGTCGTGTTCGCGGACTCGCTGCCGAAGAACCCGAGCGGCAAGCTGTTGAAGCGCGAGTTGCGAACGGCGCACCAGGCACTGTTCGCTCGAGGCTGAGGTCGCCCGCACGACAATCGCACCATGGGCAAGTCAAACACGGACCGTCTGAGCAAACGCGACTACCAGGCGCAACTCCAGCCGCTCGAGCTCGAGCTGAACGCCATGGCGCGCTGGCTGCGCCCCAGCGGCAAGCGCCTGCTGGTGATCATCGAAGGCCGCGACACGGCCGGCAAGGGAGGTGTGATATCGGCGATTGCCGATACGCTGAACCCGCGCCAGTGCCATGTCGTCGCGTTGCCCAAGCCGAGCGAGCGTGAGCGCACGCAGTGGTACTTCCAGCGTTACGTCGCGCACCTGCCGGCGGCGGGTGAGCTCGCGCTCTTTGACCGCAGTTGGTACAACCGCGCCGGTGTCGAGCGCGTGATGGGTTTCTGCACCGAGGAAGAGACACAAGCCTTCCTGGCCCAGGTGCCGGCCTTCGAGCGCCTGCTGGTGGCCGACGGCCTGCTGCTCTTCAAGTACTGGTTGACGGTCGACCAGGAGAAGCAGGAGGAACGTTTCGCCGAACGCTTGGCTGACCCGCTGAAACGCTGGAAGCTGTCGCCGATCGACCTGAAGGCGCGCGAGAAGTACGCCGACTACGGCCGCGCGCGCGATGCCATGCTGAAGGCCACGCACACCAAAGAAGCGCCGTGGACGCTGGTAGATTTCAACGACCAGCGCGCGGGCAGGCTCAAGCTCATCCGCCACCTGCTCGACCACTTGCCCGACACGGCGGTGCCCGACGATCCCATCACCTTCCCGCCGCTGGCGGGCAAGCCGCTGAAGGAGAGTTTCAGCGGCAAACTGCGGCCGATCTGATGACCACTGCTACGACCATGCAAGCTCCGGCGACGAACCCCGGGCCGATGTCGCCCTTTCACCTCGCCTTCCCGGTGCACGACCTCGCGCTCGCGCGCCAATTCTACGGCGAGACCCTGGGCTGCCCGGAAGGCCGCAGCGCGGACGACTGGGTCGACTTCAACTTCTACGGCCACCAGATCGTGGCCCACCTGGCACCCGCTGAAACCGGCCCGGCGCAGCGCAATGCGGTCGACGGGCAGGGCGTGCCGGTGCGCCACTTCGGCATCGTGCTGCCGATGGCCGAGTGGCAGGAGGCCGCCCGGCGGCTGCGCGGGCGCGGCGTTGAGTTCGTGATCGAACCCTACACGCGCTTCAAGGGCGAGCCCGGCGAGCAGGCGACGATGTTCTTCCTCGACCCGTCGGGCAACGCGCTCGAGCTGAAGGCCTTCGCCGACATCTCGATGCTCTTCGCCCGTTAGCCGATCCAGACCCGATTCGGCAGTTCGTCCGGGTTGGCCGCGCCGGGCACGAGCGGGAAGTGCCGCGTCAACAAGGCATCGACGCCCGCGATCGCCGAGCCCAAGCCCTCTTCGAAGCGGCCGGCGCGAAACGCCCCGCGCATGCCATCGACCAGCGTGTCCCACTCGGCCTGCGGCACATAGCGCGCCACGCCGCGGTCGGCGACGATCTCGATGTCGTGCTCGACCAGCAGCAGGTAGATCAGCACGCCGTTGTTGGCCTCGGTGTCCCACACGCGCAGCTTGCCGAACATCGTCAACGCACGATCGCGCGCCGCCAGGCCCTGCCAGAGGTACGACAGGGGCAGGCTCGATTCGATGCAGACGCAGATCTCGCCGCTGTGTTTGCGCTCGCTGGCGGTAACCTGCGACTCCAGGTGTTCGACCGCCGCCGCGGACAGCGCACGCCGGGTGTCGGTGTCGTCGAACCAGCGGTGCGCGAGGATGCGCCGCCAGCGTGGGGTGCGGTGGCTGATGGTCATCGCTACCAGCTGCCCCCGGCGCCGCCGCCGCCGAAGTCGCCGCCGCCGCCCGACCCGAAGCCACCACCGAAGCCGCCGCCCCAACCGCCGCCGCCGCCGCCCCAGATGATCGGCGGCAGGGCGCCGCCGCCGCGCCGCCCCGAGCTCATCGTGCGCCCGGCGGCGCCGACGCCGAACAGGCCGACGAGCAGCAGCGCGATGGCGCCGACCCCGAGCGCGATCAGCAAACTCGTGCTGAGCCAGAAGCCGACACCACCCGCCGCGCCGGCGGTGGCGAGCGAGCCGAGCTTGCGGCCGAACATGCCGGTCAGCACCGCGCCGAGGATCGGCACCGCGACGAAGAAGAACATCGCCAGCGTCGTCAGATCGAGGCCGCCGCCGTCACCGCCGCCGGCCTCGCCGCGCCAGCGGTCGTCGCGCTGCGGCATCGGCAGCTGCTCGCCGCGGATGAGCTGGGTCAGCTGATTCACCGCCGCCGTCAGGCCGCTGTAGTAGTCGTTGGCGCGAAACGCAGGCCGCAGCGCACCGTCGATGACCCGTTTGGCGGCCAGGTCGGGGATCGCGCCTTCGAGCGTCTTGGCGGTCGCGATCCACATCCGGCGGTCGTCCTTCGCCACCACGATCAGCAGGCCGTCGCCGACCTCGCGCCGGCCGAGCTTCCAGCTCTCGCCGACCCGCTGCGTGTAGGAGCCGATGTCCTCCGGCTGCGTCGTCGGCACCATCAGCACGACGAGCTGCGAGCCGGCCTCGGCCTCGAACGCCGCCAACTGAGCTTCCAGCGCCGCACGCTGCTCGGGCGTGAGCGTGGCGGTCTGGTCGATCACCCGCGCGGTGAGCGCCGGCACCGGCAGCGGCTGCTGCGCGTGCGCGAAGCCGAGCCCCGCCAGCAGCAGCGCCAGCAGCGCGAGCCGCAGCGTGTTCAGCATCTCAGTGGCGCCGGGCCGCTCCCCAGCCACTCAGCGCCCCCTCGGGGGGCAGCGAACGAAGTGAGCGTGGGGGTTTCATGCCTGCGTTTACTTCGACGCCGGCTTGTCGAAGTTGACCGTCGGCGGGGCCGAAATCTGCGCCTCGTTGGCGACCGCGAAGTTGGGCTTGACCTCGTAGCCGAAGATCATGGCCGTCAGGTTGGTCGGGAACTGACGCGCCAGCACGTTGTAGTCGGCCACCGTCTTGATGTAGCGATTGCGCGCGACGGTGATGCGGTTCTCGGTGCCTTCGAGCTGCACGCGCAGATCCTGGAAGCCCTGGTTGGCCTTCAGGTTGGGATAGGCCTCGCTCACCGCCATCAGGCGCGACAGCGCACTCGACAGCTCGCCCTGCACCTGCTGGAAGCGGCTGAACGCTTCGGGGTTGTTGAGCGTCTCCGGTGTCACCTGGATCGACGTTGCCTTGGCGCGCGCTTCGATCACGCGGGTCAGCGTCTCCTGCTCGAAGTTGGCTTCGCCCTTGACGGTGTTGACGATGTTCGGGATCAGGTCGGCGCGCCGCTGGTACTGGTTGACCACCTCGCTCCAGGCCGCCTTGACCCCTTCGTCGAGGGTCTGGAACTGGTTGTAGCCGCAGCCGGACAGGCCGAGCACGGCCAACGCCGCCGCCGCCCAAACCAGCACTCTGTTGAACATCGTCGTCATTGGGGGCCTCCTCGATGGGATGCGGATGCTAACCGCGGCCCGAAGGTGGGGGAAGGCGGGCGCGGTTTCAAGCCGCCGCCCGTACATTCGTGCGCATGACGAGGCGCGCGATCGTGGTCGGGGCCGGCGGCGCGCTTGGCGCCGCGGTGCTCGAACAGGCCCTGGGCGCCGGCCTGTTCGCGCAGGTCGTGGTGCTTGCCGACGAGCCGATCGCACCCGCGCTGCGCGGCTTCGTCGCCGTCGACCGGGCGGCGCTCGAAGGCGGCGGCGTACGTGCCGACACCGCTTTCGTCGTCTTCGACCGCGCGCGCGGCCGGCACGGTCGCGAAGACGCTTTCCATCGGCCCGACCCGATCGTGCTGCCGGCATTGGCGCGGCTGCTGCACGGCCGCTGCGGCGTCGCGCGCCTGCTGCTGGTGCTGCCGCACGCGCCGGCGCTGCTGCCGCAGGCGCTCAAGGCCGGGCTGGCGTCGCTGGACGAGCAGGCGGTGGCCGCCACCGGCTTCGAGCAGCTGGTGATCTTGCGCCCGTCGCAGCAGGCGGCAGACGGCAGCACACGCTCGCTGCCGCAACGGGTGGCGCAGGGCATGCTCGCGCAACTGCGCTGGATGATCCCGCAGCGCGACCAGCCGATGCGGCCGGGCAAGGTCGCCGCGCTGGCGCTCGAGATCGCACGCGCCTTGCCGCATGCAAGGGGAGGCACACGCGTCGCGCCGCCGGAGCTCGTCTGGCAGGCCGCGCAGCCGCAGCAGGATGTGGCTGCGCTGGTGCAGGCCTGGCTCAAAGGCGGCACTGCGGATAATCCGGCCCGATGATGAACGACTCCTTCCTGCGTGCCTGCCTGCGCCAGCCGACGCCGCACACGCCGGTCTGGCTGATGCGCCAGGCCGGCCGCTACCTGCCCGAGTACCGCGCCAGCCGCGCCAGGGCGGGCAGCTTCATGGGCCTGGCGACGAACCCGCAGTTCGCCACCGAGGTCACGCTGCAGCCGCTGGAGCGTTACCCGCTCGACGCGGCGATCCTGTTCTCCGACATTCTGACCGTGCCCGACGCGATGGGCCTGGGCCTGCAGTTCGCGCAGGGCGAAGGGCCGCGTTTCGAGCGGCCGGTGCGCGACGAAGCGGCGGTGGCCGCCTTGCAGGTGCCGGACCTGGACCGCTTGCGCTACGTCTTCGACGCCGTGCGGTCGATCCGCCGCGCGTTGGCCACCCCAACCGACGCTCAAGGGCGTCGGGTCGGCCGCGTGCCGCTGATCGGCTTTGCCGGCAGCCCCTGGACGCTGGCCTGCTACATGGTCGAAGGCGGCGGCAGCGACGACTACCGGCGCGTCAAGTCGATGCTCTATGCGCGGCCCGACCTGCTGCACCACATGCTGGCCGTCAACGCCGACGCCGTGGCGGCCTACCTGAACGCGCAGATCCACGCCGGCGCGCAAGCGGTGATGGTGTTCGACAGCTGGGGCGGCGTGCTCGCCGACGGCGCCTTCCAGACCTTCAGCCTGGCCTACACCGAACGGGTGCTGCGCCAGCTCGTGCGCGAGCACGAAGGCAGCCGGGTGCCGGCGATCGTCTTCACCAAGGGGGGCGGGCCGTGGCTGGAGGCGATCGCGGCTTGCGGGGCGGACGTGGTCGGACTGGACTGGACGGTGAACCTCGCCGCCGCGCGTCAGCGGGTGGGCGATCGGGTGGCGTTGCAGGGCAACCTCGACCCGATGGTGCTGTTTGGCGGCGAGGCGGCGGTGCGCGCCCAAGCGCGGCGCGTGCTCGACAGCCATGGCGCCGGCCCCGGCCATATCTTCAACCTCGGCCACGGCATCAACCAGCACACGCCGCCCGAGGCGGTGGCGGCGCTTGTGGATGAGGTGCACCGTTACTCACGCGCCCTGCGGCGCAGCACCCCCTGAATGCGGTGGGTGATGTGCACAACTGGTCGTGCGCAAACGGTAAGTGAGTGCTCAGGATTCGACTTATCCCCACTGAATTTGGCACGCTGCAACGGCTCGATCGCACGGCCCGGCAGTCACTGGGTGTAACCCGTGGCGCGCTAAGTCATTGATTTATCGAGAACACGGGCGGTGCCGCATGCGCGCGCAAACCAGGCGGACACCAGCAATTTCAGGCACTTATCTTCTGGTTCGCCCGATTGCCCACAAAGTTATCCACAGAAACGGTGCACTGCTTAGAAAAGACATGGCCGATCATCGACTTACGGCCGATGGTTGAGCCAGCGCCGAGCTTGCGGCTGCAACTGCATGAACGCTGAGTCGGCCCGTCTGACGGTGGCGGTCGAGTTGCCGCAGCACGCCGGCCGACTCTCCCTGTTGCACTATGTGAGCGAGCAGCGGCTCGCTCCAGGCACCCTGGTGCGTGTGTCGCTCGGCCGGCGCGACGTCGCCGGCATCGTCTGGGACGCTGTCGCCGAGCCGGCTGCCGCCGCTGCGCTCAAGCCGGTGCGGCAGGCCTTGGCGGCGCTGCCGCCGCTGGCGGCGCCGTGGCGCCGGCTGGTCGAGTTTGCCGCCGCCTACTACCAGCGTGGCCTGGGCGAGTTGGCGCTGGCGGTGCTGCCGCCGCAGTTGCGCCGGCTCGACGACGCGGCGCTGGCCAGACGGGTCGCGCGGCTCGCCGCACCCGCCGCCGCGACGCCCAGCGACCGCGCACCACCGCTCACACACGAGCAGCAGGCGAGTGTGGACAGCGCGCTGGCCGAGCCGCCGGCGCCCAGCCTGCTGCACGGGGTCACCGGCAGCGGCAAGACCGAGGTCTATCTGCACGCCGCCGACCGGGCGTTGCAACAGGGCCGCCAGGTGCTGGTGCTGGTGCCCGAGATCAACCTGACGCCGCAGCTCGAAGCGCGGCTGGCGGCACGTTTCGGCGCCGAGCGGCTGGCCGCGCTGCACAGCGCGCTGACACCGGCGCAGCGCCTGAAGGCCTGGCTGCGCGCGCACCTGGGCGCGGCCGATATCGTCGTCGGCACGCGCCTGGCGGTGTTCGCGTCGCTGCCGCGGCTGGGGCTGATCGTCGTCGACGAGGAACACGACCCGTCCTACAAGCAGCAGGAGGGTGCGCGTTACTCGGCGCGCGACCTCGCGGTTTACCGGGGCCGGCTGGAGGGTGTGCCGGTGCTGCTCGGCTCCGCAACGCCGTCGCTGGAAAGCTGGCAACGCGCCGACGAAGGCCGCTACCGCCGGCTCACGCTGGCCGAGCGCATCGGCGGTGGCGTGTTGCCCCGCTTGCGCGTGGTCGACATGGGCACGTTGCCGCGCGCGCGTGGCGCTGCTGCGCCGGCGCTCGCTCCGGCGCTGGTGCACGCGCTGCAAGCACGAATCGATGGCGGCGAACAGAGCCTGGTGCTGCTGAACCGGCGCGGTTATGCGCCGGTGCTGCATTGCACCGACTGCGGCTGGAAGAGCGCCTGCCCGCACTGCAGCGCCTGGCGTGTCTTCCACCGCGCCGACCGCAGCCTGCGTTGCCACCACTGCGGCAGTGCGCAGGCGGTGCCGCGCGCCTGCCCGGACTGCGGCAACCTGGACATCGCCGCCATCGGCCGCGGCACCGAACGGCTGGAAGAGCAGTTGCAGGCGGCGTTGCCCGGCGCACGCCTCGCGCGCATCGACGCCGACTCGACGCGCGCAAAAGGCGCCCTCGAAGCGGGTTTGGCCGCCGTGCATGCGGGCGAGGTCGATGTGCTGGTCGGCACGCAGATGATCGCCAAGGGGCACGACTTTCGTCGCATCACGCTGGTGGCCGCGGTGAACCCGGACAGCGCGCTCTTCGCGAGCGACTTCCGCGCCCCGGAGCGCCTGTTCGCCCTGCTGATGCAGGCCGCCGGCCGCGCCGGCCGCGACGCCGCGCAAGCCGCCGATGCCGAGATGTGGATCCAGACCTGGCATCCGCGCCACCCGTTGTATGCTGCTTTGGCGCGCCACGACATGGCGGCGTTTGCCGCCGCGCAACTCGCCGAGCGGCGCTCGGCCGGGCTGCCGCCGCACACCCATCTCGCGCTGCTGCGCGCCGAAGCGCGTGACGCCGACGCGGCCACCGCCTTCCTGCGCGCGGCCGCCGAAGCCGCGGCGCGGCTGCCCGGCGCCGCCGACGTGATGATCTATCCGCCGGTGCCGCCGCCGGTGGCACGGGTGGCGAACGTCGAGCGCATGCAGATGCTGGTCGAGTCGCCCTCGCGCGCCGCCTTGCAGCGCCTGCTCGCCGCCTGGCAGCCCGCGCTGCTCGCGCTGCGGCCGCGACACAAGGGCGTGCTGCGCTGGGCGGTGGATGTGGATCCGCTGGCGATCTGAGTCCGCGCCAAAGCCGGTTAACCTCGCGCCAAAGGTGCCCAGTAAGAGTCTTGGACAGCTTTCCTCATCTGCTGGTGTGCGAGCACTGCGACAGCGTCTACACACGGCGCGCGTTGCGGCGCGGCGAGGTCGCGCGTTGCCTGCGCTGCGACGCCGTGCTCGAACGTGCGCAGCGGCTGACCATCGAGGCCTGGTTCGCGCTCAGCGTCGCCGCGGCGCTGCTGTTCCTGCTCGCCAACGTCTACCCGATCGTCGAGATCCGCCTACGCGGCCTGGCCGGCGAGGCGACCTTGTGGGCTGCAGTGGCCGCGCTGGCGGCGAGTGATGCGGCGCTGTTCGCGCTGCCGGCGGGGCTGGCGTTCATCGGCATTCCGCTGGCGCAGATCGTCTTGTTGTTGTGGCTGCTCGGCTTTGCGCGCCGCGGCCGGCGCGCGCCGGGGTTTGCGTTCGGCATGCGCTGGCTGGAGCGCCTGCGTCCCTGGAGCATGGCCGAGGTCTGCCTGCTCGGCGCGCTGGTGGCGATCACCAAGCTCGGCGGCCTGCTCGACGTTGCCGCGGGCCCCGGCCTGTGGGCGCTGGCTGGGTTGACGGTACTGATCATCGTCGTCGCGGGGCGAGACCTGCGCCAGCTGTGGCAGGTGGGCGCATGAACGCAATCAGCACCATCCCGCGCGCCGACAACCTCGGCCTGCTCGCCTGCCATACCTGCGGCCTGGCCTGCGCGTCGCGGCTCGCCAGCTGCCCACGCTGCGCGGCGCCGCTGCACCGGCGCAAGCCGGGCAGCACCGGCCGCACGGTGGCGCTGCTGGCCGCGGCGGCCATCTTCTATGTGCCGTCGAACCTGGTGCCGGTGATGCATACGCAGACGCTGGGTGGCGGCTTCGAGAGCACCATCCTGCAGGGCGTGGGCGAGTTCTGGCGCTCGGGCGACTGGGACATCGCGCTCATCATCTTCATCGCCAGCGTGGTCGTGCCCTGCGCCAAGTTCCTGGTGCTCGGCTTCCTGCTGCTGCGCGCGCGCAGCGGCGCTGAACAGCAGCGCCGCGACCGCGCGCGCCTGTACCGGATGGTCGAATTCATCGGCTACTGGTCGATGCTCGACGTGGTGGTGGTGGCGCTGCTGGCCGCCGCGGTGCAGTTCAACCAGCTGAGCGCGGTGACGCCGCGCCCGGGCATCGCGTTTTTCGGCATCGTCGTCGTGCTGACGATGCTGGCGGTGATGAGTTTCGATGCGCGCACGATCTGGGACGAGGAGCGCCGTCGTGGCCGCCGCTGACGACTCCGCGCCGCCGCCCGCGCCGCCGGGCGTGGCGGCGCAGCCGCAGTCACCGCTCGTGCGCCAGCGCCGGCTGCCGCTGTCCATCGTCTGGCTGGTGCCGCTGGTGGCGGCGCTGATCGGGCTGTCGCTGCTGGCCAAGACCTGGGCCACGCTGGGGCCGCGCATCACGATCAGCTTTCAGTCCGCGGCCGGGCTGGAGGCGGGCAAGACCACCGTCAAGTACAAGAACGTCGTCATCGGTCGTGTCACCGCGATCACGCTCAGCAACGACCGCCAGCGCGTCGAGGTCAGCGTCACGCTGGATCAGCGCGCCGCGGCCTTTGCGGCCAAGGACACACGCTACTGGGTCGTGCGTCCGCGCATCGGCACGACCGGCGTGTCGGGCATCGACACGATCCTGTCGGGGGCCTACATCGCCGCCGACGTGGGCGCTGCCGTCGAGAAGAGCGACGAGTTCGTCGGCCTCGAGGTGCCGCCCACCGTGATCGCCGGCGTGAGCGGCAAGACCTTCGTGCTGCGCGGCACCGACCTCGGCTCGCTCGAGATCGGCTCGCCGGTCTACTACCGGCGTGTGCAGGTGGGCCAGCTGGCGTCGTACAAACTCGACGACGACGGCCAGGGCCTCGAGTTGCAGGTTTTTGTCGAGGCGCCGCACGACCGCCATGTGCGCATCGGCTCGCGCTTCTGGAACGCCAGCGGCGTCGATGTCTCGGTCGGTGCCGACGGCTTCAAGCTCGACGCGCAGTCGATCGCCACCATCATCGCCGGCGGCATCGCCTTCGCCACCCCCTTCGGCGCCGACGCCGCGCCGGCGCCCGACCAGGCGCGTTTCGCGCTGGAAGAGGATGAGAAGACCGCGCTCGCCCCGCCCGACGGCGTGCCGCAGTACGTGCAGCTGCGTTTCGACCAGGCGGTGCGCGGGCTGGCGGTCGATGCGCCGGTCGAGCTGCAGGGCGTCAACATCGGCCGCGTGGTGGCGATGCGGCTCGACTACGAGCCGGCGCAGCGGCGCTTCCCGACCGTCGTCGGCGCCCTCATCTACCCGCAACGCCTGGCGCGGCTGCGCGACAAACTCGGCGTGGTGGGCAGCAGCGAGCGCGAACGGGCCGCCGACTTCCTGCGCGTGCTGGTCGACAACGGCATGCGCGCACGCGTGCGCACCGGCAACCTGCTCACCGGCCAGCTCTATGTGTCGCTGGACATCGTGCCGAAGGCGCCCAAGCTGGCCTTCGATGCGCGCGCCGAGCCGCTCGTGCTGCCGACCATCGAAGGCGGCTTCGAAAAATTGCAGGAGCAGGTCGGCAGCATCGTCGCCAAGGTCGACCGCATCCCGTTCGAGTCGATCGGCCAGCGGCTCGACACCAGCCTGTTCGAACTCGACGCCACGCTGAAGCGCCTGCGCACCGAGGTGCTGCCCGGCGCCAGCGGCATGCTCGGCGATGCCCGCGGCACGCTGGGCGACGCGCGCACGGCCATCAACGATGCACGCGGCGCCATCGGCGCGGCGCGCCAGACCTTCACCGACAGCGACGCCGCGCTGCAACAGAACCTGAACTCGACCCTCACCGAGCTGCAGCGTGCCGCGCGCTCGCTGCGCAACCTGACCGACCTGCTCGGCCGCCAGCCGCAGTCCGTGCTGCGTGGGCTGCCGGCGGATGCGCCGGCGGCGGAGGCGCCGCCACGATGACGAGACTTGCTTTCATGCTGGCGCTGGCCCTGCTCGCCGCCTGCTCGGCGCCGCAGCCGCTGCGGCTGCATACGCTGATGCCGGCCGAGCTCGCCGCCGCAGCGGCCGCCGCGCCGCTGCTGGCGATCGAGTTGCTGCCGGTCGGCGTGCCGGCGGCGCTGGACCAGCAGCAGCTCCTGCTGCGGCAGGGCGCGGGCCGGCTCGCGCTGCTCGAACGCGAGCGCTGGGCGGCGCCGCTGGGCGAGGAACTGCGCGCCGCGCTCGCCGCCGCGTTGAGCCGCGAACTCGGCGCGCGCGACGTGAGCGGCCTGGCGCGCCCGCCCGATACGCTGCGCATCAAGGTGGAAGTGCGCCGCTTCGAGTCCGCACCCGGTTCGCATGCCCTGCTCGAGGCCGACTGGAGCCTGGCGCGCGGCGGCGACACGCCGCGCCTGTGGTGCCGCAGCGAGCAGCGCGTCGTCGCCGGCGCGTCGGTGGCCGCGCTGGTGCAGGCGCACCAGCAGGCCGTGCAGGCGGTGGCGCGCGAGATCGCCGCCGCCGCGCGGGCGTGGCCCAGGTCGGCTGTTGCGAGCTGTGGCGGGACTGCAGGCTAGGAGCCCGGGCCTGGCGGGGCGGCCGGTGCGGCCGCCCCGCCGCAGCGAACCTCAGTAGCCCAGCCCCTGGTGGTGCTGGGTCACGCGCTGCCGCGTCCGTTCGGCCCGGCCTTCGTGCTCTGCGCGCAGCGAGTCGAGCTCGCAGCGTGCCAAGCCCAGGTCGCGCAGCGCGGCGTCGGACAGCGGTTCCTCGCGCGACTCGCGCCACCACTGCGCCAGGGCACGGGCCAGGCGCGACGGCAGTTGGCGCAGGGGGTGCTGCCCGGGGAGCGCGGCGTCGCGCCTGCGCAGGCCTTGCAGCAGCTTGGTCGGATGGCTTGCCATGGCTCGCCTCCTCAGGCCGCCATCGGCAGGGGCATCGTGGGCCGCGCCGGCATCGCGCCGGCCAGCGGGGCCACGGCCTGCTTGATGCGTTCGGCCTGCTCGGCGTCCAGCAGGCCGAACAGCACCTTCTGGAAGCGCGGCTCCATCACGCCCGACAGCAGATACTGCCAGCGGTAGGCCTTGAGCACGGTGGCGCCGATCTGCGCGGCCCGCGCGGCATCGAAGTGCGTGGCGCTGATGCGGCAGAAGTAGCGTGCGTCGGCCTCGGCCTGGGCCTGCAGGATGCCGTCGACTGCGCCGACGAGGGCGATCAGGTCGCCGACCGCCGCATCGCGCTCGGCCTTCGTCAGGCGTGCGTTCTCGCGCAGCAACTCGAGCTCGTCGAGCATCGCGTGCTGCGACTCCTCCTTCCAGTGGTACAGGAACACGTCCTTCCACATCTCGGACAGGTCCTCTTCGGGTTGGATGCTGGCGCGGTAATGGGCCTGCGTGAACAGCTCGATGTCCAGCGTCAGCGCCAGCACCGCCCAGCTGCTGGCGGCGAGCACGGCGCCGGCCACCGCGTCGGCATCCGCGGTCATCTCGTAACCCGCGGGCATGTCGGCGGCCATCATCGATTCCAGCCGGCGGAACAGCTCCTGGTGTTTGAGTTCCTCCTCGGTCATGCGCACCAGCGCCTCGAACGCGACCTGGTCGCCGAGAGCGTGCGAGCGGCCGAGGTCCGAGGTCTTGGCCGCGATGTAGCGCTCGACGAGGCCGAACAGGTAGGCGTAGCTGCGGCCCTGCACCTGGCTCAGCAGGCGGCGGTCGGCCGCGCCGAGGAAGGGCAGCTCGTCGACCAGCGACAGGCCCGCGGGGAGGAAGGTTTTGCCGAAGTCGAAGCGGCGGCCGCGGATGACATCGCGGTCGATGTCCCAGCGCACGCGCTTGGAGGCGTCGATGCACTGGGCATAGCGGCTGCTGGGGTGGCCGGTGGCGTGGAGATTGGTTTGCATGGCTGTGAGTTCCGGATCGAAAGGTGGTGGGTTCGGCGCCGGGCCGCAGTCGGCCGCGTCGGCGCCGGATGGCTGACCCCGCGCACCGCCGATCGACGTGTCGCGGCGGCTGCGCAGGGCCGGGCCGCACTGTGCAAGGGGGTGCGTGGCACGGGCGTGCCACGGCGTCTTACGCGGGTGCGCGCGCGGGCGGCGAGGCGGGCGGGTGCAGCGCCGCGATCAGCGGCGCGTAGCCGACATCGGCCTCGGCGATGAAGCGATGCACGAGCGTGTCGAAGTCGACGAGCCGAGCCGGCACCGCCGCCTGCCACGCCTTCTGGCGCTCGCGGTAACGCTCGCGCTCCGGGCCGTTCGTGGCCGGGTGGGCGATCACCTGCTCCAGCACGGCGCAGGCGGCCGCCGGCTCGCGCTGCGCCGCCAGGATCTCGGCGCCCCACGATACCCCTGCCGCGAGCAGCGTCGGGCGCCCGATGACCGCGGCCAGTTCCAGCGCCGCGGCGAGCGTAGCACGCGCAGCGGCCAGGTCACCGCGGTGCAGCGCGATGTGGACGAGGTCGAACTTCAGGCTGGCGGCCAGGCCGCGGTAGCCGTTGGCTTGTGCGATCTCCAGCGCCGCCAGCGCATGGCGCTCGGCAGCGGTGAAGTCGCCCGTCTGGCGGGCGACGGTCACCAGCCCGCCGAGCGCGCTGGCGCGCAGCGTGACGAGGCCATGCTGCTCGCTCAGCTGCAACGCCGCATGCAGCCGCAGCTGCGCCGCGGCGGGCTCGTCCTTCCAATGGTGCTGCAGCCCCATGTTGTGCAGGCAGCTCGTTTCTCCGGCCAGGTCACCCAGGCGCCGGAACAGCGGCAGCGCCTCGGCGGACAGGCGCAACGCCTCGTCGTAGTCGCCCGTATACGACGCCGTCGCGGCCAGGTTCACCAGCATGTCGGCGGCAAACTGCGGGTCGACCTCGGCCGGCGCGAGCTGCAGCGCCTGCTCGAAGTGCCGCCGCGCCTCGTCGTAGCGACTGCGCCGCATGCAGGCGGTGCCGAGCACACGCAGGCACTGCAGTTCGCCCTCCTGGTAGTGCAGCTGCCGCGCCAGGGTGTGCGCCTGCTGCGCGCGGGCCTCGGCATCGGCATAACGTTCCATCCGGCATTCGAGGAGCGCCGCGTGGGCCTGCAAAAGGGTCGACGCCGCGCCATCGGCGCGCACCGCCGGGGACTCCAGCGCCTCCAACATCAGGCCCCGCCCCTCGCTGAAACGGCACTGGTGGTCGGCGAAGTGCGACAGCGCCGGCACGCAGCCGCGCACGACATCGACCGCGCCGCGCGCCAGCGCGCTGCGCCACGCCGCCCGGCAGTTCTCGAAGTCCGCCTCCATCTGCCGCAGCGCATCGCGGCTGCCGTTCTCCACGCCACGCCGCAACTGCAGCATGCGGCGGTGGAAGTGGCCGGCGTGGGCCCGCTCGGCCGCCTCGCGCTCGCTGCCCTGGCCCAGTCGCAGCGTTGCGAACTGCTGCACCAGCGGGTGCATCGTGAGCCGCCCCGCCTCCTTGCGCAGCAGCGACTTGTCCACCAACGACGCCAGCACCGGCAGTGCGGCCGCGGTCACGGCGCGGCTGTCCTCGAACGAGAAGCCGCCGCGGAACACCGACAGCCGCGCGAGCGCCTCGCGCTCGCGCGCCGACAGCAGCCGCCACGACGACTCGAACACCGCGGCGATGCTGGCGTGCCGTGCCGGCCGCGTCGGGTCGGCGGTACGCAGCAGGTCCGAACCCTGGCGGATCTCGTCGGCGATGGCCTGGCACGACAGCACACGCGTCCAGCTCGCCGCCAGCAGCAACGCCAGCGGCAGGCCGTCCACCAGGCGGCAGATCTCGCCGATAGCGACGGCTTCGACGCCGGCCCCCAGCGCCGGCTCGACGCGGCGCGCCGCCCGGACGAACAGTCGCGACGCGTCGAACGAGTCCAGCCGGTCGAGGTCCTCCGGTTCCGGACAGGGCAGACCGTCCAGCGGGAACAGCCATTCCGCCGCCAGGCTCAGGCGCACGCGCGAGGTGACCACGATCTTCAGCCGCGCGCAGGCGCCGAGCAGCCGCTCGACGAACGAGGCCTCGGCGGCGAGATGATCGAGGTTGTCCAGTACCAGCAGCCACTCGCGGCCGCCCAGCGTGGCGGCGATCTGGTCCAGCGGGTCGCCCGAGCCCGACAGCGCCAGGCCGAGTTCGCGCGCGATGCGCGCGCCCACCTCGGCCGCTCCGGCCACGTCTTCGAGCGGCACCAGCAGCCCGGCCGGCACCGCCTTGCCGCCGTCGCACTGCAGGAGGCGGCGCGCGAGGCGCGTCTTGCCGACGCCGCCGGGCCCGACCAGGCTCAGCAGCCGGCACTGCGGGCGCGCCAACAGCTCGCCCAGCTGTCTCAGCTCGGCGCCGCGGCCGACGAAGTCGCCCGCCGCCGGCGGCTCTGCCGTCGCGGCGGGCGTGGCCCCCGCGGGCCCGGCGCTGCCGCCGGGCAGGGCCGCGAGTTGCGCCTCGAGCGCCTGCATCTGGGCGCTCGGCTCGACGCCGAGTTCGCTCTGCAGCCGCGCCGCGAACTCACGGTAGGCCTCGCGCGCCCGGGCGGCCTGGCCGCTGCGCCACAGCCACGACAGCTGCGCCAGCGCCGCGCCCTCGTCCAGCGGATCGGCGCCCAGCAGCTCGGCGCACAGCGCCAGCGCACGCGCCGGCTCGATCGCGCCGGACAGCAGCGCGATCGCCGCCTGACGCCACGCGGCGTGCAGGCGCTCGCGCTCGAAAGCCAGCCAGCTGCTCCACTGCGCGCCGGCATCGTCGTCGAAGCCCGCCAGCAGCACACCCCGGCGCAGCCGCAAGGCGGTGGCCTCGTCGCCGGCCTGCAGCGCGGCCTCGAACGCCACGACGTCGGTGTCCACTTCCAGGTGCAGCGCGCCGCCTTCGCTGCGCAGCGGCAGCGACCAGGGCAGCAGCGGCAGCCGATGCAGCGTCTTACGCAGGTTCATGTAGGCGCTCTTGGGCGGCTGCTCGGGCCACAGCAGGGTGGCGAGCTCCGGCCGTCCCACCCACTGGCGCTTGAGAGCGAGGTAGACCACGAGCTGGCTGCGGCGCTCGAACGGCAGCACGAAGCTGCGGCCATCGATCTCGATGGCCGGCGGCCCCAGCAATAGCACCCGCACACTCATGGCATGCAGTCATTGTGAGGCGAGTCGCCGGCGCCGCGAGGCGCGCCGCGCCAGGCAGGTCGCCCGGGGTGCATGCGGCGAAGCTAAGGTGATACCGCCTGCGCCCCGAACCCCCACGCCAGCAGCGTGAAGCTGACGAACGCGAGCGCCGTCGACAGCATGATGATGTAGGCGATGCGGCCGTTGTCGGCGCCGTAGCGTTCGGCCAGCAGCGACACGTTGCTGGCGCTCGGCAACGCGGCCACCAGGGTCAGCACCATGACCTGGAACGGCGTGATCGGCGCGCCGAGCGCGCGCGCGCCGGCCGCCAGCGCGAACACCAGCAGCGGGTGCAGCAGCAGCTTGATCAGCGCCACCGGCACGTACTGCCGCGGCGCCGGCCGGGTATGCGCATGTCGGCCCGCGCGCCACAGTACGGCGCCAATGGTGAACAGCGCCACCGGGCTGGCGGCGTCGGCGAACATGCGCAGCACCACATCCACCGGCCCGCTGGTGCGCCAGCCGAAGGCCGAGAACAGCATGCCGGCGCAGATCGCCCACGGCAGCGGGTTCGACAGCGCGCCGCGCAGCGCCCGCACGCCCGCCGCGCGCGCCCCCTGGCCGCTGGCGTCGTGCGCCTGCGCGAGCGCGATGCACAGCGACGAGGTGATCAACATGTCGGCCAGCATGGTCAGGATCGCCGGCCCGGCGGCCGCGGGGCCGAGCAGCGCCACCAGCAGCGGCACACCCATGAAGCCCGAGTTGGGGAAGGCCGCGACCAGCGCGCCGAAGGAAGCGTCCTTCAGGTCGGTCGTGGGCCCGCGCGTGACGGCGATCGTGAAGGCGACGATCGATAGCGCGCTGATCACATAGACGGCGAGCAGCACCGGGTCGAGCAACTCGCGCACCGGCGTCGTCATGCCGAAGCGGAACAGCATGCACGGCAGCGCGAAGTACAAGACGAAGGTGTTGAGGCCGGGGATCGCGCCTTCAGGCAACACACGCCGCTGCGCCGCCAGATAACCGCAGACGACGAGTGCGAAGAAGGGGACCGTGACCGCGAGGATGGCCTGCATGGCGCGGCAGTATCGCCGCGGGGCGCGCCGCTCAGCCGCCCCCCTCGCCCCTCGCTGCCCGCAGCGCGCGCTCGAGCGCGACGCGGTCGAGCCGGTCTTCATCGCGCGCGCTCTGTTTCGTCTTCAACGGGCCTTCGAGGTCGAGTGTGCGCACTTCGACGCCGTCGAGATCGATGCGCGCGCCCGCTGCGATGCGTGCCGCACGACGCCCAGGCTCCTAGCCCGCGGCCAGCGCCGCGGCGCACAACGCGCCGGCCTGCGCCTCGTCCATCGCCGCGCCCTCATGGCACCAGCGCTCGACGGTCTCGCGTGGCAGGCCGGCGGCGTCGAAGGCGCGGAACATGCGCTCGCGCACCACCTCGCTGCCGGCCACGGTGTGAGTACCGAAGCGTTCGTTATGGGCAACCGCGGCGCCGTCGAGCCGCGCCGCGATTGCAGCGCGGCGGCGGCATGCGAGCGGGGGGACGGGTGTCCACAGGTCGACCGACGACAGCGTGACGCGATGCGCGCAGCCTACTCCTCATCGAACCGCCCCGACCCGCCCCACCAACCGCCCCACGAGCGCGCCGCAACTGCCGCCACTGCCGCGCCGCCAGCGTATCGGCGCCGCCATCGCCAGTGCACTGATCAGCACCGTGCTGCTGTCCAGCGTTGTCATCGGCCTGACCGGCACTCCCGACAGCGCGAGCCCAGTGGCCGCCCGCGCCACGCCGGCGACGCGCACCTGACGTGGCGCGCCGTCACCCGCCCTGCCACCCATCCACCCACCCACCCACCCACCCACCCACCCACCCACCCGGAGTCCCCCATGAACAAGCTTGCTTTGCACACCACCGCCCTGACGCTCGTCGCGCTGCCCTTGGCCAGCGCACCCGCTCTGGCGCAGGAGCCCACGTCCCAGCGCATCGAAATCACCGGCGCGCGTTACGACGTGCACGCGCTGTGCCCGGCGGTCGAGGACGAGCGCGTGCGCTTCGACGTCAGCTACCGGTGGGCCGACAGCGCCGACGCGGTCCGGGTCGCGGTCAGCGGGCGCTGACCCCTGTTGCCGGCCAACGCAGGGCCGGGGGGCGGCGCCCTCACGCGCGCTGCGGCCCCGGCCGCGCGGCGTCGACGGCGAAACGCGCGAGGCTGGTCGAAGCACTCGCCGGCTCGGCAGGGTCGGCGACCGCTCGCAGGTCGGCGTGCAGCTCGCGTGCGGCGAGCGTGAAACGCATGCAGCCGCGGTGATCGGCGTCACCGAAGCGCATGTGATCTTGCGTTGCGAACGGGCCGCGCAGCGTCGCGTGGCTGGAGATGGAGGTGGCGCAGAACTCGCTCGCCACGCGCGGCGAGCGCGGGTTGTCGGCGTCGGTATGCAGGTCGGCAACGACATGGGCGTGGATGTCGCCGCCGAGCATGACGACGCCGGGCACGCGGCGTGCGGCGACTTCCCGAAGCAGCCGTGCGCGGGCGGCAGGGTAGCCATCCCAGCCGTCGGTCCATACCGTGGCGTCGTCGCCGTAGCCGGCGACGCGCGCCATCAGCGTCGTCTGCGCGACCAGGTTCCACGGCCGGGCCAAGTCCCACCCCTCGCCGAGCCAACGCTCCTGCGCCGGGCCGAGCAGGCTGCGCGAGGGGTCGTTCAGTGCCGCGCACTCGGTGCGCTTGACCCGTGCGCTGCCGCCGCGGTTGGGGCGCGGGCAGGCCTGCGGGTGGCGGTGCTGGCGCGTGTCGAGCAGATGGATGCGCGCCAGCCGGCCCCAGTCGAGGCGGGTCGCCATCGGCATCGCACCGGCCCGCGGGCGCGCGCTCATCGGCAACGGCAGGTGTTCCCAATAGGCCTGGTAGGCGGCGGCACGCTGCGCCGCGAAGTCGCTTTGCAGCGTCTGCGACTGCAGGCCGGCGTAGTCGTTCTCGACCTCGTGGTCGTCCCAGACGAGCATCCAGGGCGCGGCGGCGTGAGCGGCCTGCAACGCCGGGTCGCTCTTGTATTGCGCATGGCGCGCGCGGTAGTCGGCCAGCGTCGCCAGTGCGCGGCCCTGGTGCGCGCGCACCCGGCCGGCGACGGCGCCGTACTCGTAGATGTAGTCACCGAGGAAGACGATCAGGTCCGGCTCGTGCGCGACCGCGTCGCGCCAGGCGGCATAGTGGCCATGGTCCCAGCGTTGGCAGCTGGCGGTGACGAAACGCAGGCCGGCGGCGGCATCCAGCGCCGGGCTGGTGCGCGTGCGGCCGGCTCGGCTCTGCTGACCGAGCGCGCGAAAGCGATACCAGTACCAGCGCCCGGGCTCGAGGCCGGCGGGTTCGGCGTGCACGCTGTGCGCGTCGTCGACGCCGGTCGTCTCGACCCCGCGCGCGGCCATGCGTGTGAAGGCCTCGTCGTGGGCGACTTCCCACTGCACTTCGACGGCAGCGGCTAAGCCGTCGCCGACCAGGCGTGTCCACAACACCATGCCGTCAGGGCGCGGCGAGCCCGAGGCGACGCCGAGCGCGAAGCGATCCTCGTGCTGCTGCGCGAACGGATGGCGAACGACCGCCGCCGTGCCGATCCAGGCGGTACCGCCTTGCAGCAAGGTACGCCGTCGCATCAGCGGGGAGGCTTCGGCATCATCGTGCCGGCGTTCATACCACAGCCGCGGGGCGATGCGCTTGCTAGCATGCGCCGCCGATGACCGAACCCCCGCTGCTCAACCCCGCCCAGCTCGACGCGGTGCACCACCTGAACGGGCCTTGCCTGGTACTGGCGGGCGCAGGGTCGGGCAAGACACGGGTCATCACCTACAAGATCGCGCGCCTGTTGCAGGCGGGGCTGGAGCCCAAGCAGATCGCCGCCATCACCTTCACCAACAAGGCAGCGGCCGAGATGCGCGAGCGCGCGAAAGAGCTGGTCGGCCCACGCGCCGCGAAAGACCTGGCGGTCAGCACCTTCCACGCGCTGGGCGTGCGGCTGTTGCGCGAGGACGGCGAGCGTGTCGGCCTGAAGCCGCAGTTCTCGATCCTCGACTCGGATGACATCCTGGGCGTGCTGCGCGAAGCCGGCGGCTGCACCGACAACGCGCAGGCGCGGCGCTGGCAGTGGGCGATCAGCCTGTGGAAGAACCAGGGGCTGAGCAGCAGCGGCGCCGCCGCGATCGCGGCCGGCGACGACGAACACACGGCAGCGCGCGTGATGGCGCGTGTCGAAGAGCGGCTCGCGGCTTACCAGGCGGTGGACTTCGACGACCTGATCGGCCTGCCCCTGAAGCTGCTGCAAAACGATGCGGAGGTGCGCGCCAAGTGGCAAGAGCGCTTTTGTCATCTGCTGGTCGACGAAGTCCAGGACACCAACGCCGTGCAGTACGAGCTGATGAAGCTGCTGCTCGGCAACGCGGGCGTGTTCACCGCGGTCGGCGACGACGACCAGAGCATCTACGGCTGGCGCGGCGCGACGATCGACAACCTGAAACGCCTGCCGCAGGACTACCCGGCGCTGAAGGTGATCGCGCTGGAGCAGAACTACCGCTCCACCGGCGCCATCCTGCGTGCGGCCAACCACGTCATCGCGGGCAACCCCAGGCTCTACCCGAAGAAGCTGTGGAGCGCGTTCGGCGACGGCGAGCCGGTGGCGCTGCTCGAATGCGACGGCGAGGAGCACGAGGCCGAACGTGCGGTGGCACGCATCCAGGCGCTGCGCGGCAACAGCGGCGGCAAGCTCGCGCACTTCGCGGTGCTCTATCGTGCGAACCACCAGGCGCGTGTCTTCGAGCAGAAGCTGCGTGCGGCGCAGCTGCCGTACAAGGTGTCCGGCGGGCAGAGTTATTTCGACCGCGCCGAGATCAAGGATCTGTGCGCCTGGCTGCGCCTTCTCGTCAACGCCGACGACGACCCGGCCTTCCTGCGCGCGGTGACGACACCCAAACGTGGCATCGGCCACACCACGCTCGGCAAGCTGGGCGAGTTCGCAAAGCAGTGGAAGACCTCGATGTTCGAAGCGCTGTTCTCGCCCACGTTGAGTGCTGCGCTCGGCGCCAAGGCGGTCGCCGGGCTGCACGAGTTCGGCCGCGGCGTCAACGAGCTGGAGCAACGCGCGCGCCATGCGGTCGGTGCGGAGGCGGCGAAGGCGCTGCTGCTCGGCTGGCTGAAGGAGATCGGCTACGAGCAGCACCTGCACGACGGCGAGGACTCAGAACGGCTCGCCGCCGCGCGCTGGGCCAATGTGCTCGATTTCGTCGACTGGATCGCGCGCCGCTGCGGCGACGAAGCCGAAGAGTTCGGCCAGCCGAAGAGCGTGCTCGACGTCGCGCAGACCATCAGCGTCATCATCAGCCTGGCCGAACGCGGCGACGAGCAGGACGTGGTGACGCTGTCCACCCTGCACGCGGCCAAGGGGCTGGAATGGCCGCATGTCTTCCTGGCCGGCGTCAACGAGGGGCTGCTGCCGTTCAAGGGCGACGACGAGGCGATGAACGCGGCGCGGCTGGACGAGGAACGCCGGCTCATGTACGTCGGCATCACGCGCGCGCGCAGGACACTCGCGGTGAGCACGCTGCGCCGGCGCAAAAGGGGCCGCAGTGTGGTGGCGGGTGTGCCGAGCCGCTTCATCGCCGAGATGAAGCTGAACGACGAAGTCTTCAAGGAGGACCCGCGCGAGCGATTGAAGAAGCTGCGCGAACAGATGGGCGCGCGGATGAACACGCTGACCAAGGAGGAGGCGACGTGAACCGAGCGCAGTGGCTGGGAGCGGCGACGCTGCTCTGCGGCGCACTGGCGATTGCGTCCGCACCCTGGGCGCTGCATGCGCCGTGGCTCAACTTCGCCTTCAAGCCGCTCGCCACGCTGGCGGTGATCGGCTACGCCTGGGGGCGCGGCGAGGGAGCGGTGCGAGGCTGGGTTCTCGTGGGCCTGATCTTTTCCTTGGCCGGCGACATCGCGCTGCTGTGGCCGAAAGAAGGTTTTCTGCCCGGCTTGGTCGCCTTCCTGCTCGCCCACCTGGCGTACCTGGTCGCGTTCACACGGGTCGCCAAGTTTGCGGCGCGGCCCCTGTGCTTCGTGGTCTATGCGCTGGTGGCGAGCGGCATCCTGTGGCAGCTCTGGCCGGGGGTTCCCGGCGGCTTGCGCATCCCGGTCATCGCCTACGTCGTCTGCCCGGCCGCGATGGCGGCGCAGGCGGCGGTGGTCTGGCGTGGCGCTGCGCCGCGCGGCGGCGTGCTGGCGTTGGGCGGCGCCTTGTTCGTCGCCTCCGACGCGCTGCTGGCGACCAACAAGTTCATGACACCCTTGCCGGCAGCGTCGTTGTGGATCCTCACCACGTACTGGGCCGCGCAGTGGTGCATCGCGTCGTGGCTGGGGCGCAGGGCGTGAGTGCCGGTGAGCCCTTCGAGGCCGCCAGGCGCCTGTTCCTCGACGGGCTGGCCGCGCACCAAGGGCGTGACCACGCACGCGCCGAAGCGCTCTTCCTCGCCTCGTTGCAGCACCTGCCCGGCCGTGTCTCCACGCTGGTCAACCTCGCCGCCGCTCGGCTGGCGCTCGACCGGCCGGCCGACGCGCTGGCGCCGCTCGACCAAGCGCTGGCGCAGGCCCCCGACGATGCGGATGTGTGGTGCCAGCGCGGCCAGGTGCTCGGCCGGCTGTTGCGGCTGGACGACGCGCTGGCGAGCTTCGACCGCGCGCTCGCCCTGAAGGCCGACCACGCCGCCGCGATTTACCACCGAGGCATGGCGCTGAATGCCCTGCACCGCCCGGCCGACGCCTTGGCCGCCTTCGACCGCCTGGTCGAACGGCAACCTGACAGCGCCGAAGCGCACTTTCGGCGCGGCCAGACGCTGCAACGCCTGCGGCGGCCGGCCGATGCACTGGCTGCGCTCGACCACGCACTCGCCCTGAGGCCGAGCGATCACGCCCCCTGGACGCAACGGGGCAGCGTGCTCGCGCTGCTCGGCCGCAACGACGACGCCGCGCAGTCGTTCCGCGAGGCGCTGCGCCACGGCGGCGACAGCGAACTGAACGGCTGGTATCTCGCCTCGCTCGCCGGCGACGCGAACGAAGCCGCGGCGCCGCGCGCTTATGTCGAAGCGCTGTTCGACGACTATGCGCGCGACTTCGAGCAGCACCTGGTGGACGCGCTGCACTACCGCGGCCACCGGCTGATCGCCGAGCAGCTGCAGCGTTTGGCACCGGGGCGGCGGTTTGTCTGCGCGCTCGATCTGGGTTGCGGCTCGGGCCTGTGTGGCGTCGAGTTGCGCGCCTGCTGCGAGCAACTGCACGGCGTCGACCTATCGGCGCGGATGCTGGCGCAGGCCGATACACGCGGCTGTTACGACCGGCTGACGCAGGCCGAGGTGGTCGAGCACCTGCAGTCGCTGCCCGACGCCGCCCACGACCTCGTCGTCGCCGGCGATGTCTTCATCTACCTGGGCCGGCTCGAAGCCGTGTTCGCCGAACTGCGCCGTGTGCTGCGGGCGGGCGGGTTGTTCGTCTTCACGCTCGAACGCACCACCGACGAGGCCATCGACCTGCAAGCCGGCGACGCGCTGCACGGTACGCGCAGCCGCCACTCGGCACGCTACGTGCGCGCGCTGGCCGAAGGCTGCGGCTTCACCATACGCGCGATCGACGACGCGACGATCCGGCGCGAGCTGGAACGCGACGTGGCGGGGCGGGTGGTGTGCCTCGAACGCTGAAGCTCACATGCCCTTGAACAGGTGCGTGTAGCTGCGGCTGACTTCGAGCTTCTCGTTCGCGCCCTTGACGCCGACCAATTGGCGGCCGCGAAAGTCGCGCGTGATGCCGGCGATCGCCTTCACGTTGACCAGCGTCGAGCGGTGGATCTGCCAGAACAGCTGCGGGTCGACCTCGTCGACCAGTTCCTTGATCGGCTTCCTGATCAGCGCTTCCAGCTGCGCCGTCTGCACACGGGTGTACTTCTCGTCCGAGATGAAGAACAGCACGTCCTCGACCGGGATCATCTGGATCGCCTGCCCCACGGTGGCCTGGATCCACGTCAGATAGGTCGGCGCCTGTCCCATCCCTGCCGACAACTTGTGCAGCAGTTGTTGCAGCGGGGGCGCTGCGTCGCCTGCGCCGTTGTCGCCGCCGGCCGCACGCTGCGCCAGCCGGTGTTTCAGCCGCCCGACCGTGACCTGCAGGCGCTCGCGCTCGGCCGGCTTGAGCACGTAGTCGACCACGCCTTGCTCGAAGGCCTCGACGGCGTACTGGTCGTAGGCGGTGATGAAGACGATCTCGGGCAGCAGCGTCTCTTCGCCATCGGGGTCGTCGGGCCACTGCAGCTGCGCGATGCGCCGTGCCGCTTCGACACCGGTCAATCCCGGCATGCGGATGTCGAGGAACACCAGGTCCGGCCGGTGTTGCTGCACCAGCTCGACCGCCTCGACACCGTTCTTCGCTTCGCCGACGATCTGCAGCTCGGGCCAGACCTCGGCCAGCCGGGCACGCAGCTGCTCGCGCATCAGGCGCTCGTCGTCGGCGATGACGCAGCGCGGGGGGGCGGACGGCTCGCTCATCGCGCCATTGTGGCGCCGCTTTCGCGCCGGCTGCGCCGCACCAGCCAGACGATCAGCAGCACCGGCAGCACGATCGGCGCCAGCGAGACCGCGACCACCACCACCGTGACCAGCAGCGGGATCACCAGCGCGCCGATGAACACCAGCGGCAACACCAGCAGCAACACCAGCAGCAGCGCGAAGCCGATCAGCAGCACGAACGAGATGCGCTCGCCGTCCGTGAAGTCGGACCAGCGGACGCCGTCCAACACGTCGCGTCCGTCGATCATCACGCGCAGGGGGCCGAGGCGGTCGAGCGCTTCCATCGCGTGCCAGATGCCGAGGGCGGCGAGCGCCACCAGCGCCATCATCACGAACAGGGCCCACAGCAGCCAGGCAGTGGCGCCGCCACGTTGGGTCTCGGTATTCACACCGCCTCCTCACGCATCTTGGCCTCGTAAGGCACGGTGATCGTCACCACCGTGCCGCCGCCGGCATTCTCCGTCACCGCCAGGGTGGCCCGGTGGCCGTACAGCAGTTGCAGCCGCTCGCGGATGTTGGCCAGGCCGACACCGGTGCCCGCCGTCGCCGCCTTGCCGAAGCCCAGGCCGGTGTCGGCCACGCGCACCTGCAGCTTGCCGTGCACGATCTCGGCCGCCACGCTCAGCCGGCCGCCTTCGGGCTTGGGCTCCAGGCCGTGTTTGATGGCGTTTTCGACCAGGGTCTGGATCATCATCGGCGGGAACTGCGCCGAGTGCAGGCCTTCGGGCACGGCGATGTCGGTCTGCAGACGCTCTTCCATGCGCACCTTCAGGATTTCCAGGTAAGGCCGGATCACCGCCAGTTCGCGCCCGAGGTCGCGCAGGCCGCCGTCGTTGGCCTCGCGCATCGTCGGCATGCTGGCGCGCAGCAGCGCGATCAGGTGTTTCTGCATCTGGCTCGCACGCGGCGGGTCGGTCTCGATCAGGTGGTCGATCGACGCCAGCGTATTGAACAGGAAGTGCGGCTCCACCTGCGCCTGCATCGCCGCCATGCGCGCCTCGACCACCTGGCGCTTCAACTGCTCGCTCTCGGCCACCTCGGTGGCCACCGCGGCCTGCGCCTCGGCCTTGAGTTGTTTCTTGTAGCTGATCTTGATGATCAGCGAGACGATGATCCACAGGAAGGCGAGCGGCGGCAGCTGATCGCCGATCGAGTAGCGCGTGATGCGGGTGCGGGTGCCGCGTTCGCCGCCGGTGGCAAGCTCTTCGATCGCCTGCTCGGCGTCGCGTTTGGCTTCTTCGGCGTCGCGCCGGGCTTCTTCGGCGGCCTCGCGCGCGTCGTTGATCGCTTCGCGGATGTCCTCGCGCGCCTGTTCGACGGCGCGCCGCACTTCTTCGCTCGCGCTGCCCGGGGGCAACACGATATTGATGCCTCTTTCGCCCGCCTCGGCCGCCTTGCGCGCCGCGTCGTCGGCCGCCTGCGCGGCAGACGCCGCAGCCTGCGCCGCCGACGCGGCGGCCGGTGCGGTGCGCGGCGTGATGCGCACGCCGTGGCTGCCGATCGAGATCTCGAGCGACTCGCCGTCGCCGCCGCGCGGCTTCTCTATTCTGATCAGCGGCTCCGGCCGGCTCGCGCTGCCGGGTGGTGTGGGCGGCTTGGGCGGTGTTTTGATGACTACGCGCCGCGGCACTGTCTCGACCCGCTCCGAAGTAGTCCACGAAAACGGTGGCACGCTGGACAGGATGCCGGCGATCATCAGCAGCAGCACCGACAGCACGATGAACTTGAGCCAGCTGATCGACACCAGCCAGCTCGCATAGGCATGGAACAGGTTCACCGCGCCGGCCTTGAAACGTTGCCAGCCGGTGGTGGGGGTAACGGTGGGATTCATGATGGGGCGCACTGTACGGGTGGCCCGTGGGCCGCGGGTGGGCTTGCGACGCACCCGGGCGCAGCGCCGACAGGCTGCACGGGTGGCGGACAGGCCGGCCGGCTCAGGGTTTGCGGTGCCGCGCCGCGCGTTCGCTCAGCGCCTGCGGGAAGAACAGCGCCGTCAGGCTCTGGCTGTGCACGGGGGAAAAAGCGGTGCCGGCGGGGCCGTCGCGGCGCCAGTCCTTGAGCCAGTGGATGTGGTCGCAGACCTCCAGCAGCCCCATCGTCTCGCGGTCGCCGATCAACACACCCTGCACACGCAGGCCGAGGCGTTCGCGTGCGGCGTCGAGCGCGGCCAGCGTCGCCGGCGTGCAGCCGAACTCGCCGTCGCTCACCACCAGCAGGTCGGCACTCGCCCACGGCGCGTCGTGCACCGCGGCCACCGCACGCTCGATCGGCGTCTGCAGGTCGGTGCCGCCGTCGTAGCCCTGGCCGATGAGGTCGAGCAGCGCGTGCAGACCGTCCGGCGTGAAGGCAAGGTCGCGTTCGATCAGCTCGCCCGGCCCGCCGAAGGCGATCACCTTGCAGCCGCGGCGCTCGCGCTGCGCGACGCGCATCGCCTCCAGCACCACCGCCTTGGCGATCTGCTCGGGCGCACCCTGCATCGAGCCGGAAGTGTCAAGCGCGATCAACATCGGGCCTCGCATGCGCGGTTGCGGCGGTGGCGGGGCGACCGCTTCGCGCGGCGGCGCCTGCGGGTCGGCGCGCCAGTCGATCAGCACCGCTTCGCTGTCGTAGGTGAGCAGCCGCGCCTCGGCGCGTTTGGCGCGCCACAGCTTGTGCAGCACCGGGTGGCGGATCTGCTGCGCCTCGCTGCCGAGCATGCGCTCCAGGCGGCCCGACAGGCGGATGCCACGCAGCTCGCCCGGCGCGTCGGGCAGCCGCGTCTCGACCGCGCGCAGGCCCTGGCGCTGCGTGTGCGCACCGCTGTCCGGCGGCGCCGTCGCGGGTGGCGCGGCGGCCACCGGCCGTTCGGCACGGCCGATGCGGGCGATCAGCGCCGCCAGGTCGGGCCGGCGCGCCATCAGCGCCGACAGGCGCTCGGCCTCGCGCCATTCGCGCCTGCGCAGCAGGCCTTTCAGCGCATCCCAGCGCAGTTGCGCCAGATCGCCGGTAATGCCCTGCATCAGGGCGAGCAGGCTCTGCCAGTCGGCTTTTTCCTGCCGCCACTCGGCGCGGAAGTCTTCCGCGATGCGCACGATCGCGTCCGCGCGCGGCTCGTGCAGCGGGCGGTCGATCAGCCGGTCCAGGTGCCACAGCAGCGTGCGCAGCAACTGCTCGGTGAAGGCTGGCGTGGCGCGTGCGAGGGCGGGCAGGTTCAGCTCGCCGACCACCGCGCGCAGCGCCTGCAACGCAGCCGGGTCGCCGAAGTGCGCGTGGCGCGACGGCAGCTCGCCGCTGTCGAGCGCGTCGCGCCAGCGCGCCAGGTCGACCAGGCGGCACTCGCTGCGGCCGGCGCTGTTGACGATGCCCGGCAGCCAGAGCGTCTTCGGCAAGTCGGCGAGACGGTGCCAGGGCGCTTCCGTCGTCATTTTCATGCGCTGAGCGCGATCGGCGGCGGCCGCTCCGGCGCGAGCGCGGAGTCCAGCGGCAAGGCGGCGAACCCGGCGTGCGTGGCGGCCAGCCGCGCCGCCCAATCGCCGAGCCGCGACAAGGTATCGGCGGGGCCTGAGAGCAGCCGCGCACACAAAGACGGTGGCAGCCAAATCCTGTCGGTGAGCTGGTCTTCCAACGTTGCCAGACACTGCCTCTCGGCGTCGCACAACGCGGCCACCTGATCCGCCACCTGCGCCACCTGCATGCACCGCGCCTCGATGTGCAGCGGGCCAAAACGCCGAACCGCCTGCGCTTCCAGCGTTGCCGATTCCAGCCGCGGCATGACAGCCTCATCGTCGCGCGCGCTGCTGGCCAGCGTTCGCGCGAGCGCGATCTTCCCGGCACCCTCGGCGCCGTCTTCAGCCGGCATGTGCTGCTCGATCTGCAACTGCTTCTCGAAGGCGTCCACCGCACGGGCCAGCCAAGGCATTTCCTTCGCCGCGGCGCCGGCGATGTGTTCGACGAACCAGCCTTCGAACACGCCGGTGTCGGCCGGTTCGTGGGCCACGACATACGCCGCCAGCCACAGGTCGAGCGCGTCCACTTCGGTGCGCCCTTCGGTGACGGCCGCGGTGCGCAGCAACGCTACGAACTGGCGCCAGCGTCGGTCCGACACCGGCTGCGCGCGCTCGGCCAGCAGGCTGCGTAGCGCATGCAGGGCGGCGAACGCGTCCGGGCCGAGTGCGACGCCGTCGCCCGCCGCCTTCACCGCCGCGCGTTCGCCCGCGGACAAGGGCTCTGCCACCGCCGCGGCCGCGGCCTCGGCCGCCCCCAGGCCGAGCAGCGCGCCGAAGGCCGCATCGCTCACCGGCCGCACCGGCACGCGCAGCAGGAAGCGGTCGAAAAATGCGAGCAGCGCCTCGTCGGCGGGCACTTCGTTGCTGGCGCCGATGACGCTGATCAGGGGCGTGGGTGAACGGCCGCTGCCATTGTCGAACTCGCGTTCGTTGAGCAGCGTCAGCAGCGTGTTCAGAATCGCCGAATTGGCCTTGAACACCTCGTCGAGGAAGGCGATGCCGGCGGTGGGCAGGTAACCGTCGACCAGGCGCTCGTAACGGTCGTCTTCCAGCGCCTTCAGCGACAAGGGGCCGAACAATTCCTCGGGGGTCGAAAAACGAGTCAGGAGTCGCTCGAAGTAACGCGCACCGTCGAAGCAGTGATGCAGCCGGCGCGCCAGTTCGCTCTTCGCGGTGCCCGGCGGGCCGATCAGCAGCACGTGTTCGCCGGCCAGCGCGGCCAGCAGCGCGAGGCGCACCGCGGCGTCGCGCTCCAGCAGGCCGGCGCCGAGCCGGCCGAGCAGCGCGGCCAGGCGCGCGGGGGTGGGCAAAGGGGCCGTGGCGCTCATGCGGCAGATTGTGGCGTGCCGGCCGCCGCGGCTCTGCGGTCGCGCACGACGCCGTCGGCGCCGAGCGTGGCTCAGGTGTCGCGCACGACGCCGTTGGCGCCGAGCGTGGCTCAGATGTCGCGCACGACGCCGTCGGCGCCGAGCGCGAGGGCCCCGCCGTCCACCAGCGAGCGCAACAGCGCATTGCACCAGGCGGCATACGGCGCGTCCGCCGCGCCGACGCGGTGGTGCAGCGTGTGCAACAGCGGCGTGGTCTCGCACCAGGCGGCCCAGGCGGCCAGCGGCTCGGCGTGTTCTTCCATCGCGTGGTATTTGAGCAGCACCCGCGCGGCATGGCGCATATGGCGCCCGGGCTCGGTACGCCAGAGGGCCAGGCGCGAGCGCGCGCGGCCGAGCGCGTCGGCGACATCGCCGAACGGCGCGCCGTGGCCGGGGATGACCCACTGCACCGGCAGGCGCTCGATCAGGTCGAGCACCGCGGCGACGTCGTCGAACGCGGACTCGCCGTCCAGTTCCGGGAACACGAGGCCGAAGCCGTCGCGCCACAAGGCATCGGCGGAGATCAGCACGCCTTCGTCGGCGTCGAACAACATCAGCGAGTGCGGGTCGTGCCCCGGCGCGGCGAGTACCTGCCAGCGGCGCGCACCGACCGCCAGTTCGCTGCCCGGCGCCAGCAGCGCGTCGGCGGCATAACGCTCGCAACGCTGATTCGTCGTCGCATAACCGAGCGCCGCCGTGTCCCAGGCCGCGACCGCCGCCGCCTGCCCCGGCGGGATGACGATGCGCGCACCAAACGCCGCCTGCACGGCCGCGTTGCCGCCGCAGTGGTCCGAGTGCAGATGGGTGTTGACGACGGCGTTCAGCCGCTGCGCGCCGAGCGCGTGGCGCACCAGCGCGACCGTCTGCGCGGCGTGGTTGCTGTGGCTGGAGTCGACCAGCGTCGCCCCCTCGCCGTCAGCGCCGTGCAGCAGGATGTTGTTGGATGACAGCCAGCCGCGTTCGAGGACGGTGACGTCGGGGGCGAGCGTTGGCATCAGGGCAAACGCGCGTTGACGCTGATGCCTTCTCGTTCGGCCTGTCGCATCGAGATTCGCGGTGCCGAGTTTCGCGGTGCCGAGTACTTCGGGGTGGTTCAGCCTACTTGTACAACACCGACGGCAGCCACAGCCCGATCGCGGGCCACTGGTACAGCAGCACGATGGCGATGATCTGGATGCCCATGAAGGGCAGCATGCCGGCGAAGATCTGGTTCAGCGTCACGTGTTTGGGCGCCACGCCCTTCAGATAGAAGGCGGCCATCGCCACCGGCGGGCTGAGGAAGGCGGTCTGCAGGTTCAGCGCCACCAGCAGGCCGAAGAACAGCGGGTCGACGCCGAAGTTGTCGAGCAGCGGGATGAAGATCGGCATGAAGATGACGATGATCTCGGTCCACTCGAGCGGCCAGCCGAGGATGAAGATGAGGACCTGGCTGAGGACGAGGAACTGGGTCTTGCTCAGGTTCATGCCGAGCACCCACTGCTCGACCAGTTCCTGGCCGCCGAGCAGCGCGAACGCGGCAGAGAAGATGGCCGAGCCGACGAACAGCCAGCACACCATCGCGCTCGTCTTGGCGGTCAGAAACACGCTCTCCTTGACGATCGTGAAGTTGAGCTTCCTGTAGGCGGCGGCGAGCACGAAGCCGCCAAGGGCGCCGATCGCGGCGGCCTCCGTCGGCGTGGCGAGGCCGAAGACGATCGAGCCCAGCACCGAGAGGATCAGGATCAGCAGCGGGAAGAAGCTGGCGAGCAGCATCTTGAAGATTTCCAGCCGTGCGAAGCTGAGCAGGCCATAAAACGCCACCAGCGCCGCCGCGCCGGCGCCCAGACCGATCCAGTAGCCCTGCGGCGCGGGCAGGGCCGCGGGGTCGCCGGGTGCCGCTGGCGCGGCGGCGTCGGTCGGCGGCGCGCCGGTCGGGGGTGCAGCCGGCGGCTCGGCGGCCACGCTGTCGGCGCCCGGCGGCTCGGCGAGCGCGTCGTCGTCGGCGGCGGCCGCGTCGCCGCCGGGCGGCTCCTCGAGGCCGCTGCGCGCGATGGGTTCCGCACCGGGCAGCGTGCTGCCCATCTGCTGCAGGCCGCTGGTTTCCACCAGCTGCAGCGGCCGGGTCGCCAGGTCGTAGCTCCACAGCGCAACCAGCACGAAGACCAGCGCCGGCAGCAGCGCGATGAAGAGCTGGCGCAGGATGTAGCCGGTGCCGACCGCCGCGTTGCGCCGGCCCTTCAGCGCGCCCAGCAGCAGCGGCAGCGCGCGGCGCTCGCCGCTGGCGCCGAGCGACACCAGCAGCGCCGGCAGCACGACGGCGCGCTCGGCGGCGGTGAGCGGCGGCGCCAGCTTGGGCTTGAGCTTGGCGAGGATGATGACGTAGATGATGTACAGCCCGGCCAGCATCAGGCCGGGGAAAAACGCGCCGGCGTAGAGCTTCACCACCGACACCCCGGCGGTGGCGCCGTAGACGATCAACAGCACCGACGGCGGGATCAGGATGCCCAGGCAGCCGCCGGCGGTGATCGCGCCGGCCGACACCGGCACGCTGTAGCCGGCGCGCAGCATCGCCGGCAGCGCCAGCAGCCCCATCAGCGTGACGACGGCGCCGACGATGCCCGTCGCGGTGGCGAACACCGCGCACGTGACCAGCGTGGCCACCGCCAGCGAGCCCGGCACACGCGCCAGCGCCAGGTGCAGGCTGCGGAACAGCTTCTCGATCAGGTTCGCGCGTTCGACCAGGTAGCCCATGAAGACGAACAGCGGGATCGCGATCAGGACGTCGCTCGCCATGACCGAAAACGCGCGCTGCACCATCAGGTCCAGCGTCTGCTTCATCGCGCCGGCCGCCGTCTGCCCGCCCGAGTGGTAGGCGAAGTAGGCGAACAGCATGCCCATGCCCATCAGCGTGAACGCGGTCGGGAAGCCGAGCATGATCGCCACCACCACCAGCGACAGCATGAGCAGCCCGATGTGGCCGTTGCGGATGGTCTCGACGCTCAACAGCATGTACACCGCGGCGAGCACGATCAGCCCCATCAGCACGAAGCCGAACCACAGTTCCTTGCGCAGCTTCACCGGCGGCCCCCTTCCTGCACGACGATGCGGTCGAGCGCCTCGATGTCCTCGTCCTTCACGTGGACCATCTCCTTCAGCTTGTCGACGTCGACCTCCTCGACGTCCTGCTCGCGCGACGGCCAGGCGCCCGTCTTGACGCAGATGACGCAGCGCACGATCTCCACGATGCCCTGCAGCAGCAGCACCGCGCCGGCGAAAGGGATCACGAACTTGAACGGGTAGACCGGGATCGGGTCGGCGTTGAAGGTCTGCTCGCGGATCGCGAGCGACTCGTTGGCGAAGGTCCAGCCGGCCCAGGTCAGCGCGATGACGCCGGGCAGGAAGAAGATGATGTAGAGCACGAGATCGATCGACGCCTGCGTGCGCGGCTGCAAGAAGCCGTACAGCACGTCGCCGCGCACGTGGCCGGCCTTGCTCAGCGTGTAGGCGCCGGCAAACATGAACAGGGTGCCGTAGAGCATGATCTGCGCGTCCAGCACCCAGGCATGCGGGTTGTTCAACACGTAGCGCGAGAACACCTCCCAGCTGATGAGCGCGGTCAGCAGCACCGCCGTCCAGGCGAAAGCCTGGCCGATCCAGGTGGAGAAGCGGTCCACGGCGAGCAGCAGTTTTTGCATCGTCTCAGCTCCTGCTCAAGATAAGAGGGCGCCTGAAGCGGCGCCCTCGGTCAGCCTGCTCGGCTCATGTTTTCTTCGCGCCGCGGCCGAAGTAGCGGTTGTACGCCATCTTGAAGTCGACGGTGTAGTCGTTCTGCCACTGGCCGGCGCGCTCGGCAAAGGCCTTCTGCGAGTCGAGCACCTTCTTGAAGAGCGCGTTTTCGCCGCCCTTCTTGGCCATGATCGTGTCCCAGGCGTCGAGCTGGGCACGCAGGATCGCGTCCGGCGTCTTGTAGAACTTGACGCCGGCCTTCTTCAGCTCGATGTAGTCCTGCGAGTTGCGGTGAATCGCCTTCCAGCTCATGTCGGCGCTGGCGGCCTGCACGGCGTAGTCGATGGTCGCCTTCAGCTCGGCCGGCAGGGCGTCGTACTTGCCCTTGTTGAACAGAATCTCGAACTGCTCGCCGCTCTGGTGGAAGCTTTGCAGCATGCAGTTCTTGACCACGTCCGGGAAGCCGAGCAGGCGGTCCGAGGAGGCGTTGTTGAACTCCGCGCCGTCGATCAGGCCGCGGTCCAGCGCCGGCACGATCTCGCCGCCGGGCAGCGGGTTCACCGCCGCGCCCATCGCGGTGTACATGTCCACCGCCAGGCCGACGGTGCGGAACTTGGTGCCCTTGATGTCCTCGGCCTTGGCGATCGGCTTCTTGAACCAGCCGAAGGGCTGGGTCGGCATCGGGCCGTAGAGGTAGGACACGACGTCCATGTTGATCGACTTGTAGATCTCTTCCAGCAGCGCCTTGCCGCCGCCGTAGTTGTGCCAGGCGAGCAGCATGTTCGGGTCCATGCCGAACGAGGGGCCGGAACCCCAGAGCGCCAGCGCCGAGTTCTTGCCGTAGTGGTAGGCGACGACACCGTGGCCGCCGTCCAGCGTGCCCTTGTTCACCGCTTCGAGCAGCTGGAACGCAGGCACCACGGCGCCGGAGGGCAGCACTTCGATCTTCAGCCGGGCGCCGGCCATGTCGTTGACCTTCTTGGCGAAGTCGAGCGCGTACTCGTGGAAGATGTCCTTCGACGGCCAGGTGCTCTGGAAGCGCAGGCTGGTGGTCTGGGCGCGGCTGACGGCCGGTGCAGCCAACGCGCCGGTGGCGACGGTGGCCGATGCGGCAGTCTTCAGGAACTTGCGGCGCGGCTGCTTGGCGGGCGTGGTGTTTTCGCTCATCGATCGGTCTCCTTCGACTCAGGTGGGTAAGGCACGGCGCCACCGGCATCGGGTAGCACATCGCGAAATCCACTATCGAAGGAAGGGCCCGACGGGGCAAGTGGGTCTAACCCGGGCGCGCAGCGACAAGCGCGCCGGCCGCGCCGTCAGCCCGCGGCTTGCAGCGCCGCGGGTTCCCCGGCGCGCCAGCGCGCCATCAGCGCCGCCCATTTGATGCGTGCGGCCTTCAGATGGCGCTCCTTGACATGGCCGTAGCCGCGGATGTCCTCCGGCAGGCGCGCGACCTCGACCGCCAGCTTCAGCCGCTCGGCCGACAGCCCTGCCAGCAGTTCGTCGATCGTGGCGCGGTATTCGCCGATCAGCGCCCGTTCGCCGCGCCGTTCCGCGCTGCGGCCGAAGGGGTCGAGTGCACCGCCACGCAGGCCCTTCATGCGCGCCAGCAGCTTGAAGGCGCTGCGCATCCAGGGGCCGAACGGCTGCTTGACCAGTTCGCCCTGGTGATTGCGCTTGGCAAGGGCGGGCGGCGCCAGGTGATGCACGAGCTTGTAGTCGCCTTCGAACATGTCGGCGATCTGCCGCGTGAACGCCGGGTCGGTGTGCAGGCGCGCCACCTCGTACTCGTCCTTGTAGGCCATGAGCTTGAACAGGTAGCGCGCAACGGCTTCGGTGAGCCGGGTCGAGGCATAACGCCCCTCGGCCGCACGCACCTTGTCGACGAAGGCGCCGTACTCGGCCGCGTAGGCGGTGTCTTGGTAACTCGTGAGGAACTCGACCCGCTTGGCAACGGTCTCGGCGAGCGACGGCTTCTTGACGAACTGGATCACCTGCGCGGTCTGGAACTGCGCGCGCACCGCAGCCAGGTCGTGCGCGCAGCGCCGGCCCCATTCGAAGGCGGCCTTGTTGTTGTCGACCTGCACGCCGTTCAACTCCATCGCGCGCTGGATCGCAGCGTGGCTGAGCGGGATGCGGCCCTTCTGCCAGGCATAACCGAGCAGCAACGGGTTGGTGTAGATCGAGTCGCCGAGCGCCTGGGTCGCGACCTGTTCGGCGTCGAACGCGCCGACGTGGTCGGCCCCCACCGCCTTGGCGATCGCCGCCTCGCAGCTACCAGCCGGGAACTGCCAGTTGGGATCGGCCAGGAACGCCGCGGTCGGCGTGCCGTGGGTGTTGAGGGCGACGAAGGTGCGCTGCGGCTGCATCGCCGCCAGCGTGGCCTTGTGGGCGGCGACGATGGCGTCGCAGCCGATCACGAGGTCGGCCTTCGCGGTATCGACCTTGGTGGTGAAGATCGCGTCCGGCCGGTTGGCGATCTGGACGTGGCTCCAGGTCGCGCCGCCCTTTTGCGCCAGGCCGCCGGCGTCCTGCGTCACGACGCCCTTGCCTTCCAGGTGAGCCGCCATGCCGAGCAACTGGCCGATCGTGATCACCCCCGTGCCGCCGACGCCGCCGACGACGATGCCCCAGGCTTCCTCGGCGACCGGCACCACCGGCTCGGGCACAGCCGGCAACACCGCCAGGTTGCCCTTGGCTTCTTTCTTCGGCTTCCTGAGGCTCCCACCTTCGACCGTGACGAAGCTCGGGCAGAAGCCCTTCAGGCAGGAGTAGTCCTTGTTGCAGGTGTTCTGGTTGATGCGGCGCTTGCGGCCGAACTCGGTTTCGACCGGCTCCACCGACAGGCAGTTGCTCTGCACCGAGCAGTCGCCGCAGCCTTCGCAGACGAGTTCGTTGATGACGACGCGCTTCTCGGGGTCGACCAGCGTGCCGCGTTTGCGGCGGCGGCGTTTTTCGGTCGCGCAGGTCTGGTCGTAGATGATGACCGTGGTGCCCTTGAACTCGCGGAACTGGCGCTGAAGCTCATCGAGCTTGTCGCGGTGGTGCACCGTCACGCCGTCGGACAGTTTCACGCCGTCGTACTTTTGCGGCTCGTCGGTCACGATCGCCAGCTTGGCCACGCCCTCGCTGACGAGCGAGTTCATGATCTGCAGCACCGAGTGACCCTCGGGCCGCTCGCCGACGCGCTGGCCGCCGGTCATCGCGACGGCGTCGTTGTAGAGCAGCTTGTAGGTGATGTTGACGCCGGCCGCGATCGACTGCCGGATCGCCAGGCTGCCGCTGTGGAAGTAGGTGCCGTCGCCGAGGTTGGCGAAGATGTGTTCCTCGTTGGTGAACGGCGCCTGGCCGACCCAGGGCACGCCTTCGCCGCCCATCTGCGTGAAGGTGCTGGTGTCGCGGTCCATCCAGACCGCCATGTAGTGGCAGCCGATGCCGGCCACCGCGCGTGAGCCTTCGGGCACCCGGGTCGAGGTGTTGTGCGGGCAGCCGGAGCAGAACCAGGGCGCCCGCTCGCCGGTGTCGCCCTTGACGTCGAGCAGCGCGCGTTCGGCGGCGGCGATCACTGCCAGCCGTGCATCCATGCGCGCGCTGACATCGGCCGGCACGCCGAGCTTCTTCAGCCGCTTGGCGATCGCCTTCGCGATGATCGCCGGCGTCAGGTCGGCCTTGGCGCGCAGCAGCCAGTTGTCGCTCGGGTTGGGCCTGCTCCATTCGCCGCCGGTGGCATCGCCCTCCGGCTCGTCGAACTTGCCGAGCACATTGGGCCGCACGTCCGGGCGCCAGTTGTAGAGCTCTTCCTTGAGCTGGTACTCGATGACCTGGCGCTTCTCCTCGACGACCAGGATCTCGGTGAGGCCTTGCGCGAACTCGCGTGTGATCGTCGCCTCCAGCGGCCACACCACGTTGACCTTGTGCAGGCGGATGCCGATGCAGCGGCAGGTACTGTCGTCCAGCCCCAGGTCGGCGAGCGCCTGGCGGGTGTCGTTGTAGGCCTTGCCGCTGGCGATGATGCCGAAGCGGTCGTTCGGGCCTTCGATCAGGTTGTGGTTGAGCTTGTTCGCGCGCACATAGGCGAGCGCTGCGTACCACTTGTAGTCCATCAGCCGCGCTTCCTGCTCCAGGGCGGAGTCGGGCCAGCGGATGTGCAGGCCGCCGGGCGGCATCGTGAAGTCCTGCGGCAGAACGATCTGCACCCGGTCCGGATCGACCGAGACCGACGACGACGACTCCACCACCTCCTGGATCGTCTTCATGCCGGCCCACACGCCCGAGAAGCGGCTCATCGCAAACGCATGCAGCCCCATGTCGAGGATGCCCTGCACGTCGCTCGGAAAGAAGGTCGGGAAACCCGCCGCCTTGAACACATGGTCGCTCTGGTGCGGCGCGGTTGAACTCTTGGCGACATGGTCGTCGGCAGCGATCGCAATCACGCCGCCGTGTTTTGCAGTGCCCGCCATGTTGGCGTGTTTGAAGACGTCGATCGAACGGTCCACCCCCGGACCCTTGCCGTACCAGATGCCGAACACGCCGTCGTACTTCTTCTTCTCGGGGTAGAGGTCGAGCTGCTGCGTGCCCCAGACCGCGGTGGCGCCGAGTTCCTCGTTGACGCCCGGCTGGAAGACGATGTGGTGGGCCTCCAAGTGTTTCTTCGCTGCCCACAGCGCCTGGTCGTAGCCGCCGAGCGGGCTGCCGCGGTAGCCGCTGACGAAGCCGGCGGTGTTGAGGCCCGCGGCCCGGTCGCGCTGGCGTTGCAGCATCGGCAGCCGCACCAATGCCTGCACGCCGCTCATGAAGGCGCGGCCGCGCTCGAGCGCGTACTTGTCGTCGAGGCTGGCGGTTTGCAGCGCGCGGCGGACGGACTCGGGTAGCGGCGCGTTCATGGGCGGGGGCTCCTGGGTGTGGGCGTGCTTGCGGCTTGTGACCGGCTCGGCGAGTGTAGAAGCGCCGCCCGGGCAAGTGTTTTCTTTCTATGCCCGAGCTGGCCCTCTTGGCGCACAATGCTTGCGTAAAGAGTGAACATTAGAAGCAATGGCATCGCAGAAGTTCGAATCAGGGCAAACACCCAGCCAGGAAGGGAAGGATCAGGGCGGCGACCGGCTGGGCCTGGAACTGGATCGCTACGACGTCGCCATCCTGGCCGAGCTGCAGGCCGACGCGCGGCTTTCGAACGCGGAGTTGGCGGCGCGCATCGGACTGTCGGCCGCGCCGACCTGGCGCCGCGTGAAGTGGCTCGAGGAGCAGCACTACATCACCGGCTACCGGGCCGAGCTCGACCGCCGCCGCATCGGCCTGGGCGTGCTCGCCTTCGTGCGGCTGGACGCCGACCGCAACACCGGCAGCGCGACCAAGGCGCTGGAACTCGCGATTCGCGCGCTGCCGGAAGTCATCGCCTGCCACTACATCAGCGGCACCGGCACCTTCGAGCTGCAGGTGATGGCGACCGACCTCGACGCCTTCTCGCGCTTTGCGACCGAAACGCTGCTGAATCTGCCGAACGTGAACAACCTGCACACCAGTTTTTCGCTCGGTGAGGTCAAGGCGGGCGCGGCGCTGCCGCTCGGGCACCTGCAAAACAGGCAAGCGCCGGCGGCGCGGCGGCGCCAGCGCACATGACGGCCGAGGCAGGGCTGCCGTGGCGGCATGCGCTGCTCGGGCTGGCCGTGGTGGCGGTCTGGGGCAGCAACTTCGTCGTCATCAAGGCGGCGCTCGATCACCTGCCGCCGCTGCTGCTGGCGGCGCTGCGGTTTGCGCTCGCCTTCCTGCCGGCGGCGCTGTTCATCCGCCGCCCGGCCGTCAGCTGGGGCCGGCTCGCGGCGTATGGCGTGTTGATCGGCGCCGGCCAGTTCGGCCTGCTGTTTCTGGCCATGAAGGGCCACATCTCGCCGGGGCTGGCGTCGCTGGTGATCCAGAGCCAGGTCTTCTTCACGATCGCCCTTGCCGCGCTGCTGGCGGGCGAACGCGTGCGTGGTGTGCAGTGGGTGGCGCTGGCACTGGCCGCGTCCGGCCTGGCGCTGATCGGCTGGCGCAGCGATGCGGACGCCACGCCGCTCGGGCTGCTGCTGATCCTCGCCGCCGCGGCCTGCTGGGCAGCGGGCAACATCGTCGGCCGCGGCGCCGGGCGGGTGGACATGCTGGCTTTCATGGTCTGGACGAGCGCCTTCGCGGTACCACCGCTGCTCGTGCTGTCGCTCGTCTTCGAAGGCCCGGTGGCGATGCGCGCCGGCCTCGCCGCGGCCGATGCCGCCACCTGGGCGTCGGTGGCCTGGCAATCGGTCGGCAACACGCTGTTCGGCTACGGCGCCTGGGCTTGGCTGCAGGCGCGCCACCCGGCGGCGACGGTGACGCCGCTGGCCTTGCTGATCCCCGTTTTCGGCATGGGCTCGTCCGCGTTCTGGCTCGGCGAGTCGCTGCCCGGCTGGAAACTCGCCGCCGCCGCGTTGGTGCTGGGTGGGCTGGCGTTGAATCTGCTGTGGCCGCGGTTCGTCGGCCACGCCCGACGCTGACCCTTGCAATTCGAACCCCGGCCCGCACGTTGCGAAGGCACGTTCGAGGAGCGCGATCATGTGGAAACGGCTGGCGGTTTTGTGGGCCCTGGTGCGCGGCGACGCGCGCCGGCTGTGGGTCGCGTTGCGTCACCCGGCGGCGCCAGGCTGGCTCAAGTGGGGCACGGCGGCGATCGTGCTCTACCTGGTCTCGCCGATCGACCTGATCCCCGACGCACTGCCGCTCATCGGCGTGATCGACGACCTGATCGTCGTGCCGGCGGCGATCCGCTGGCTGTTGAACCGCCTGCCCGCCGGGCTGCGCGCGGAGATCGATCAGCGCGTCATGCGCTGAGCACCGCCCACCAAGCGGACGCCCTGGATCCGGCTTGGCCGGTCCAGTGGCGTCGCCCCCTGGGGGGAGGCGGCCGCAGGTCGCTTCGGCGGGAGAGTCATTGCCGCGGCCACAGCACCCACATGCGCAGCGGCTGCTTCATGCGCCCGGCCTGCGCTTCGGCCTCGGGCCCGTCGCCCCAGAAGTAGTCGGCGCGCACGGCGCCGGTGATCGCCGAGCCGGTGTCCTGCGCCAGCGTCAGGCGTTGCAGCGGCTGCGCCGACAGCGGCTCCGTGGTCGCTATCCACACCGGCGTGCCGTAGGGCAGGCTCAGCGGATCGACCGCGATCGAGCGCCGCGCGGTCAGCGCAACACCCATCGCGCCGCGCGGGCCCAGCGTGGGGTCGGGCAGCGCCTCCTCGCGGAAGAACACCGTGCGCGGATTCGCCCACAACAAATCGTTGCGCCGCGCCGGGTTGCGCTCGGCCCAGGCGCGGATCGCCGGCCACGACGCCTGCTCCAGCTTCAACTCGCCCTGCTCGACCAACCAGCGGCCGACCGAGCGGTAGGCATGGTCGTTGTGGCCGGCGTAAGCCAGCCGCACCAGCCGCTCGCGGCCGTCGGGCTCGGTCACGCGCAGCCGGCCCGAGCCCTGGATCTGCAGCAGCAGCGCGTCGAGCGGGTCGGCGACATAGGCCAGCTCGCGCCCGCGCAGCGCGGCCTGCGCGGCGGGCAGCGTGTCGATCTGCTGGCGCGTGTACCAGGGTTTGCGCGTGTTCAGGTCGGCCGGCACCGCATGCAGCGGCGTGCGGAACGGCCCCTGCGGCTGGCGGCGCCCTTCGAGCAGCGGCTCGAAGTACCCGGTGATCAGCCCTTCGGCGCGGCCGTCTTGTGACTCGACGCGGTAGGGCGCGAGCCGCTGCTCGATCCAGGCGCGTGCCGCGGCATCGTCGGGCGGCTGCGTGCGGCGCGCGTCGGCGCAGACGCCGGCCCAGGCGGCCGGTGCACGCTCGCAGCCGCGCAGCAGCGCGGGCCAGGCTTCAAGCGTGCGGTCGCCGGCCCAACCGGGCAGGTCGGCATAGGTCGCCGGCACCCAGCGTGACGCCGGGTGCGCGGGCTGCGGCGTGGCGGGGCCCGGGGCGGACGGGGCGGCAGGTGTGGCCGGTGCGGGGGCCGGGCTGCTGCTGCAGGCCAGCAGCAGCGCGGTGCCCAGCAGGCTTGCGCAGGCGCTTCGGTAAGCTCGGTGCATGGGGCTCATTCTGCTGGAGGCGCTGGGCGCGCTCGTGCTGCTGGCGCTGATCGTCTGGTGGACGATGTTCTCGGGCCGCCGGCGCGGCGAACGGCGCGACGACGATCGCGACCAAGGCAGCTAGCTGGCAAGCCGCGAACACTTCATCGCGCCCCAACATGCCACCACAGGACTGCCAGTTCCCGATGCATCTGCGGGCAAATCTGTATGAATAGCACCGCCACCACCCCGTGCTCGAACTGGCCGCGCGCCACGCCGCTGTCTTCAAGGCGGCCTGGGACGCCCGGCGTGAACTGGCCGGCCCGAAGCGCCTGGCCGACGAAGCCGCCTTCCTGCCCGCCGCCTTGAGCCTGCAGGAGACGCCGGTGCACCCGGCGCCGCGCCGCGCGGCCGCCGCCATCTGCGCGCTGTCAGCAGCCGCGCTGCCGGCGCGTCAGTGCAGCGCGTTCGGCACCGCGAGCATGAACTCGGGCACCGGCGCATCGAAGGGATACGCGTCCTCGGTCATGCAGAAGAAGGTGCCGCGCATCGTGCCTTGCGGCGTCGCGATGCGCGTCCAGCTCGTGTACTCGAACTGCTCGCCGGGTTTGAGCACCGGTTGGTGGCCGACCACCGCCAGCCCGCGCACCTCTTCGCTGTGGCCGGCGGCATCGACGATGACCCAGTGGCGTGCGACCAGCTGCGCCGTCACGTCGCCGCTGTTGACGATCGTGATCGTGTAGGCGAAGGCCTGCGCGCCGCCGTCCTGCGACTGTTCGGGCAGGTGCTGCACCTTGACGCTGCAGGTGAACTCGGGTCGTTGGGCCATGCGAGCATTCTAGGCAGCTGCCTAGAATGCTCGCATGGCCACCTACCGCATCGCCCCGTCGATCCTGTCGGCCGACTTCGCCCGCCTGGGCGACGAGGTGCGCGATGTCATCGCCGCCGGCGCCGACTGGATTCACTTCGACGTGATGGACAACCACTACGTGCCGAACCTGACCTTCGGCCCGATGGTCTGCCAGGCGCTGCGCCAACACTCGAGCGTGCCGATCGACGTGCACCTGATGGTGCAGCCGGTGGATGCGCTGGCGCAGGCCTTCGCGAAGGCCGGCGCGGACGTGATCAGCTTTCACCCGGACGCGAGCACGCATGTGGACCGCACGCTGCAGCTCATCAAAGCGGAAGGCTGCCAGGCCGGCCTGGTGTTCAACCCCGCGGCGCCGGTGGATGTGCTCGACTGGGTGATCGACAAGGTCGATCTGGTGCTGCTGATGAGCGTGAACCCGGGCTTCGGCGGCCAGGGTTTCATCGACAGCACACTGCGCAAGTGCGAGCAGGTGCGCAAGCGCATCGACGCGAGCGGGCGCGACATCCGCCTCGAGGTGGACGGCGGCATCAAGACCGACAACATCCGCCGCGTCGCCGACGCCGGCGCCGACACCTTCGTCGCCGGCTCGGCGGTCTTCGGCCAGCGCGACTACAAGGCGGTGATTGCGGCGATGCGCGCCGAACTCGCGCGCTGAGCAATGCTGAACTTCGACGACGTCTTGGCCGCCGCGCGCCGGCTCGATGGTGTGGCGCACCGCACCCCGGTGCTGAGCTCGCACACGCTCGACGAACAGCTCGGCTGCACCGTCTTGCTAAAGGCCGAGAACCTGCAGCGCATGGGCGCCTTCAAGTTCCGCGGCGGCTACAACGCGGTGAACGTGCTGGGCGACGGCGAACGTGCGCGCGGCGTGGTCGCGTTTTCGTCCGGCAACCATGCCCAGGCGGTCGCGCTGGCGGCGCGGCTGCACGGCTGCGCGGCGACGATCGTGATGCCGAACGACGCGCCCGCTTTGAAGGTGGCGGCCACACGCGGCTACGGCGCCGAGGTCGTGCTCTACGACCGCTACACCGAAGACCGTACCGCGATCGCGCGCCGCCTGGCCGACGAACGCGGCCTGGCGCTGATCCCGCCCTTCGACCACGGGCCGGTGATGGCCGGCCAGGGCACGGCGGCGCTCGAGCTGCTGCAGGACGCCGGGTCGCTGGATGCGCTGATCGCGCCGGTCGGCGGCGGCGGGTTGTTGAGCGGCTGCGCGGTGGCGGCGAAGGGCCTCGCGCCGGGCATCGGGGTGTACGGCGCCGAGCCCGAGGCGGGCGACGATGCACGCCGCTCGCTCATCGAAGGCCGCATCGTGCACTTGAGCGACGTGCCGCGAACGATCTGCGACGGCCAGCAGACGCAGGCGCTCGGTGGGCTGCCCTTCGAGGTGCTGCGCGCCTTGGCGAGCGAGGTGCTGCTGGTGAGCGACGCAGCGGTGGTCGCCGCGATGCGCTTCGCGTTCGAGCGCCTGAAGACGGTGCTCGAGCCGTCAGGCGCCTGCGCGCTCGCGGCGCTGATGCACCACCGCGACCGCTTTGCCGGCCAGCGGGTCGGTATCGTGCTGTCCGGCGGCAACATCGACGCCGCACGGTTTGCCGCGCTGATGACTCAGTAGGTGAGGCTGGGCGGCGGCGCCGCCGATCGCGTGACGCCGAGCAGCGCCTCCTTCAGCGTGCCGTCGGCCGGCTTCGGGCCAAGCCAGATCTTCATCAGTGCGCCGAAGAACTCGGCTTCCCGGATCGGCTCGCCGGCCGGCCTGCCGTTGATCAGGATCGTCGTGCCGGTGCCGGGCAGGTAGTCGACCGTGAACGATTCGCCGCTGGCCATGCGCTTCTGGGCCGCGAACAGCTCGCCCAGGCGCACGGTGCCGGGGATGGCGCGCGCAAACTCCGGCGGCTCGGTGTTCTTCTGCATGCCGTCGGTGAAGAGTTTGCCGAGTTCGTTGGCGTCGATGTCGCGCAGCATCACGACGTGCAGCCGGCGCGCGCCGGCGCTGGCGTACACGCCCTGCGGCGTATCGGCCTTCTGCGCCAGGTACAGCCCGGCGGCATAGACCTTGAAGGCGAAGCGGGTGCGCAGGCCGGCACCGTTCAGCACGAGGCGCTGGCCGCCGACGGTGACCGTGTTGTCGTACTTGATGCCGGCGACGTCGGTCGTCGCGGGCGCCTGCGCGCCGGCGGGCAGCGCGGCGAAAACGAAGCAGGCGAGGATCAGTGAGCGTCGAGTAGAAGACATCGTCGTCGCGGGTAGCGGGCGGGGTGGCAGTCTGAACCCGCGCGGCGCGGCTGTCCATGAAGTTTGTCGCTTACACTGATCGCCCGATGTTCACCACTGCGCGCTCGACCCGCATCACCACGCTGCCCGGGGCCTGGCCCTGGCGCCGCTGGCCTGCCGCCGTCTAGCCGCCGCGCCCTCCAAGGCGCCGACCCATCCCCGCCCGGCCGCAGCCGGCGCGCCCCGGGAGCCGATGTGATCACCGAACTCGAATACAAGAGCCTGGCCGCGCAGGGCCACAACCGCATTCCGCTCATCGCCGAGGCGTTTGCAGACCTCGAAACCCCGCTCTCGCTGTACCTCAAACTGGTCGGCCACCAGAAGTACGGCTTCCTGCTGGAGTCGGTGGTCGGCGGCGAACGTTTCGGACGTTACTCCTTCATCGGCCTGCCGGCACGCACGCTGCTGCGCGCGACCGGCAACGCCTGCGAAGTGGTGAGCGACGGCGCGGTGGTCGAGCGCCATGACGGCAACCCGCTGGACTTCATCGACCGTTTTCAGGAGCGGCTCAAACCCGCGGTGACGAACGGCCTGCCGCGTTTTTGCGGCGGGCTCGCGGGTTATTTCGGCTACGACACGGTGCGCTGCATCGAGCCGAAGCTCGCCGGTGTCGTCAAGCCCGGCGGCCTGGGCACGCCGGACATCCAGCTGCTGCTGAGCGAAGAGGTGGCGGTGATCGACAACCTGTCCGGCCGGCTGTACCTGATCGTTTGGGCCGACCCCGCCAAGGCCGACGCGTACTTCCAGGCCAAGCGTCGGCTGGCGGAACTGGCCGACAAGCTGCGCTACAGCGTCGCCGCGCCGAGTGTGAAGCGCGGGCCCGCGCATCCGGTGGAGCGCGAATTCTCGAAGGCCGCGTTCATCGGCGCGGTGGAACACGCCAAGGACTACATCGTCGCCGGTGACTGCATGCAGGTGGTGATCGGCCAGCGTCTGCGCAAGCGCTACACCGAAAGCCCCTTGAGCCTGTACCGCGCGCTGCGTTCGCTCAACCCCAGCCCCTACATGTACTTCTACGACATGGGCGAGTTCAAGATCGTCGGCGCGTCGCCCGAGATCCTGGTGCGCGAGGAGCGTCTGACGGACGCGTCGCGCAAGGTGACGATCCGCCCGCTGGCCGGCACCAAGCCGCGTGGCGCGACGCCCGAGGCCGACGCGGCGCTGGAGGCCGAGTTGCGCGCCGACGACAAGGAACGTGCCGAACACCTGATGCTGATCGACCTGGCGCGCAACGACATCGGCCGCATTGCGCGCACCGGCAGCGTCAAGGTGACCGAGGCCTTCGCGGTCGAGCGCTATTCGCACGTGATGCACATCGTCAGCAATGTCGAAGGGGTGTTGAAGCCCGGTGTCGGCCAGCTCGACGTGCTGCGCGCCACCTTCCCGGCCGGCACACTGAGCGGCGCGCCCAAGGTGCGGGCGATGGAACTGATCGACGAACTGGAGCCGGTGCAGCGTGGCATCTACGGCGGCGCCTGCGGGTACCTGAGTTTTGCCGGCGATATGGACGTGGCGATCGCCATCCGCACCGGCATCGTCAAGGACCAGACGCTGTATGTGCAGGCCGCAGCGGGCATCGTTGCCGACTCGGTGCCCGAAAGGGAGTGGGCGGAAACTGAAGCCAAGGCGCGTGCGCTGATCCGAGCCGCCGAGCTGGTCGAAGAAGGGTTCTGATCATGCTGCTGATGATCGACAACTACGACAGCTTCACCTACAACCTGGTGCAGTACTTCGGCGAGCTGGGTGAAGACGTGCACACGGTGCGCAACGACCAGATCGATGTCGCCGGCATGCAGGCCTTGAGCCCCTTGCGCATCGTCTTTTCACCCGGCCCCTGCACGCCGAACGAGGCGGGCGTTTGCGTCGAGGCCATCCGCCATTTCGCCGGCCGCGTGCCGCTGTTGGGCGTGTGCCTCGGCCACCAGGCGATAGGCGTGGCCTTCGGCGGCAAGGTGGTGCGCGCCGGCGTGCCGATGCACGGCAAGACGAGTGTCATCGAACACGACGGCGCGGGGGTATTTCGCGAGCTGCCGCAGCAGTTCACGGTCGTGCGTTATCACTCGCTGGTGGTCGAGCACGAGAGCCTGCCGGCCGAGTTGGTCGTGACCGCCACCTCGGCCGACGGCGAGATCATGGGCCTGCGCCACCGGCAGCTACTGATCGAAGGCGTGCAGTTCCACCCGGAGTCGATCCTGTCCGAACATGGGCATGCGCTGTTGCGCAACTTTCTGAACCTGAGCTGAACCAGGAGAGCCGCGATGGCGATCACCGACAACGAAGCGCTGACGCGCACCATCGAACACCGCGAGATCTTTCACGACGAGATGCTCGCGCTGATGCGCCGCATCATGGGCGGCGAGATGTCCCATCCGATGATGGCCGCGCTGCTGATCGGCCTGCGCGTCAAGAAGGAGACGATCGGCGAAATCACCGCCGCGGCGCAGGTGATGCGCGAGTTCTCGACCAAGGTGGTGGTGGCCGATCGTAGGCACCTGGTGGATATCGTCGGTACCGGCGGCGACAGCTCGCACACCTTCAACATCAGCACCTGCTCGATGTTCGTCGCCGCGGCGGCCGGCGCGCGGGTGAGCAAACACGGCAACCGGGGCGTCTCGAGCAAGTCCGGCAGCGCCGATGTGCTGGAGGCGATGGGCGTGCCGCTGACGCTGCCGCCCGACGCGATTGCGCGCTGCATCGAGCAGACCGGCATCGGCTTCATGTTCGCGCCGAACCACCACCCGGCGATGAAGAACGTCGGCCCGGTGCGCAAGGAGCTCGGCGTGCGCACGATCTTCAACATCCTCGGGCCACTGACCAACCCGGCCGACGCGCCGAACATCCTGATGGGTGTCTTCCATCCGGACTTGGTCGGCATCCAGGTGCGCGCGTTGCAACGGCTGGGCGCGGAGCACGCGCTGGTCGTCTATGGCCGCGACGGCATGGACGAGGTGTCGCTCGGCGCGGCGACGATGGTCGGCGAATACCGCAACGGCGAGATCCGCGAGTACGAGATCCATCCGGAGGACTTCGGCCTGACGATGGCGTCCAACCGCACGCTGAAGGTGAGCACGCCCGCCGAGTCGCTGGCACTGGTGCGCTCGGTGCTCGACGACGAAAGTGGGCCGGCGCGCGACATCGTCGTCCTCAACGCGGGTGTCGGGCTGTATGCGGCGAATGTCGCGCCGTCGATCGCCGACGGCATCACGCTGGCGCGCGAGGCCATCGCCAGCGGCAAGGCGGCGGCGAAGCGGGTGCAGTTCGTCGACGCCGCCAGGGCGTTGGCCGGCGCATGAGCGCAGACATTCTCGAGCGCATCGTCGCCGTCAAACGCGACGAGATCGCGGCGGCGAAGGCGCGGCTGCCCGCGGCGGCCTTGCGCGCAGACGCCGAGGCGAGCAAAGACCTGCGCGGCTTCGAGCGGGCGCTGCGTACCCAGCTCGCGGGCGGCGGGGCGGGCGTGATCGCCGAGGTGAAGAAGGCGAGCCCGAGCAGGGGCGTGCTGCGTGAGCACTTCGTGCCGGCGGAGATTGCGGCGAGCTACCAGCGGGGTGGTGCGGCCTGCCTGTCGGTGCTGACCGATGAGCGCTTCTTCCAGGGTTCGGCGGCGTATCTGCAGCAGGCGCGTGCCGCGTGCACGCTGCCGGTGCTGCGCAAGGACTTCATCGTCGACGCCTACCAGGTGGACGAGGCACGCGTGATGGGTGCGGACTGCATCCTGCTCATCGCCGCCTGTCTGGCCGATGCGCAACTTGGCGAGTTGGAGGCGCAGGCGCGCTCGCTCGGCATGGGCGTGCTGGTCGAGGTGCACGACGCGGCCGAACTCGAACGCGCGTTGCGCTGCACACAGACGCCGCTCGTCGGCGTCAACAACCGCAACCTGCGCACGTTCGAGGTTTCGCTCGACACCACGCTCGACCTGTTGCCCCGCCTGCCCTCCGACCGGCTGTTGGTCACCGAGTCCGGTATCGGCACGCGCGCCGAGGTCCTGCGCCTGCGCGCCGCCGGCGTGCACACCTTCCTCGTCGGCGAGGCCTTCATGCGCGCCGACGAGCCCGGCGCCGCATTGGCGGCGCTGTTCGCGCGGTGAACCGGCTCGACCGGCCGCTGGCCGAACTGCTCGACGAGGCACCGTCGTCCTGGCGACCGGTGGTCGAAGCCTGGCGTTCAAAGCCGGCAGGCCAGGCGCTGATCCGCTTCATCGCCGATCGCCAAAACGCCGGCGCCACGATCTTCCCCCGCGCCGTGCTGCGCGCGCTGGAGTTGACGCCGCGCGCGCAGGTGCGGGTGGTCGTCCTGGGTCAGGACCCCTATCACGGCGCGGGCCAGGCCGAAGGGCTGGCGTTTTCGGTGCCGCGCGGGCTGGCTCTGCCGCCCAGTCTGCGCAACATCGGCAAGGAGTTGACACGCGATCTGGGGCTGCCCGCGCCGGCTCACGGGCACTTGGGCGATTGGGCGCGCCAAGGGGTCCTGCTGCTCAACACCGCATTGACAGTCGAGGAAGACCTCCCCGCCAGCCATGCCGGCCGCGGATGGGAGGCGCTCACTGACATGTTGATCGCCGGCGTGGCAACCGATGCCTCGCCGAAGGTTTTCATGCTCTGGGGTGCCCATGCGCAGACCAAGGCGGCTCTGGTGCACGGCGACCATCTGCTGCTCATCAGCAACCACCCCTCGCCGCTGTCGGCCACCCGCGGGCCGGCGCCCTTCATCGGCAACGGTCATTTCGGCGCCGCAAACCGCTTCCTCACCGGGCGTGGGGAGGGGCCGATAGACTGGGGTTTGCGAGCCTAGCTGTGCTATAGTCTGCGGTTCGCCGCGGAGGGGTGCCCGAGTGGCTAAAGGGGGCAGACTGTAAATCTGTTGGCTTACGCCTACGCTGGTTCGAATCCAGCCTCCTCCACCAGGCGAAAACTTTGATGCGAATGACTCCTTCGCGGGAGTAGTTCAATGGCAGAACCTTAGCCTTCCAAGCTAATGACACGGGTTCGATTCCCGTCTCCCGCTCCAAGCGGCTTGTTGTCGCCACCGGCTTGGGCTCTTTCGCCGAGTGCCCAGCCCCGTGCCGATGCCCATGTGGCTCAGTGGTAGAGCACTCCCTTGGTAAGGGAGAGGTCGCGCGTTCGATCCGCGCCATGGGCACCAGAGTATCGAGAACGAACCCCTGTCTTGTCGGAGATCTGAAATGGCAAAAGGCAAATTCGAGCGCACGAAGCCGCACGTGAACGTAGGCACCATTGGGCACGTGGACCACGGCAAGACCACGCTGACGGCAGCGCTGACCTCGGTGCTGGCGGCCAAGTTTGGTGGTGAAGTCAAGGCGTACGACCAGATCGACGCGGCGCCGGAAGAAAAGGCGCGCGGCATCACCATCAACACCGCGCACGTGGAGTACGAAACTGCCAACCGGCACTACGCCCATGTGGACTGCCCGGGACACGCCGACTACGTCAAGAACATGATCACCGGTGCCGCCCAGATGGACGGTGCGATCCTGGTGTGCTCGGCCGCCGACGGCCCGATGCCGCAAACGCGCGAGCACATCCTGCTCGCGCGCCAGGTCGGCGTGCCCTACATCATCGTGTTCCTGAACAAGTGCGACATGGTCGACGACGCCGAGTTGCTCGAACTCGTCGAGATGGAAGTGCGCGAGCTGCTCGACAAGTACGAATTCCCGGGCGACGCCACGCCGATCATCCACGGCTCGGCCAAGCTGGCCATGGAGGGCGACAAGGGTGAGATGGGTGAAGGCGCCATCATGAAGCTCGCCGACGCGCTGGACAGCTACATCCCGCAGCCCGAGCGTGCGGTGGATGGCGCCTTCCTGATGCCCGTCGAAGACGTCTTCAGCATCTCCGGGCGCGGCACCGTCGTCACCGGCCGCGTCGAGCGGGGTGTCATCAAAGTCGGCGAAGAAATCGAAATCGTCGGCATCCGCGCGACGCAAAAGACCATCTGCACCGGCGTCGAGATGTTCAGGAAGCTGCTCGACCAAGGCCAGGCGGGCGACAACGTCGGCATCCTGCTGCGCGGCACCAAGCGCGAAGACGTCGAGCGCGGCCAGGTGCTGTGCAAGCCGGGTTCGGTCAAGCCGCACACCCACTTCACGGCCGAGATCTACGTGCTGAGCAAAGAAGAAGGCGGAAGACATACCCCGTTCTTCAACAACTACCGGCCGCAGTTCTACTTCCGCACGACGGATGTGACCGGTGCGGTGGAGCTGCCGAAGGACAAGGAGATGGTGATGCCGGGCGACAACGTCAGCATCACGGTCAAACTGATCAACCCGATCGCCATGGAAGAGGGCCTGCGCTTCGCCATCCGCGAAGGCGGCAGAACCGTCGGAGCGGGTGTGGTGGCAAAGATCATCGAGTAAGGAAGAGGTCCACAGGGGCATAGCTCAATTGGCAGAGCGCTGGTCTCCAAAACCAGAGGTTGGGGGTTCGAGACCCTCTGCCCCTGCCACCCGATAGGCGATGAGGCAAGCGGCCCGCAGCATGCGGGCCTCCGGCCGTTGAATGAAGCAGCGATGACTACCGGCAATCCTCAAGTCGAAACCGTCTCCACCGGCGCGGACAAAGCCAAGCTGGCCGCCGCCGCGTTGTTGCTGGTGGGCGCAATCGTGGCGTTCTACCTGCTTGTGGCGCAGGGGCTGTGGGTTCGCGTGGCCGCGCTGCTGGCGCTGATGGTGGCCGCGGCGGGCGTGTTCTTCACCTCCGAAAACGGCAAGCAGTTGCTCGCCTTTGCGCGCGACTCGGTGAAGGAAGTCAAGAAGGTCGTCTGGCCGACGCGCAAGGAAGCGCTGCAGATGACGGGGTATGTGTTTGCGTTCGTGGTCGTGATGGCGCTGTTCCTGTGGCTGACCGACAAGACGCTGGAGTGGGTGCTGTACGACCTGCTCCTGGGCTGGAGGTAAGCGGCGATGAGCGAGCAAGTCATGACCGAAGCGACGACGGTGCCGTCCAACCTGCGCTGGTATGTGGTGCATGCCTATTCGGGCATGGAGAAGGCCGTCGAGCGCAACCTGCGTGAGCGCATCGACCGCTCCGGCATGCAGTCCAAGTTCGGCCGCATCCTGGTGCCGACCGAAGAGGTCGTCGAGTTGAAGAACGGCAAGAAGTCGGTCTCTCAGCGCCGCTTCTTCCCCGGCTATGTGCTGGTCGAGATGCTGATGGACGACGAGAGCTGGCACCTCGTCAAGCACACCGGCAAGGTGACGGGGTTTGTCGGGGGCGCCAAGAACCGCCCCGCGCCGATCTCCGAAGCCGAGGTGATGAAGATCGTCAACCAGATGCAGGAAGGCGTCGAGAAGCCCAAGCCCAAGGTGGAGTGGGTGGTCGGCGAGTTGGTGCGCGTGAAGGACGGCCCGTTCACGGACTTCAACGGCTCGGTGGAGGACGTCAACTACGACAAGTCGAAGGTGCGCGTCAGCGTCACGATCTTCGGCCGCTCGACGCCGGTCGAGCTGGACTTCGCGCAGGTCGAGAAGGTCTAGTTTTTTAACCGCGAGGAGCTTGGCCCCAGTGCCTGGCGTTTGCACTCGCTACAGGAGCCCTTAGATGGCAAAGAAAATCGTCGGCTTCATCAAGCTGCAGATCCCGGCCGGCAAGGCCAACCCGTCGCCGCCGGTCGGCCCGGCGCTCGGCCAGCGTGGCCTCAACATCATGGAGTTCTGCAAGGCGTTCAACGCCCAGACCCAGGGTGTCGAGCCCGGCCTGATGCTGCCGGTGGTGATCACCGCCTACGCCGACAAGTCCTTCACCTTCGTGCTGAAGACGCCGCCGGCCACGGTGCTGATCAAGAAGGCGATCAAGCTGGAGAAGGGCTCGGGCAAGCCGCACCTGGAGAAGGTCGGCAAGCTCACGCGCGCGCAGATCGAAGAGATCGCCAAGACGAAGCAGAAGGATCTCACCGCCGCCGACCTCGACGCCGCGGTGCGCACGATCGCCGGTTCCGCCCGCTCGATGGGCGTCACGGTCGAAGGAGTCTGACGCCATGACCAAGCTGACCAAGAAGGCCAAGGCCCTGCAGGGCAAGGTCGACAGCCTCAAGCTGTACCCGCTCACCGACGCGCTTGCGCTGGTGAAGGAACACGCGACGGCAAAGTTCGACGAGTCGATCGACGTCGCGGTGCAACTCGGCATCGACGCCAAGAAGTCCGACCAGGTCGTGCGCGGCGCCGTCGTGCTGCCCAACGGCACCGGCAAGACCAAGCGGGTCGCGGTGTTCGCGCAAGGCGCCAAGGCCGAAGAGGCCAAGGCCGCCGGCGCCGACATCGTCGGCATGGAAGACCTGGCCGAACAGGTCAAGGCCGGCAACCTGAACTTCGATGTCGTGATCGCTTCGCCGGACACGATGCGTGTCGTCGGCACGCTCGGCCAGATCCTCGGCCCGCGCGGGCTGATGCCGAACCCGAAGGTCGGCACCGTGACGCCCGACGTCGCCCAGGCGGTGCGCAACGCCAAGGCCGGCCAGGTGCAGTTCCGCGTCGACAAGGCCGGCATCGTGCACGCCACGCTCGGCCGCCGCTCGTTCGACAGCGACAAGCTGGTCGGCAACCTGCAGGCGCTGGTCGAGGCGCTGAACAAGGCCAAGCCGGCGTCGAGCAAGGGCATCTACCTGCGCAAGGTGGCGCTGAGTTCGACCATGGGAGTCGGCGCGCGCGTCGATGTTTCGACGATCAATGCCCAGGCCGTGTCGGCTTGACGGAGATGAAGAGTTGGTGGGCCGGTGCCGAGCAGTCGGCGCCGGGCCGTCCAAGACCGCTGGTGGAACCCCGGTTCCCTAAGTCGAAAGAGCCAGCGCAGATGGCGTCCGCAAGGTCGCTGCAGGGTGCCGCAAGGCACGATTGATGTGAGGAGCAGACCTTGAGTCTCAACCGCAACGAGAAAGCAGCCGTCGTCACGGATGTGGCCGCGCAAGCCGCGCGTTCGCAGACGTTGGCGTTGGCCGAGTACCGTGGCCTCACCGTGGAACACCTGAACAAGCTGCGCGTCGATGCGCGGGCCAAGGGCGTCTATCTTCACGTGCTGAAGAATTCGCTTGCCCGCCGCGCCGTCGCCGGCACGCCGTTCGAGGTGGCCGCGGACGCCATGTCCGGCCCGCTGATCTACGGCTTTTCAGAAGACGCCGTCGCCGCGGCCAAAGTCATCGCCGACTTTGCCAAGGGCAACGACAAGCTGGTCGTCAAGGCCGGCGCTTACGCCGGCAAGGCGCTGGACGCCAACGGGGTGAAAGCCCTGGCCGCGATCCCGAGCAAGGAGGTGCTGCTGGCGCAGCTTGCGGGGCTGCTGAAGTCGCCCGTGCAGCGCATCGCCGCCGTGCTCGCCGCGCTGGCCGAAAAGCGTGGTGGCGGTGTTGCTGAAGAAGCGCCCGCCCCCGCCGCCGAGGCCCCGGCCGCCGCCTGACGAACCCACCCAACTTTCAATTTCGACGAGGAACCCCAAATGGCATTCGACAAAGACGCTTTCATCACCGCGCTGGACAGCATGAGCGTGATGGAACTGAACGACCTGGTGAAAGCGATCGAAGACAAGTTCGGCGTCTCCGCCGCCTCGATGGCCGCCCCGGCTGCCGGTGGTGGCGCCGCCGCCGCCGCCGTGGTCGAAGAGAAGACCGAGTTCAACGTGATGCTGCTCGAAGCCGGTGCCAACAAGGTGCAGGTCATCAAGGCGGTGCGCGAGCTGACCGGCCTGGGCTTGAAGGAAGCCAAGGACTTGGTGGACGGCGCGCCCAAGGCGGTCAAGGAAGCGATTCCGAAGGCCGACGCCGAGGCGGCGCTGAAGAAGCTGACCGATGCCGGCGCCAAGGCCGAAGTGAAATAGGTCGGACAGCGGGATCGAGGCGCGCAGCGCCTCGACCCTGTCCGGGTGTTCTGGTGAACACCTGCAAATGCGGCGTGCCGCGCTTGCAAGTGTTCTCTGATCCGACTGCAGGGAACGGGTTTGGTCGGGCTCCGGTGCAATGCCGGGGTTGTCCGCCAGCGGCAGGTAGTGGCCTGCCACCAGCCCCATGCGGCGCAAGCCCGCATGCAGCCAGTCGCCGACGAGTGCCTGCCACGGCCAGGCGGGCCTCTCGACACGGAGTGTTCAATGGCGCAAGCATCCACCACGACCTACAGCTACACCGAACGCAAGCGGATTCGCAAGAGTTTCGGCAAGCGCGAAAGCGTGCTCAACGTTCCCTATCTGCTGACGATGCAGCGGGAGTCCTACGTCGCCTTCCTGCAAAAGGAAGTGCCGCCCTTGAAACGCCTGCAAGAAGGCTTGCAGGCCGCCTTCATCTCCGCGTTCCCGATCGTGTCGCACAACGGCTACGTGGAGATGAAGTTCATCGAATACAACATCGCCAAGCCGCCGTTCGACACCCGCGAGTGTCAGCAGCGTGGCCTGACCTACGCCGCCGCGGTGCGCGCGAAGCTGCAGATGATCATCTATGACCGCGAGGCCGCGCAGGCCAAGACGGTCAAGGAGATCAAGGAGCAGGAGGTCTACATGGGCGAAGTGCCCCTGATGACCGACTACGGCTCGTTCATCGTCAACGGCACCGAGCGCGTGATCGTGTCGCAGCTGCACCGCTCGCCGGGCGTGTTCTTCGAGCACGACAAGGGCAAGACCCATTCGAGCGGCAAGCTGCTGTTCTCGGCGCGCATCATTCCTTACCGCGGTTCGTGGCTCGACTTCGAGTTCGACCCCAAGGACATCCTGTACTTCCGCGTCGATCGCCGCCGCAAGATGCCGGTGACGATCCTGCTCAAGGCGATCGGCCTCAACCCCGAGCAGATCCTGGCTCACTTCTTCGTCAACGACCACTTCCGTCTGATGGACGCGGGCGCGCAACTCGAGTTCGTGCCGGACCGGCTGAAGGGCGAGATCGCCCGCTTCGACATCACCGACAAGTCGGGCAACGTCGTCGTCGAGAAGGACAAGCGCATCACCGCGCGCCATGTGCGCCAGCTGGAGACCACCGGCACCGGCTTCATCACGGTGCCGGAGGACTTCCTGGCCGGCCGCATCGTCGCGCGCAATGTGGTCGATGCCGACACCGGCGAGATCATCGCCAAGGCCAACGACGAGCTGACCGATGCGCTGCTGAAGAAGCTGCGCGTGGCCGGCGTGAAGGAACTCGCCGCGCTCTACACCAACGAGCTGGACGAAGGCGCCTATATCAGCCAGACGCTGGCGAGCGACGAAACGGCCGACGAACTGGCCGCGCGCGTCGCCATCTATCGCATGATGCGCCCCGGCGAGCCGCCGACCGAAGACGCCGTGCAGGCCTTGTTCGGCCGCCTCTTCTACAACCCCGACACCTACGACCTGAGCCGCGTCGGGCGCATGAAGTTCAACGCCCGTGTCGGCCGCGACTCGGCCGAAGGCGCGATGACGCTGTCCAACGAGGACATCCTCGACGTGGTGAAGATCCTCGTCGAGCTGCGCAACGGCCGCGGCGAGGTCGATGACATCGACCACCTCGGCAACCGCCGCGTGCGCTGCGTCGGCGAACTGGCCGAAAACCAGTACCGCAGTGGTCTGGCGCGCATCGAGAAGGCGGTCAAGGAACGCCTCGGTCAGGCCGAGACCGAAGCGCTGATGCCACACGACCTGATCAACTCCAAGCCGATCTCCGCGGCGCTGAAGGAGTTCTTCGGCGCGTCGCAGCTGTCGCAGTTCATGGACCAGACCAACCCGCTGTCCGAGATCACGCACAAGCGGCGTGTCTCGGCCCTCGGCCCGGGCGGCCTGACGCGTGAGCGCGCCGGTTTCGAAGTGCGCGACGTGCACCCGACGCACTATGGCCGCGTCTGCCCGATCGAGACGCCGGAAGGTCCGAACATCGGCCTCATCAACTCGCTGGCGCTGTACGCGCAGTTGAACGAGTACGGCTTCCTCGAGACGCCCTACCGCCGCGTGGCCGATGGCAAGGTGTCGATGGACATCGACTACCTGTCGGCAATCCAGGAAGGCAAGTACGTCATCGCCCAGGCCAACGCGACGCTGGACAAGAACGGCAAGCTGGCCGACGAGTTGGTGAGCGCGCGCGAAAACGGCGAATCGGTGCTCACTTCGCCCGAGCGCATCCAGTACATGGACGTGGCGCCGACCCAGATCGTCTCGGTCGCGGCTTCGCTGGTGCCCTTCCTGGAGCACGACGATGCCAACCGCGCACTGATGGGCGCCAACATGCAGCGCCAGGCGGTGCCGACGTTGCGGCCCGAAAAGGCGTTCGTCGGTACCGGCGTCGAGCGCGTGGCGGCGAAGGATTCGGGCACCGTGGTCGCGGCGCGCCGCGGTGGCGTGGTGGACTATGTCGATACCAACCGCATCGTCATCCGCGTCAACGACAACGAGACGGTGGCCGGCGAGGTCGGGGTCGACATCTACAACCTCATCAAGTATCACCGCTCGAACCAGAACACCAACATCCACCAGCGCCCGATCGTGGCGCGCGGCGACAAGGTGTCCGGCGGCGACGTGATCGCCGACGGCGCATCGACCGACCTGGGTGAACTGGCGCTCGGCCAGAACATGCTGGTCGCCTTCATGCCCTGGAACGGCTACAACTTCGAGGACTCGATCCTGATCAGCGAGCGTGTCGTCGCCGACGACCGCTACACCTCGATCCATATCGAGGAGCTGGTCGTGATGGCACGCGACACCAAGCTCGGCTCGGAAGAGATCACACGCGACATCCCGAACCTGAGCGAGAACCAGCTCGCGCGACTGGATGAATCGGGCATCGTCTACGTCGGCGCCGAGGTCAACCCGGGCGACGTGCTGGTCGGCAAGGTCACGCCCAAAGGCGAGACGACGCTGACGCCGGAAGAAAAACTCCTGCGCGCGATCTTCGGCGAGAAGGCGTCCGACGTGAAGGACACCTCGCTGCGTGTCGACCAGGGCACCAACGGCACGGTGATCGACGTCCAGGTCTTCACGCGTGAAGGCATCGTGCGCGACAAACGCGCGCAGCAGATCATCGACGATGAACTGAAGCGCTTCCGCCTCGACTTGAACGACCAGCTGCGCATCGTCGAAGGCGATGCGTTCGACCGCATCGAGAAGCTGCTCGCGGGCAAGGTCGCCAACGGCGGGCCGCAGAAGATCGCCAAGGGCACGAAGATCGACAAGGCCTATCTGGCCAGCGTCGAGCGTTACCACTGGTTCGACATCCGCCCGGCGGACGACGACGTGGCGAACCAGCTCGAGTCGATCAAGAACTCGCTCGACCAGACGCGCCACAGCTTCGACCTGATGTTCGAAGAGAAGCGCAAGAAGCTGACGCAGGGCGACGAGCTGCCGGCGGGCGTGCTGAAGATGGTCAAGGTGTACCTGGCCGTCAAGCGCCGCCTGCAGCCCGGCGACAAGATGGCCGGCCGCCACGGGAACAAGGGCGTGGTGTCGAAGATCGTTCCGGTCGAGGACATGCCCTACATGGCCGACGGCACACCGTGCGACATCGTGCTCAATCCGCTCGGCGTGCCGAGCCGGATGAACGTCGGTCAGGTGCTCGAAGTGCATCTCGGCTGGGCCGGCAAGGGCATCGGCCAGCGCATCGGCGACATGCTGCAACGCGAGGCGCGGGTCGCCGAGTTGCGCAAGTTTTTCGACCAGCTGTACAACCAGTCGGGCGGCAAGACCGAGGACATCAACTCCTTCAGCGACGAGCAGATCGTCGAGATGGCCGAGAACCTTTCCAAGGGCGTGCCGTTTGCGACGCCGGTGTTCGACGGCGCGAAGGAAGAAGAGATCCGCGCCATGCTGATGCTCGCCTACCCGGACGACATCGCCGCCAAGAAGGGGCTGACGGCCACCCGCACCCAGGCCACGCTGCATGACGGCCGCAGCGGTGACGCCTTCGAGCGCCCGGTCACGGTCGGCTACATGCACGTGCTGAAGCTGCACCACCTGGTGGACGACAAGATGCACGCCCGCTCGACCGGCCCGTACAGCCTGGTGACCCAGCAGCCGCTGGGCGGCAAGGCGCAATTCGGCGGCCAGCGCTTCGGCGAGATGGAGGTCTGGGCGCTCGAAGCCTACGGCGCCAGCTACATCCTGCAGGAGATGCTGACGGTCAAGTCCGACGACGTGAACGGCCGCACCAAGGTCTACGAATCGATCGTCAAGGGCGAACACGCCATCGATGCCGGCATGCCGGAATCCTTCAATGTCCTGGTCAAGGAGATTCGCTCCCTTGGCATCGACATTGAACTGGAACGCAATTAACTGATTAGGAAAGGGTAAGACACCATGAAGGGACTCCTGGACCTTTTCAAGCAATTCACCCCGGACGAACACTTCGACGCGATCCGCATCGGGCTCGCATCGCCCGAGAAGATTCGTTCGTGGTCGTTCGGCGAAGTGAAGAAGCCCGAGACGATCAACTACCGCACCTTCAAGCCGGAGCGTGACGGCCTGTTCTGCGCCAAGATCTTCGGCCCGATCAAGGACTACGAGTGCCTGTGCGGCAAGTACAAGCGCTTGAAGCACCGCGGCGTGATCTGCGAGAAGTGCGGCGTCGAGGTCACGCAGACCAAGGTGCGACGCGAGCGCATGGGTCACATCGACCTCGCGGCGCCGTGCGCGCACATCTGGTTCCTGAAGAGCCTGCCGAGCCGTCTGGGCCTGGTGCTCGACATGACGCTGCGCGACATCGAGCGTGTGCTGTACTTCGAGGCGTATGTCGTCGTCGATCCCGGCATGACGCCTTTGAAGAAGTTCTCGATCATGAGCGAGGACGACTACGACGCCAAGAAGGTCGAATTCGGTGACGAGTTCGTCGCCTTGATGGGCGCCGAGGGCATCCAGAAACTGCTTGCGGAGATGGATCTCGACGTCGAGATCGAAAAGCTGCGCGGCGACATGACCGGCAGCGAACTCAAGATCAAGAAGAACTCCAAGCGCCTGAAGGTGATGGAAGCCTTCAAGAAGTCAGGCATCAAGCCGCAGTGGATGGTGCTGAGCGTGTTGCCCGTGCTGCCGCCGGACTTGCGCCCGCTGGTGCCGCTGGACGGCGGCCGCTTCGCCACCAGCGACCTGAACGACCTCTACCGCCGCGTCATCAACCGCAACAACCGGCTGGCCCGCCTGCTGGAGCTGAAGGCGCCGGAGATCATCGTGCGCAACGAAAAGCGCATGCTGCAGGAGGCCGTCGATTCGCTGCTCGACAACGGACGCCGCGGCAAGGCGATGACCGGTGCCAACAAGCGCGCGCTCAAGTCGCTGGCCGACATGATCAAGGGCAAGAGCGGCCGCTTCCGCCAGAACCTGCTGGGCAAGCGTGTCGACTACTCCGGCCGTTCGGTCATCGTGGTCGGCCCCACGCTCAAGCTGCACCAATGCGGCCTGCCCAAGCTGATGGCGCTGGAGCTTTTCAAACCCTTCATCTTCTCGCGCCTGGAAGCGATGGGCATTGCCACCACCATCAAGGCGGCGAAGAAGGAAGTCGAGTCCGGCACGCCCGTGGTCTGGGACATCCTGGAAGAGGTCATCAAGGAACACCCGGTGCTGCTGAACCGCGCGCCGACGCTGCACCGCCTGGGCATCCAGGCCTTCGAGCCGGTGCTGATCGAGGGCAAGGCGATCCAGCTGCATCCGCTGGTCTGCGCCGCCTTCAACGCCGACTTCGACGGCGACCAGATGGCGGTGCACATTCCGTTGTCGATCGAGGCGCAGATGGAAGCCCGCACGCTGATGCTGGCGACCAACAACGTGCTCTTCCCGGCCAACGGCGAGCCGTCGATCGTGCCGAGCCAGGACGTCGTGCTGGGGCTGTACTACGCAACGCGCGAGCGCATCAACGGCAAGGGCGAAGGCATGGTCTTCGCCGACCTGTCCGAGTTGCACCGCGCGCTCGATTCGGCGGTGGTCGAGGTCACCGCGCGGGTCTCGGTGCGCCTGACCGAATGGGTCAAACGCGAGGGCGACGAGTTCGAGCCGCAGACGCGGCTGGTGGACACCACGGTCGGCCGCGCGCTGCTGTCCGAGATTCTGCCCAAGGGCCTGCCGTTCGCGAACATCAACAAGGCGCTGAAGAAGAAGGAAATCTCGCGCCTGATCAACGTCAGCTTCCGCAAGTGCGGCCTGAAGGAGACGGTGGTCTTCGCCGACAAGCTGCTGCAGGCGGGCTTCCGTCTTGCCACGCGCGCCGGTATCTCGATCTCGATCGACGACATGCTGGTGCCCAAGGAGAAGCCCGGCCTGATCGAGCGTGCCGAGAAAGAGGTCAAGGAGATCGAGCAGCAGTACGTCTCGGGCCTGGTGACCGCCGGCGAGCGCTACAACAAGGTGGTCGACATCTGGGGCAAGACCTCAGACGAAGTGGGCAAGGTCATGATGGGCCAGCTCTCGAAGCAGAAGGTGCTGGACCGCCACGGCAAGGAGGTCGAGCAGGAGTCGTTCAACTCGATCTACATGATGGCCGACTCGGGTGCGCGCGGTTCGGCGGCGCAGATTCGCCAACTGGCCGGGATGCGCGGCCTGATGGCCAAGCCGGATGGCTCGATCATCGAGACGCCGATCACGGCCAACTTCCGCGAAGGCCTGAACGTTCTGCAGTACTTCATCTCGACCCACGGCGCTCGTAAGGGCCTGGCGGATACGGCGTTGAAGACGGCCAACTCGGGCTACCTGACGCGCCGGCTGGTGGACGTGACGCAGGATCTGGTGGTGACCGAAGACGACTGCGGAACGCAGAACGGCCTCGCGATGCGTGCGCTGGTCGAAGGCGGCGAGGTCATCGAGTCGCTGCGCGACCGCGTACTCGGCCGTGTCGCCGCGATCGAGGTGCTGCACCCGGAAAGCCAGCAGGTGCTGGTGCCGGCGGGCGAGATGCTCGACGAGGAGACGCTGGACACGATCGAAGCGGCGGGTGCCGACGAGATCAAGGTGCGCACGCCGCTGACCTGCGACACGCGCTTCGGCATGTGTGCCAGGTGTTACGGCCGCGACCTCGGCCGCGGCGGCCTGGTCAACGTCGGCGAGGCGATCGGCGTCATCGCCGCGCAGTCGATCGGCGAGCCGGGCACGCAGCTGACGATGCGCACGTTCCACATCGGTGGTGCGGCGTCGCGCGCGGCGGTGGCCTCCAGCGTCGATGCGAAGAGCGACGGCCACATCGGCTTCAACCCGACGATGCGCTACGTGACCAACGGCAAGGGAGAACTGGTGGTGATCTCGCGTTCCGGCGAAATCATCATCCACGACCCGCACGGCCGCGAGCGCGAGCGCCACAAGGTGCCGTACGGCGCGACGTTGAACGTCAAGGCCGACCAGCAACTGAAGGCGGGCACCGTGCTCGCCAACTGGGACCCGCTGACACGCCCGATCATCACGGAGTTCGCGGGTCGCGCCAAGTTCGAGAACGTCGAAGAAGGTGTCACGGTCGCCAAGCAGGTCGACGAAGTGACCGGCCTGTCGACGCTGGTCGTGATCGACCCCAAGCGGCGCGGCGCGGCCAAGGTCGTGCGGCCGCAGGTCAAGCTGCTGGACGCGGCGGCCCACGAGGTCAAGATTCCGGGCACCGACCACTCGGTGACGATCGGCTTCCCGGTCGGCTCGCTGATCCAAATCCGGGATGGCCAGGACCTCGCGCCGGGCGAGGTCCTGGCGCGCATCCCGGTCGAGGGCCAGAAGACGCGCGACATCACCGGCGGCCTGCCGCGGGTGGCGGAGCTGTTCGAGGCGCGCAGCCCGAAGGACGTGGGCACGCTGGCCGAGATCACCGGCACGGTGTCGTTCGGCAAGGAGACCAAGGGCAAGAACCGCCTGCAGATCACCGACCCGGAAGGCAAGGTGCACGAGGAGCTGGTCGCCAAGGAGAAGAACATCCTGGTGCACGAGGGCCAGGTCGTGAACCGCGGCGAACTGGTGGTCGACGGCTCGGCGGACCCGCAGGACATCCTGCGCCTGCTCGGCATCGAGGAGCTGGCGCGCTACATCGTCGACGAGGTGCAGGACGTGTACCGTCTGCAGGGCGTGAAGATCAACGACAAGCACATCGAGGTCATCGTGCGCCAGATGCTGCGCCGGGTGCAGATCACCAATGCCGGCGACAGCCACTACATCAACGGCGAGCAGGTCGAGCGCGCGTCGCTGATGGACACCAACGACCGCCTGCGCGCCGAGGGCAAGATGACCGCCACCCACGCCGACGTGCTGTTGGGCATCACCAAGGCCAGCCTGTCGACCGACAGCTTTATCAGCGCCGCCTCCTTCCAGGAGACCACGCGTGTGTTGACCGAAGCCGCGATCATGGGCAAGCGAGACGAGCTGCGCGGGCTGAAGGAAAACGTCATCGTCGGCCGCCTGATCCCGGCGGGTACCGGCATGGCCTTCCATGTCGCGCGCAAGGCGAAGGAAGAGATGGACGAGGGCGAGCGCCGCGCGATCGCGTTGCAGGAGGCCGAGGAGTTGGCCGCCGCGCAACTGGCTGCGGTGGGCGCCGACTCGCCGACGGACGACGCCTCGGCCGCCTGACGGGCTGCCGGCGATGGGCTTCGAGGGGCGGCTTCGGCCGCCCTTCGTCTTGCTGCGCGGCGGCCATGGCCGCCCGTGGTCATTCGAGCCGCCAGCGCTGCGGCGTCACGATCTGCAAGCCCTGCGGCGCGGCACGGCGCGCCAGGCGTAGCACCGCGTGGTCGCGGCTGACCAGCCAGCGCGCCCCGCTGGCGCAGGCCAGGTCGATGAAGACCTGGTCGTCCGGGTCGGTGCAATGCAGCGGCGCGGCGGACGGCGTGTCGATCAGTTGCGCATGGGCGTCGAAAGCGGCCAGCACGGCGTCGGCGGCCACGCCGCGCCGTGCCGCGAGTCCTCGTGCCAGCACGTCGGCCAGTTCGTCGCGCATGCGCGGGCAGGCGAGCCAGCGCAGGCGGGCGCCCACGACGGCCGCGCCCAGGGCGCAGCAGGATGGGTCGGCGAAGAGCAGCCAGTCGAGGGCGACATTGGTGTCGAGCACGGCGGCTGGTTGCGGCAGGGTCCCCGTCAGCATACAATCACAGGCTTTCCCGCAAGTTCTGCCGAGCTGCGGCATTGCGTCGGCATTGTTTCGCGAGCCGACACCCCGAAACCGGACCCATCCATGCCCACCATCAACCAGCTCGTGCGCCACGGCCGCGAGGTCGAGACGATCAAGTCGAAGTCGCCTGCGATGCAGAACAGCCCGCAGCGCCGCGGTGTCTGCACCCGGGTGTACACCACAACGCCGAAGAAGCCGAACTCGGCGCTGCGCAAGGTCGCCAAGGTGCGCCTGACCAACGGCTTCGAGGTCATCTCGTACATCGGCGGCGAAGGCCACAACCTGCAGGAGCACTCGGTGGTGCTGGTGCGCGGCGGCCGGGTGAAGGATCTGCCGGGCGTGCGCTACCACATCGTGCGCGGCTCGCTCGACCTGCAGGGTGTGAAGGATCGCAAGCAGTCACGCTCGAAGTACGGCGCGAAGCGCCCCAAGAAAGCCTGAGGCCAGCTTTTGGCCTAGTAAGTGAAGGGCCTGGTGGCTCTTCGAGGTGCCCGCAAGGCACCAACTGAAACCGAAGAAGGAAGACTCCCATGCCGCGTCGTCGCGAAGTCCCCAAGCGCGAGATCCTGCCCGACCCGAAGTTCGGTTCGGTCGATCTGTCCAAGTTCATGAACGTGATCATGGAGTCCGGCAAGAAGGCCGTGGCCGAGGCGATCATCTACGGCGCGCTCGACCAGGTCGAGAAGAAGGCCGGCAAGGACCCGCTGGAGGTCTTCATGGTCGCGCTCAACAACGTCAAGCCGATGGTCGAGGTGAAGTCACGCCGCGTCGGCGGCGCCAACTACCAAGTGCCGGTGGAAGTGCGCCCGGTGCGCCGCCAGGCGCTGGCGATGCGCTGGCTCAAGGAGTCGGCCCGCAAGCGCGGCGAGAAGTCGATGGCGGCGCGCCTGGCCAACGAATTGCTCGAAGCCAGCGAAGGCCGCGGCGGCGCGATGAAGAAGCGCGACGAGGTGCACCGCATGGCCGAAGCGAACAAGGCGTTCTCGCACTTCCGCTTCTAAGAACCGCTTTCGCGGCCGCCGACGGGTTAGTGCTAACCCGTCGGCGGCCCACGCATTTGGAGTCCCCATCATGGCCCGCAAGACCCCCATCGAGCGCTACCGCAATATCGGTATCAGCGCGCACATCGATGCCGGCAAGACGACGACCACCGAGCGCATCCTCTATTACACGGGCGTCAACCACAAGATCGGCGAGGTGCACGATGGCGCGGCCACGATGGACTGGATGGAGCAGGAGCAGGAGCGTGGCATCACGATCACCTCGGCCGCGACGACCTGCTTCTGGAAGGGCATGGACCTGTCCTTCCCCGAGCACCGCATCAACATCATCGACACGCCCGGCCACGTGGACTTCACGATCGAGGTCGAGCGCAGCATGCGCGTGCTCGACGGCGCCTGCATGGTCTATTGCGCGGTCGGCGGCGTGCAGCCGCAGAGCGAGACCGTCTGGCGCCAAGCCAACAAGTACAAGGTGCCGCGCCTCGCGTTCGTCAACAAGATGGACCGCACGGGTGCGAACTTCCTGAAGGTCTACGAGCAGATGAAGGTTCGCCTGAAGGCCAACCCGGTGCCGATCGTGATTCCGATCGGCGCCGAGGAAAACTTCACCGGTGTGGTCGACCTCATCAAGATGAAAGCCATCATCTGGGACGAAGCCTCGCAAGGCATGAAGTTCAACTTCGAAGAGATTCCTGCAGACTTGGTTGCCGAGGCGCAGAAGTGGCGCGAGAACATGGTCGAGGCGGCGGCCGAGGCCAGCGAAGAGCTGATGAACAAGTACTTGGAATCGGGCGAGTTGTCCGAGGCCGAGATCAAGCTAGGCATCCGCATGCGCACCATCGCTGCGGAGATCCAGCCGATGTTCTGCGGTACCGCGTTCAAGAACAAGGGTGTGCAACGTATGCTCGACGGCGTGGTCGATTTCATGCCGTCGCCGGTCGACATCCCGCCGGTGCCCGGCATGGACGACGACGAAAAGCCGACGCAACGCCGCGCCGCGGACGATGAGAAGTTTGCCGCGCTGGCGTTCAAGCTGATGACCGACCCGTATGTCGGCCAGCTGACGTTCGTGCGCGTTTACTCGGGCGTGCTGAAGAGCGGCGACTCGGTCTACAACCCGATTCGCGGCAAGAAGGAGCGCATCGGCCGCATCCTGCAGATGCACGCCAACCAACGCGAAGAGATCAAGGAGATCCTGGCCGGCGACATCGCCGCTTGTGTCGGCCTGAAGGACGTGACCACCGGCGAGACGCTGTGCGATCCGGATCACATCATCACACTGGAGAGAATGGTGTTCCCGGAGCCTGTGATCAGCCAGGCCGTCGAGCCCAAGACCAAGGCCGACCAGGAGAAGATGGGTATCGCGCTCGGACGGCTGGCGCAGGAAGACCCGTCGTTTCGCCTGCGCACCGACGAGGAGAGTGGCCAGACCATCATCTCCGGCATGGGCGAGCTGCATCTGGAGATCATCGTCGACCGCATGAAGCGCGAGTTCGGCGTCGAGGCCAACGTCGGCAAGCCGCAGGTCGCCTACCGCGAGACGATTCGCAAGTCGGTCGAGGATGTGGAAGGCAAGTTCGTTCGCCAGTCGGGCGGCAAAGGCCAGTACGGCCACGTCGTGCTGAAGGTCGAGCCGCAGGAGCCGGGCAAGGGCTTCGAATTCGTCGACGCGATCAAGGGCGGCGTGGTGCCCAGAGAGTTCATCCCGGCGGTCGAGAAAGGCATCATCGACACCTTGCCGAGCGGCGTGCTCGCGGGCTACCCGGTGGTCGACATCAAGGTCACGCTGACCTTCGGCTCGTACCACGAAGTGGACTCGAATGAAAACGCGTTCAAGATGGCCGCGTCGATGGGCTTCAAGGACGGCATGCGCAAGGCCAACCCGGTGATCCTGGAGCCGATGATGGCGGTGGAAGTCGAGACGCCTGAAGACTACGCCGGCAACGTGATGGGCGACCTGTCGTCGCGGCGCGGCATGGTGCAGGGCATGGACGACATGCCCGGCGGTGGCAAAGTCATCAAGGCCGAGGTGCCGCTGTCGGAGATGTTCGGCTATTCGACCACGCTGCGTTCGATGTCGCAGGGCCGTGCCACCTACACGATGGAGTTCAAACACTACTCGGAGGCGCCGAAAAACGTCGCCGAAGCGATCATCACGTCGCGCGGCAAGTGACCGCATCGGTCTTCGCATCAGGGGGCGTTCGCTGCCGGCGGCGAACGAAACGGTCTCGATGCGGAAACCTTAAACCTGTCCACCGGCATCTGTTCTTTGTTGGAGATTGAAATGGCAAAAGGCAAATTCGAGCGCACGAAGCCGCACGTGAACGTGGGCACCATTGGGCATGTGGACCATGGCAAGACCACGCTGACGGCGGCGCTGACATCGGTGCTGGCGGCCAAGTTCGGCGGCGAGGCGAAGGCGTACGACCAGATCGACGCGGCGCCGGAAGAAAAGGCGCGCGGCATCACCATCAACACCGCGCACGTCGAATACGAGACCAAGAACCGGCATTACGCCCACGTCGACTGCCCGGGACACGCCGACTACGTCAAGAACATGATCACCGGCGCTGCCCAGATGGACGGTGCGATCCTGGTGTGCTCGGCCGCCGACGGCCCGATGCCGCAAACGCGCGAGCACATCCTGCTCGCGCGCCAGGTGGGCGTGAAGTACATCATCGTGTTCCTGAACAAGTGCGACATGGTCGACGACGCCGAACTGCTCGAGTTGGTCGAGATGGAAGTGCGCGAGCTGCTGTCCAAGTACGAATTCCCCGGCGACGACACCCCTATCATCAAGGGCAGCGCCAAGCTGGCCATGGAAGGCGACAAAGGCGAACTCGGCGAACAAGCCATTATGCAACTCGCCGACGCGCTGGACAGCTACATCCCGCAGCCCGAGCGCGCCATCGATGGCGCCTTCCTGATGCCCGTCGAGGACGTCTTCAGCATCTCCGGGCGCGGCACCGTCGTCACCGGCCGCGTCGAGCGGGGTGTCATCAAAGTCGGCGAAGAAATCGAGATCGTCGGCATTGCCGCGACGCAGAAGACCACCTGCACCGGGGTCGAGATGTTCAGGAAGCTGCTCGACCAAGGCCAGGCGGGCGACAACGTCGGCATCCTGCTGCGCGGCACCAAACGCGAAGACGTGCAGCGCGGCCAGGTGCTGTGCAAGCCCGGCACCATCAAGCCCCACACCCACTTCACGGCCGAGATCTATGTGCTCTCCAAGGAAGAAGGCGGCCGGCACACCCCGTTCTTCAACAACTACCGGCCGCAGTTCTACTTCCGCACGACGGATGTGACCGGTGCGGTGGAGTTGCCGAAGGACAAGGAGATGGTGATGCCGGGCGACAACGTCGGCATCACGGTCAAGCTGATTGCACCGATCGCGATGGAAGAGGGCTTGCGATTCGCCATCCGCGAGGGCGGCCGCACCGTCGGCTCGGGCGTGGTGGCGAAGATCATCGAATAAGGATCCATCATGGCCACCAAACAGAAGATCCGCATTCGCCTCAAAGCCTTCGACTACAAGCTGATCGACCAGTCGGCCTTGGAGATCGTCGATACCGCCAAGCGCACCGGCGCCATCGTCAAGGGCCCGGTGCCGCTGCCGACGCGGCTGCAGCGTTTCGACATCCTGCGTTCGCCGCACGTCAACAAGACGAGCCGCGACCAGTTCGAGATCCGCACCCATCTGCGCTTGATGGACATCGTCGACCCGACCGACAAGACAGTCGATGCGCTGATGAAGCTCGACCTGCCGGCCGGCGTGGACGTGGAAATCAAGCTACAATAGTGACAGCGGGTGGCCTCACGGCCACCCTGCTCATTTCTACCTCATCAGCCCGGCCAATCGCTGTCGGGCATTGGAGATAACGACCATGAGTCTGAGCAATCGCCTCGGATTGCTGGGCCGCAAGGTGGGCATGATGCGCATCTTCACCGACGATGGCGACGCCATCCCGGTGACGGTGCTGGACGTGTCCAACAACCGCGTGACCCAGGTCAAGACCGTCGAGACCGACGGCTACAGCGCTCTGCAAGTGACGTTCGGTGCGCGCAAGGCGTCCCGCGTCAACAAACCCGAAGCCGGCCACCTCGCGAAAGCGGGTGTCGAGGCGGGTGAGGTGTTGCGCGAATTCCGCGTCGCCGCCGAAGTGGCGGCCGAATACAAGGCCGGCGCCACCGTTCCGGTGACGCTGTTCGCCGCCGGTCAGACGGTCGATGTGCAGGGCAACTCGATCGGCAAGGGGTTCGCCGGCACCATCAAGCGCCACAACTTCAGGTCGCAGCGCGCGTCGCACGGCAACAGCCGTTCGCACAACGCGCCGGGCTCGATCTCGATGGCGCAGGATCCGGGGCGGGTGTTCCCGGGCAAGAAGATGTCCGGCCAGATGGGCGACGAGACGGTCACGATGCAGAACCTGGACATCGTTCGGGTCGACGAGGCGCGTTCGCTGCTGCTCGTCAAGGGCGCGGTGCCGGGCTCCAAGAACAGCCATGTGGTCGTGCGCCCGGCGGTCAAGGCGCGGGTGCGCAAGACCCCCGCGGCGGCGCCGGCGAAGAAGGGAGCCAAGTGATGCAGCTCGAGCTCCTGAACGAACAGGGCCAGGCCACCGCGAAGTTCGATGCGCCGGACACCGTGTTCGCGCGCGACTACAACGAGGCGCTGGTGCACCAGATCGTCGTCGCCTACCAGGCCAACGCGCGCCAGGGCACCCGTGCCCAGCTCGACCGCGGTGAGGTCAAACACTCGACGAAGAAGCCGTTCCGCCAAAAGGGCACCGGCCGCGCCCGCGCGGGCATGACCTCGTCGCCGCTGTGGCGCGGGGGTGGCCGCATCTTCCCGAACCGGCCGGACGAGAACTTCAGCCAGAAGGTCAACAAGAAGATGTACCGCGCCGGCATGGCCGCCATCTTCTCGCAGCTGGCGCGCGACGGCCGCCTGGCGGTGGTCGATTCGATCTCGGTCGATTCGCCGAAGACGAAGCTGCTGGCGCAGAAGTTCAAGGCCATGGGGCTGGACTCGGTGCTGGTGATCGCCGACCAGATGGACGACAACCTGCTGCTGGCCTCGCGCAACCTGGCCAATGTGCTGGTGGTCGAGCCGCGTTACGTCGATCCGCTGTCGCTCGTCTTCTACAAGAAGGTGCTGGTGACCAAGGCGGCGATCGAGCAGCTCAAGGAGATGTTCGCATGAGCACGCAGAGCCGCCTCAAGTGCGAATTCCCCCTCGGGGGGACGGCGCGTAGCGCCAAGGGGGTCCAATGACCGGCGCAATCCAGAAATTCGACGAGGGCCGGCTGGCCCAGGTGCTGGTCGCGCCGATCGTGAGCGAAAAGGCGACCTCGGTCGCCGAGAAGCGCAACCAGGTGCTGTTCAAGGTGCTGCGCAACGCCACCAAGCCCGAGATCAAGGCCGCCGTCGAGCTGATGTTCAAGGTTGACGTGGTCGGGGTGCAGACCATCAACCAAAAGGGCAAGGTCAAGCGCTTCGGCCGCTCGATCGGCCGGCGTGACCACATCAAGAAGGCTTATGTCTCGCTGAAGGCGGGCCAGGAGCTCAACTTCTCCGGGGAGGCCGCTTAAATGGCCGTCGTCAAAGTCAAACCTACCTCGCCCGGCCGCCGTGGCGTGGTCAAGGTGGTGCACAAGCACCTGCACAAGGGCGCGCCGGAAGCGTCGCTGCTGGAGCCGCAGAAGCAGAAGGCCGGCCGCAACAACCGCGGCGTCATCACGATGCGCCACAAGGGTGGTGGTCACAAGCACCACTACCGCGTCGTCGACTTCAAGCGCAGCGACAAGGACGGCATCGCCGCCAAGGTCGAGCGCATCGAATATGACCCCAACCGCACCGCCCACATCGCGCTGCTGTGTTACGCCGACGGCGAGCGCCGCTACATCGTCGCGCCGCGCGGGCTGGAGGTCGGCTCGACGGTGATTGCCGGCGCGGAAGCGCCGATCAAGGCCGGCAACACGCTGCCGATCCGCAACATCCCGATCGGCTCGATCATCCATTGCGTCGAGATGCTGCCCGGCAAGGGTGCGCAGATCGCGCGCTCGGCCGGCACCTCGGTGACGCTGATGGCGCGCGACGGCGCCTACGCGCAGCTGCGGCTGCGCTCGGGCGAAGTGCGCCGCATCCACATCGACTGCCGCGCCACCATCGGCGAGGTCAGCAACGAAGAGCACAGCCTGCAGCAGTACGGCAAGGCCGGTGCGACACGCTGGCGCGGCATCCGCCCGACGGTGCGCGGCGTGGCGATGAACCCGGTCGATCACCCGCACGGCGGCGGCGAAGGCCGCACCGGCGAGGGCCAGGTGCCGGTGTCGCCGTGGAACACGATGACCAAGGGTTACCGCACGCGCAGCAACAAGCGCACGCAGACGATGATCGTCTCGCGCCGGAAGAAGTAAGAGGCCGCCATGACACGTTCACTGAAAAAAGGCCCGTTCGTGGACCACCACCTGCTGGCCAAGGTCGAGCGGGCTTCCACCAACAAGGACAAGAAGCCGATCAAGACCTGGTCGCGCCGCTCGACGGTGCTGCCGGAGTTCATCGGCCTGACGATCGCCGTGCACAACGGCAAGCAGCACGTGCCGGTGTATGTGAGCGACCAGATGGTCGGCCACAAGCTCGGCGAATTCGCGCAGACCCGCACCTTCAAGGGCCACCCGGCCGACAAGAAGGCGTCGAAGAAGTAAGGATGGCCATCATGGAAACGCAAGCAATCGTTCGCGGCGTGCGCCTGTCGGCCGACAAAGGCCGGCTGGTGGCCGACCTCGTGCGCGGCAAGAAGGTCGATCAGGCGCTGAACATCCTCGCCTTCACGCAGAAGAAGGCTGCCGGCATCGTCAAGAAGGCGCTGGAGAGCGCCATCGCCAATGCCGAACACAACGACGGCGCCGACATCGACGAGTTGAAGATCAAGTCGATCTACGTCGAGCAGGGAGCCACGCTGAAGCGCTTCTCCGCGCGCGCCAAGGGCCGCGGCAACCGCATCAGCAAGGGCACCTGCCACATCTACGTCACGGTCGGGGACTAAGGAACACCATGGGACAGAAGATCCATCCGATCGGCTTCCGGCTGCCCGTCACGCGCGCCTGGGCGTCGCGCTGGTTCGCGAACAGCAAGAACTTCGCCACCATGCTGGCCGAAGACTTGAAGGTGCGCGAGTTCCTGAAGGCGCGCCTGAAGAGCGCCGCGGTGTCCAAGGTGCTGATCGAGCGCCCCGCCAAGAACGCGCGCATCACGATCTACTCGGCGCGCCCGGGTGTCGTGATCGGCAAGAAAGGCGAGGACATCGAGAACCTGAAGGCCGAACTGACACGTCGCCTCGGCGTGCCGGTGGCGGTGAACATCGAAGAGGTGCGCAAGCCCGAGATCGATGCCCAGCTGATCGCCGACTCGATCACCCAGCAGCTCGAAAAGCGCATCATGTTCCGCCGCGCGATGAAGCGCGCGATGCAGAACGCCATGCGCCTGGGCGCGCAGGGCATCAAGATCATGTCGTCGGGGCGGCTGAACGGCATCGAGATCGCGCGCTGCGAGTGGTACCGCGAAGGCCGTGTGCCGCTGCATACGCTGAAGGCCGAGATCGACTACGGCTTCTCGGAAGCGAAGACGACTTATGGCGTCATCGGCGTCAAGGTCTGGGTCTATCGCGGCGACCGGCTCGCCAACGGCGAGTTGCCGGCGCAGAAACACGAGGCGTCCGAGGACGACCGCCGCCAGCGCCGCGGTCCGCGCCCGGGTGCTCCGGGTGCACCGGGGGGTCGCGGCCGCCCGGGTGGGCCCGGCGGGGATCGCGCGCCACGCGCTGTCGCGCCGGCTGCGCCTGGCGCCGACGCCACGCCGGCCGCCGCCGACGCTGGCAAGCCCGCCGTCAAGCGGGTGCGCAAAGTCGCCGCGCCGGGTACCGGCGAGGCGAAAGGAGAATAACGATGCTGCAACCCAATCGTCGCAAGTACCGCAAGGAGCAGAAGGGCCGCAATACCGGCGTCGCCACGCGCGGCGCTGCGGTGTCCTTCGGCGATTTCGGATTGAAGGCCACCGAACGCGGCCGTCTCACGGCGCGCCAGATCGAGGCCGCGCGCCGCGCCATCAGCCGCCACATCAAACGCGGCGGGCGCATCTTCATCCGCATCTTCCCGGACAAGCCGATCTCGCAGAAGCCGGCCGAGGTGCGGATGGGCAACGGCAAGGGCAACCCCGAGTACTACGTCGCCGAGATCCAGCCCGGCAAGGTGCTGTACGAACTGAACGGCGTTCCCGAGGCGCTGGCGCGTGAGGCCTTCACGCTGGCCGCGGCCAAGCTGCCGCTCAGCTGTACCTTCGTTGCGCGCCAGGTCGGCGCCTGAAGCCCAGAGAGAACATCATGAAAGCATCCGAACTGCGCGCCAAGGACAGCCCGGCGCTGGTGAAGGAAGTCAGCGAACTGCTGACCAAACACTTCAAGCTGCGCATGCAAAAGGCGACCCAGCAGCTCGCCAACCACAGCGAACTGGGCAAGACCCGGCGCGACATCGCGCGCGCCAAGACCTTGCTGGCCCAGAAGAACAAGGAAGCCGCCAAGTGAACACCGCAACCACCGCCGAGGCGCTGCCCAAGGCCAAGGTCGTTCGCACCTTCGTCGGCCGCGTCGTCAGCGACAAACGCGCCAAGACCATCACCGTGCTGGTCGAGCGCCGCGTCAAACACGAGCTGTACGGCAAGATCGTCGCCCGCTCGAGCAAGTACCACGCGCACGACGAGCAGGGCGAATACAAACTCGGCGACTTGGTCGAGATCACCGAGAGCCGGCCGATCTCCAAGACCAAGTCCTGGGTCGTGACGCGCCTGGTCGAAAAAGCCAGGACGGTCTGATGATGATCAAGGTCGGGGACAAGCTGCCCGCGGGCAAGCTGCAGGAATACGTCGAAGTCGAGGGCAATGGCTGCTCGCTCGGCCCCAACAGCTTCGACATCGGTGACAGCACGGCCGGCAAGACGATCGCGATCTTCGGTTTGCCGGGTGCGTTCACGCCCACCTGCTCGGCCAAACACGTGCCGGGTTATGTCGAGAAACATGCGGCGCTCATGGCCGCCGGTGTCGACGAGATCTGGTGCGTGTCTGTCAACGACGCCTTCGTGATGGGCGCCTGGGGCCGCGACCAGAAGACGGCCGGCTTGGTGCGCATGATGGCCGACGGTTCGGCCGAATTCGCCACGGCCACCGGGCTGACGCTGGATCGCACGGCCGCCGGCATGGGCATCCGCTCGCAACGTTATTCGATGCTCGTCGTCGACGGGGTCGTCAAGACGCTGAACATCGAGGCGCCGGGCAAGTTCGAGGTCAGCGGCGCCGACATGCTGCTCGAGCAGGCCGGGCAGTTGCGTGCGTAACTGATATACTCTTCCGCTTCGCTCGGGCGGCAGCCGCCGTCCGAGCCTCAACCCACACCACGGGTCCAAGACTGCTCCGCGTCGCGGCGCAAGTTGGTAAAGACAACATGATCCAAATGCAATCGCGGCTCGACGTGGCCGACAACACGGGCGCGAAGTCCGTCATGTGCATCAAGGTGCTCGGCGGCTCCAAGCGGCGCTACGCCGGCATCGGCGACGTGATCAAGGTTTCCATCAAGGAAGCCGCGCCGCGTGGCCGCGTCAAGAAGGGCGAGGTCTATTCGGCGGTCGTCGTGCGCACCGCCAAGGGCGTACGTCGGCCGGATGGCTCGCTCGTCAAGTTCGACGGTAACGCCGCCGTGCTGCTGAACGCCAAGCTGGAGCCGATCGGCACCCGCATCTTCGGCCCGGTGACACGCGAGTTGCGTACCGAACGATTCATGAAGATCGTCTCCCTCGCCCCCGAGGTTCTCTGACATGAACAAGATTCGCAAAGGCGACCAGGTCATCGTCCTGACCGGTCGCGACAAGGGCAAACGCGGCACCGTCACGCAGCGCGTCGACGACGACCACATCCTGGTCGAAGGTGTCAACGTGGTGAAGAAACACGTCAAGCCGAACCCGATGAAGGGCACCACCGGCGGCGTGGTCGACAAGACGATGCCGATCCACCAGAGCAACGTTGCGATCTACAACGCGACCACGGGCAAGGCTGATCGTGTCGGCATCAAGCTCGGCACCGACGCCAAGACGAACAAGGTCACGCGCAATCGCGTCTTCAAGTCCAGCGGCGCGGAAATCAAGGCGTAAACGAACATGGCCAAGAAACAAGCTGCTGCCGCCTCGGCTTCCACTGCGCCCGCCGGGCCGGCGCGCCTGCAGGCGCACTACCGCGAACAGATCGTGCCCGAGCTGATGAAGAAGTTCGGCTTCAAGTCGGTGATGCAGGTGCCGCGCCTGCAGAAGATCACGCTCAACATGGGTGTGAGCGAAGCGGTCGCCGACAAGAAGATCATGGACAACGCGGTCGCCGACCTGACCAAGATCGCCGGTCAGAAGCCGGTGGTGACGAAGTCGAAGAAGGCGATCGCCGCCTTCAAGATCCGCGACAACGTGCCCATCGGCACCATGGTCACGCTGCGCGGCCTGCGCATGTACGAATTCCTGGACCGCTTCGTCACCGTGGCGCTGCCGCGTGTGCGCGACTTCCGCGGCATCTCCGGGCGTTCGTTCGATGGCCGCGGCAACTACAACGTCGGGGTCAAGGAACAGATCATCTTCCCCGAGATCGACTATGACAAGGTGGATGCGCTGCGCGGGCTGAACATCAGCATCACGACGAGCGCGAAGACCGACGACGAGTGCAGGGCGCTGCTGGCGGCCTTCAAATTCCCGTTCAAGAACTAAAGGACGCGCCCGTGGCCAAAATGTCCCTCATCCAGCGTGAACTCAAGCGCGCGCAGCTCGTTGCCAAGTACAAGACCAAGTACGACGAACTCAAGTCCACCGCCAACGATGCCAAGAAGTCGGATGAAGAGCGTTACGCCGCGCGTCTCGAGTTGCAGAAGCTGCCGCGCAATGCCTACCCGACGCGCCAGCGCAACCGCTGCGAGCTGACCGGCCGGCCGCGCGGCACATTCCGCAAGTTCGGTCTGGCGCGCAGCAAGATCCGCGAGCTGGCGTTCAAGGGCGACATCCCCGGCGTCGTCAAGGCCAGCTGGTAAGCAAGGCGAGAAGGAGCAATTCGAATGAGCATGAGTGATCCGATCGCCGACATGCTGACGCGCATTCGCAATGCGCAGCTGGTCGAGAAGCGCACGGTCGTGATGCCGTCGTCGAAGCTGAAGGCGGCCATCGCCCAGGTGCTGAAGGACGAGGGTTATATCGACGGCTACGCGGTCAAGGGCGGCGAGAAGGCCGAACTCGAGATCGCGTTGAAGTATTACGCCGGCCGCCCGGTCATCGAGCGCATCGAGCGGGTCAGCCGCCCGGGCCTGCGGGTCTACAAGGGCCGCCACGACATCCCGCAGGTACAGAACGGACTTGGCGTGGCGATCGTCACCACGCCGCGCGGCGTCATGACCGACCGCAAGGCACGCGCCTCCGGCATCGGCGGCGAAGTGCTGTGCTACGTGGCCTAAGGAGTGATCTGACATGTCACGCGTAGGAAAGATGCCGATTGCCGTGCCGCACGGCGTGGACGTGGCGATCAAGGACGACCAGATCAGCGTCAAGGGTGCGCAGGGCACGTTGACACGGGCGATGAATCCGCTCGTGAACGTCAGCAACGATGGCGGCCAACTGCATTTCGCCGCCGCCAACGATGGCGCACAAGCGATGACCGGCACCATGCGGGCGCTGGTGAACAACATGGTCAACGGCGTCACCAAGGGTTTCGAGCGAAAGCTCAACCTGGTGGGCGTGGGCTTTCGGGCCCAGGCGCAGGGGCAGAAGCTCAACCTGCAGGTCGGTTATTCGCACCCGGTGGTGATCGACATGCCGGCCGGCATCAAGGTGGAAACGCCGACGCCGACCGAGATTCTGATCAAGGGCGCGGACCGCCAGGTGGTGGGCCAGATCGCCGCCGAGGTGCGCGCCAAGCGACCGCCCGAGCCCTACAAGGGCAAGGGCATTCGCTACAGCGACGAGCGGGTGGTCCTGAAAGAGACCAAGAAGAAGTAAGGAGCGAATCATGACGACCCTCGCCAAGAAGGACCAACGCCTGCGCCGGGCGCGCCAGACGCGCCTGCGTGTGGCCAAACAGCGTGTTGCGCGGCTGACGGTGTTCCGCTCCAACCTGCACATCTACGCCAGCGTCATTTCCGACGATGGCCAGAAGGTGCTGGCCAGCGCATCCACCGTCGAGAAGGATCTGCGCGAGCAGCTCGGCGCGGCGGGCAAGGGCGGCAACGCCGCCGCCGCGGCGATCGTCGGCAAGCGCATCGCCGAGCGCGCCCAGGCCGCCGGCATTCAGCAGGTGGCGTTCGACCGCGCCGGCTTCGCCTACCACGGCCGCGTGAAGGCGCTGGCCGAGGCGGCGCGCGAAGCCGGCCTGCAGTTCTGACGCACGACAAGGATTCGAGATGGCAAAGTTTCAACCCCGCGCGCAGACCGAGGCCAACGACGACGGCCTGAAGGAAAAGATGATCGCGGTCAACCGCGTCACCAAGGTCGTCAAGGGCGGCCGTACCTTGTCGTTCGCCGCACTGACCGTGGTCGGCGATGGCGACGGCCGCGTCGGCATGGGCAAGGGCAAGGCCAAGGAAGTGCCGGTGTCGGTGCAGAAGGCAATGGAGTCCGCGCGCCGCAACATGATCAAGGTGGCGCTGAAGAACGGCAGCATCCACCACAACACGCGGGGCCAGCACGGCGCGGCCAAGGTGCTGATCGCGCCGGCGCCGGCCGGTACCGGCATCATCGCCGGCGGCCCGATGCGCGCCGTTTTCGAGGTGCTGGGCGTGACCGACATCGTCGCCAAGAGCCTGGGCTCGACCAACCCGTACAACATGGTGCGTGCCACCCTGGACGCGCTGAAGAACTCGACGACGCCGGCGGCCGTGGCGGCCAAGCGCGGCAAGTCCGTCGAAGAGATCTTCAACTGACCCGGGAGCACAAGATGCCTGACAAGAAGACGCTCACCGTCAAGCTCGTGCGCAGCGTCGCCGGCACGATGCAGTCGCACCGCGACACCGTGCGCGGGCTCGGACTGCGCCGGCTCAACAGCACACGCACGCTGGAAGACACGCCGGCGGTGCGCGGCATGATCAACAAGGTTTCGTACCTGGTACAGGTGCTGTGATGGAACTGAACAACATCAAACCGGCCGACGGCAGCAAGAAGGCGCGCCGCCGCGTCGGCCGCGGCATCGGCTCGGGCCTGGGCAAGACCGCGGGCCGTGGTCACAAAGGCCAGAAGTCGCGTGCCGGTGGTTATCACAAGGTCGGCTTCGAAGGCGGCCAGATGCCGCTGCAGCGCCGCCTGCCCAAGCGCGGCTTCAAGTCGACGACGCTCAAGTTCAACGCCGAAGTGACGCTGGCGGATCTGCAGAAGCTCGGCGCGGCCGAAGTCGACCTGCTGACGCTGAAGGCGGCCGGCCTGGTCGGTGACCGCGCCAAGGTCGTCAAGGTCATCAAGTCGGGCGAGCTGACGACGAAGGTCGCGCTCAACGGCATCGGCGCCACCGCCGGGGCCAAGGCCGCGATCGAAGCCGCCGGCGGCTCGGTCGCCTGAGGGGATACGCGACTTGGCCACCAACGCCAATCAGCTCGCGAAGAGCGGCAAGTTCGGCGACCTGCGGCGCAGGCTCGTCTTCCTGCTGCTCGCGCTCGTGGTCTACCGCACCGGCACGCACATCCCGGTGCCGGGCATCGACCCCGACCAGATGCGCCAGCTCTTCGACAGCCAGGGCGGCGGCATCCTGAACCTGTTCAACATGTTCAGCGGCGGCGCGTTGTCGCGCTTCAGCGTGCTTGCGCTGGGGATCATGCCGTACATCTCGGCGTCGATCATCATGCAGTTGATGACCTACGTCGTGCCGACGCTGGAGGCGCTGAAGAAGGAAGGTGAATCCGGCCGCCGCAAGATCACGCAATACACGCGCTACGGCACGCTGCTGCTGGCGATCTTCCAGTCGGTGGGCATTGCGACGGCGCTGCAGCAGTCGCAGGGGTTGGTCATCAACCCGGGCGCGGGCTTCGTCTTCACGGCGGCGGTGAGCCTGGTCGCCGGCACGATCTTCCTGATGTGGCTGGGCGAGCAGATCACCGAACGCGGGCTGGGCAACGGCATCTCGATCCTGATCTTCGCCGGCATCGTCGCCGGCCTGCCGAGCGCGATCGGCGGCCTGTTCGAGCTGGTGCGCACCGGGGCGATGAGCATCGTGGCGTCGCTGTTCATCATCGGCCTGGTGATCTTCGTCACCTTTGCGGTGGTGTTCGTCGAGCGGGGGCAGCGCAAGATCCTCGTCAACTACGCCAAGCGCCAGGTCGGCAACAAGGTCTACGGCGGCCAGTCGTCGCACCTGCCGCTCAAGCTCAACATGTCGGGCGTGATCCCGCCGATCTTCGCCAGCTCGATCATCCTGTTGCCGGCGACCATCGTCGGCTGGTTCGCCACCGGCGAGGGCGTGCGCTGGCTGCGTGACCTGTCGGCCGCGCTGTCGCCGGGGCAGCCGATCTACGTGCTGCTGTACGCGGCGATGATCATCTTCTTCTGCTTCTTCTACACCGCGCTCGTCTTCAACAGCCGCGAGACGGCCGACAACCTGAAGAAGAGCGGCGCCTTCATTCCGGGCATCCGCCCGGGCGACCAGACGGCGCGCCATATCGACCGCATCCTGAGCCGGCTCACGCTGGCGGGAGCGATCTACATCACCGCGGTATGCCTGCTGCCCGAGTTCCTGGTGCTGCGCTACAACGTGCCGTTCTACTTCGGCGGCACCTCGCTGCTGATCATCGTCGTCGTGACGATGGACTTCTGGGCCCAGGTGCAGAGTTATGTGATGAGCCAGCAGTACGAGTCGCTGCTGAAGAAAGCCAACTTCAAGACGTCGTGAACATGTACCCCCACGCTCACTTCGTTCGCTGCCCCCCGAGGGGGCGCTCAGCGCCCTTCGGGCGGCCGGGCGGGCGCTGACATGGCCAAAGACGACGTCATCCAGATGCAGGGGGAGATTCTCGAGAACCTCCCCAACGCCACCTTTCGCGTCAAGCTGGAGAACGGCCACGTGGTGCTGGGCCACATCTCGGGAAAGATGCGCATGCACTACATCCGCATCCTGCCGGGGGACAAGGTCACCGTCGAGCTGACCCCTTATGACCTGAGCCGGGCACGCATCGTGTTCCGCGCCAAGTGAGGAGAGAACTGAAATGAAAGTCGCCGCTTCGGTCAAGAAGATGTGCCGCAACTGCAAGATCATCCGCCGCAACGGTGTGGTGCGCGTGATCTGTACCGACCCGCGCCACAAGCAGCGTCAAGGCTAAGTAAGGAACCAACATGGCACGTATTGCCGGCATCAACATCCCGCCGCACAAACATGCGGAGATCGGCCTGACGCATATCTACGGCATCGGTCGCACGACGGCGCAGAAGATCTGCGACGCCGCGGGCATCGCACATTCGAAGAAGATCAAGGACCTGACCGACGGCGATCTGGAGAAGATTCGCGACGAAATCGGCCGCATCACGATCGAAGGCGACCTGCGGCGCGAGATGTCGATCAACATCAAGCGCCTGATGGACCTGGGTTGTTACCGCGGCCTGCGCCATCGCCGCGGCCTGCCGGTGCGCGGCCAGCGCACGAAGACGAACGCGCGCACGCGCAAGGGGCCGCGCAAGTCCGGTGCCCTCGTCAAGAAATGACGAGCTCGTCGATTCGTCAAGAAATGACGAGCTCGTCGATTCGTCAAGAAGTGACGACCCCGTCGATGCGTCAAGAAGTGAAGGACTGAATCATGGCCAAGCCACCGACCAATACCGCCGCACGCCGCGTCAGCAAGAAGATCCGCAAGAACATTGCGGACGGCATCGCCCACGTGCACGCGTCGTTCAACAACACCATCATCACGATCACCGACCGCCAGGGCAGCGCGCTGGCCTGGGCGTCATCGGGCGGCCAGGGTTTCAAGGGCTCGCGCAAGAGCACACCCTTTGCCGCCCAGGTGGCAGCGGAAAACTGCGGCCGTGCGGCGCAGGAGCAGGGCATCAAGAACCTGGACGTGCGCATCAAGGGCCCGGGCCCGGGCCGCGAATCGAGCGTGCGTGCGCTGGCCTCGCTGGGCATCCGCATCAACTCGATCAGCGACGTGACGCCGGTGCCGCACAACGGCTGCCGGCCGCAGAAACGCCGAAGGATTTAAGCAACCGAAGGACAGGGCGTGCCGCAGGCACGTCCCGCTGTCGTTCGAAGTGATCCACCGCCCGAGCGCCATAAAAACATTCGCCGGGCTCGCGCAGCAAGAAGGCTGCGTCAGTTGATTCAAGGAAAGCAAAGTGGCACGTTATCTCGGCCCCAAGGCCAAACTCTCCCGTCGCGAAGGCACCGACCTCTTCCTGAAGAGCGCGCGTCGTGCCATCGGCGACAAGTCGAAGTTCGAGACCAAACCCGGCCAGCACGGGCGCACTTCGGGCTCGCGCACCAGCGACTTCGGCCTGCAGCTGCGCGAGAAGCAGAAGGTCAAGCGCATGTACGGCGTGCTCGAGCGCCAGTTTCGCCGCTACTTCGCGGAGGCTGAACGTCTGCGCGGCAACACCGGCGCGAACCTGATGATCCTGCTCGAGTCGCGGCTGGACAATGTGGTCTACCGGATGGGCTTCGGCTCCACCCGCGCCGAGGCGCGCCAGCTGGTGTCGCACCAGGGCATCACGGTCAACAGCAAGGTGGTCGACATCGCGTCCTACCTGGTCAAGGCCGGCGACACGGTGGCGGTTCGCGAGAAGGCGAAGAAACAGCTGCGGGTGACGGACGCGCTCAAGCTCGCCGGCTCGATCGGCCTGCCCGACTGGGTGGCGGTCGACGCCGCCAAGATGGAAGGTGTGTTCAAGAAGACACCCGACCGCGACCAGTTCGGCGCCGAGATCAAGGAAGCGCTGATCGTTGAACTTTACTCACGATAGCGGGATCGCGGCGTTGCCGCGACCCTGTCCGTAGTGGCTTCGCCGGGCAGCCCTGACAGCCCGGCTCCATCAGCCTTATCGGTGTAACGAGCCGAGGGTATTGAGAGGACTCCATCTCCCATGCAAACGAATCTTCTGAAGCCCAAAGCCATCAATGTCGAGCCGCTCGGCGGTCATCGCGCCAAGGTGACGCTGGAGCCGTTCGAACGCGGCTACGGCCATACGCTGGGCAATGCGCTGCGGCGTGTGCTGCTCAGCTCGATGGTCGGCTACGCGCCGACCGAAGTGACGATCGCCGGCGTGCTGCACGAGTACTCGACCGTCGACGGCGTGCAGGAAGACGTGGTCCACATCATGCTCAACCTGAAGGGCGTGACCTTCCGCCTGCACAACCGCGACGAAGTGACGCTGGTGCTGCGCAAGGAAGGGGAGGGCCCGGTCACGGCCGGCGACATCCAGACCCCGCACGACGTCGAAATCATCAACCCCGACCATGTCGTGGCGCACCTGGCGCACGGCGGCAAGCTCGACATGCAGATCAAGGTCGAAAAGGGCCGCGGCTATGTGCCGGGCAACCTGCGTCGCTACGGCGACGAGCCTACGAAGTCGATCGGCCGCATCGTGCTCGATGCCTCCTTCTCGCCGGTCAAGCGTGTCAGCTACGCGGTCGAGAACGCGCGTGTCGAGCAGCGCACCGACCTCGACAAGCTGGTGATGGAGATCGAGACCAACGGCGCCATCAGCCCGGAAGAGGCGATCCGCGCGTCGGCCAAGATCCTGGTCGAGCAGCTGGCCGCGTTCGCGCAGCTCGAAGGCAGCGAGATCGGCAACATCTTCGAGGAACAGAAGCGCAGCACCACCACCTTCGACCCGATCCTGCTGCGGCCGGTCGACGAGCTGGAGCTCACCGTGCGCTCGGCCAACTGCCTGAAGGCGGAGAACATCTACTACATCGGTGACCTGATCCAGCGCACCGAGACCGAGCTGCTGAAGACGCCGAACCTGGGCCGCAAGTCGCTCAACGAGATCAAGGAAGTGCTGGCTTCGCGCGGGCTCACGCTCGGCGCGCGGCTGGAGAACTGGCCCCCGCAGGGCCTCGATCGCCGCTGACCAAGAGCAGCGCGGTGCAATCTCCGGTACCTGATACGGCCGGGGTTCTATAAGGAAAGGAACGCACACCATGCGCCACCGCAACGGACTTCGCAAACTCAACCGCACCAGCGCGCATCGGCAGGCGATGCTGCGCAACATGTGCAACTCGCTGCTGACGCACGAGGCGATCAAGACCACGCTGCCGAAGGCGAAGGAGCTGCGCCGCGTCGTCGAGCCGCTGATCACGCTGGCCAAGCAACCGACACTCGCCAACCGCCGGCTCGCGTTTGACCGCACACGCGACCGCGCCGTCGTGACCAAGCTGTTCGGCGAACTCGGGCCGCGTTACCAGACGCGCCCGGGCGGCTACACGCGCATCCTGAAGATGGGCTTTCGTGTCGGCGACAACGCGCCGATGGCTTTTGTCGAGCTGATCGATCGGCCCGAGCCGGCGGCCGCGCCGACCGAAGGCGAAACCGCCGTCGACTGATGATCGGCCGCATGATCTGAGATATAATTCGAGGCTCAATCGCGGGGTGGAGCAGTCTGGTAGCTCGTTGGGCTCATAACCCAAAGGTCGAAGGTTCAAATCCTTCCCCCGCAACCAGTCCTCCAGACGACAGGCCCTCCGCGGGCCTGTTTTCCTTTTACGAACGCCAATCACCCGAGGATCGCTCGCCGTGTTCATTTCGCAAGCCTTCGCCCAGACCGCACCCGCCGCCACCGGTGGCGCAGAATCCAGCCTGCTCAGCCTGCTGCCGCTGGTGCTGATGTTCGTGGTGCTGTACTTCATCATGATCCGCCCGCAGATGAAGCGCCAGAAGGAGCACAAGGCAATGATCGAGGCGCTCGCCAAGGGCGACGAGGTGGTCACTGCCGGCGGCATGCTGGGGCGCATCAGCAAGCTCGGCGACACCTACGTGCACCTGGAAGCCGCCAGCGGCATCGAGTTGCAGGTGCAGCGCAGTTCGGTCGTTCAGGTGCTGCCCAAGGGCACGCTCAAATAAACGATGAACCGCTACTCGTGGTGGCAGTACGCGATCCTCGCGGGCGCGCTCCTGATCGGACTGCTCTACACGCTGCCCAACTTCTACGGCGAGGCGCCGGCGGTGCAGGTGTCCAGCGCGAAGGCGACCGTGAAGGTCGAGACCACGATGGCCACGCGCATCGAGCAGGTGCTCACGGCTGCCGGCATCACCGCTGACTTCGTCCAGTTCGACGGCAATTCGGTGAAGGCGCGATTCGCCGACACCGACACCCAGATCAAGGCCAAGGACGCGATCGGCAAGGCGCTCAATCCGGATGCGGCCGACCCGTCGTACATCGTCGCGCTCAACTTGCTGAGCCGCTCGCCGGCCTGGCTGACCCGGCTGCACGCGCTGCCGATGTATCTCGGCCTGGATCTGCGCGGCGGCGTGCACTTCCTGATGCAGGTGGACATGAAGTCCGCGCTGACGAAGAAGGCCGAGTCGCTCACCGGCGACGTGCGCACGCTGCTGCGCGACAAGAACATCCGCCATGCCGGCATCACGCGCCAGGGCAACGCGGTCGAGCTGCGCTTCCGCGAGGACGCGGCGCGCCTGGCGGCGCGCAGCCTGCTCGGCGACCAGTTGCCCGACCTGCAATGGGTCGAGAGCAGCGACGATGCCGGCGGCAAACTCACCGGCACGCTCAAGCCCGAGGCGGCGCGCGCGGTGCAGGACGCGGCGGTGAAGCAGAACATCACGACGCTGCACAACCGCGTCAACGAACTCGGCGTCGCCGAGCCGGTGATCCAGCAGCAGGGCGCCGACCGCGTCGTCGTGCAGCTGCCCGGCGTGCAGGACACCGCGAAGGCGAAGGACATCATCGGCCGCACCGCGACGCTCGAGCTGCGCATGGTCGACGACTCGGCCGAGGCCGCGGCGGCCGCGGTCGGATCGGGCCCGGTGCCGTTCGGCTCCGAGCGTTATGTCGAGCGCGGCGGCGCGCCGCTGATGGTCAAGCGCCAGGTCATCATCACCGGCGAGAACCTGACCGACGCCCAGGCCGGCTTCGACAGCCAGACCCAGGAGCCGGTGGTCAACCTGACGGTCGATGCGCGCGGCGCGCGCGTGATGCGCGACATCTCGCGCGAGAACATCGGCAAGCGCATGGCGATCCTGCTGTTCGAGAAGGGCAAGGGCGAAGTCGTCACCGCGCCGGTGATCCGCGGCGAGCTCGGCGGGCGGTTCCAGATCTCCGGGCGCATGAACACCGTCGAGGCGACCGACACGGCGCTGCTGCTGCGCGCCGGCTCGCTGGCCGCGCCGATGGAGATCATCGAGGAACGCACGATCGGCCCCAGCCTGGGCGCCGACAACATCGACAAGGGTTTCGACAGCGTGATGTACGGCTTCGCCGCGATCGCGCTCTTCATGTGCGCCTACTACCTGCTGTTCGGCGTCATCTCGTCGATCGCGCTCGCCTTCAACCTGCTGCTGCTGGTGGCGGTGCTGTCGATGCTGCAGGCGACGCTGACCCTGCCCGGCATGGCGGCGATCGCGCTCACGCTCGGCATGGCGATCGATGCCAACGTGCTCATCAACGAGCGTGTGCGCGAGGAACTGCGCGGCGGCGCGTCGCCGCAGATGGCGATCACGGCCGGCTACGAACGCGCCTGGGCCACCATCCTGGACTCCAACGTCACCTCGCTGATCGCCGGCCTGGCGCTGCTGGCCTTCGGCTCCGGCCCGGTGCGCGGCTTCGCGGTCGTGCACTGCCTGGGGCTGCTGACCTCGATGTTCTCCGCCGTGATGTTCTCGCGCGGGCTGGTCAACCTGTGGTACGGGCGGCGCAAGCGGCTCAAGGGTGTGTCGATAGGCCAGGTCTGGAGGCCGGCGTCCGAGTCGTCCGCCAAGGGCAGGCCGCCGGCGGCCGAAGTCTGAGCAGGGAGCGATCGGATGGAATTCTTCCGCATCAAGCGCACGATCCCGTTCATGCGCCACGTGCTGGCGCTGAACCTGGTCTCGCTCGCGTTCTTCGTGCTGGCGGCGTACTTCATCGCCACGCGCGGGCTGCACCTGTCGATCGAGTTCACCGGCGGCACCGTGATGGAACTGCAGTACGCGCAGGCCGCCGAGATCGATCGCACGCGTGCCACCGTCGATGCGATGGGCTTCGGCGAGGTGCAGGTGCAGAACTTCGGCACCTCGCGCGACGTCATGATCCGCCTGCCGCTGCGCGAGGGCGTCAGCCAGGGCGAGCTGACGGCCGGCGTGTTCGACGCGCTGTGCAAGGCCGAAGCCGGCAGCGTGCGCACGAGCGAGTACGTGACGCCGCAGGGCGAGGCCGTCAGCCGGCCGGCCTGCACCACGGCCGCGGGCGCAGAGCCGCTGCGGCTGCAGCGCACCGAGTTCGTCGGCCCGTCGGTGGGCGCGGAACTGGCGCGCGACGGCGCGATCGCGCTGATCGTCACGGTGGTCGGCATCATGATCTACCTGGCGATGCGCTTCGAGTGGAAGTTCGCGGTCGCCGGCATCGTCGCCAACCTGCACGACGTGGTCATCATCCTGGGTTTCTTCGCGTTCTTCCAGTGGGAGTTCTCGCTCGCCGTGCTGGCGGCGACGCTGGCCGTGCTGGGCTATTCGGTCAACGAATCGGTGATCATCTTCGACCGCGTGCGCGAGATGTTCCGCAAGTACCGCAAGCTGAGCACCGCCGAGACCATCGACACCGCGATCACCAGCACGATCAGCCGCACCGTCATCACCCACGGCAGCACGCAGATGATGGTGCTGTCGATGCTGTTCTTCGGCGGGCCGACGCTGTTTTACTTCTCGCTGGCGCTGACGATCGGCATCCTGTTCGGCATTTACTCGTCGATCTTCGTCGCCGCCGGCGTCACGATGTGGCTCGGCGTCAAGCGCGAGGACCTCGTGAAAACTGGCGCAACCAAGGACGACCCCAACGACCCGAACGCCGGGGCCGTCGTGTAGAGTGGTTTGGCCTGTTGGCTTGCCGAATCTCACCCACCCACTCATGGCCACCGTCGGCTCCGCATCCCTGGCCACGCAGGCTCGGCGCCGTTTTGTCGACGATCTGGTCGAAGGGCTGCCGCTGGCTGCCAAGGGCATCGGCAACGCCGCGCGCGGCATGTCCGACAAGCCGAGCGAAGGGGGCCTGAACGCCCAGCGCCGGCGCGAACTGGCACACGACTGGCAGAAGGCCGAAAGCGCCTGGCAGCAGGCGCTGGTCAACGGGGTGCAGAACGCGCTGCTGTACGGCGCTTCCGCTGCAACCATCGGCGCGACGGGCGCGGACAACGCACTCGACAAGCTGACCCTGGTCGACGACGACACCATCGAGCGCGAGATCCTCAGCTCGCGCATGGCCTTGGCGATGATGGACCGCGCGTCCTGGGAGTTCACCGACCTGCGCGCGCGCATCAACAAGCTCGAGCGCCGCACCGAACTGGAACCGCAGGACCTGCTGCGCGCCCACGTGCTGGCGCGCCTGGCGGTCGACGCCTGGTGCCAGTCGGGCCTGGCGCTGGCATCCTGGCGCGACCTGCAGCATGCCCTGCACAAGGAGTTCGCGCTCCTGCTCGAAGAGGCTTATCACGAGGCGAACAGCCTGCTGCTCGAGCAGGGGGTGTTGCCCGAGGTCGACCTGCGCCCGATGATCCGCCGCACGCGCGCCCAGGGTGCGCGTTCGGTGCAGGGCTCGCTCGACGCCTACAGCACATCGACCGGGCAGCCTCGGCGCGGCGGCGGCGTGCACGAAGAGACGCGGCTCATGACCCGTGCCCAACAGCTCGCCCAGGCGCAATCGGCGCAGCATGCCGGCGCGGTGCTCGACCGGCTGAACCGCCTCGTCGCGCGCCAGTTGCCGGCCTTTGCCGACACCTCGCGCCAGCCGCTGCGGCCGGCCTCGCCCGGGCTGGCGGCCGCGATCGGCGCCGCGCAGCAGGGGGTGCAGCAGCGTTTTGTCGGCGCCGGCGGCGCGCCGGTCACGGCGCCGGCGGTGCTGGACGAACTCCAGCAGCGCAAGGCCGCGCTCAAGCAGGCCGCGGCGACACCGGTCGAACGCGCGACGATCGAGATCGTCGCGCTGCTGTTCCAGAGCATCCTGACCGAAGACCGCATTCCCGCTACGGTGCGCGTGTGGTTCGCGCGCCTGCAGATGCCGGTGCTGCGGGTGGCGGTTGGCGAGCCGGACTTCTTTGCCACCATCGAACACCCGGCGCGCCGGCTGATCGACCGCATGGGCGCCTGCGTGATGGGCTTCGATGCGTCCACGCGCGAGGTCGGGGACGCGCTCGAGAAGGAAATCAAGCGTGTGGTGCAGGTCGTCGAAGCCTACCCGGACACCGGCCGGCGGGTCTTCCAGACCGTGCTCACCGAGTTCGAACGTTTCCTGGAGCATTACTTCAAGAGCGAGAATGAAGCCTCGATGAAGGGCGTGTCGCTGGCGCACCAGATCGAGCAACGCGAGACGCTGGCGATCCAGTACACGATCGAGTTGCGCAAGATGCTCAACGAGATGCCGGTGCAGGAGGGCGTGCGCAACTTCCTGTTCCAGGTCTGGGCCGACGTGCTGGCGATCACGGCGCTGAAACATACGGCCGCCAGCGCGCAGACCAAGGCGATGAAGGGCGCGGCATCGGACCTGATCTGGTCGGCCGGCGCCAAGGTCTCGCGCGAGCAGCGCGCCGAGGTGATCCGCAAGCTGCCGCCCCTGCTGAAGACGCTGCGTGACGGCATGGCCTCGGCAGGGCTGGCCGACGAAGCGCAGGACGAACACCTCGCCGCGCTCAACAACGCACTCGCCGCCGCCTTCAGCGCCAAGGCGCAGGCCATCCCGCAGGAACGTTTCGACGAGATGCGTGAGCGCCTGGAGCGCATCGAACAACTGCTGCCCGATTCCGCCGACCTCGAGGTCGACGAAGCCGCGATGCTCGACCTGTCGGGCCACGAGAGTTCGGAGCTGGAAGTGGTGGCCGAAGGCGGCTCGATGCCGACGCCGGCGATGCTGGCCTGGGCGCGCGAGTTGCAGGTCGGCAGCTGGTTCATGCTCGACTACCGCGACCGCAACGAGCCGGTGCAGCTGGTCTGGCAGGGCATGAAGCGCCAGTTGACCCTGTTCGTTGCCGCCGGCGGGCGCTGCGTGTTGTTCCAGCAGCAGCGGCTGGCTGCCTTCCTGCAGGCCGGCCTGCTGCTGCCGGCGCAGGACGAGGCGCTCACGGTGCGCGCGACCCGCGACGCGCTGGCCAAGCTGGATGTCGATCCCGCCCGCCTGTTGAACTGAAGGTCAGTGGATCAGGCGCTCTTCCGGCGCGACGAACAACTCGTCGAGGATCAGCGCGTCGGGCTCTTCGCCCAGGCTCCAGAAGACCATCAGCACGATGACCTTGAGGTCGTCGAGTTCCAGCGGCGCGGCGCCGATCGCGCTGGCGCGGTCGATCACCACTTCGCGCATCGGCGGCGGCAGCACGCCGGCCGATTCCAGGAAGCTGATGAAGCCGACCGATTCCTCGCCCAGCAACTCCTGCTCCGCCGGCGTGTAGACACGCAGGCTGGTCGCGGCCTGGGGGCTGGCGTGGCCGTCGGCGGCGTGGGTCAGCCCGTCCAGCCAGGACAGCGCGTCCTGGATTTCCTCGGACTCGAACCCGACCGCCGACAGCTTGCGCGTCAACTGGTCGTGGGCCGGGCAGGCATCCGGCCGCCAGTAGTTTTCGTACAGGAAGACGAGCACATCGAACATGACCGGATCACTATAGCGCAGGGGCCTTTAGGCGATCTCGCGCCGCTGGTAGAGCCCACCGGGCAGGCGCGCGATGTGGCCGTCGAGCTCCAGTTCGAGCAGCCTTGCCGCCAGCCGCTGCGGCGCCCAGCCGCAGCGCGCGACCAGCGCGTCCAGCGTCGCCGGGTCGTGGCCCAACACCGCCAGCAGCGGGTCGCCGTCGTCGGCCGCGCCCGCATCGTCGGCCGGGCGGGCCGACGCGCCGGGGCGCAACTCGGCCAGGATGTCCTCGGCGCTCTCGACCAGTTGCGCGCCTTGTTTGATGAGCGCATGACAACCGCGCGACTGCGGCGCGTGGATCGAGCCGGGGATCGCGAACACCTCGCGCCCGGCCTCGGCGGCGCAACGGGCGGTGATCAGCGAGCCCGACGCCAGCGCCGCCTCGACCACCAGCGTGCCCTGTGACAGGCCGGCGATCAGGCGGTTGCGCAGCGGGAAGTTCACCGGCAGCGGCGGCGTGCCGAGGTCGAATTCGCTCAGCAGCAGCCCCTGCTCGGCGATGCGGTGCGCCAAGTCGCGGTGCCGGCTCGGGTAGACACGGTCCATCCCGGTGCCGACGACCGCGATCGTCGAAGCGTCGCCGCTGGCGGCCAGGGCGCCTTCGTGCGCCGCGCCGTCGATGCCCAGCGCCAGGCCGGAGACGATGGTGGTGCCGCAGCGCGCGAGGTGCAACGCAAAGGCGCGCGCGTTGTCGGCGCCTTGCGGCGTCGGGTTGCGGCTGCCGACGATCGCCAGCGCCGGTCGTTGCAGCAGCTCGAGCCGGCCCTGGGCGTAAAGCAGCAGCGGCGGGTCGGCGGTTTGCAACAGCGCGGCCGGGTAGGCCGTGTCGCCGAGGGGGACGATGTGTCGGCCGCTGGCTTCGCGCTGCCACGCGAGCGTGCGCTGGACGAGCGTGTCGAGGTCGTCGGGCGGATCGCCGAGCGCGCTGCCGGCCACGGCACGCTGGCTGGCGGCGGAGGCGGCAAACACGCCCTGCGGCGATGCGAAGGCGGCGAGCAGGCGGCGCGCGCTCTCGCGCCCGACGCTGTGCGTCAGCCGCAGCCAGGCAGCGAGTTCGTCGTCGTCGAGAAGGTCCGGCACGACCCCGACCTTAATTCAGCTCAGCGATCGGTCCAGCAGCCGCCGCGGAACCGGCTTTGCGCGCCGGCGGCGCCTCCTGGGGGAGGCGGCCGAAGGCCGCTTCGGGGGGGTCAAGGTTGGGTGAAGCGGTCGCCCGCGCGCACGGGGTGCTGCACGTTGAGGATCAGCGCGTACGACACGCGGTCGAAGACGCGGAACACGAACAGCAGGCCGTGGCGCTCGTCGGGCAGGCGCATCGCCGGCCGCGCCGGGTCGGTCTTGTCGGTCGTCAGCGCCCCGGCCTGCCAGAGCGCCAGCACATGGCCGCGCTCCATGCCGTCCTTGGCGCCGCGGTTCAGGGCGACGATCTGGTTCTGGCCCGCGATCAGCGCTTCGCCGTACACCGAGACGATGCGGCCGTCGACCGCTTGCGCGGGCGCATGCGGCACATAGGCGGTGAAGTCGCGCGGCGGCACCGGCGCCAGGCGGTCGCCGACACCGACTTCCTTGCGGATCGTGCTGATGGCGAACGTGGCCGGCACGATCTGCGGCTTGCCCTCGCCGTTGCTCACAGTCTCGCCGGCGCGGCGGTACTCGGCGGTGCCGAGGTACTGTGCCTCGTAGCCGAGAATCTCCTGCGTGATCGGGTCCTTCAGCGGCGTCGCCTCGCGGAACACGCGCCAGTCGCGCAGGCCGCCGAATTCGCCCCGCACATAGGCGGTGTCGCCACGGCCGAGCAGCACACGACCCTCCTGCGCGGCGACGATGCGCGGCGCGGCGTCGAGTTCGTTGGTGTTGAAGACCACCGCCTCGTTGAGGAAAGGCGCGATCAGGTGCATCGGCACCGCGGTGATGGCACCCGCGTCCAGCGGCTCGCTGCGCACGCGCGGCGACAGCCGCACCGTGTCGCCCGCCACCGGCTGGCCGACACGCAGGCGCGCCCGCCCGCCGGCCTTGTCCAGGAACAGCATCTGCCCCGGGTAGATCAGGTGCGGGTTGCGGATCTGGTCGAGGTTCATGCCCCACAGCTCCGGCCAGCGCCAGGGGCTGCGCAGGAACAGCTTGGAGATGTCCCACAGCGTGTCACCGCGTTTGACGGTGTACTGGTCCGGCGCGTTGGGCGCCAGTTCGGACAGCGCGACCCCCGCCTGCGCCACCTGCTGCGCGGTGCTGCGCTGCTGCGGCGTGACCGGGTAGTTCGCGCCCTGCGCCGCGGCCGGCACGGCGAACGTGGCGGTCACGGCGGCAGCCGCCATCAGGGCAGAAAGGCGCAGGCGCTGCGGACGTCGGGTCATTCGAAGGGTCTCCCTCGGCCGGGCTTCCAGCCGCCATTGCAAGGCGGTGCAAAATCCCAACCTTTCGGTGCGGAGCATGCCACCGCGGGCTGGGCAGCAAGCGGCGAAAATGCTCATTCGGTTTCACAGATTCTGCCCATAAACCCTTGCTGTCGCAATGAAACCGCCCACTTGCACGCCGCCGTGTGGCACCTGTCACGAACTGCGCCGTTGTGTGCGGCGCACAGCTTTGAAGCCATGCCCCTGCTGAACATCCTGCGCTACCCCGATCCGCGGCTGCATACCGTCGCCAAGCCGGTCGCCGTGGTCGACGAGCGCATACGCCAGTTGGTCGACGACATGCTGGCCACCATGGTCGACGCCGACGGCGTCGGCCTGGCCGCGACCCAGGTCGATGTACACGAGCGCGTGATCGTGATCGACGTCTCCGATGGCCGCGACAAGCCGCGTGTCCTGATCAACCCCGAGCTGATCGAGCGCAGCGAGGAGATGGTCACCAGCGACGAAGGTTGCCTGTCGGTGCCGGCGATCTACGACAAGGTCGAGCGTCACGCGCGCGTGCGCGTACGCGCGCTCGGGCGCGACGGCCAGTCGCTTGAGTTCGACGCCGACGGCCTGCTCGCGGTGTGTGTACAGCACGAGATGGACCACCTCATGGGCAAGGTGTTCGTCGAGTACCTGAGCCCGCTCAAACGCGACCGCATCAAGAACAAGATGCTGAAGAAGGCACGCGAGGAGCGGGCGCCCGCATGACGCGGGCCGAGCGCCGGGCCGCTCCCAAGCCGGCCCGCATCCCCTCGGGGGATCGGCCGGCGTACCCGCCGGACGAGGGGCGAACATGACAAGGGTCGCCTTCGCGGGCACGCCGGCGTTTGCGGCGGCGGCGCTCGCGCAGATCATCGCGGCCGGCTTCGAGGTGCCGCTGGTACTTACACAGCCCGACCGCCCGGCCGGACGCGGCCTGCAGCTGCAAGCGTCAGCCGTCAAGCAACTCGCGCAACAAGAGGGCATCGCCTTTGCTCAGCCGCGCAGCTTGCGGCTGGATGGCAAGTTCCCCGACGATGCGCGCGCCGCGCAGGCGGCGCTGTCGGCCGCGGCGCCCGACGTGCTGGTCGTCGCCGCCTACGGCCTGATCCTGCCGGACTGGGTGCTGGCGTTGCCGCGCCGGGGCTGCCTGAACATCCATGCCTCGCTGCTGCCGCGCTGGCGCGGCGCGGCGCCGATCCAGCGCGCCATCGAGGCCGGCGACAGCCACACCGGCATCACGATCATGCAGATGGACGAGGGCCTGGACACCGGCGCGATGCTGATGGCCGAGACGGTGCCGATCACGGCCGACGACAGCGCCGCCACGCTGCACGATCGGCTGGCCGAACTCGGCGCGCGGATGATCGTGCAGGCGCTCGAAACCCTCCCGTCTGCGACGCCGCAGCCGGCCGAGGGTGTGACCTACGCGCGCAAGATCGAGAAGGCCGAAGGCCCGATCGACTGGCGCCAAGCCGCCGAGGTGATCGAGCGCCGCGTGCGCGCGTTCGACCCGTTTCCCGGCGCCAGCTTCGAGGCCGGCGGCGAGCGGGGGATAAAACTCTGGCGCGCGCGGGTGACATCGTGGTCGGACGGGGCGCCGGGCGAAGTCGTCTCGCTGGACAAAGGAAAAGTCGTCGTGCGCTGCGGCGACGCGGCCCTCACGCTGCTGACCTTGCAGCGCCCCGGCGGCGTTCGCGCTGGCGCGGCGTCGTGGCTGCGCGCGCGGCCGCTGGCGGTGGGCGATCGTCTTGGTTAGCTTGAACTTGTACTGAACGGCCGCACCTAAGCCGCGCAAAGGAGCCCACGCCCATGTTCAATGTGATGAAGACCGCGATCCTGATGGCCGCCATCACGGCGCTGTTCATGGCCATCGGCCTGTGGCTGGGCGGCCGGCAGGGCATGATGATCGCGCTGCTCGTGGCCGTCGGCATGAACTTCTTCAGCTACTGGTTCAGCGACAAGCTGGTGCTGAAGATGTACAAGGCGCAGCAAGTCGACGAGACCACGGCGCCGCAGTTCTACAGCATGGTGGCCGACCTGGCGCAGCGCGCGCAGTTGCCGATGCCCAAGGTCTACCTGATCCAGGAAGATGCGCCGAACGCCTTTGCCACCGGCCGCAACCCGCAGAACGCCGCGGTCGCGGCCACCACCGGCATCCTGCGCGTGTTGAGCGAACGCGAACTGCGTGGCGTGATGGCGCACGAACTCGCGCACGTCAAACACCGCGACATCCTGATCAGCACCATCAGCGCGACGATGGCCGGCGCGATCTCGATGCTGGCCAACTTCGCGATGTTCTTCGGTGGCCGCGGCGGCGATGGTCGCAGCCACAATCCGATCGCCGGGCTGCTGGTCGCCTTCCTGGCACCGATGGCCGCGGCGCTGATCCAGATGGCGATCAGCCGCGCGCGCGAATTCGAGGCCGACCGCGGCGGCGCCGAGATTTCCGGCGACCCGCAGGCGCTGGCGTCGGCGCTGCAGAAGATCCAGCGTGTCGCCCAGGGCATCCCGCTCGAAACCACCGAGCGGCACCCGGAAACGGCGCAGATGATGATCATGAACCCGCTCTCCGCGGGCGGCCTGCGCGGTCTGTTCAGCACCCACCCCGCGACCGAGGAGCGTGTCGCGCGCCTGCTGGCGATGGCGCGCTGACAAGCGCAGCCGGTCGCGCGCTGCGGCAGTGCGTCGCAAGGCGCGCGACGGCGCGGGCGGGTGGCGGCATGCTGGGGCTTTCGTCACTCATGGAGGCCCCGATGCGGCGCCGCTCCCTGCTCCTGTCGGCTGTATTCGCAGCCACCACTGCCCACGCCGCCGTCACCGGCTCCGGCACCGCGGCCCGCGAAGCGCGCGCGGTCGGCGACTTCCAGGCCATCGAACTGCGCGGCGACATCGACCTCGTCGTGCGCCAGAGCGGGCGCACGGCGGTCGAGGTGCAGGCCGACGACAACCTGCTGGCGCGGGTCGAGACCGAGGTCATCGACGGCCGCCACGGCCGCACGCTGCGCATCGGCTGGCGGCGCGACGAGTCGGTGCGCCCGCGCGCACCCACGGTGGTGACGGTCGATGTGGCCCAGCTGCGCGCGGTGGCGTCCAGCGGCTCGGGCGACGTGCGCATCGACGCCCTGACGACGCCGCTGTTTTCGCTCGCGCTCGCGGGCTCCGGTGACGCCCGCCTCGCGCGCTTGTCCATCGACGAGCTGAGCGTCAGCATCGCCGGCTCGGGCGATGTCTCCGCGCAGGACCTGGCGGCCGAGGAGGTGAAGGTCAGTGTCGCCGGTTCCGGCGACGCGCGCGTGCACGCCGAACGTGAGCTGACGGTGGCCATCGCCGGCTCGGGCGACGTGGTCTACAGCGGCGCGGCCGCCGTGAAGTCGTCGATCGCCGGCTCGGGCAGCGTGCGCAAGCGCTGAACAGACCACCCCCGCAGCGGCTTCGCCGCGGCCGCTGAGCGGGCAGTGACCACGGGCCGGCTCGGCTGACCGCCATACCCGGGCACCTGCAAACCCGCCGCGAGCCCGCGACAATGCGGCCAATGGAATCCTTTGCCGCGTTGCGGCGCGACCCCGAGTTCACCCGCGGTCGCAACGAGATGGTCGGCATCGCATTGGGCATTGCGGCCTGGGGGCTGGTGACCGGCGTCGCGATGGTCAAGAGCGGCATCAGCGTGCCGCTGGCGCTGCTGATGTCCTTCGTCATCTTCGCCGGCAGCGCGCAACTCGCGGTGCTGCCGCTGCTGGCCGCCGCCGCGCCGCTGTGGGTGGTGTGGGCCACCGCGTTCTGCATCAACCTGCGTTTTGTCATCTTCTCGGCCGGCTGGCGGCCCTACTTCGGCCACCTGCCGCGCCGGCGCCGGCTGCTGCTGGGCTACTTCTCGGGCGACCTGAACTACGTCAACTTCATGCGCCGCTTTCCCGAGCCGAAACCCGCGCCCGGCCAGGAGGCGTATTTCTGGGGCAGCGTGGCGACCAACTGGTGTGCCTGGCAGGGCGCGTCGATCGCCGGCATCCTGCTCGCCGAGCGCGTGCCCACCGAATGGGGGCTCGGTTTCGCCGGCACGATGGCGCTGCTGGCGCTGGTCTATTCGCTGCTCAACGACCGCGTCACCTGGCTCGCGGCGGCGGTGGCGTCCGGCGCCGCGGTGGCCGCCTATGCCTTGCCGCTCAAGCTGAACATCGTGGTCGCGATCGTCGCCGCGGTGGTGGTCGGCCTGGTCATCGACCACACGACCCCGCGCGAAGCCGAGCCGGCACAGGACCTGACGTGAACGAGACGCTGTACGCGGTGATCGCGATCCTCGGCCTCGCGCTCATCACGGTGGTCACACGCGCCTTCTTCATGATCCCCGAGCGCGAGCTGCCGCTGCCCGGCTGGCTCAAGCAGGGCCTGCGTTATGCGCCGCTGGCCGCGCTGGCGGCGGTGGTGGCGCCTGAGATCGTGATGACCCAGGGCGAGTTGATCGGCACCTGGAAGGACGCCCGCCTGTTCGGCGCTGCCGCCGCCACCGCCTACTTCTTCTGGCGCCGCGGCATCCTCGGCACGATCGTCAGCGGCACGGCCGTGCTGCTCGTGCTGCGGCTGGGCTTCGGCTGGTGAGGCTTTCCTAGAATGGCCGCATGACGACCATCCTTCCGAACATCCTGCGTCTGGCCGATCTCATCGCCCAGGGCCGTGTCGCGGGTCGGCGTGTTTTCATCCGCGCCGACCTGAACGTGCCGCAGGACGACGCCGGCCACATCACCGAGGACACCCGCATCCGCGCCAGCCTGCCGTGCATCCGCATGGCGCTCGACGCCGGCGCGGCGGTGATGGTGACTTCGCATCTCGGCCGCCCGACCGAGGGCCAGCCCAAGCCCGAAGACACGCTGGCGCCGGTGGCGCAGCGTTTGAGCGAGTTGCTCGGCAAGCCGGTGCCGCTGGTGACCGACTGGGTCGAAGGGGTCGCGGTGACGCCCGGGCAGGTGCTGCTGCTGGAGAACTGCCGCCTCAACCCCGGCGAGAAGAAAAACGACGAGGCGCTGGCGAAGAAGCTCGCGGCCCTGTGCGACATCTTCGTGCACGACGCCTTCGGCACCGCACACCGCGCCGAGGCCAGCACCTACGGCATCGCCGAGTACGCGCCCATCGCCTGCGCCGGGCCGCTGCTGGCGGCCGAGGTCGACGCGATCAGCCAGGCGCTGACGGCGCCGAAGCGCCCGCTGATCGCGATCGTCGCCGGCAGCAAGGTGAGCAGCAAGCTGACCATCCTGCAGAGCCTGGCGGCAAAGGTCGACGGCCTGATCGTCGGCGGCGGCATCGCCAACACGTTCTTGCTGGCATCGGGGCTGCCGATCGGGCAAAGCCTGGCCGAGCCGGCCCTGCTGGGCGAGGCGAAGGCAGTCGTCGACGCGATGAAAGCCCGCGGCGCCGAAGTGCCGATCCCGACCGACGTGGTCACCGCCAAGCGGTTCGCCGCCGACGCGCCGTCGTCGGTGAAGCCCGCCGCCGATGTCGAGAGCGACGACCTGATCCTCGATATCGGCCCGCAGACGGCGGCGCAACTCGCGCGCCAGCTCGAAGCTGCCGGCACCATCGTCTGGAACGGGCCGGTCGGCGTGTTCGAGTTCGACGCCTTTGCGCAAGGCACACAAACGATCGCGCGTGCCATCGCCAAGAGCCCGGCTTTCAGCATCGCCGGCGGCGGCGACACGCTGGCGGCGATCGCCAAGTACGGCATCGAGCGCGACATCGGCTACATCTCCACCGGCGGCGGCGCCTTTCTGGAAGTGCTGGAAGGCAAGACGCTGCCGGCGTTGGAGGTTCTCAGCAGGCGAGCGGCCGGCTGACGCTGTACCCTGTCGCCATACAAAGCGACCGGAGACAACGATGGCTGCCGACAAGCTGCAAACCCTGACGCCGGCCGAGCAGGCGCTCGCCGACGCGGCCTACGAGTACCACCGCACGCCCACGCGCGGCAAGATCTCGATCACGCCGACCAAGCCCCTGTCCAACCAGCGCGACCTGTCGCTGGCGTATTCGCCGGGCGTGGCCTACCCCTGCCTGGCGATCGAGGCGGATCCGAACCTGGCCGCCGAATACACCTCGCGCGGCAACCTGGTCGGCGTCATCACCAACGGCACCGCGGTGCTGGGGCTGGGCGACATCGGCCCGCTGGCATCGAAGCCGGTGATGGAGGGCAAGGGCTGCCTCTTCAAGAAGTTCGCCGGCATCGACGTCTTCGACATCGAACTCGCCGAGAAGGACCCCGACAAGCTGATCGAGATCATCGCCGCGTTGGAGCCCACGCTCGGCGGCGTGAACCTGGAGGACATCAAGGCGCCGGAGTGTTTCACGATCGAGCGCAAGCTGAAGGAGCGGATGAAGATCCCCGTCTTCCACGACGACCAACACGGCACCGCGATCATCTCCGGTGCCGCGCTGCTCAACGCGCTGGAGTTGATCGGCAAGGACATCGGCCAGATCAAGCTCGTGTCCTCGGGCGCTGGTGCGGCTGCCATCGCCTGCCTGGACATCATGGTTGGCCTGGGTGTGAAGCGCGAGCACATCTTCGTCGTCGATTCGCGCGGCGTGATCCAGCACGAACGCGAAGACGCACGGTCGGGCAAGCTCGACGAGAGCAAACAACGCTACTGCCAGAAGACGTCGGCGCGCACGCTCGCCGACGTGATGATGGGTGCCGACGCCTTCCTCGGCTGCTCCACCGCCGGCGTGTTGACACCCGCGATGGTGAAGACGATGGCCGACAAGCCGGTCATCCTGGCGCTCGCGAATCCCGAGCCCGAGATCCGGCCCGAACTGGCGAAGGAGGCCCGCCCCGACTGCATCGTCGCCACCGGCCGCTCGGACTATCCGAACCAGGTCAACAACGTGCTGTGTTTCCCGTACATCTTCCGCGGTGCGCTGGATTGCGGCGCGACCCGCATCACCGAGGAGATGAAACTGGCCTGCGTGCGCGAGATCGCGGCGCTGGCCAAGGCCGAGATCAGCGACGAGGTGGCCGGCGCCTATGCCGGCCAGGAGCTCAAGTTCGGCACCGACTACATCATTCCCAAACCCTTCGACTCGCGGCTCATCCTGCGTATCGCGCCCGCGGTGGCGAAAGCGGCGGCGGAAAGTGGCGTCGCGCTGCGGCCGATCGCCGACCTCGACGCCTACCGCCAGTCGCTGACGCGGTTCGTCTACCAGACCGGCATGGTGATGCGGCCGGTGTTCTCGGCCGCCAAGGTGCAGTGCGAGAAACACGGTGGCGCGCGCGTCGTCTATGCCGCCGGAGAGGACGAACGCGTGCTGCGCGCGGTGCAGGTGGTGCTGGACGAGAAACTCGCGCAGCCGATCCTGATCGGCCGGCCGGCGGTGATCGCGCACCGCATCGAACGGGCCGGGCTGCGCCTCGTCGCCGGGCGCGACTTCGAGGTCGTCGATCCAGACAACGACCCGCGCTTTCGCGCCTACTGGGAGGAGTACCACGGCCTGATGGGCCGCGAAGGCGTGACGCCCGAGATGGCCAAGGCCGCGGTGCGCCGCTCGAACACCCTGATCGCCGCCCTGGCGGTGCGGCGCGGCGACGCCGACGCGATGTTGACCGGCCTGGTGGGCCGCTTCGACGCCCATCTCGACCACGTGCGCGACGTCATCGGCCTGAAACCCGGCACGACCACGCTGGCGACGATGAATGCGTTGATGCTCGACACGCGCACGCTGTTTGTCTGCGACACCTTCGTCAACGACGAGCCGAGCGCCGAACAACTGGTCGAGATCGCCGCCATGGCCGCCGACGAGGTGCGCCGCTTCGGCCTGCCGCCGAAGGTGGCGTTCGTCTCGCACTCGATGTTCGGCTCCAGCAAACGGGCGTCGGCCAAACGCATGCGCGCGGCGGCGGAACTCTTCAAGCAGCAGCATCCGCAGATCGAATGCGACGGCGAGCTGCACGGCGACGCCGCGCTGTCGGAAGAGATTCGCGGCCGCTTCCTGCCCGGCGCCGGCACGTTGACCGGCGAGGCGAATCTGCTGATGCTGCCGAACCTGGACGCCGCGAACATCCTCTTCAACGTGCTCAAGATCACCGGCGGCCACGGTGTCACGATCGGCCCGGTGCTGCTCGGCGCCGCGCGGCCGGCGCACATCCTCACCCCGTCGTCGACCATGCGGCGCGTCGTCAACATGACCGCGCTGGCGGTCGCCGATGTGGCAGCGAGCCGCTGAGGCCCAGGCTGCGGATAATCCGCCCCGCTCCCACTCTCGCCTTCAGCCCATGCCGCGCCAAACCAAGATCGTCGCCACCTTGGGCCCCGCGTCCTCCTCGCCGGAGGTGCTGGAAGCCATGCTGCGCGCCGGCGTCGATGTCGTGCGGCTGAACTTTTCACACGGCAGCGCCGCCGACCACATCGCACGCGCGGCGCTGGTGCGCGAGACGGCCGGCCGCATCGGCCGCTCGGTCGCGGTGATGGCCGATCTGCAGGGCCCGAAGATCCGGGTCGGCAAGTTCGACGGCGGGCGCACCCAGCTGACGCCGGGTCAGGCCTTCGTGCTCGACGGCGGCCGCGACCAAGCCGGCGACAACGCCGGCGTCGGCCTGGACTACAAGGCGCTGCCGCGCGACGTGCGCCCGGGCGACGTGCTGCTGCTGAATGACGGCCTGCTGGTGCTCGACGTGACCGACGTGCGCGGCGAGCAGGTGCACACCAAGGTGCGCATCGGCGGCGAGCTGTCCAACAACAAGGGCATCAACAAGCAGGGCGGCGGCCTGACCGCACCGGCGCTGACCGGCAAGGACATGGAGGACATCAAGACGGCGATGTCCTTCCAGTGTGAGTACCTCGCGGTGAGCTTCCCGAAAAACGCCACCGACATGGAGATGGCGCGCCAGCTCGCCAACGTGGCCGGCGAGCCCTGGCAGCACAAGCCGGGGCTGATCGCGAAGATCGAGCGCAGCGAGGCGATCCCGCAGCTGGAGGCGATCCTGCGCGCCAGCGACGGCATCATGGTGGCGCGCGGCGATCTGGCGGTCGAGGTCGGCAACGCGGCGGTGCCGGCGCTGCAGAAGCGCATGATCAAGCTCGCGCGCGAGCTGGACAAGGTGGCGATCACGGCCACCCAGATGATGGAATCGATGATCCAGGCGCCGGTGCCCACGCGCGCCGAAGTGAGCGATGTCGCCAACGCCGTGCTCGACGGCACCGACGCGGTGATGCTGAGCGCCGAGACGGCCGCCGGCAAGTACCCGGTGGAGACGATCCAGCAGATGGCCGCCATCTGCGTCGAAGCCGAGTTGGCCGAGGAGGTGCGGCTCGATGCCGACTTCACCAACAAACGCTTCGGCCGCATCGATCAGTCGATCGCGATGGGCGCGCTCTTCACGGCCCACCACCTGGGCTGCAAGGCGATTCTGGCGTTGACCGAGTCGGGCAGCACGGCACTGTGGATGAGCCGCTGGCGCATCCACGCCCCGATCTACGGCCTGACTTCGCAGCCGGTGAGCGAACGCAAGATGGCGCTCTACCGCAACGTGCACCCGGCGCTGATGCCCGGCTACGCCGACCGCGACCAGGCGCTCGCGAAGGCCGAGGCGCTGCTCATCGAACGCGGCGTGCTCAAGCCCGGCGACACCTATGCCATCACCTGCGGCGAGCCGATGGGCTACCCCGGCGGCACCAACATGCTGAAAGTGTGCCGGGTGGGGTGAGCCTGCAGTAACCCGCGGGTAACGACGCTGTCCCACACTGATGGCATGGCGCGGCCCCTGACATCGATCACAGCGGCCGAGCCTTGTGTGCTCCGGCTGCTGCGCGCGCCGGGGTTGGCCGTGGGCGGGCACGAGCTGCGCCTGTCGCCCAAGGACGCCGCGCTGCTCGCTTTTGTGGCCTGCGAAGGGCCGGTGCGCGCTGAGCGCGTGGCGGCCCTGTTGTGGCCCGCGGCGAGCGATCGCCAGGCCGTCACCAGCCTGCGCCAGCGCCTGTTTCGCCTGCGCCGCGATGCGGATCATCCGCTCGTCGAGCACGCCGCGGTGCTGAGCCTGCACCCGCAGGTGCGCACCGACCTGTCGCAAGCGCTGGACGCGCTCGGAAGCGACGAACACGCGGCCGCGGGTGCGCTGCTCGGCGACCTCGTGTTCGACGACTTGCCGGACTTCGCCGACTGGCTGCGCACGCAGCGCCGCCAGTGGCGCGAACGGCGTGCCGCAGTGCTGGCGGCGTGTGCCGACCGCTGCGAGCAGGAGGGCACCCTGGTGCGCGGCATCGTCTATGCGCAACGGCACATCGACGACGAACCGCTGGCCGGGCATGCGCAGCGGCGGCTGATGCGCCTGCACTACCTGCGCGGCGACCACGCGGCGGCGATCGCGTCCTTCGAGCGCTTCGAGCAGCGTCTGAAGGACGAACTCGGCACGCGGCCGTCGGCCGAGACGATCGAACTGCTGGCCACCATCGAGCGCGCCGCCGCCGCCCGCTCGGACGCGCCGCGTGCCGTGGTGCCGGCCGCGCTGCTGCGCCCGCCGCGCCTGGTGGGTCGCGAGCGCGAGCTGCAACGCCTCGACGCCGCCTGGGCCGCCGGACACGTGGCGCTCGTGATCGGCGAGGCCGGCATCGGCAAGAGCCGCCTGCTGCACGACTTTGCCGCAGGGCGCACCGGTGTGGTGGGCGCGCAGGCGCGCCCGGGTGACGCGGGCATCGCCTACGCGCTGCTGGCGCGCACGCTGCGCGGGCTGCTCGCCGCGCAGCCTGCGGCGCTGGACGCCGGAGCGCAGCGCGAACTGGCGCTCGTGCTGCCGGAGCTCGGCGCGGCCGCCGCCATCGCCGGCGATGCGCAGCGCCTGCTGCTGCAGCGGCGCACCGAGTCGCTGCTGGCCGATGCGACGACGCGGGGTCTGCAGGCGCTGGTGCTCGACGACCTGCACTTCGCCGACGAGCCGAGCCTGGGGGTGCTGCAGTCGCTGCAGCAGTCGGAGGCGCTCGGCGGCCTGCGCTGGCTGCTGGCGCATCGGCCCACCGACGCGGGCAGCACGCTGGCGGCGCTGCGCGGCGCGCTCGAAGACAGCGCTCGCATCGAGGTGTTGACCTTGGCCCCACTGACCGAGCCGCAACTGGCCGAGCTGGTGGCCTCGCTCGGCCTGCCCGAACTCGATGCCGCGCGCCTGGCGCCCGCGCTGGCGCGCCACACCGGCGGCAACCCCTTGTTCGCGCTCGAGACATTGAAGGACCTGGTGCTGCAAGGCATGCCTGGCGGCGAGCGCTTGCCGCAACCCGCCTCGGTGCAGGTGCTGGTGCAGCGGCGCCTGGCGCAGCTGACGCCCGCCGCGCTCAAGCTCGCACGCGCGGCGGCGTTGGCGGGCACCGCGTTCGACGCCGGACTCGCCGCCGCCGTGCTCGACACGCACCCGCTCGACCTGGCCGAACCCTGGCGCGAGCTCGAAACGGCGCAGGTGATCCGCGACGGCGCGTTCGCGCACGACCTGGTGTTCGAGGCCACGCGCGAGTCGGTGCCCGAGCCGATCGCGCGGCTGCTGCACGGGCGCATCGCCCAGGCGCTGGTCGCGCGCGGCCAGGACGGCGCGGCGGTGGCGCCGCACTGGGCCGGCGCACACGACTGGCTGCGCGCCGCCGAGGCCTACACGGTCGCGGCCCGATGCGCGCGCAGCGCCTCGCAGCGTGCGCTCGAGATAGACGCCTGGCAAAGCGCGGCCGATGCCTTCGAGCGCGCCGGTCGCGCCGAGCGCGCCTTCGACGCGCGCTGCGAAGCGGTGCCGGCGCTCATCGTCGTGCAAGGTGTCGAACAGGCGCAGCGTGCGGTCGACCGACTCATCGCCGACGCGCGCAGCGACGGCGAGCGCGTGGCCGCGCTCAACGCGCGCGCCAGTGCCGCCCTGATGGCCGCCGATCACGCCACCGGCATCGCAGCGGCCGGCGAAGCAGCCGCCCTGGCCCTCACGCTCGCGTCCCCTTGGCCCGCGTTCGAGGCGGCGCGCCTGGCGGCGGTCGGGCTCGCCATTGCCGGCCGCCATGCCGAGGCGCTGGCGACCATCGAGCCCTGGCGCGAGCGTGTCGAACGCGAGGGCGAGGCCGAACAGCGGGGCCGCTTCTGGGCCGACTACGCCTATGTGCTCAACGGCATGCGGCGGCTGCGCGACACGGCCGCCGCCCTGGGCCGGGCGTCCGCGCACGCGCAATCGCTGGGCGACCTGACCGAGTTGGCGACCTTGACCTCCAACCTCGCCACCGTGCACATGAGCCTGGGCCGGGTGCACGACGCGCTCGCCTTGGCAGAGCGCGCGTTTGCGTTGCAGGCCGAACTGGGCGCCACCGATGGGCCGCCGGGCGCGGTGGTCGAGACCTATCTCGGCGCCTGCCTGGTGATGGCCGGACGCTATGGCGAAGGACTGGAGCGCATCGATGCCGCGCTCGCGCGCCTGCGCCGCGACCGGCAGCTGGCGTGGATCGCGGCCGCGTCGAACTTCAAGGCGCTCGCCCTGCTTCAGCTCGGCCAGTTCGCACGCGCGCGCCAGGCGCTCGACGTCGAGGCGCCGCCGGTCGATGCCTTGCGCGCGCGCGGCGTGCACCTGGCCGCACGCATCGAACGTGCCCTTGGCCATTCCGGCGCGGCGTCGATGGAGCGGGCGCTGGCGGCGCTCAACCCCGGCAGCGACCCGCACATCCGTCTGCACATCCAGCTCGACGCGGCACTCACCGACGACCCGCAGCGCACGGTCGAGCATTGCGACGCGGTGCTGCGCGATGCCGAGCGCTTCGAGTTCGGCGGCGTGGTGGCCCGCGCGCGCCTGCGCCGCGCACAGGCGCTGGCCGCCGGCGGGCAGGCGCGCGAGGCCGCCGCGGCGATGCGCGCGCTGGTGGCGCAGTGGGACAGCGTGCCGCCGGCCGACATCACGCTCGCCGAATCCTGGTGGGCGGCGGCGCAGGTGTTCGACGCCGCAGGCGATGGCGACGACGCCCTGATGGCGCTCGGCCGCGGCGCGCAGTGGTTGCGCCGCGTCGCGCTGCCGAACGTGCCCGAGGCGTTCCGCGACAGCTTCCTGCAGCGCCATCCCGCGCACCGCGCGCTGCTGGCGGCGGCGGACCGGCGGCTGGACGCGACGGCGCGGTAACGCGGCAGTAACGGGGCCGCGCCTAGTCTTCGGCGCACGCGAAGCGTCGGGTGCTTCGCGACCGCCACCATCAGGAGCCGTCATGAATGAACAGCACGCGCGCATCGGCCTCTTTCGCATCGCCGCCCCAGCGGCCGCTGCCCTGCTGCTTGGCGGCTGCCCGGCCAGCATGCCGACCGCCGGGCAGCCCGTGGTCGGTGGCGGCAGCAAGACGGCCGTCACCGGCGCCGCCGGCGGCTCGGCCACCGCCAACGCCAACTCCAGCCTCGAGCGCTGCGACGAGTCGCTCGGCACCATCGGCGTCGTCGAAGACCAGAACGCCGGCTGGTACCACACCCTGCGCGGCTACAAGCTCGGCTCCACCATCCCCGTGCTGCGCATGATGATCCAGCAGAGCAACTGCTTCGTGGTGGTCGAGCGCGGCTCGGCGATGCGCAACATGAACGTCGAGCGCGACCTGCAGCGCTCCGGCGAGATGCGCGGCGGCTCCAACATGGGCGCCGGCCAGATGGTGGCGGCCGACTACACCATGAGCCCCGAGATCACCTTCAGCCAGAACACCGGCGGCATCGGCGGCGGGCTGGCCGGTTTGAGCCGCAGCCTGGGCGTCATCGGCGCGGTGGCCGGCAGCCTGAAGACCAACGAAGCGAGCACGACGCTGATCATGATCGACAACCGCTCGGGCGTGCAGCTGGCGGCGGCCGAGGGCAGCGCCAAGAACACCGACTTCAACGTCTTCGGGGCCGCCTTCGGCTGGGCCGGCGGGGCCGGGGCGGGCGGCTACAGCAACACGCCGGAGGGCAAGATCATCATCGCGGCGTTTGCGGACAGCTACAACCAGCTCGTGCAGGCGGTGCGCAACTACAAGGCGCAGACGGTGCGCGGCGGGCTGGGCACGGGCGGGCGCCTGGGCGTGCAGGGCGGCAGCACCGCGGCCAGCAAGGAAGTGGATGCGGCGGCGGCCAAGCCGGCACCGGCACAGGCGCCGAGGAAACGTTGACCGCAGGCCGGGCAGGCGCGAACCGCCGAGGAACCGAGATGAAGACCGTGCTCTGCAGCGCCGGCATCGCGTTGGCGATCGGCGTGTCGGCCGCCTGGGCGCAGGCCCAGCCCGATGCCAACTCGGCGAAGATCTTCAAGGGTTATGCGCTGAGCCAGCTGACCGCCGCCGGACTGCTCTACAACGCCCAGGCCAAGGCCACCTACCACAAGGCGCTCGGGCCGTTGGTGAAGGAGCCGTGGCTGGCCCGCCTGGACGGCCCGAGCCGGGAGTTCCGTCCCGTCAAGGTGGCAGGTGCGGACTTCATGCTGGTCGGCACCTGCAAGAACCACGACTGCTACGACAACACCATCCTGCTGCTGTGGTCGGGCATGCAGAACGTGGTCTATGGCAAGGTGGTGCAAAGGGGCAAGTCGACGCTGATCGGCGCGCCGCCGCCCGCCGTGGCGGGCGAACTGGAGAAGCTGTGGAAGGCGGAGTTCCGGTCGCAGCCGAAGTGAGGGGGCGCGAGATGGCTGTGCGACCGGAAGAGACCACCCCGATGACTCGCCTCATGTCGTGTGTGTCCGCGCTGCTGTTGCTGGTCGCGGTCGCACCGGCTGCAGCGCAGCTCACCACGAATGAACGTGACATCCTCAACCGCGAACACAGCGGCAATCTCTCCTTGGAAGAGCGTGGGCGGCTCGACGGCATCAAGGCTTCCCAGGCCGCGCAGGACGCCAAGCACGTGGCAGCGGCAGCGGCACAGCGCGAAAGGCTGCTGCGTCTACCGCCGCTTCCGGACGAACGCAACGTGCTGCTTGGAAGTTGGCGCCTGGAAGACGGCGGCCTGAAAGGCGCACTCTCTGGGCTCGATCGGCGTAGGGCGGCAGGTGGCACTGACGCCATGTTCCGCGAGCTGTGGGCGACGTTGGAGTCGAACCCCGCAAAGTTGATCTGCGGCGCGGAGATCGGGAACGGCATCACTTTTGCGTCGACGACTTACTCGATCCAGGCACTTGACGGCAGCAAGTACGCAGGATCCATCGCGTACCGCAGCACGCAGAACCAAGTGATCTTCGCCTTGCCCGCCAACTGGAAGGACATGCCCTTCAGGATCGAGGGCCCGAATCGCATCTTGTTTCGCGGCGAATGCCCACTGGTGCGGGTCGGTGCGCCTGCGACGAACGCAGCAGCGAATGCGACGACTGCGCCGGGCCATCCGCGCACGGGGGCAGCGAACTCATCGGTGCCGACAGGGGCGGGAGCAATGCCGCAAATGGCGGCCGTTGCGCCTTCACCGTCGCCGTCAACACTCGCGCGCCCGTCACCGGAAGTTTGCCGCAACACCCTCATCGACAAACTCGGTGTCGTCGGCGTCAATCAGGTGCGGGCGATGTCTGACGTGCGCTTCAAGGAAGCCGCCATCGAAGGCAAGGTGCCGAACACGAACAACCTGCGCATTGACCTGCGCGGCAGCGCCTGCGACGACCCGCGCATCAAGGCGATGTTGTACGACTTCGACGCGAACGGGATGCTGCAGTCGGTCACCTACCTCTGGGACCGCCCGCCCGGGGCGGCCCCGGCAGCCATCTTCCAGGAGCGCATGGCCACGCTGTCGCGCTTCCATGCGTTGCCGCCGCCGCAGTCACCCGGCCGACTGCAGGCGGACACCTCGCTTGGGCGTTTGATTCTTGAAGACCTGCCGGAGCGAAACTTGCTGCTCGAGGCCTACAAGACTTCGAAGTGACGCGCGTGAGCGGCGGGACCCGAGCAGACACGAGGACAGACGCCCTGCGCGCGGGATTGATCGCGCTGGCGGTCGCGGGCAGCGCCTGGCCGCAGATTGCGCCCTCGGCTGCGGCACCCGCGGCGTGCGAACGGCAAGAGCGTCGTGGTGCGCGTCAACGACCGCGGGCCGGTGCAGCCCGACCGCATCGGCGACGTGTCGCAGGCCGCAGCGCAGCGGCTGGGCATGACGGCTGCGGGCACCGTGGACGCCCGGTTGGAAGTGCCGGGCAGCGCCAAACGCTGACCTTCGCGCGAGGGGCGGGCGCGGCAGTGGTGCTCGCTAGAATCTGCGCTTGCTTCAGGCTTCAACGCAGGATCCGCCATGCCCCTCGTCTCGATGCGCCAACTGCTCGACCATGCCGCCGAAAACGGCTACGGCATCCCGGCCTTCAACGTCAACAACCTCGAGCAGGTGCAGGCCGTGATGACCGCCGCCGCCGAGGTCGGCGCCCCGGTCATCCTGCAGGCCAGCGCCGGCGCGCGCAAGTACGCCGGCGAGCCCTTCATCAAACACCTGATCCAGGCCGCGGTCGAGCAGTGGCCGGCGGTGCCGCTGGTGATGCACCAGGACCATGGCCAGAGCCCGGATGTCTGCCGCGGCGCGATCAGCCTCGGCTTCGGCTCGGTGATGATGGACGGCAGCCTGCAGGCCGACGGCAAGACGATCGCCGACTACGACTACAACGTCGACGTGACGAAGCAGGTGGTCGAGATGGCGCACCGCGTCGGCGTCACGGTCGAAGGCGAACTCGGCTGCCTGGGGTCGCTGGAGACGATGAAGGGCGACAAGGAAGACGGCCACGGCACCGAGGCGACGATGACGCGCGAGCAGCTGCTCACCGACCCCGAGCAGGCGGCCGACTTCGTCAAGCAGACCCAGCTCGACGCACTCGCGATCGCCATCGGCACCAGCCACGGCGCCTACAAGTTCACGCGCAAGCCGACCGGTGACATCCTGGCGATTGACCGCATCAAGCAGATCCACGCCCGCATCCCGAACACGCACCTGGTGATGCACGGCTCGTCGAGCGTGCCGCAGGACCTGCTCGAAGAGATCCGCAAATACGGCGGCGACATGCGCGAGACCTACGGCGTGCCGGTGGAGGAGATCCAGGAGGCCATCAAACACGGCGTGCGCAAGATCAACATCGACACCGACGTGCGGCTGGCGATGACGGCGGCGATCCGCAAGTTCCTGGCCGAGAACCCGGGCAAGTTCGACCCGCGCGAGTACCTGAAGCCCGCGCGCGAAGCCGCCTACCGTATCTGCAAGCAGCGCTACCAGCAGTTCGGCTGCGAAGGCCAGGCGGCGAAGATCAAGCCGGTGGCGCTGGGCGAGGTGGCGCGGCGTTACGCGAGCGGGCAGCTGGCGCAGGTCGTGCACTGACCACCGCAGTGCCCGCGCCGCTGCTGCAATCGTCGCTGCGTTCGCTGCCGCTCGTGGCGCGCGGCAAGGTACGCGACAACTACGCCGTCGGCACCGACCGGCTGCTGATGATCGCGAGCGACCGCCTGTCGGCCTTCGACGTCGTGATGGGTGAGCCGATTCCCGGCAAGGGCGAGTTGCTGACGACGATGGCGCTGTTCTGGTTCGATCGCCTCGCCCACATCGTGCCCAACCACCTCACCGGCGAGGACCCCCACAGTGTGGTGGCGCCCGAGGAACGCGAGCAGGTGCGCGGCCGCGCGATGCTGGTCAAGCGCTTGCGGCCGCTGCCGGTGGAGGCGGTGGTGCGCGGATACCTCGCCGGCAGCGGGTGGGCCGAGTACCAGGCCAGCGGCGCGGTCTGCGGCGTCACCCTGCCGCCGGGCCTGAAGAACGCGAGCCGCTTGCCGGCGCCGATCTTCACGCCTGCCACCAAGGCCGAGGCCGGTGCGCACGACGAGAACATCACTTTTGAGGAAGCGGCTCGGCTGATCGGCCGCGACACTGCCGAACAGGTGCGCGACATTGCGATCCGGCTCTACAGCGAAGCCGCGGCGCACGCGCTCGGCAAGGAGATCATCATCGCCGACACCAAGTTCGAGTTCGGCCTCGACGACCATGGCACGCTGACGCTGATGGACGAGGTGTTGACGCCGGACTCGTCACGCTACTGGCCGGTCGAGAGTTACCGCGAGGGTGACAACCCGCCCAGCTACGACAAGCAGTTCGTGCGCGACTGGCTGGAGCAGGTGCGCATCGACGGCCAGCCCTGGTCCAAGACCGCGCCGGCACCGGCACTGCCGGCCGAGGTGGTCGAGCGCACCGCCGCCAAGTACCAAGAAGCGCTGGCGCGGCTGACGGCCTGAGGCTATGAACGTTGCGCCGCCGCGCTTGCTGGCCCGCCTGGACGAGGCCATCACGCGCGAGCGCAACCCGCTGCAACGGGCCTGCCTGCAGGCCGAGCGCGCCGGTTTTCTGGCGCGCCAGGGTCAGCTTGCCGCTGCCCGCGTGGTCGTGAGCCAGTTGAAGCAGCAGTTCGGGGCCCAGCCGCAGGCCGCGCTGAGTGCGTGGCTGGCGCTCGTCGAGGGGCTGATCGACCACTACGATCATCTTGGGCCGTCGGCGCGCGACCGCATGCTACGCGCGCATGCCCTGTCCGCGGCACCGGCGCTGACCGCGCTGCATGCGCTGGCCGCGGCCTGGCTGGCGCATCTGGAATACGTCGGCGGCGACATGACGTCGATGGTGCGTCATGTGCGCGACGCGCTCGCGGGTGCCGGCGCGCAGGACCACTCGGCCCGCTCGCGCGTCACCCTGGTGGTGGCCGAGGCCTACCACCATGCGGGCCGCGTCGAGACCGCCGACCCCTGGTACGCCCGTTCGCGCCAGCATGCCCAGGCCGACGGCGACCAGGCGCACCTGTCGGCGCTGATGCACAACCGCGCCTGGCTGCGTGCGAGCGAGTTGCGCGCGCAGGCCCTGTTCGGCGACACCGGCGCACAGGCCGGGCTGGCGCCCGCGCTGCTCGGCGCCGAGTCCGTGGCGCACTTCGACACCGTCATCGGCACCGCGTCGCTGGGCGCGCTGCTGCCGATGTTGCGCGCGCAGATCTGTGTGCTGGCCGGCCGCTACACCGATGCCGGCGATCTGTTCGCCACCCACTTCGACGCCGCGATGCACCAGGGCCTGGCGGGGCAGCGCGCGCCGCTGCTCGCGGACTGGGCCTGGTGCGCCTGCCAACTGGGGCAACCAGACGCCGCCGCACGCGACGCGGACGCCGCCGAAGCAGCGCTCGGCGCCTGCGAGCTCGACGACCGCGCGCTGACCCAAGCCCGGCTGGCGCAAGTCTGGGCTGCGCTCGGCCAGGCCGATCGGGCCGACACGCTGCGGGAACACGCGCAGCGCGACCTGGCCGCGCACCGCGCCGCCCAGGCGCGGCTGGCAGCGCTGCTCGACGATGCGCTGGCGGGTGTCGAGGTCAGCGGCGCCTTGTGAACAGGCTTTAGAACAGCGCCATGCTCAGTTTGCGCCGGTACTGGTCGAGCACCGGGTCGGCGGACGCGACGGCGGACTTGCCGGTCAGTTCGAGCGCGCCCTTCTTCGCCTCCGCGCCGGCCGACTTGGGCGCGGGTTTGCTCATCATCTCGAGGATCGCGACATAGGTCTTGCGCGCCGCGCCGTCGTTCCAGCCCTTGTCGCGCAGCACGATTTCGAGCAACTCGTCCATCGCGGGCGCGAACCGGCCGGCGGCGAAGCGGCGCTGCGCGAGTTCGTAGCGGGCGTCGAAGTCGCGTTTGTTGGCCGCGAGGGCGGCGGTGAGCGTCGCCTCGTCGCGCCGCGGCTGCTCGAAGGCATCGAGCCACAGGCCCAGCGCCGCGATGCGCGCATCGGCCAGCGCCTTGCCGGCCAGCGGCTGCCAGGCCGCGCGCGCCGGTTCGGGGCGGTGCTGCTCGAGCAGCAGCTTGACGTAGTCGATGCGCGCGGCGTCGTTGGCCGGGTCGACCGCCACCGCCTGTTGCAGGCGCGCCAGCGCGGCGTCGCTGTCGCCGTCGGCGGCCAGCTCCTCGGCGGCCTCGACCTCTTCCTCGGCGGCCAGCTCCTCGGCGCTCGGCACGTGTTTGTCGAGGAACTCACGCACCTGGCTTTCCGGCAGCGCGCCGACAAACCCGTCCACCGGCTGGCCGCCCGCGAACAGGACGCAGAACGGGATCGACCGCACGCCGAAGGCCTGGCTCAACTGGCCGGCGATGTCGGGCTGCTCGTCGCTGTTCAACTTGGCGAGCTTGAAGCGGCCAGCGTAAGCCGTCTCCAGTTTTTCCAGCACCGGCCCGAGCTGTTTGCACGGGCCGCACCACGGCGCCCAGATGTCCAGCAGCACCGGCTGCTGCATCGATTCATTGATCAGGTCGGCTTCGAAGTTCTGTAGCGTGATGTCGATCATGGCCAAAGGCAGGTGGCGGCACGCCACCTACAATTCAAGGTTTCCCGTATGAGGAGCGAGCGTCCTATGGACCTGCCGTCCCCGGTCATCGGTGTCGTGATGGGTTCCCGCAGCGATTGGGAAACCCTGAAACACGCGACGGCGATTCTCGCCGAGTTCGGCGTGCCTCACGAGGCGAAGGTCGTCTCGGCGCACCGCATGCCCGACGAGATGTTCGCTTACGCCGAAGCGGCGCAAGCGCGTGGGCTGCGCGCGATCATCGCCGGCGCCGGCGGCGCCGCGCACCTGCCGGGCATGCTGGCGGCCAAGACCTGCGTGCCGGTGCTCGGCGTGCCGGTGGCGAGCAAACACCTCAGCGGCGTCGATTCGTTGCACTCGATCGTGATGATGCCCAAGGGCGTGCCGGTCGCCACCTTTGCGATCGGCGAGGCCGGCGCGGCGAATGCGGCGCTGTTCGCGGTGGCGATGCTCGCCGCGCACGACGCGGCCCTGAGCGCAAAGCTCGTCGAGTTCCGCGCCCGCCAGACCGAAGCTGCGCGTGCGATGAGCGCCGAGTTGAAATGAAGCCCCCACGCTCGCTGTCGCTCGCTGCCCCCCGAGGGGGCGTTCAGTGGCTTCGGGCGGCCGGGCGCCACTGAAGTGACGATCATCATGAAGCCCCTGCTGCCCGGCAGCACCGGGGCGGACGGCCGCCCGGCCACGCTCGGTGTCATGGGCGGCGGCCAGCTCGGCCGCATGTTCGTGCGCGCGGCGCAGGCGATGGGTTATTACACCGCGGTGCTCGACCCCGACCCGACGAGCCCCGCCGGCCGCGTCGCCGACTATCACATCCAGGGCAGCTACACCGACGAGCCGGGCCTGGCGCAGCTGATGCAGCGCAGCGCCGCGATCACGACCGAATTCGAGAACGTGCCCGCCGCCGCGCTGGTGACGCTCGGCGCCCACCGGCCGGTGGCGCCGGCGGCGAGTGCGGTGGCGATCTGCCAGGACCGCGCGGCCGAGAAGGCGCACTTCAAGCGCTGCGGCGTGCCCTGCGCGCGGCACGCGTTGATCGAGACCGAGGCCGACCTCGAAGCCGCCGCCCCGCTGCTGCCCGGCATCCTGAAGACCAGCCGCCTCGGCTACGACGGCAAGGGCCAGGCCGGGGTCGACACGCCCGCCGCGCTGGCCGCCGCCTGGGGCGAGTTGAAGCAGGTGCCTTGTGTGCTCGAACAACGCCTGGCGCTCGAGCAGGAGTTGAGCGTGATCGTCGCGCGCGGCGCCGACGGCGCGATGGTCACGCTGCCGGTGCAGCAGAACCTGCACCGCGGCGGCATCCTCGCCGTCACCCAGGTGCCGGCGCCCGACATCGGCGCCGAGGTGCAGCAGCAGGCGGTCCAGCGCACACGCGAACTTGCCGCGGGGCTGGGCTATGTCGGCGTGCTGTGCGTCGAATTTTTCCAGCTCGAAGACGGCTCTTTGGTCGCCAACGAGATGGCGCCGCGGCCGCACAACTCCGGCCACTGGAGCATCGACGCCTGCGACGTGTCGCAGTTCGAGTTGCAGGTGCGCACGCTCGCCGGCCTGCCGCTGCCGCAGCCGACACAACACTCGGCGGCGGTGATGCTCAACCTGCTCGGCGAGCTCTGGTTCGACGCCGACGGCGGGCGCGAGCGCCTGCCGCCCTGGCGTGACGTGCTCGCCCTGCCCGGCGTGCACCTGCACCTGTACGGCAAGGCGAACGCCCGCCGCGGCCGCAAGATGGGACACCTGACCGCAACCGCGCCGGACGCGGCGACGGCGCGCCAGCGCGCGCTGCAGGCCGCCGCGCTGCTCGGCATCGCAGCCTGGTGAGCGCGTCGTCGGTGGCCAACGTCATCGAGGCCGCCGAGCGTTTGGCGGCGGGTGAACTGGTCGCCTTCCCGACCGAAACCGTCTACGGCCTCGGCGCTCGCGCCGACGATGCCGCAGCGGTGGCGCGCATCTACGCCGCCAAGGGCCGGCCGAGCGACCATCCGCTGATCGTGCACGTGGCCGACGTGCAGGCCGGGCGCCGTTTCGCCGCCTCCTGGCCGGCGTCGGCCGACAGGCTCGCCGCCGCGTTCTGGCCCGGCCCGCTCAGCCTGATCGTCGCGCGCGCGCCCGGCGAGGCCGAAGCGCCCGCCGCCGGCCAGGCGACGATCGGCCTGCGCTGCCCGTCGCACGTGGTGGCGCATGCGCTGCTGGTCGAGGCGCAGGCACGCGGCGTGCCGGCTGTCGCGGCGCCGAGCGCCAACCGTTTCGGCCGCATCAGCCCGACCACGGCGGCGCATGTGCGCGCCGAACTCGGCGATGCGGTCGCCGTGCTCGACGGCGGCGCCTGCGAGGTCGGCATCGAATCGGCGATCGTCGATTGCTCGCGCGACCCGCCGCGCCTGCTGCGCCCGGGCGCGCTCGGCCGCGCGCGCATCGAGGCGGCGCTGGGCCAGCCGCTGGCTGACTCCGATGCAGACGCCGACGCCCCTCGCGCCCCCGGCACGCTGGCCGCCCACTACGCGCCCAAGGCGCGCTTGAGGCTGATGTCCACGCCGATGCTGCGCGACGCGTTGAAAGTGCTCGGCCAGGGGCTGCCGACGCTGGCGGTATATTCGCGCACGCTGCGCTCGGCCGAGCGTGGCATCGTCTTTCGCCGCATGCCCGACCAACCGCAGGCCGCCGCTCACGAACTGTTTGCGGTGTTGCATGAACTCGATGCGCTGGGTGTGTCTCTGATCTGGGTCGAACAGCCTCCGGACACGCCCGACTGGGACGGCGTGCGCGACCGACTGCAACGCGCGGCGGCGGCCGGCTGAAACAACGAACGAGGAAAGTCGGGTGATGGTGATGCTGTGGTTACGAAAGGTGGCGCTGGCCGCCGGGGTGGTTCTGACGGCAGCCGCGTGCGGCGGCGGGTCGGGGCAGGTGCAGCCGTTCGAGCCGACGCGCATCATCGCCATGGGCGACCAGACCAGCCTGCTCGAAGCCGACGGGCGCAAGTACACCGTCAACGCGCTCGTCGGCGGCGGCACGGCGCTCGATTGCGAAAGCCATCCGATCTGGGTCCAGGTGGTCGCCGACGTGTTCGACCTCAAGTTCCCGCAATGCCCCGGCAGCAACACCGCGCCCACCGGTGTCATGCTGGCGGCCAACGGCGCCAAGGCGGCCGACATCGAGGCCCAGGTGGACGCGGCCGCGGCCAGCTTCACCGAGGACGACCTGGTGACGATGCTGGTCGGCGCGAACGACATCTTCGAGCTGTACGCGCAGTTCCCCAGCCGCAGCGAAGCCGACATCGGCGCCGAGCTGCGCGCGCGCGGGCGCATCTGGGGCCGGCAGATCAACCGCGTCGCACAGGACGGCCCGGCGGTGCTGGTGGTCACCGTGCCCGACATCGGCAAGACGCCGTTCGCGCTCGCCGAGGAGAGTGCCAACGCCGGCCGCGCGGGGCTGCTGACGCGCCTGACCGACCACTACAACGCCGGCATGCGGCTGGAGATCATCAACGACGGACGCCTGATCGGGCTCGTCTTCGGCGATCTCGAGGTGCAGAACATCGTGCGTTTCCCGGGCGCGTTCGGCTTTGCCAACGTGACCAAGCCGACCTGCCTGGCCAGCGCGCCGCTGCCCACCTGCACCACCGCCACCCTGGTCGCCGATTCCGGTGTCAGTCCCATCAACTGGCTGTGGGCCGACGACCGGCATCTAACCCCAGGCGGCCAGAACCGGCTCGGTGTCGTCGCCGCGACGCGGGCGAAGAACAATCCGTTCTAGGAATCGACGATGGCCCACTGCACCAGCGCGTCGAGCGCCGGTCGCGCCGCGCCGGCGTTCGGGTGGTTGATGATCGCCACCAGCACATAACGTTGGCCGCTGCTGCCGAGCACATAACCGGCGACGCCGGCCACGTCGCGCAGCGAGCCGGTCTTCAGGTGCGCGCGTCCGGTGCTCGCCTGCGAGCGGCGCAGCGTGCCGTCGAGGCCGCTCATCGGCAGCGACGACATCAGCTCGGGCATCGTCGGTGCCGCCCAGGCCGCCTGCAGCAGCGCGCCGAGCAGCGCGGCGTTGAGCCGCCCACTGCGCGACAGCCCCGAGCCGTTGTCGATCACCACCTCGTCCAGCGGCTCGCCCGGCAGCCGCGCCGCCAGCCAGCGCCGCACTTCGGCGCGCGACGCTTCGGCTGTGCCGCGCCCCTGCGCCACCAGCCCGAGCGTGAGGAAGAGCTGCTGCGCCATCACGTTGTTGCTGTGTTTGTTGATGTCGCGCACCACCTCGGGCAGCGGCGGCGAGACCAGCTCGAAGTTGGGCAGCCGGCCCCTCGGCGCGCTGCCCTCGCGCACGCGCCCGACGAGGCGCCCGCCGACGTCGCGCCACAGGCGCGCCAACAGGCGCTGCGCATAACCGCGCGGGTCCGGATACGCCACCGGCCACACGCGTTCGCCGCAGGCGAGCGGGTAGCTGCCGGCAAAACGCACCCGCTTGGCGTCGCCGAGCTCGGCGCGCAAGCCGGCGCGCCAGTCGTCGCAGGGGCCGTCGACGAGCGGCACGCTGACATCCACCGTCACGCCGGCCAGCGCCGGCTCGGCGCCGACGGCGGCGAGTCCGCGCGCCGCATCGGGCGTGAAGCGGTAGGTCACCGCCTTCTGGCTCAGCAGCAGCGCCTCCGCGTGCACGTTGTAGGGCCGCAGCGGCTCGTTGTCGAATTCCGCCGGCGAACCGGCCGACGCCTCGAACGCACCCTGGTCGAGCACGATGTCGCCGCAGATCTCGTTCACGCCCAGCTCGCGCACGCGTTTGAGCAGCAGCCAGCTGCGTTCGAGCGTCAGCTTCGGGTCGCCGGTGCCGCGGATGACGAGCGAGCCGTCGAGCACGCCCTCTCTGCCCAGCGTGCCGTCGAGCCAGACCGGCGTGCGCCAGGTCCAGGCCGGGCCGAGCAGTTCGAGTGCCGCCTGCGTCGTCACCAGCTTCGCCAACGATGCCGGGTTGACGCTTACCCGCTCGCGCCAGGCCAGGCGCGCTGTCCCACCACCCACGGGCTGCACCAGCACCGTCAGCGCGTCGGCGCCGATACCCTCGCGCTGCAGCAGCGCCTGCACCTCGGCGGGCAGGGCGGCCGGTTGGGCCTGCGCGCCGCCGGCCAGCAACAGCAACGCCAGCGCGCACATCCGGGGGATCGGCATGCAGGAATGATCGCATGCGGGCGCGCCCCTAAAATCGCAGCCGATGTTCCCGCCGCGCCTCCACGAGCCTCGTCCGTCGTCGCGCACCGCAGCGGGCCGCCTGCTGGCGATCGACTGCTCGACCGAGCGGCTGGTGCTTGCGGTGAGCGCCGGCGACCGTTGCTGCACGCGCGACGAGGAGGGTGCCGCACGGGCGTCGTCGCGGCTGTTGCCGCTGGCCTTCGAGCTGCTGGGCGAAGCCGGCCAGGATATCTCGACGCTCGACGCCATCGCCTTTGCCGCCGGGCCCGGCGCCTTCACCGGCCTGCGCACCGCCTGCGCCTGCGCCCAGGGGCTGGCCGTGGGCCGCGGCTTGCCGCTGCTGGCGCTGGACAGCCTGGCGCTGGTGGCCGAGGACGCGCGCGCGCAGGGCGCTAGCGGCACCGGCTGGGTCGCGATGGATGCTCGCATGGGCCAGGCCTATGCCGGCGCCTATGGCTGGCAGGACGGAGCTTGGCAGGTGTTCGAGGCGCCGGCTGTGTGGTCACCCGAGGCGCTGGCGCAGCGTTGGACGAACGAGCCGCCGGCCTGGGTCGCGGGCTCGGCGCTGGCGGCGCTGGCGCTGACCAGCGGCGCCGCCCGGCGCATCGAGCAGCCGCGAGACCGCGCCGCGGCGCTGCTGCGGCTGGCGCAGCAGGCCTGGCAAGCCGGCGCGGCGGTGGACGCGGCCGAGGCCCTGCCGCTGTATGTGCGCGACAAGGTCGCGCTGACCACCGCCGAGCGCACCGCAACCCGATGAGTGCGCAGCTGACCCCCACCCACGGGCACGACGAACCGATGACGCTGGCCGCGCTCGACGAGGTGGTGGCGATCGAACAAGCGGCCTATGCCTTCCCGTGGAGCCGCGGCAACTTCATCGACTCGCTCGCCGCCGGCTACGAAGCCGAGCTGCGGCGCGACGCCGCGGCCGGCGGCCTGCTCGGCTATTGGGTCGCGATGCCGGGGGTCGGCGAGTTGCACCTGCTCAACCTGACGGTGGTGCCGGCGCAGCAGCGCCGCGGCCTGGGCCACGCGCTGCTCGACCGGGTGATGCAGCGTGCGCGCGAGCTGCAGTTGGCCAGCCTGTGGCTCGAAGTGCGGCCGAGCAATGAGCGCGCCTGCGGCTTGTACCTGCGGCGCGGCTTCACGCTGGCCGGCCGGCGGCGCGGCTACTACCCGGGGCCGGGCAGCACGCGCGAGGATGCGTTGGTGATGCATCTGGGGATCGACGATGCGCAGTGAACGCCAGCTTTCGATGCTCGCGCTGATGGGAGTGCGGCTCTTTGAGCCGCACTCCCATCGCGCTGCGCGCTCGGGTGAAATGGTGCACCCCCCCGCCGCGCGGGGAATGGGGCAAGGCCCCATCCCCTTGCGGGGTGAACTGGAGCACCCCCCCGGTCCCCCCGCCGCGCGGGGGGATGGCGCAGCGCTGCCGCCGGCGCGCGGCGATGTCGCATCGATGGACTGGGCCGCGCTGCGCGACGCGGTCGCGGCTTGCCGCGCCTGCGGCCTGTGCGAATCGCGCCGGCAGACGGTGTTCGGCGTCGGCCATCGGCGTGCCGATTGGATGATCGTCGGCGAAGCGCCGGGCGAGCAGGAGGACTTGCGCGGCGAGCCCTTCGTCGGCCCCGCCGGCCAACTGCTCGACGCCATGCTGCGTGCGCTCGGCCTCACCCGCAGCGACGGCCCGCCTGAGCGCCAGGTCTATATCTGCAACACGCTCAAGTGCCGTCCGCCGCGCAACCGCAACCCCGAGCCCGAGGAACTGGCGCGTTGCGAACCCTTCCTGCAGCGCCAGATCGCGCTCGTGCAGCCAAAGATCATCCTGGCGATGGGGCGTTTTGCGGTGCAGTCGCTGCTGCGCAGCAACGAAGCGATCGGCAAGCTGCGCGGGCGGGTGCACCGTTATCAGGAGGTGCCGCTGATCGTGACGTATCACCCGGCGTATCTGCTGCGCAATCTGGTCGACAAGGCGCGCGCATGGGACGATCTGTGTCTGGCCGCCGACACCCTGGCGGCGACCGACCGGAGTCGAGCATGAACCACGGGCCGCCCGGCCTCGCCGCGCGCGCCCCAGCGCCGGCCGCGCGCGACGCTGCTGCCGAGGCTCGGCTGCAGGCGCAGCAAATGCGCTTGGTGGCCGACAACGTGCCGGTGCTGATCGCCAGCTACGACGCGCGCGACGACCGCTGCCTGTTTGCCAACGCCGCCTACGCACAGGCGTTCGGACTGGACGAGCAGCAGATCGTCGGCCGCACCTTTGCCGAAGTGATCGGCGTCGAGGCCGCGGCCGAGATCGAGCCCTACACGACGCTCGTCAAGCGGGAGCGGCGCGCGGTGCGCTACGAGCGCCGCATCGAGCACGCGGCCGGCGACCGCTGGATCGAGGTCCACCTGCTGCCGCACGTCGATGAAACGGGCGTCCTGGTAGCGAGCTTCGTGCTCGTCAACGACATCACGCGCCATCGGCTTGCCGAACTGGCGGTGCGCGAGTCCGAGGAGCGGCTGGCCAAGTTCATGCACGCCAGCGCCGAGGGCATCGTCTTTCACAAGGACGGTTTCATCACCGACGCCAACCCGCCGCTGCTGACGCTGCTCGGCTACACGCTGGACGACATGATGGGGCGCAAGACGCTCGAATTCATCGCCCCGGACCACCTGGCCAAGGTGGCGGCGGTGATCGCCTCGGGCCAGGAAACGGCCTACGAAAGTGTCGCGCTGCACAAGGACGGCACACGCATTGCGGTCGAGTTCATCGTGCGCACCATGGTCTACCGCGACGAGCGGCTGCGCATGACGATCGTGCGCGACATGCGCGACCGCGAGGCCGCGCGCACGCGCATCGAGCACCTGGCGCACCACGACGCGCTGACCGGGTTGCCGAACCGCGCCGCTTTCATGGAGCAGCTCGAGCTCGCACTCGCCGCCGCGCGGCTGCACGACGGCCGGGTCGCCCTGCTGTTCATCGACCTGGACGAGTTCAAGCGCGTCAACGACTCGCTCGGTCATCTGGCCGGCGACGAGTTGCTGCAGCACGTCGGCGCGCGCATCACCGGCGCGCTGCGTGCCACCGACCTGGTGGCGCGTTTCGGCGGCGACGAGTTCATGGTGCTCTTGCCCGGCGCGCTCGATGATGCCGAGCTGCGCGACGTGGCGCACAAGCTGCTGGCCGCCGTCGCGCAGCCGGTGCCGATCGAGGGCCGGCAGATGCGTGTCACGCCGTCGATCGGCGTCGCGGTGTTCCCGCGCGACGGCGACGGTGCACACGATCTGATCAAGAACGCCGACGCGGCGATGTACCAGGCCAAGTCGCGCGGCCGCGCCAACGCCCAGTTCTTCGACCACGCGCTGTCCGAACGCGCCTACGCCGCGCTGGTGCTCGAAGCGCAGCTCGGCGAGGCGATCGAACGCGGCGAGTTCGTGCTGCACTACCAGCCCAAGCTGCGTGCGCACGACGGCAGCCTGGCCGGCGCCGAGGCGCTGATCCGCTGGCAGCACCCGCAGCGGGGGCTGCTGAAGCCGGACGACTTCATCGCCGTCGCCGAACAACAGCGCCTGATCCTCGATCTCGGCCTGTGGGTGCTGCGCGAGACCGCGCGCGAAGCGCGGCGCTGTCGCGACGCCGGTCGTGCGCTGCCGATCGCGGTCAACCTGGCGATGGCGCAGTTCCGGGTGCCGGACTTCGTCGACCAGGTGGCGCAGGTGCTGCGTGACGAAGGCATCCCGGGCGAGCTGCTCGAACTCGAGCTCACCGAGCGCATGTTGATGGACGATCTGGGTGAGGTGTCGCGCACGCTGGCGGGGCTGAGGGCGCTCGGCGTGCGCATCGCCATCGACGACTTCGGCACCGGTTATTCGTCGCTCGGCCACCTGAAGGAGTTGCCGATCGACCGCGTGAAGATCGACCGCAGCTTCGTCGCCGGCCTGCCGGGCGACGCAGCGGCGGCCGGCATCGTGCGGGCGATCGTGATGCTCGGCAAGAGCCTCAACCTGAGCGTGATTGCCGAAGGCGTGGAAACCCCGGCCCAGCGCGACTTCCTGCTTGCGGCCGGCTGCGACGAGCTGCAGGGCGAGCTGATCACGCCGCCGCTGGACGCCGCCGCGTGGCACGCCTGGTGCGCTGCGCGCGGCTGACCGGCTACTTCTGGGTCTTCGTGGGCCGCTGCCAGCCGGCGACCGGCGTCTGCCGTCCGCGTGCGACGACGAGTTGGCCCGCCGGCACGTCGCGCGTGATGGTCGAACCGCCGCCCACCGTCGCGCCCGCGCCCACCGTCAGCGGCGCCACCAGCACGCTGTTGCTGCCGATGTGCACGTCGGCCTCGATCACCGTGCGGTGTTTGTTGGCGCCGTCGTAGTTGGCGGTGATGCTGCCGGCGCCGTAGTTGACCCGTTCGCCGACCGTCGCGTCACCCAGGTAGGCGAGGTGATTCGCCTTCGCACCACGCGCCAGCGTCGAGTTCTTGATCTCGACGAAGTTGCCGATGTGCACCTCGGGCCCGAGATCCGCGCCCGGGCGCAGGCGCGCATAGGGCCCGACGATCGCGCCGGGACCGACCTGCGCGCCGTCGATATGGGTCAGCGCATGCACCACCGCGCCCGCCTCGACCACCGCGTTGCGCAGCACGCAATGTGCGCCGACGCGCACGCCGTCGCCCAGGCGCACATCACCTTCGAAGATGCAGCCGACGTCGATCTCGACGTCGCGCCCGCACTCGAGCGTGCCGCGCACGTCGAAGCGGGCCGGGTCGGCCAGGCGCACGCCGGCTTCCATCAGACGCTCGGCCTGCGCACGCTGAAAACGGCGCTCGAGGTCGGCGAGTTGCAGCGGGCTGTTCACACCCAGCACCTCGGTCTCGCTGGCCGCAGGCACCGCCACCACCGGCAACCCTTCGGCAACAGCCATGGCGACGATGTCGGTCAGGTAGTACTCGCGCTGCGTGTTGTGATTCTTGAGCGCCATCACCGCGCGTTTCAGCCAGGCGGTCGGTGCGGCCATCAGGCCGGTATAGATCTCGCGGATCGCGCGCTGCTCAGGCGACGCGTCCTTGTGCTCGACGATGCCGCGCACCGCCTCCGCCTGGCGCACGATGCGCCCATATCCGCTCGGGTCGGGCAACTCGATGGTCAGCAGCGCCAGGCGCGTGCCGCCGCAGGCTTCGATGAGCGCGCGCGCGGTCTCGGCGCGGGTCAGCGGCACGTCGCCGTTGAGGATCAGGGTTGTCGCCGCGTCCTCGCCCAGGTGGGGCACGACCTGCTGCACCGCATGACCGGTGCCCTGCTGCGGCACCTGGCGCACGAACCGCCGGCCGGGCGCGGCACAGGCGGCTTCCACCGCGTCGGCGCCATGGCCGGTGACGACCAAAGTACGCTTTGCACCCAGTTGCACCATCGTGTCGAGCACATGTTGCAATAGCGGTCTGCCGGCCAATGTGTGCAGCACCTTCGGCCGGGCCGACTTCATGCGGGTGCCCATGCCCGCGGCCATGATGACGACGTTGACAGTCATGCAGTATTCCTTGCGACGCGGCCGGATTATCGTGGCCGCCGTGCTCGTGATCGCGCTCGGCGCGTGCAGCATGCTGCGCCTGGGCTACAGCCAGGGCCCGGAGTTGCTGTACTGGTGGCTCGACGGTTATGCCGACTTCAGCCAGGAGCAGTCGCCGCGTGTGCGCGAGGCGCTGGCCGACGCCTTTCGCTGGCACCGGCGCGAGCAGTTGCCGGGCATCGCCGACCAACTGGCGCAGCTGCGCAGCGAGGTCGCGCAGCCGACCGACGCCCAGGCGGTATGCCGCTGGCAGGACGTGGTGCGCACGCGCATGGATGCGGTGACCACGCAGGTGCTGCCGGGCGCGCTGGAGCTCGCCGCGACCTTGAGCCCGGCGCAGCTGCGCCAGGTCGAGCGCGAACAGACGAAGAAGAACGCCGAGTTCCGTGACAAGCACCTGCAGCGAGACCTCGACGAGCGCCGCGCCGGGCAGCTCAAGCGCGGCGTCGAACGCGCCGAGATGCTCTACGGCCGCCTCGACAGCGCGCAGCGCGAACGCATCGCGCGTGCGCTGCAAGCCTCGCCCTACGACGGCCAAGCGTGGCTCGCCGAACGCGAGGCGCGCCAGCAGCTCGTGCTGCGCACGCTGCGCGGCTTGAACAACCGCAGCCTGGATGTCGCCGCCGCGCGCACCGCGCTGCAACCGCTGACGACGCAGCAGGCCTTGCGCCCCGACTACCGCGACGAGCTGCGCCGCGTCACCCAGTACAACTGCCAGTGGATGGCCGAGCTGCACAACAGCACCACGCCCGCGCAGCGCCAGGCGGCGCAGGAGCGCTTGAGCGGCTGGGAGAGCGACCTGCGGGCGCTGGTCGGCAGCGGCAGCCGGGTTGCCGCCCAGGCCCCTACTGCTGTGCCACCGGCACGCTGACACGCCTCGGGTTCAGCGCCGGGGTCGGGAAGTCGGCCAGCGCAGCCTGATACATCGCCGCCAAGGCCGGCGTGCCGCCCGACGTGTTGCCGCTGGAACTGGCACGTGCCTCGTACAGGGGCGCGCCGGAACCGGTGTCGCGGATCAGCAGCGCCACTTCACGGTCGATCTGCGTGGGTGTGAGCGGAAAACTCGCCGACAGGCCGAAACCCGAGCGACGGCCGAAGCCGTGCCCGAAACCCACGCCCCAGCGCCACCAGAACGGGTCGTCCCAGGGCGACGCCTGCGTGCGCGTGATGCGCGCGCCCACCTGCACCGTGACATCGGCGCGCGCGCCGGCCGGTGCCGGCACGAAGCCGGCCTTCTGCAGCGCCGGCCGTGCCGCCTCTTCGAGCGCGGCCTGCTGGTCGGGCGTGCTCTGCTGCGACGGCAGGCGCTCGAAGACATAAGCGCCGGGGGCGCGGCCGCGCGGCCACTCGCCGAAGGTCGAGACATCGCTGGTCACGCTGCCCATGCCGGCACAGCCGGCGAGCAGCGCCGCGGCCAGCAGCGGCGCAGTCGAGCGAATCGTCAGTGTGTTCATCATCATCACTCCTCAGGCGTCGTCGTTCAACTTCAACGCGACCACCACGTCGCCCGATGACCCACACACGTCATCGGCGTCGAAGGCCTTGTCGCCGAGGGGGTCGGCGACGCCGCTCGGTTGGAGCGTGGCGAAGGGATAGAGTTTCCGGTCCGCCAGGTGCGACGGCATGACGCGCTGCATGGCGTTCGCCATGTTGTCGATGCGGCCCGGTTGCTGGCGCTCCCACTGCCGGATCATGGCCTTGATCTCGGCGCGCTGCAGCCCCTCCTGGTTGCCGCACAGCGTGCACGGGATGATCGGGAATTGCCTTTGCACGGCGTAACGCTCCAGATCCGCCTCGGCCACATAGGCGAGCGGCCGGATCACGACATGGGCGCCGTCGTCGCTCACCAGCTTGGGCGGCATGCCCTTCAGGCGGCCACCGAAGAACATGTTCATCAGCAGCGTGATCACCATGTCGTCGCGGTGGTGGCCGAGCGCGATCTTGCTCGCGCCGAGTTCACGCGCGACGCGGTAGAGGATGCCGCGGCGCAGGCGCGAACACAGGCTGCACATCGTCTGGCCCTCGGGCACCAGGCGCTTGACGATCGAATAGGTGTCCTGGGTCTCGATGTGGAAGGGCACGCCGGCCTGCGTCAGATAGTCCGGCAGCACCTCGGCCGGGAAACCCGGCTGTTTCTGGTCCAGGTTGACAGCCACCAGCTCGAACGGCAGCGGCGCACGCCGGCGCAGGTTGGCGAGGATGTCGAGCAGGGCATAACTGTCCTTGCCGCCCGAGACGCAGACCATCACCTTGTCGCCGGGCTCGATCATCGAATAGTCCGCGATCGCCTGCCCGACCCGGCGGTGCAGGCGTTTGCTGAGTTTGTTGGCCTCGAAGGCGGCCTTCTTCTCGGCGGCGGCGGCGGTCCTCTGGTCCATCTGGTTTCTCTTTCAATCGGCCTTCATGCCGAACACCTCGACGCCCACCGCCTCGCAGTCCGGGTAGACATCGGGCTTCTCGGTCGCGACACGCGCCGCCTTCACACGCGGGTGGGCGAGCATCAGCTTCAACACGTCGTCGGCCAGCGTTTCCTGCAGGTGGATGTGGCCTTGCGCAACGCGTTCGGCGACGGAGCGGCGGATGAAGTCGTAGTCCACCACCTCGTGCAGCTCGTCCTCGACCGGGGTCGACACGGCGAGCGGGATGTACAGGTCGACGTTGATCAGCACGCGCTGCTCGCCGCGTTTTTCGAAGTCGTGCACGCCGATGTTGATCCAGACCTCGTAGTTGCGCAGGAACAGGCGCCGGCAGTCCATCAGCGCGGGGTGGGCGAGGGGGCTGTGCACGGTGTCAGTCCTTCTTGCCGGCGAGGAAGACGACGTCGCGCGGTTGTGCCATCAGGTGCTGGCCGCCGTCGACGAGCAGCGTCGTGCCGGTGATGGCGGGCGACTCCAGCAGGAAGCGCACCGCACGCGCGATGTCGGCGGCGGTGGATGAACGTTGCAGCGGCGTCAGGCGGTGCGCCTGCTCGAAGGTGGCGGTATCCATCAAATCGCCGGATTGCAAGGTGACCCCGGGCGCGACGCCGCATACCCGCAGCGTCGGCGCCAGCGCCTGCGCGAGCAGCGTGGTCGCGGCGTCGAGCGCGGCCTTGGACAGCGTGTACGACAAATAGTCCGGGTTCGGGTTCACGAGCTTCTGGTCGAGCAGGTTGACCACGCAGCCGGTCGCGCCGTCGCGCGCCAGCAGGTGCTGGTGCAGGGCACGCGCGAGCAGAACAGCAGGTGCCGTGTTGGCGCGCCAGTGACGCTCCATCGCGGCGTAGGAAAAACTCTCGGCGTTGTCGTACTCGAACAGCGACGCGTTGTTGACCACCGCATCGACGCGGCTCATCGCGGCCGCCACCGCGGGCAGCAGTGCGGCGCAGGCGGCCTCGTCGGCCAGGTCGGCCGCGAAAGCCTGCGCACGCGCGCCCACGGCCTGCAAGGCGGCAACGGTGTCGGAAGGGTCGCTCGTGTGGTGGTGCAAGGCGATGTCCCAGCCGGCGGCGGCGAGTTCGAGCGCGATCGCGCGCCCGAGGCGCCGGGCGCCGCCGGTGACCAGCGCGACGGGTCGCGTAACCATGCTCTTCCTACAATGCCGCCATGCATCCCAACGAGGCCGACAGTGTATCGGCCGGCCTGCGCCAGCACCTGGCGCGCCTGATCGCAGACCACGGCGGCTGGCTGCCCTTCGACCACTACATGGCAGCCGTGTTGTATGCGCCGGGCCTGGGCTATTACGCGCGCCCGCGGCCGCTGTTCGGCGCCGACACACGATCGGGCAGCGACTTCGTCACCGCGCCGGAGTTGAGCCCGTTGTTCGCGCACGCGCTCGCGGTGCAACTGCAGCAGGCGCTGGGCGCGACCGGCGTCGATGAAGTCTGGGAGTTCGGTGCCGGCTCGGGCGCGCTGGCCGAGCAGTTGCTGCGAACGCTCGAGGTGCGCCGCTACACGATCGTCGAAGTCTCAGGCGCCCTGCGCGCGCGCCAGTGCGAGCGGCTGGCGGCCTTCGGCGAGCGGGTCACCTGGGCCGACGAGTTGCCGGCCGAGCTGAACGCCGTCGTCATCGGCAACGAAGTGCTCGACGCCATGCCGGTGCAGCTGCTCGCCTTCGACGGCGCACGCTGGAACGAACGCGGCGTGACGCTGCACGGCGGCCGGCTGACTTTCGCCGATCGCCCGACCGACCTTCACCCGCCGGTCGAGGCCGGCTTCGTGCCCGGCAGCGTGACCGAGATCCATCCACAGGCCGAGGCTTTCATCCGCACGCTGGCGCAGGCGCTGCAACGGGGCGCGACCTTCTTCATCGACTACGGCTTTCCCGAGCACGAGTACTACCACCCGCAGCGTGAGGGCGGCACGCTGATATGCCACCGCGCGCACACCGCCGACACCGACGTGCTGGCCGACCCGGGCGCCAAGGACATCTCCGCCCACGTCAACTTCAGCGCCATCGCGCTCGCCGCGCAGGAGGCGGGCGCGCAGGTGCTGGGCTACACGTCGCAAGCGAGGTTCCTGCTCAACTGCGGCCTGGGCGCGCTGTTCGATGGCGCCGACGCGCGCACGCTGGCACCCGCGCACAAGCTGATCGCCGAACACGAGATGGGCGAGCTGTTCAAGGTCATCGCCTTCGCGCCGCCGGCCAGCGTGTTCGACGCCATCGGCTTCGCCAGCGGCGACCGCTCGCACCGGCTATAGGCCCATGCGCTGGCTGATCGTCTTCCTGCTCGCCTTCGTCATCTTCCAGGGCCTGGCGCACGCACTGCGCAAGATCGGCCTCGGCCGCCTGCCGGGCGACTTCACGTTCCGCTGGCGCGGCCGCGAGTGGTTCATACCGCTCGGCTCGAGCGTGGTGTTGAGCGTGATTGCGCTGGGGATCGGGGCGCTGGTCTGATCAGTCCACCTCCGGCGGCAGGATGCGCCACTGCCGCTCGCACTTGCGGCAGCGCACTTCCACCTCACCGCTATCGTGATCCTCGCCGACCAGCGTGAAGCGGCCGTAGGTCTCGCACTGCGGGCAGGCGGCCTGGTTGGCCGTGGCCTCGGCGGCCGACAGCAGGCGCAGGTAGCGGCGCAGCGCCCAGATGCCGATGGCGGTGCACAGCACGATCGCGATCAGGTTGTTGATCTGCTCGGCGACCGCGCGAAAGCGGCCCATGCCTTCGAAGGCGGCGAGCAGTCCGATCGAGCACAGGAAGGTCAGCACCATGTGCGCGTGGCTCTGCAGCAGCTCACGCTCGTACCACTTGCGAAACCCGTGCTTGCGGATGCCGTCGGCCAGCTTCATGCCACGCATCGTGGCACAACGCGCTGGGTCGCGTCGGCGTCAGCGGTCGAGCTGCTCGACCAGCGCCTGTTCGCGCGCGCGCTGGATCGCCGCGCCGACCGCAGGGCCCTTCAGGCCGCGCGCCGCGGCGTCGGCGGCGGCTGCGCTCGTGTCCACCGCCTGCACGATCGCCAACGCGCGCGCGAGCCGCTCGCGCGGCGGGTAGGGGTCGTCCTCGCGGCCGAGGCGGCCGCGTGCGTCGCATTCGCAGGCCAGCAGCGCCTGCGCAAAACGTTCGGGCCGGCGCAGCGCGTCGCAGCGCTCCAGCAGGCGCAGCACGGCCGCCGGCGCCAGCTCGCGGGAGCGATGGATGTTGCCGTGCTCGCGCGCCACCACGTCGGCCAGCTCGCGGCAATCGGCCGGCGCGCGCAGCCGCTCGCCGACCGCGCGTGCCAGCTTGGCGCTGCGCTGTTCGTGGCCGAGGTGGCGCGGCCATTGGTCTTGCGGCGTGCTGCCTTTGCCCAGGTCGTGCAGCAGGCCGGCGTAACGCACCGGCAGCGGGGCTTGCAGGCGCGCGGCGAGGTCCAGCACCGCCATCAGGTGCACGCCGGTGTCGATTTCCGGGTGGTGCGCGGCCGGCTGCGGCACGCCCCACAGCCGGTCCACCTCGGGCAGCAGGCGTGCGAGGGCGCCGGTCTCGCGCAGCAGCTTGAACATCCGGCTCGGCGTGGCTTCCATCAGGCCGCGTGCCAGTTCCTGCCAGACCCGTTCGGCGACCAGCGCATCCACTTCGCCGCTGGCGACCATCGCGCGGCACAGGGCCAGCGTCTCGGGCGCGACCGTGAAGGTTGGCCAACGCGCCGCAAACCGCGCCAGCCGCAGGATGCGCACCGGGTCTTCGGCGAAGGCGTCGCTGACGTGGCGCAGCACGCGCGCCTGCAGATCACGCTGGCCGCCATAGGGGTCGGTCAGCCGGCCCTCGGCGTCTTGCGCGATGGCGTTGATCGTCAGGTCGCGGCGCGCCAGGTCCTGCTCCAGCGTCACCGACGTGTCGGCGTGGAAGGCGAAGCCGTGGTAACCCGGCGCGCTCTTGCGCTCGGTGCGCGCGAGCGCATATTCCTCGCGCGTTTGCGGATGCAGGAAGACCGGGAAGTCGCGCCCGACCGGCAGAAACCCATGGGCGATCATCTCGTCGGGCGTGGCGCCGACGACGACCCAGTCGTGATCGCTCACCGGCTCGCCGAGCAGCGCATCGCGCACCGCGCCGCCGACGCGGTAGATCTGCATCTCAGCCGCCGCCGAGCCGCCTCAAGGCGGCTGACGCCCCCGGGGCCACGAAGAGGCCCCTTCGTGGCCCCGGGGGCAGCGAGCGAAGCGAGCGTGGGGGTCTCACCCTCGACGTGCGCGGGCGCGCAGCGGTTCGTAGCGCGCGCAACCGTCGTCGCCGCCGAGGTAGGTGGGCCCCACCTGCGCCAACGACGCCGGCACGATGCCGAGCGCGGCCAGCCCCGGCAGCGTGCCGCTGGCGACATTCGGCACACGCATCGAATCGAGGTTGTCCTTGGACATCAGCGGCTCACCCGGCGCCAGCGCCATCAGCGCCGCCTGCACACGCGCCAGCGCCGCGGGCAGCGCGATGATCGGGCGCGGGTGGCCACTCCACTCCCCGGCCCGCTGCACCAGCTCGCGCAGCGTCATCAGGTCGGGGCCGGCGCACTCGATCACCTGGCCGATGGTCGTCGGCCGCTCCAGGCAACGCAGGATCGCCTCCGCCACGTCCTCCACCCAAACGGGCTGGAACTGGGCGTCGGCGGCGGCCAGCGGCACCACCGGCAGCAGCGCCTGCAGGGTGGCGAAGGTGTTGAGCAGCTTGTCGCGCGCGCCGAACATCACCGACGGGCGCAGCACCGTCACGTCCAGGCCGCTGGCGCGCAGCAGCGCCTCGCCTTCGGCCTTGCTGCGCAGGTACATCGACGGCGCATCGCGTGCCCCATCCACGATACCGAGTGCGCTGACATGGATCAGGCGGCGCACGCCAGCGACCTGGCAGGCGGCGGCGAGCCGGCGCGGCAGCTCGACATGCACCTGCCGGAAGCGCGCCTCGTCGCCGTGCAGCACCGCCACCAGGTGCACCACCGCGTCGTGGCCGGCGACGAGCGTCGCCAGCGCCGCCTCATCGGCGCGCAGGACATCGGCCTCGATCAGCGTTACCGTCGGCAGCGCCGTCAAGGCCGACGCGCGCATCAGGCGGCGTGTCGGCACCGTGATGCGCAGCGCGGCGTCGCGCCGCGCCAGCCGCTCGGCCAGCACGCGGCCGACGAAGCCCGAGCCGCCCGTCACGAGCACGCTGCGCAAGAAAGCCGTCACGGCAACTCCTTGTTCGCCACCGCCTCCGCCGGCGCCGGGCCGATGCGTTCGCCCAGCCGCGCCTTCAGCGACACGCGCTCGTTGCCGAGCAGCGCGCCGTAGACGACGGCGTTGGAGAGCACCTTCTTCACGTAGTCGCGGGTTTCGGAGAAGGGGATGTTTTCGGCCCAGATCGCGGCTTCGACGTTGGCGCCTTCGCGCCAGCGCCGCGGCCGGTTCGGGCCGGCGTTGTAGGCCGCGGCGGCCAGGGCCTGCGAGCCGGCGAAGTCGTCGAGCACGAGTTTGAGGTAACTGGTGCCGAGCTTCAAGTTCACCTCGCGGTCGGTGATCGCGTCCGGGGTATAGGCGAGGCCGATCTTCTTCGCCGTCCAGCGCGCGGTGGCCGGCATCAACTGCATCAGGCCGGACGCGCCGACATGCGAGCGGGCGTCGAGGATGAAACGCGATTCCTGGCGGATCAGCCCGTAGACGTAGGCGGGGTCGAGCCCGATCTCGCGCGCCTGCGCCAGCACCTGCGGCTTGAAGGGCATCGGGTAACGCTGCTCCAGCGCGAACTCGCTGCGCGTGCGGTCGCTGGTGTTGATGCAGCGGTCCCAGACCTCGCGCTCGCAGGCCAGCGCGGCGGCGGCGAGCAGCTCGCGGTCGGCCATGCCGCGCAGGCTGAAGTTCCATTCGCGCACGCCTTCGCTGCGCAGGCCGAGGGCGATGAGTTGCAGCGCGCGGCTCAGGCCGGGGTGTTTGACGGCCGCCTCGCGCTCGGCCGGCGTGGGCGGCGCGGCCGCGGTCGGCAGCGTCAAGGCGCGCCCCAGGTCCTCGGCGGCGAGCTTGGCGTAGAAGTCGAGCGGCGTTGCCGCTAGCGTCGCCATCTGGGCGGCCGCGCGTTCGCGTTGCGCATCGCCGGCCAGGCCGTCGGCGGCGGTTTCGCGCCAGGCGCGAGCTTGCCAGTAGGCCCAGGCGTTGTCGCGTTGTTCGCCTTCGGCCATGGCGTCGATGGCCTGCAACACCAGGCCCCAGCGCTGGGGGTGATTGCTGCGCAGCGCGGCGCGCACGCTCCAGCCGAGCGTGTCGCCGGCCCACGGCGCTTGCCGCGCGCCGGCCGCCACGCGATCGGCCAGCGCCCAGGCGTCGCGGTAGCTCGCGGCGGCCTCGGGCAACAGCTTGAGCGCCTGCTGGCGCGCCAGTTGTGCCGTTGCCCAGGCGGCCAGGTCGGGCGGCAGCACCCGCTGCCAGCGCTTCAGCGCCTCGGCGGCCGTGTCGGTGTCGCTCGCAGCCCAGCGCGCGAGCGCGACGGCGGTGAGTTCGCGGTCATGCCGACTCTGCGCGCCGTTGCGGCGGGCGAGGAAACGCACCGGCTGTTCGATCGCTTCGGCGGCCGCTCCGGCGACGGCCGGCTCGAGCAGCTGCGCCGCCGCACGCGCGGCGCGCGTGCGCCCGGCCTCGACCGTGCTGCGCACCTTGCGCCAGATCTCGTCGTGGCCGAAGACACGCGCTTCGACGAGCCGGGTGGCAAGCAGCTGGCAACCGTCGTCGGCGTCGCGCTGTGCCAGCCAGGCGTCGAGGGCGGTCTCGCGCACGGCCTGGCCGGCGCGGTGTTCGGCCAGCCGCACATAACACGTGACCTCGCGGTCGTCGTTCATGCGAAAGCGCGGGAAGTCGGCCGCCAGGTTGTCCCAGTCGCTGCGCCGGCCGAGCTCGAGCAGCCAGTCGTTGCGCAGCCGGTCCTCGACGTAACTGCCCGGCCAGCGCGCATAGAACTCGGCCACCTGATCCGGCGTCGCCTCGCCCAGGCGCGCGTTGAGCGCCCAGTAGTCGGCCCAGGCACCAAGCGGGTGGCGCGCGTTGACCAGCGTGTCGCGCAACTCGGCCAGGCGGCTGCGGTCCTTCTTCTGCCAGGCCTGCCGGGCTTCGACCACCAGCGTGTCGATACCGCGCTGGGCGTGGGCGGGCGCGCCAACCAGCGCGGCGAGCAGGAGCAGACAACAACGGATCATCGGGGCGCGGAAACGAGCGGACACCGCTCGATTGTCGGCCGCTCGCGCCGTGATGTTGCATACAGCCCCGCGCAACGGCATGACATGCGTCACCGCGCGCGCATGCGTGTTAGCAGGCTGTTGAATTTCGCGTGATCGAGCTGACGGATGTATTCGATGCGAGCTGATCCTGGCGAGTCTGGTTGCGCGGTCTCAGCTTGGGTGGCTTTCGCGAGCACCGCGCGATCACTTGCGCC
>Ga0307505_10000047_pt1 | contig 152956 bp, 144 predicted proteins | sample 23_S_MG_FD_202183 | JGI IMG/M metagenome (GOLD analysis project Ga0307505, IMG submission 202183) | Soil microbial communities from Populus trichocarpa stands in riparian zone in the Pacific Northwest, United States - 23_S | ecosystem: Environmental > Terrestrial > Soil > Riparian zone >...
CCCCCCTCACCCCCCCGCCATCTATGGCGACGTTGCGGCGAATATTTCGCCGCACCGTCGACATCGATTCGAGAGCGGGGCTACCAGCGCCGGCGCAGGCCGATCACGGTGCCTTCGGCGAGGCCACAGAGCTTGGCGAGGGCGATGCGCGCGCGCAGGGACGAGCGGCGGTGGGCTGCGGAGGCGGCCATGTCGAGCACGTCGACGAGGCCCCATGTCCACAGGCGCAGTCCGCCACCCGCACCCCGACCTAGGTGCTTGCAGGCGAAGCCGGCCCAGGCGCGCGAGTAGCCGCGCTGGAGCTCGACGACCGCCGCGACGTCGCGCCACTGGTCGTGAACGGCGCGGACGGCCGGCGAGAGGACGGCAACGCCGCCGGCGCGCAGCAGCCGGTGGTTGAAGTCCATGTCATCGGCGGCGGGGAGGTCGGGGACGCCCGGCCCGAGCCGCTCGTCCCAGCCGCCGAGCCGCGCGGCCGTCGCGCGGCGGACACAGAACAGCACCCCGAAGCCGATCGCGCCGGGCAGCGTCCGGCCGCCGCGACGGATCAGCGGCCGATCGACCGGGAAGGTGGTGACCGGCGGCACGTCCGGATCCCCCGCCGCTCCCCCGGCCCGCACATCGCCGGCGATCCAGTCGGCGCCGGGCTGGGCGGCGATCTCGGCCGTGAGCGCCGCGCCGAAGCCCGGATCGACCAGGCAGTCGTCGTCGACGAAGCAGACCCACTCGGTGGTCGCCGCCGCGAGCGCGATGTTGCGGGCGCGCGACAGGCCGCGGCCGGTGTCGTGCAGCACGGTCAGCCGGCTGTCGGCGGCCGCGCGCGCGGCGAGCGCCGGATCGGCCCCGTCGCCCTGGTCGACCACCAGCAGCGGCAGGCCGGCGGCACCCCGGTCGAGCGCGTCGAGCGTCGCCCGCACCAGCCGCGGCCGCCCGCGCGTGCACACGGCGATCGTCAGTGATCCGCGCTCGCCGGCCATCGCGCGCATCGTACGCCGGCCCCGCCGCCCAGCGGGCGGCCGCGGCGCCACCCCAAGACGGCGAGCGAAGGATCCTTGGGGGTATACCCCCAACGATCGTTCGCTCGCGCGCCGCACGTCGCGGCCACAGCGCCGCCGCGGCGCGCTGGTAGGTTCGGCCCGGCGTGTCGCCCCACCCCCAGGCGCTGCTGGTCAACTACGCCGCGCTGCTCGGCGGCGCCGAGCGGATCCTGCTCGACCACGCCGCCGCGCTCGACGGCCCGGTCGCGCTCGCCTGCCCGGAGGGGCCGCTCGCCGCCGCCGCGCGCGAGGCCGGGATCGCCGTCCATCCGCTCGCCCGGCGCCGGCTCGAGCTGCGCGCGAGCGCCCGCGACCGGATCGCCACGCCACTGCGGATGGGGGCCCAGGCACGGGAGGTGCGGCGCCTGACCGCGGCGCTGCGGCCACGCTGCGTGGTCGCCTGGGGAATGCGCGCGCTGCTCTCCTGCTCGGCCGGACTGCGCGGGCTGCGCCCCCGCCCACCGCTGGTCTTCCAGCACAACGACCTGCTCCCCAGCCCGTTCGTCGGCCGTGCCGTCCGCGCCGCCGCCCGCCGCGCCGACGCCGTCGTCGCCCTCTCCGACGCGATCGCCGCCGACCTCGATCCGACCGCCCGGCTCGACGGCCGCCTCACGACGATCCGCGCCGGGGTCGACCTCGACCGCTTTTCCCCCGCCCCCGGCCCGCCCCCCGCGGGACCGCCGACCGCGCTCGTGCTCGGCGCGATCGTCGGCTGGAAGCGGCCCGACCTCGCGCTGGAGATCGCCGCCGCCGCCCGCACCGAGCTGCCCGATCTGCGGCTGCGACTCGCCGGCGCCCCGCTCGGCGCCGCCGGCGAGGCCCTGCTCGCCGACCTGCGTCGCCGGGCGGCCGCGCCCGACCTCGCCGGCCGGGTCGAGATCGCCGGGCCGGTCGCCGACGTGCCCGCCGCGCTCGTCGCCGCGACCTGCCTGCTGCACTGCGCCGACGCCGAGCCCTACGGGATGGCGATCGTCGAGGCGCTCGCCTGCGGGCGGCCGGTGGTCGCCCCACGCGGCGGCGGCCCGCGTGAGCTGGTCGCCCCCGACCGCGGCGTCCTCTACCCGCCCGGCGACGCAGCTGCCGGCGCCGCCGCGCTCGCCCGTGCGGTCGCCGCCGCGCCCGCCCTCGGCGCTGGCGCCCGCGCGTTCGCGGAGTCCGAGCTCGACGTCACCGTCGCCGGCGAGCGGTTCCGGGCCCTGGTCGCGGCGGTCGCCCGGCAATGACCGCGCCGATCGCGATCAACGCCCGCGCCGCCCAGCGCGCCGAGGCCGGCGGCGTCGAGCGCGTGGTCGGCGAGCTCGTCGCCCGGCTGCCGGCGCTCGCGCCCGACCGCTACCGCATGCTCGCCCCGCCGCCGGCGCTCGCCCACCGTGCCGGCCACGCCTGGGAGCAGCTGGCGCTGCCGGCGATCGCGCGCCGCTCGCGCGTGCTGTTCTGCCCCGGGAACACCGCCCCGCTCGCCGGCCGCCGCAACGCGGTCTTCGTCCACGACCTCGCCCCGCTCGTCGAGCCCGAGTGGTACTCACGCCCCTACCGCGCCTGGCACCACCTCCAGCTGTACGCCGTCGCCGCCCGCGCCGAGCTGGCGATCACCCCCTCGGAGTTCGTCCGCGGCCAGCTCGCCGACCGGCTCGGGATGAGCCCGGAGCGGACCGTCGCGGTCCCGCTCGGCGTCGATGCCCGCTTCGCCGCCGCCGGCGACCCACTGCCGCTGCGCCGCCGGCTCGGCCTCGCCGACCGTCCCTACGTGCTGGCGGTCGGCACCGCGACGGCCCGCAAGAACCTCGGCCTGCTCGACGCGATCGCCCCGCGTCTGGCGGAGTCGGGCCTCGATGTAGCGATCGCCGGCGGATCGCGCGACTACATGCCGAGTGGCCCTGGGCCCGCCCCCAACCGCTCGGGCCCGGTCGCCCGCCGGCTCGGCTACGTGCCCGAGCCCGACCTTCCCGCCCTCTACGCCGGCGCGGCCGTGCTCGCGCTCCCGTCGCGCTACGAGGGGTTCGGCCTGCCCTGCCTGGAGGCGATGGCGGCCGGCACGCCGGTCGTCGCCGCCCGCGCCGGGGCGCTGCCCGAGACCTGCGGCGATGCCGCCCTCTACGCCGGCCCCGAGGACCCCGACGGCTTCGCCGACGCGTGCCTGGCAGCCGCCAACGACCCGTCGCTCGGCGCCCGCCTGGTCGCCGCCGGCCGGGCGCGGGCCGCCGAGCGGACGTGGGAGGCGACGGCGATCCGAGTAGATGCCGCACTGGGCGCCCTGCTGGCGTTACGCTGATCTGGAGGGAGGCGCCTGCTGCCCCCCGTAACCAGCAGGAAGGGACGCCAAAACATGAATCGCACTGTTGGGCGCCGCACGCTCGCGGCGCTGCTCGCGCTCGTGGCGGTCGCCGCGGTCGCGCCGGCGGCCGAGGCCATGCCGAAGAAGAAGGCCAAGCCGGCCGACTCGAACGTCACCGTGATGACGCGCAACCTCTACCTGGGCACCGATCTGATCAAGATCGCCACCGCCCCCGACATCGACGCGTTCCGGGCAGCGGTCGCCGCCGGCTTCGCCGAGGTCAAGGCGACGAACTTCCCGGCGCGGGCGAAGCTGATCGCCAAGGAGGTCAAGCAGACCCGTCCCGACCTGATCGGCCTGCAGGAGGCCGCGCTCTGGCGCACGGGGCCGATCGACGGCTCGGCGACGCCCAACGCGACCACCGTCGCCTACGACTACGTCAAGCTGCTGGCACGGGCGCTCAAGCGCCAGGGGCTGAAGTACAAGGTGGTCCACGCCACCGACGAGGCCGACATCGAGGGTCCGAGCAGCGAGGGCTACGACGTCCGCCTGACGATGCGCGACGCGATCCTCGTCCGCACCGACCGCAAGGGGCTGAAGGTCGGCCGCAAGGGCGGCGCGAACTTCACCGCCCGGATCCCGTTCCCGACCGTCGGCGGGGTCTTCGACGTCCGCCGCGGCTATGCGTGGGCCGACGTGCGACTCAACGGCAAGCCGTTCCGGTTCGTCGACACCCATCTCGAGGCCTATCTCGAGGGCACCCGCGTCGCCCAGGCCAAGCAGCTGGTCGGCAAGGGCGGCCCGGTCAAGGGCCAGCGGGTGATCGTCCTCGGCGACATGAACTCCGACCCCAAGGGCGCGGGCGGATCGCCGCCGAGCGCCTATGACGCGCTGATCGCCGGCGGTCTGCGCGATGTCTGGCCGGCGACCAACAAGCGCAACCCCGGCTACGCCTGCTGCCTGCGCACGACGACGCTGACCGACCCGCCGAGTCCGCTGCCGTGGGACCACCGGATCGACCAGATCTTCGTCAAGGGCAAGGTCAAGCCGGTCAGCTCGAAGATGACGGGGATCAACCCGCGCACCAGCCGCACCAAGGCGGGTCTGTGGGCGTCGGACCACGGTGGTGTCGTAGCGAAGGTTCGCCTCCGGTAGCCGGTGGTAACGCCGCGTCCGAGCGAGTAGCGTTCGGGGGCAGATGAGCGTCTCGTCTGCCCCCGATCACGCCACCCACGCGGTCTTCAACCAGCCGCCCCCGCTGGCGCCGTACAACGTCTTCGAGGCGGATGTCGCCCTCGGCGAGGCGGTCGCGCGCGAGGGCGGCGGCTGGGGCGTCGACCGTCTCCGCGGCGCCGGCGAGCTGGCCGGGAGCCCGGAGGCGATCGCCCACGCCGAGCGGGCAGAGCGCAACGAGCCGACCCTGCGCACCCACGACCGCTACGGCAACCGCATCGACGAGGTCGAGCTCGACCCCTCCTGGCACTGGCTGCTGCGCCAGGCGATCGAGCGCGAGTGCCACGGACTGCCCTGGCGCGACCCCCAGCCGGGCGCCCATGTCGTGCGCTCGTCGCTGTTCATGGTCTGGTCGCAGACCGACGCGGGCGTGATGTGCCCGGTGTCGATGACCCACGCGGTCGTCCCGGCGCTGCGCGAGAGCCCAGAGCTGGCCGCCGAGTGGGAGCCGCGGCTGACCAGCCCCGACTACGCCGGTGGCGCGCTCGCCGGGATGGCGATGACCGAGAAGCAGGGCGGCTCCGACGTCCGCGCCAACACCACGACCGCCGTCCCGGCTGGCGACGGCTGGTGGGAGATCACCGGCCACAAGTGGTTCTGCTCCTACCCGCCGTGCGACATCTTCCTGACCCTCGCCCAGACCGACGCCGGCATCTCCTGCTTCCTGATCGAGGGCCCGGGCCGCGCGGGGGGTCAGCCGGGATTCCGCATCCAGCGGCTCAAGGAGAAGCTCGGCACCCGTTCGCTGCCGTCCTCGGAGGTCGAGTTCCGGGCGCTGCCCGCGCAGCTGGTCGGCGAGGAGGGGCGCGGAGTCCAGACGATCATCCGGATGGTCAACCACACCCGGCTCGACTGCCTGATCGGCTCGGCCGCGTCGATCCGCTGGGGAACGGCCCAGGCCGTCCACCACGCGCGACACCGCTCGGCGTTCGGCCGGCTGCTCGCCGACCAGCCGGCGATGCGCAACGTGCTCTGCGACCTCCAACTCGAGTCCGAGGCCGCCACCGCGCTGGCGCTGCGGATCGCGCGCGCCTACGACGACGCCGACGCGCCGTTTCGCCGCTTCGCGACCGCGGTGTCGAAGTACTGGATCTGCAAGCGCGCCCCCCAGCACGCGCTGGAGGCGCTCGAGTGCCTCGGCGGCAACGGCTACGTCGAGGAGTCGGGGATGCCGCGACTGCTCCGCGACAGCCCGCTGAACTCGATCTGGGAGGGCTCGGGCAACGTCGCCGCGCTCGACGTGCTGCGCGCGATGGTCAGGGAGCCGGAGGGCCTGCCCGCCTTCCTCGCCGAGGTCGAGCTGGCGGCCGGCGCCGACGCGCGGCTCGACGCCCACATCGATCGCGTGAAGGAGTCGGTCGCGGCACTGGCCGCCGACGGCGATCCCCAGTGGGGCGCACGGCGGGTGGTCGAGGCCCTGGCGCTCGCGCTCCAGGGGTCGCTGCTGGTGCGCCACGCGCCTCCGGCGGTCGCCGATGGCTTCTGCGCCAGCCGCCTGGCTCCCGGCGGCCACGGCTACGTCTTCGGCGACCTGCCGGCCGGCATCGACGCCGAGCCGATCCTCGCCCGGGCGCTGGCGGCCTGAGCCCGGCGGCTACTCGGGCTCGGTGATCGCCAGCACCTGGCGGCCCGACCGGCGGACGAGGTCGACGGCGAGGTTGCCGAGCAGGCGATCGACGACCCGGCGGCGGCGCGGCGAGCCGACGAGGAGCAGGTCGGCGCCGATGTGGTCGGCGTAGGCGAGCGCGGCGTCGACCGCGGCCCCCGAGCGGGCGACAGCGGTGGCGTCGGCGCCCCGCTCGCCGATCGCGTCGGCCAGCCGCTCGGCGGTCGCCAGCGCCGAGTGCAGCAGCTCGTCGCGCGGCAGCGTGGCGAACCGCTGGCTCTCGACGTCGTCGACCGCGAGCACGGTGACGTGGGCGCCGGTCTCCGCGGCCAGCTCGGCGGCTGGCTCGGCCAGCCAGCCCTCGTCGGCGCCGGCGGTCGTGACGACCAGGATCCGCTTCACGGTGTCCTCCTCTGCCTGCCGAGCACCAGTCGGTTGACCACCCAGAGCGCGACGCCGAGGGCGAGCAGCAGCCCCGCCCGCAGCGCCACGGTGGGGTCGTCGGCGAGCTTGTCGTAGATCAGCACCAGCGAGACGACCGCGCCGAGCACCGGCAGGATCGACGGCGCGGTGAAGTGGGGCCCCTCGACACGGTCACGGCGCAGCACCAGGACGGTCACGTTGACGATCGTGAAGACGCAGAGCAGCAGCAGGACCGTGGTGTCGGCCAGCTCGCCGACGTCGCCGGTCGAGATCAGGACGGCCGCGATCAGCGTCGTGAAGGCGATCGCGATGTGCGGGGTGCGCCGGCCCGACAGGACGTTGCCGAAGGCGGTCGGGATGATGTCGCGCCGCGCCATCCCGTAGACGAGCCGGGAGGCCATGATCATGTTGATCAGCGCGCCGTTGGCGACCGCGAGCAGGGCGATGAAGGCGAACAGCTTCAGCGGGATGTCGATCGGTCCGCGGTCGACGACCTCCAGCAGCGGGCCGCTGGAGTCGCTCAGCGCTCCGGTCGGCACGACCATCGACGCGGTCATCGTCACGAGCAGGTAGATCACCCCGGCGATCGCCAGACCGCCGAACAACGCGCGCGGGAACGCCCGCGCGGGGTCGCGCGTCTCCTCGGCGACGTTGACCGAGTCCTCGAAGCCGATCAGCGCGTAGAAGGCCAGCGACGCCCCGCCGAGGATCGCCAGGAAGACGGACTCGCCCTCCTTGAACTCGAAGTTGCGCGAGAAGTCGGCGCTGCCGTCGCCGAGCGCGGCGATGCCGACCGCGACGATCAGCAGCAGGCCGAGCACCTCCACGCACGTAAGGGCCACGTTGACCTTGACCGACTCGGAGATGCCGCGCAGGTTCACCGCCGCCACGACGAGGATGAAGCCGAGCGCGGCGGCGACCAGCGGAACGTCGACGAACTGCTCGAGGTAGTCACCGGCGAAGGCGCGCGAGAGCGTGCTCGCCGAGGCGATGCCCGAGCACATCACCGCGAAGCCGACGACGAAGGTCAAGAAGGGGACGCGGTAGGCGCGATCGACGTACAGCGCCGAGCCGGCCGCCTGCGGGTACTTGGTGACCAGCTCGGCGTAGGCGAACGCGGTCAGCACCGCGAGCACGAGCGCGGCGGTGAACGCCGTCCAGATCGCCCCGCCGACCTCCGCCCCGACCTCGCCGACGAGCGCGTAGATGCCAGCGCCGAGCACGTCGCCGACCACGAAGATCAGCAGCATCCGCGTGCTGATGACCCGCCTGAGGGTGGAATCGCTGGACGAACGTTCGGGCTCGACGCTCTGCACGTTTGCGCTCTACCCGTTCCGGTGACCATCCAGTCGGGGGGCGGGTTTCGTATCACGTCAGAGGGGCCAGACACCCCCGGGTGGCATGCTTACCTTTCGTAAGCTATAATCCATTCCACGTGGCAAGACGAAGGAAAGGAACGATCACGGCAGAGTTCAACACCAGCACGGACTTGACGACCGACTCGATCCAGCAGTTCATGAACGAGGCGGCGCGTCATCCCCTGCTCACAGCCGACGAGGAGATCGAGCTCTCCCAGCGCATCGAGCGCGGCGATCTCGTGGCCAAGGAGCGGATGATCAACGCCAACCTCCGCCTCGTCATCTCGATCGCCCGCAAGTACCAGGGCCAGGGCCTCCCGCTCGGAGATCTGATCCAGGAGGGGATGCTCGGCCTGATCCGCGCGGTCGAGAAGTTCGACTGGCGCAAGGGGTTCAAGTTCTCGACCTACGGCACGCTCTGGATCCGTCAGGCGATCGGCCGCGGCCTGGCCAACTCGAGCCGCACGGTCCGCCTGCCGGTCCACATCGCAAGCCAGGCGCGCAAGATCCGCGACGCCGAGCGCGAGCTGGCGGCCAAGCTCGAGCGCGAGCCGACGCCGGACGAGCTGTCCGACGTGCTCGGCATGACGCCGCGTGAGATCGAGGACATCCGCGCCGCCGACCGCACTCCGACGAGCCTCGACCGCGGAGTCGGCGACAGCGAGGAGACCTCGCTCGGCGATCTGATCGCCGACGACGCCGACGGCCCAGCCGCCGAGGTCGAGCAGGAGCACGGCGAAAGCACGGTCCGCAAGGTCGTCGGCGGGCTGCCGAGCCAGGAGCGAGCGGTGCTGACGCTCCGCTACGGCCTCGGCGGAACCGAAGCGGTCGCGCTGCGCGAGACCGGCCGCCGACTCGGCATCTCCGCCGAGCGCGTCCGCCAGATCGAGGACCGCGCCCTGCGCCGCCTCGCCGACGACGGCGACCTAGCCGCCCTGCGCGAGGCCGCCTAGCCCTCCCCACCCCGCCGGGTCGCGCGCGACGGACCCGACGAGAACCGCAGTGAGAGTTGCGGCCCAAGTTTGGCCGCAACTCTCACGCCTCCCCCACGGCGGCCGCAACTCTCACGCGGCCGCGCCCCTCAGCGGCGGCGGGCGTGGCGACGCGGCTTGACCTTCAAGGTCACCGCGACCCGACTCCCCACCTTGCGGCGGACCCCAGCGCGTGGCCGCGATCCGCGCACGACCAGTGCCCTGATCGGCTTGCCTCGCGCCCGCTCAACGCGCCGCACCTTGCCGAGCCTGCAGTTGGCGCGTACCAGCGTCCGGCGCGCCTTGCGCAGTCTCAGCCCGCGCAGCCGAGGGACACGGCACCTCCGTGCCGAGGGATCCGCCCGCGGCGCCTCGACCGCAACCGGATCCGGCACCGCGAGCGGCGGCGCCGGCGGGGGCGTTGGCGCGGGAGCCGGTCCGTCGGCCGCCAGCAGAGCAAGCGTGCGGGCCGCGTCGAGGCGGCCCCCGGTCACCGTCTTGCCGGCCAGCGCGGGGACCGGGTCGGCGCCCGCGAGCAGCGCGGCGCGAATCTCGCTCACCGTCGCCGAGGGCGCCAGCGAGAACGCGAGCGCCGCTGCCCCGGCTACGTGGGGCGCCGCCATCGAGGTCCCGTCGAGGTAGGCGTAGCCCAGATCGACGGCGTCGCGGTCGACGCAGAACAACTCGAAGTCGTCGACCCACACCCCGTCGCCAGCGCCCGGAGCGGCACCCGCGGAGTAGCGCACCCGAACGCTCACCTCGCCACCGGCCGAGAGCTGCGGAGCGTTGATCAGCCGCGGAAGGTCATCTTGAAGCTCGTAGTCGATCAGCTGGGCATCGATCTCGGCGCCGTCCAGCAGGACCGAGTAGCGATACTCGCCCGTGTCGCCGGGCCGCAGGTCCAGCCACTGGAAGAGCACGCAGTCGCTGTAGCCGGCCGGCAAGGCCACCGGCACCGAGGTGGACTCACGGACCGTGCTCACCCCCGGGGGCCCGCCCGGCGAGTCGGTGATCCCCCAGGACGGGGCGAGCGGGGGCTCGTTGGAGCGCGAGAACCCCCCATCGGGCGCGTGATCCCAGCGATCATCGAAGTCGGGGGCGGTGAAGTCGTCGCCGAACGCGAGCTCCCACGGATAGAACGGGTAGGTGCTCACGATCTCGTCGCCGGGGGCTCCGAGATCCACCGACTCGAGGCCGAAGCTCGAGCCAGGGGCGGTCGACGTGAACTGGGCCAGCTGGTCGGCCTGGTCGGTGGCCGCCACACAGACGACATTCTGGATCGGGTAGGCGCACGGATACGACGGATCGACGTCGTTGTCAGCGCCACGGTTGCCGGCAGCAACTACGAAGAGAACCTCGGGACTCTCGGCCAGTGCGTCGAGCATCGGCTGGCTGAACTGGCTGCCCCCGAGTGACATGTTCGCGATCCGTGCCCCTTGGTTGCGAGCGTGGAGGATCGCGGCGATGATCGACTCGTAGGGACAGACCACGTCTGCCGCGGCCGACGAGTACGCGCACACCCTCAGCGGCATGAGGCGCGCGCCGTGAGCGACTCCAACAACACCAACAGAGTTGTTCCCCTCAGCGAGGATCGTGCCCGCTACATGGACCCCATGGCCCCCGAGCACGTCGTCGTCGGTGGGGTCCGGATCGGGAACGGGAGAATCAGCGTCGGAGCCAACGAAGTCGTAGCCACCGACGTTGCCCACGCCCGCCAAGTCCGGATGTTCGGGCGCATGACCGGAGTCGATCACTGCAACGACCACTGAGGCGTCGGCCGTGCGCCGCTCCCAGGCGCTGAGCGCGCCAATGTCCGCGCCCACGAGGGGGTCTCCGTCGAAGTCGCCAACGGCCGTCCCGGTGTTGTTGAGACCCCACAGCAACGGGAAGCCGGGATCGTTCGGAACCGCCTGCAATCGGGCGAACCCGGACCGCGCCGCGGATTCGACGCGCGGGTCGCGCCGAAGCGCTCGGACTGCCTGGCCGACGGAGGTCTCCGTCCCGACCTCCACCACCTGGAAGTCCCGGTCGCCGATCGTCCGCTCGAAGGTCACGTCGGCCTTCGCCCGCGCCTGCCGTCTCGCGATGCTGTCTGCTTGCGGCCGCCAGTGGACGATCACGCGCGAACTCGTGTGTGTCAGGTGGTCGGTCCCGGCGGCGTGATGGGTGGTTGCCCGCTCGAGGCCGGCCGGAGTCCAGCGTTGGGCAGCCGACGCCGTCGGCGCGAGGCAAGCGGCCGCCAGGACAGCGGCCGTCGCAAGCTGGGCCGCTGGCCACCGAAGACGCACCTACCCAGCCTAGTCGTGATGCCCGCCGATCCCGCCGGAACCCGGCTCCTGCACGGGATCGGGACCGGACCAGGTGCAGTCCCGTCCCGGTCAGCCCTCGGCGCCGACCCGCAGGAACGCTTCGAGGCGGGCGACGTCGCGGCGCAGGCGGGCCTGCTCCTCGCTGCCGTCCTCCGCGGCCTCGGCGCCGTTGCGGGCCTCCTCGAGCCGGGCCTCGAGCGCGGGGCGGTCGAGATCCTCCGGGGCGACGGCGTCCTCGACGATCAGCAGCGCGGTGTTGTCGACCACCTGGAGGTAGCCCTCCCCCTGGGCGAACCGGACGGGGTTGCCGCCCGGGGCCTGGTCGGAGTCGTGCTCGTAGAGCCGCAGCTCGGTCGGCTCGAGCATCGCCATCAACGGAGCGTGGTTGGCGAGGATGCCGACAGAGCCGAGCGAGGTGCGGGTCGAGATCATCTCGACCTCGCCCTCCCAGGCCTTGCCCTCGGGTGTGAGGACCTCGACTGGGAAGGTCGTCCTAGCCATCGGCCTTTGCCGCCTCGATCACGTCCTCGATCGGCCCCTTGAGCAGGAAGGCCCGCTCGGGCAGCTCGTCGTGCTGTCCCTCGACGATCTCCTTGAACGAGCGGACCGTCTCCTCGATCGGCACGTACTGGCCCGGGGTGCCGGTGAAGGCCTCGGCGACGTGGAACGGCTGCGAGAGGAACCGCTCGACCTTGCGCGCGCGCTGGACCAGCAGCTTGTCCTCGTCGGAGAGCTCGTCGATGCCGAGGATGGCGATGATGTCCTGGAGCTCCTTGTAGCGCTGCAGGATCTCCTGGACCCGCGTGGCGACCTCGTAGTGCTCGGCGCCGACGATGTCGGGCTTGAGGATCGTCGAGGTCGAGTCGAGCGGGTCGACGGCCGGGTAGATGCCCTTCTCCGAGATCGACCGCGACAGCGTCGTGGTCGCGTTGAGGTGGGCGAACACCGAGGCCGGCGCCGGGTCGGTGAGGTCGTCGGCGGGGACGTAGATCGCCTGGACCGAGGTCACCGAGCCCTGGCGGGTCGAGGTGATTCGCTCCTGGAGCTGGCCCATCTCGGTCTCCAGCGTCGGCTGGTAGCCGACCTGGGAGGGCATCCGTCCCAGCAGCGCCGAGACCTCCGAGCCCGCCTGGACGAAGCGGAAGATGTTGTCGACGAACAGCAGCACGTCCTGGCCGCCCTGGTCGCGGAAGTACTCCGCCATCGTCAGGCCGGACAGCGCGACGCGCATGCGGGCGCCGGGCGGCTCGTTCATCTGGCCGAAGACGAGCATCGTCTTGTCGATGACGCCCGACTCGGTCATCTCGAGCCAGAGGTCGTTGCCCTCGCGCGAGCGCTCGCCGACGCCGCAGAACGCCGACAGGCCGCCGTGCTCCTTGGCGAGGTTGTGGATCAGCTCCTGGATCAGGACCGTCTTGCCGACGCCGGCGCCGCCGAACAGCCCGACCTTGCCGCCCTTGGCGTACGGCGCGAGCAGGTCGACGACCTTGATGCCGGTCTCGAACATCTCGCGCGTCGGGGTGAGGTTCTCGACGCTCGGCGCCGAGCGGTGGATCGGCCAGCGCTCGTCGGCCTCGACCGGGCCCGCGCCGTCGATCGGCTCGCCGAGCAGGTTGAAGATCCGCCCGAGCGTCGCCTTGCCGACGGGAACCGAGATCGGCGCGCCGGTGTCGCGCACCTCAGTGCCGCGGGCGAGACCATCGGTGGCGTCCATCGCGACGGCGCGGACGCGGTCGTCGCCGAGGTGCTGCTGGACCTCGCAGACGAGCTTGATCGGCTCGCCGCCGGCCTCGGCGGGCGGCATGTCGACCTCGATCGCGTTGTAGATCTCGGGGAGGTCGTCGGGGAAGACGGCCTCGATGACCACGCCGGTGATCTCCTCGACCTTGCCGGGCGCGACGCCCGTTCGACTCTGGGTTGCAGCTTCCACGTCTTCTCCTTGGCTCTCTCTAAGTCTCGTTCGGGTCGTGGTCGGCGTCAGCTGAGGCCCTCGGCCCCGGCGACGACCTCCATGATCTCCTGCGTGATCTCGGCCTGGCGCTGGCGGTTCATCTCGAGGGTGAGGTCGTCGATCATCTCGCCGGCGTTCTCCTGCGCGTTGCGCATCGCGGTCATCCGCGCGCCGTGCTCGGAGGCCGTCGACTCCAACAGCGCCCGGAAGATGCTGATCTCGATGTAGTCGGGCACCAACCGCTGGAGGATCTCCTCGGGCTCGGGCTCGTACAGCCACGAGGTGCTGGCACTGTGCTCCTCGGCCGCGGCGTCCTCGTCGGTGTCGTGCTCGGTCGAGGTGAGGTCGTCGATCGCCTGCAGCGGCAGCAGCACGTCGTTGGTGACCGTCTGGGTCAGCGGCGAGACGTAGCCGTTGTAGATGACCTCGACGCGGTCGACCTGGCCGTCGACGTAGGCGCTGGCCAGGTCCCCGGCGATGTCGCGCGCGTCGGCGAACGCCGGCCGGTCGGTGAACCCCTCGTAGGCGCCCGCTACCTCGCGGCCGCGGAAGCGCAGCGAGCCGACGCCGCGGCGGCCGGAGGCGTACCAGACGACCTCCTTGCCCTCGGCGCGCAGCTCCTCGTAGCGGCGGATGCCCGCGCGCACGATCTGCGAGTTGAACGCGCCGGCCAGGCCGCGGTCGCCGGTGACCAGCAGCAGCCCGACGCGCCGCACCTCGTCGTGCTCGACCAGCAGCGGCATGTTCGGGATGTTCTCCACCGCCTCGGCGGTGCGGCGGGTCATCCGGCGGATCGCTCCCGCGTAGGGACGCAGCGCCTCGATGCGCTGCTCGGCGCGGCGCAGACGGGCGGCCGCGACCATCTCCATCGCGCGGGTGATCTTCTGGATGTTCCGCACCGACGAGATGCGGTTCTTGACGTCCTTCTGGGAGGCCATGGCCTACACGGCGGCGGGCGCCTGTGCCTCCTCGGAGTCGGTGCCGGTGCGACCGGGGGCCTGACGCTCCTCCTCGGAGAGGATGCGGTCGGACTCGCCCTCCTCGAGCGGGTTGCCCTCGGCGTCGAAGTCGGGGCCGAAGTCGTCGATCGCCTCGGCGATCGCCTTGCCCAGCTCCGCCTCGATCTCGTCGGACCAGTCGCCGTCGCCGAGCTTGCCCATCAGGTCCGACTTCTCGGCGTGCAAGCGCGAGAGCAGCGTCTCGTGGAACTCGGCGACGCGCTCGACCTTGATCCTGTCGAGGTAGCCGCCTGTGCCCGAGTAGATCGCCGCGACCTGGTTGGCCGGCTTCCAAGGCTTCAGCTCGCCCTGGTTGAGCGTCTCGACGAGCCGCTCGCCGCGGGCGAGCGTGGCCTGGGTCGAGGCGTCCAGCTCGGAGCCGAACTGGGCGAAGGCCTCGAGCTCGCGGTACTGCGAGAGCTCGAGGCGCAGCTTGCCGGCGACCTTGCGCATCGCTTTGGGCTGGGCGTTGCCGCCGACGCGCGAGACCGAGATCCCGACGTTGATCGCCGGGCGGACGCCGGAGCGGAACAGGTCGCCCTCGAGGAAGATCTGGCCGTCGGTGATCGAGATGACGTTGGTCGGGATGTAGGCCGACACGTCCGATGCCTGGGTCTCGATGATCGGCAGCGCGGTCATCGAGCCGCCGCCGAGGTCGTCGTTGAGCTTGACGGCGCGCTCCAGCAGGCGGGAGTGCAGGTAGAAGACGTCACCCGGGTAGGCCTCGCGACCCGGCGGGCGGCGCAGCAGCAGCGACATCTGCCGGTAGGCGAAGGCGTGCTTGGTGAGGTCGTCGTAGACGCAGAGCGCGTGGCCGCCCTTGTAGAGGAAGTACTCGCCCATCGCGGCGCCCGCGTAGGGGGCCATGTACTTGATCGGGGCGGCCTCGTCGGCGGGCGCGGCGACGATGATCGTGTTGTCCATCGCGTTGTGCTCGCGCAGCGTCTCGGCGACCTGGACGACGGTCGCCAGGCGCTGGCCGATCGCGACGTAGATCGAGATCACGCCGTTGTCGCGGTTGTTGATGATCGTGTCGATCGCGATCTGGGTCTTGCCCGTCTGGCGGTCGCCGATGATCAGCTCGCGCTGGCCGCGGCCGATCGCGATCATCGAGTCGATCGCCTTGATGCCGGTCTGCATCGGCTCCTCGACCGGCTGGCGCTGGACGATGCCGGGCGCCTTGAACTCGGCCGGGCGGGTCTCGGTGGTGTGGATGTCGCCCTTGCCGTCGAGCGGGTTGCCGAGCGGATCGACGATCCGGCCGAGCAGCGCCTCGCCGACCGGGATCTCGAGCAGCTTGCCCGTCCGCTTGACGGTGTCGCCCTCCTCGATCTTGTCCCAGTCGCCGAACAGCACGGCGCCGACGTTGTCGGACTCGAGGTTGAGCGCCAGGCCGGTGACGTCGTGGGGCAGCTCGAGCATCTCGAGCGACATGCAGTTCTCGAGCCCGTGGACGCGCGCGATGCCGTCGGCGATCGAGAGCACGGTGCCGACCTCCGACAGGTCGGCGCCACCGTCGTCGAGGCCCTCGATGCGGCTCTTGAGGATGCTGGTGATCTCGTCTGGCTTGATCTGCATTGGTTTGGGGGCCTTTCTAAGCCGCCTTGGCGACTTGCTTCCTTAGTCTCTCGAGCCGGTTGCGGACGCTGGCGTCGAGCACCATGTTGCCGACCTGCAGGACGATGCCGCCGAGCACGTCCGGGTCCACGGTACTGGTGAGCTCGACGCTCTCCCCGGTCTGCTCCTCGATCCGGCGGCCGATGCCCTCGACCAGCTGGGCGTCGAGCTCGACCGCGCTGATCACCGATACCGGCAGCAGCTTGTTCTCCTTGCGCCAGAGCCGGTCGAACTCGTCGCGGATGCGGAAGACCGCGGGCATCCGGTGACGCTCGGCCAGCAGCTCCAGGAAGCGGACGAAGTTCTCGTCGCCGTCCTGGATGAGCGATGCGATGCCGTCCTTCTTCTCCTGCGAGGAGAAGTACGGCGAGAAGAAGAAGACCTGGAGATCGCGGCTGCCGTTCAGGGCGTCGGCGAACTGGCCCAGCTCCTCGTGCACGCGATCGAGGATGTCGCGATCCTTGGCGACCTCGAACAGCGCGCGGCTGTAGACCTCGGCGATCTCCTCCATGACGCTAGGAGCGGCCCTCCTCGGAACCGGCCAGCGCCGAGAAGTCGACCTCGCTGAGCGCGTCCTCGATCAGGCGCCGGTGGTCGGCGTCGTCGAGCGACTTGCGGGTGACCTTCTCGGTCGCGATGACGGTGAGGTCGGCGACCTCCTTGCGGATCTCGTCGAGCGCACGGCGAGTCTCGGCCTCGATGTCCTTGCGGGTGCTCTCCAAGAGCTCCTCGCGGTACTCCTTGGCCGAGGACTTGGCCTCCTCCATGTGCTGGTCGGCCGCCTTGCGCGAGCGGGAGACGATGTCCTCCGCCTGCTCGCGGGCCTCCTTGAGGCGGGCCCGGTACTCCTCCAGCAGGGCCTCGGCGTCCTCCTTGGTCTTCTCCGCCGAGCGCAGCGACTCGTCGATCACCTCGCGGCGACGATCGAGCGCGTCTCCGATCAGCGGGAAGGCGAACTTCTTGAGGATCAGCATCGACACCCCGAACGCGATCAGCGTCCAGAGCATCAGGCCGATGTTGGGCGAGACCAGGAAGCTCCCGCCCTCGCCCTCGGTAGCGGCGAGGACGAGCGTCGCGGTGTTGTCGGTGATCAAGTCCACGACGACGGCCTAGAGGAAGAAGGCGATCAGGCCGAAGATGAAGGTGTAGAAGGCGACCGCCTCGGTCAGCGCGAAGCCGAGCCAACGGATCGACTGCAGCTCGTTCTTCATCTCGGGCTGGCGGGCGACCGACTCGATCTCCTTGCCGAAGATGAAGCCGATGCCGATGCCGGCACCGATCGAGCCCAGGCCGGCGCCTACGCCGAGGGCGATCGCCTTGCCGGCGTCGGTTATCGCCTGGGCGTCAGCCGACTGGGCGAGTGGGAGCAGCAGGTCCACTTGTCCTCCTTAGTGGGAATCGGCGGTTGCCTCGCCGAGGTAGATGGAAGTGAGGATTGCGAAGATGAACGCTTGCAGCGTGGCGATCAGCCCGATCTCGAAGAGGAAGAACGGGATGGCCATGCCGAGGGTGAAGACGCCGAGCGCGGAGATCCCGAGTAGGACCACCAGGCCGCCGGCCATGAAGAGGATCAGCAGGTGGCCGGCGAGGATGTTCGCGAACAGCCGCACCGACAGTGAGATGATCCGGACGATGTCTGAGATGACCTCGATCACGAACAGCGGGATCGCGCCGAAGCCACTGATGCCCGCGGGCACGTAGCTCTTGAGGAAGCCGACGAAGCCCTTCACACGGATGCCCTCCACGTGGTAGGCGATCCAGACCACGAGCGTCAATGCGAGCGGGACGGAGAGGTTGGCCGTCGCCGCGTAGATCGCCAGCGCCGGCACCTCGACTCCGAAGATGTCGATCGGATGCGCGGTGTTGATCGGCAGCGGCAGGTAGCCGAGCATGTTCGAGAACCAGATGAAGAAGAAGAGCGTCGCGATGAAGCTGAACCACTTCGTCGCCATCGGACGGTTCATGTTCTGCGCGGTGATGTTGTTGCGCGTCATGTCGTAGGCGATCTCGACGACCGTCTGGACGCGGTTCGGGCGCGCCTGCATCCGGCGGGCGATGTAGACCATCGTGCCCGTCGTGGCGACCGCCGCGAGGAAGAGGTAGAGCACCGCCTTGTTGATGCTCATGTCGATGCCGAGGATGTTGATCTCGATCCACGGCGTGAGGCGGAACTCCTCCTGCGGCTGGAAGCCGTCGTTGCGTCCCTCGCTACCGAACAGGAATCCGAGCGCGACCGCGAGGGCGACCCAGACGCCCAGACCGATCAGGACCTTCTTCTTGGTGCTCACCGACGGGCCTCCACCGGGGAAGGGTTGGTCAACTGGATGCCGAGCGCGATGCTGAAGAGGACCGCAGCGAGCAGGGCGGCGGGCAGTCCGGCGGACCGATCGACGATTCCGACGGCGGCGACCGAGGCGGTCACCGTCGCGAGGCGGATCATCATCGACCAGGCGATCGCCTTCATGACCAGCTGGCGGTTCCCCGTGGCGATCGCGCGGCGCTTGATCGCGCCGACGGCGAACCGCTGGACCAGCCAGGCGACCGCGACCACGGCCCAGCCGATCACCGGCGCGCCCGCGATCAGGAACAGCGGGAGGGCCAGCGCGAGCGCCAGCAGGTCCAGGCAGCGGATCAGGGTGAGGGTCAAACCAGCCTCTCCCGACCCCTCGGGGGTTGCGACGGCATGAGCGGTCAAGGGGAGCGCCACTCTATACAGCCGCTTGCCAGAGCGCTTTGTGGCTAATCACACCACCCGCAGCAGGGCCGCCACGACGCGTTCGTCGAACTGCTTGCCGGCCTGCCGGCGCAGCTCCTCGACCGCCGCGCTGGCCCCGAGCGGGGCCCGGTAGGGACGGTCGGCCGTCATCGCCTCGTAGGCGTCCGCGACGGCGAGGATCGACGCCTCCAGCGGCACCTCACCGCCGCCGCGGCCGGCCGGATAGCCGGTACCGTCGGGCCGCTCGTGGTGGGCGAGGATCCACTGGCCGATGTCGCCGAACTCGGTCGTCTCGAGCATCCGCGCCCCGATCTCGGGGTGGGCGCGCACGAGATCCCACTCCTCCGCGCTGAGCGGTCCCGGCTTGGCGAGCAGCTCGTCGGGCAGCCCGACGCGGCCGACGTCGTGGAGGATGCCGGCGATCCGCACCCGCTCGACGGCGTCGGGCGCCAGCTGCAGCTCGCGCGCCACCAGCTCGGCGTAGCGCCCGACGCGCTGGCAGTGCGTCGCGCTGCCGCTGTCGCGCACGTCGAGCGCCTCGGCGAGGTCGAGCAGCGCCGCCAGCTCGACGTGGCCGTCGTCGCGCCCGTGCGGCGCCCGGGCGAGGATCCCGGGCACCTCGGCGCTGGAGATCACCGTCCGGTTGCGGCCGAGCCGCTTGGCGGCGTAGAGCGCCTGGTCGGCCGCCTTGAGCAGCGCCTGCGGCGTCTGGCCGTGGACCGGGAAGCTGACGATGCCGAAGCTGATCGTGAGCTGGCCCGCTCCCGGCTCGAAGAGGTGCTCGACCTCCAGGCGCAGACGCTCGGCGAGCACGTAGGCGCCGTGCTCGTCGGTGTCGGGCGCGATCAGCGCGAACTCCTCGCCCCCGACCCGCGCCGCGACGTCCCAGCTGCGCTTGCCCGCGCGCAGCGTCTCCCCCACCCGCTGGAGCACCTCGTCGCCGGCGGCGTGGCCGAGGCGGTCGTTGACGTCCTTGAAGCGGTCGAGATCGCCGACGACGACACTGAGCCCGCCGTCGGAGCGGCGCGCGCGCTCGAGCTCCATCTCGAAGGCCTCCTCGAATCCGCGCCGGTTGAGCAGGCGGGTGAGCGGGTCGGTCCGGGCGGCGTCGGTGAGGTTGGCGATCAGGCCCGCGAGGCGGTCGCGCATCAGGGCGATGATCAGGCCGGCCGCGGTCAGCGTCGTGATCGTCGCCGCCCACTCGGCGACAGGCGTGTAGTCGAGATCGCGGTAGCCGAGCCCGACGCCGAACATCGCCGCCAGCAGCGCCATGTGCACCAGCGCCGCGGGGAGCGTGAAGAAGTAGAAGGCGTAGATCGTCACCCAGAGGTATGGCAGCGGTCCGTAGGTCCCGTCGGCGCCCCAGCTGTCGATCGCGAGCGTCGCGATCGCCGCGCCGGCGACGGTGCCGGCGTGGAAGATCCAGCGCGGCAGGCGGTCGAAGCCGATCAGGGCGACCGCGCCGAGCAGCGCGGCCGCGACGGCGGCGGCCAGCAGCCCGACCGCGTCGAGCATCGGCGCCTGCGGCGGCGTCAGGCCGAGCAGCAGCGTGATCGTGCCGGCGGCGCAGAACCAGATCGCTCCGCGCGCCATCGCGCCCGTGCTCGAGGGCACGGTGACACCGGCATCGATTGTTGTCCTCAGACCGAGGCGCTCGCGCAGAGACGGATCCATCACAGAAAAGGGGTTGTCCCCGCGACGCCGGGCCCCGTTGCGACGGTGCGGACGACCCTGCCCGCGGGGGCGTTCGTAGTCGCCGACCATGGTAGGTCCGACCGCGCGATTTCGCCAATGGAACCAGTGCGAGATGTACCGTTGCGGCCATGTGGGTCGGCCGCGAACTGACGCTCGACGCCCGCGCACGTGGGTTCCACCTCGTAACCGACGAGGTCGTCGACGCGCTGCCGGAGCTGGGCGAGGTCGCCGTCGGCCTGCTGCACGTCCACGTCCGCCACACCTCGGTCGGCCTGACGCTCAACGAGAACGCCAGCCCCGACGTGCGGACCGACTTCGCCTCCTGGTTCGACCGCGCCGTGCCGGAGGACGCCCCCTACTGGCGCCACACCCTCGAGGGGCCCGACGACATGCCCGCGCACATCAAGTCGTCGCTGCTCGGGTCCTCGCTGACGCTGCCGGTTCGCGACGGCCGGTTGGCGCTCGGCACCTGGCAGGGCATCTACCTCTGCGAGCACCGCGACCACGGCGGGCCGCGGACCTTGACGCTGACGCTGCACGGCGAGTAGACACCGCCCGCCGACATATGCGAACATACGTTCGCATGCGATGGGACGAACTGCGCGTCGAGGAGCAGGAGGGCCGCCAGCTGCCGGGTTACCGCGATCCGGCGACCGTGCGGACCTTCGACGCGCCCGAGGCACTCGACACGCGGTTCTACGAGGTGCGCGCGAAGTCGGCGCTCAACCGGGTGCCGAAGGCGTCGCGGATGCCGTTTCGCTGGACGGTCAACCCCTACCGCGGCTGCGCCCACGCTTGCGTTTACTGCTTCGCGCGTCCCACGCATCGCTACCTCGACCTCTCCCCCGGCCGCGACTTCGAGCGCGAGATCGTCGTCAAGGTCAACGCCCCCGAGGCGCTGCGGGCGGACCTCGCGAGGCCGTCGTGGAAGCGGGAGCACGTCGCGCTCGGCACCAACACGGACCCCTACCAGTGGGTCGAGGGCCGCTATGAGCTGATGCCGGGGATCTGGGCGGCGCTGCGCGACGCCCGCACGCCGTGCTCGGTGCTGACGAAGTCGCCGCTGCTGCTACGCGACATCGACCTGCTGCGCGAGCTGGCGGAGACGGTCGGCTTCACGGCGAGCCTGTCGGTGCCGACGCTCGACGAGGCGGCCTGGCGGGCGAGCGAGCCGCGCACGCCCAACCCGCGCGCCCGGCTGGAGGCGGTCGCCGAACTCAACCGCGCCGGCGTGCCGACCGGGGTGATGGTCGCGCCGCTGATGCCTGGGATCAACGACGACCCGCGCCAGGTCGAGGAGATCCTCGCGCTCGCCGGCGAGGCGGGAACGACCGGCGTCGGCGGCATCTGCCTCCACCTGCGCGGGCCTGTCCGCGGCATCTTCATGGACTGGCTACGCGGCTACCGCCCGGACCTCGTCCCCCGCTACGAGGAGCTCTACGCCCGCGGCGCCTACGCCCCGGCCGCGGAGCGCAAGCGCATCGCCGCGCTGACCCGCGGCCGCGACCACGCCTGGCCGCGCTCCTTCCGTCGACGACCGCCCCCGCCAGACCCCCCGGCCCCACCGCAACAGCCGACGCTGTTCTAGGGCGGCCCGACCGCGTCGAACTCCCCGGTCTCCACCTCGCGCTCGATCTCCGCCTCGATCTCACGGTCGCTCATACCCTCCCCCGACCGCCGCAGCTGCCGCTCGCGGAAGCGGCGGAACTTGAGGATCTCGAGCACGACGACGAGGTAGAGGCTGGCGGCGAGCGCGACGAGTCCGAACGCGACGATCACCAGCGCCCAGCCGAGGTTGAAGGTGCCGTCGTCGTCGGAGTAGGGCACGAACCGCATCGCCAGCGCGAGTGCGGCCAGCGACAGCGTCCAGCCGTAGAGGTAGAGCACCGTCCGCCGCTGCGAGAAGCCGATGTTGGCGAAACGGTGGTGGAAGTGCCAGCTGTCGGCCGAGTAGACGGGCCGGCGGTACTTGATCCGCTTGGCGACCACGAAGGTCGCGTCGGCGGCCGGGACGGCGAGGATCACCAGCGGGAAGAACAGCGCGACGACGGCGGCGGTCTTCAGCACCCCCTGGATCGCGATGCAGGCCAGCAGCAGGCCGAGCAGGTTCGAGCCGGAGTCGCCCATGAAGACCGACGCCGGATGGAAGTTGTGGCGCAGGAAGCCGACCGCCGCGCCGGCGGTGGCGGCGGCGAGGATCGCCGGGTCGACGCGGTCGAGCGAGAGGGCGATGATCGCGAAGGTGGCCGCCGCGATCGTGCAGACACCCGCGGCGAGCCCGTCGACCCCGTCGGTGAAGTTGACGACGTTCATCACCGCGACGATCCCGACGAGGGTCAGCGGATACCCCCAGGCGCCGAAGTCGAGCGGATCGACGAACGGAAGGGTGACGTTCTCGACCCGGACGTCGCAGGCGACCGGAATCGCCGCCGCCGCGAACTGGCCGGCGAGCTTGACGACGGGATTGAGGCCGCCGGGGCGCGCGTCGTCGACCGCGCCGACGATCGCGATCGCGATCGCCCCGCCCAGGATGCCGCGCATCTCGATCGTGGCGGGGAGGAAGAGGATGCCGGCGACCAGTACCCCGGCGAGGATCGCCAGGCCGCCCAGGCGGGGCATCGGCCCGTCGTGGAGGTCGCGCTCGCGCGGCAGCGCGACCGCCCCCACGCGACGGGCAAGCCGCGCGGCCAGCGGCGTCAGCGCCAGCGCGACGACTCCCGCGACGAGGAACGCCCAGAGAACGTCGAGGTCGTTCATCCGGTGCGCAGCCTAGATGCTGCGTCGGATCAGGCTTGCGGCAGCACCCAGAACGCGATCGCCGCGAACTGGAGCGCGGCGGCGACGATCACCAGCGCGTGGAAGACCTCGTGGTAGCCGAAGACCGCTGGCAGCGGGTCGGGGCGGCGCAGCGCGTAGGTGACCGCGCCAAGGGTGTACAGAGCGCCCCCCGTGGCGACGAGCACCGAGGCGGTGACCCCGACCTGGGAGATCAGATCGGGGGTGATGACCGCGGCCGTCCAGCCGAGCGCGACGTAGATGATCGCCGCGACCCACTTCGGCGCGTCGATCCAGAGCAGCTTGAGCAGGATCCCACCGACGGCCCCACTCCAGATCACGGCAAGCACCACGTCGGCGAGTGAGCCGTGCAGCACCAGCAGCGCAAACGGCGTGTAGGTGCCGGCGATCAGCAGGAAGATCGCGGAGTGGTCGAGCCGGCGCATCCACCGGCGCGCCGTGTCGGTGCGCCAGGTGACGCGGTGGTAGAGCGCGCTGGCACCGAACAGCAGCGTGACGCAGACGGCGTAGATCCCGGCCGCCAGCGTGCCCTCGCCCGATGGCGCGGTGACCACCAGCACGACGCCGAGCACCGCGAAGACGAAGAACGCCCACTGGTGGCTGACCCCGCGCAGGCGCGGACGGGCGCGGATCGCCTGCTCGATATCGCGCTTGGCCTTGTCGAGGTCGAGTCGGGGCGCCGACGCCTCAGTCATACGCGAGAGCCTAGCTAGGCTGCGCTGGCTTCGGGGGCGAGCTCGGGATAGAGCGGGTAGCGCTCGGCGAGCGCCCGCATCTGCCCGGCCAGGTCGTCGCGCAGGCCGTCGCTGAACTCGCCGCTGAGCGCGGCGGCGATCGCGCGGCCGATCGTGCGGAAGTCCTCGACCTGGAAGCCCCGCGTGGCGAGGGCCGGGGTGCCGATCCGCAGCCCCGACGAGACGGCGGGCGGACGCGGATCGTTGGGGACGGAGTTGCGGTTGACGGTGATGCCGATCGCGTGCAGGCGGTCCTCGGCCTGCTGGCCGTCGAGCTCGGACTCGCGCAGGTCGACGAGCACGAGATGGACGTCGGTGCCGCCGGTGAGGACGTCGACGCCGGCGGCGGTCAGCTCCTCGGCGAGCGCCGCGGCGCCGGCGCGGGTGCGCCGCTGGCGCTCGCGGAACAGCTCCGACTGGGCGACCTTCAACGCGACGGCCTTCGCGGCGACCACGTGCATCAGCGGGCCGCCCTGCTGTCCGGGGAAGACGGCGGAGTCGACCTTCTTGGCGTGCTCGGCGCGGCTGAGGATCAGGCCGGAGCGCGGACCACCGAGCGTCTTGTGGACGGTGGTGGTCACGACGTCGGCGTGCGGCACCGGGCTGGGGTGCTCGCCGGCGGCGACCAGACCGGCGAAGTGGGCCATGTCGACCATCAGGAACGCGCCGACCGAGTCGGCGACGTCGCGGAAGCGCTCGAAGTCGAGCTGGCGCGGGTAGGCCGACCACCCGGCGAGGATCAGCTTCGGCCGGAACTCCTGCGCGAGCCGCTCGAGCACGTCCATGTCGACGCGCGAGTCCTCGTCGGAGACCCCGTAGGCGACGATGTCGTAGAGGCGGCCGGAGAAGTTGAGCTTCATCCCGTGGGTGAGGTGGCCGCCGTGGTCGAGCTTCATCCCGAGGATGCGGTCGCCAGGCGACAGCAGGGCGTGGAAGGCGGCGGCGTTGGCCTGGGCGCCGGAGTGCGGCTGGACGTTGACGTGCTCGGCGCCGAAGAGCTCTTTGGCGCGATCGATCGCCAGCTGCTCGGCGACGTCGACGTACTCACAGCCGCCGTAGTAGCGCTTGCCGGGGTAGCCCTCGGCGTACTTGTTGGTGAGCACCGAGCCCTGGCAGTCGAGCACCGCCTGGGGCACGAAGTTCTCCGAGGCGATCATCTCGAGCGTCGTCTCCTGGCGCCGCCGCTCGTCGTCGAGTACCTGGGCGATCTCGGGATCGACCTCGGCGACGGGCTTGGAGAAGTAGTCGGGACGCAGATCGCTCACGCCGGCCACGGTACCAGCGCGCGGTCGGCGATCGACTGGTCGCCTCGGGCCGTTGGCGGGTCAGGCGCGGCCGCTTGGCGCCGCCGCGATCCGCCGGGCCAATTCGTCTGCGGGCAGTGCGCCCACACGCAGCACAGCCGGCTCTCCGCTCTCCTCGTAGCCGCAGAGATCGACGACGGTCGAGGCGACGCCGGGCAGCTCGCCCCCGTCGAGCGCGACCGCCGCGGCGGCGCGCAGCGGCGCCGGCACGTCGGCGAGCCGGCGCGGGTCGGGTCCGCCGCGCAGGTTGGCGCTCGACTGGACGACCGGGATCCCGACGGCGGCCAGCGGCGCCAGTGCGCCGGCGAGCGCGGGAACGCGCAGGCCGATCCGCTCCGGGGTCGCCCCGCAGGCGAGCGGGTAGCGCCCCGCGGGATTGGGCAGGACCAGCGTGACCGGCCCCGGCAGCAGCGCGGCGCAGGCGGCGCGGGTGCGCGGGCCGAGAGCGTGCAGCAGCGGCGCCGCGTGTTCGACTGCGAAGAACATCACCCCGCTCGGCTGCGCCGGATCGCGCTCCTTGAGCGCGTTGAGGCGGGCGACGGCGGCCTCGTCGTCGGGCGCCGCGGCGATGCCGTAGACGGTGTCGGCGGGGAAGATCGCCAGCTCGCCGACGGCGATCGCCCGCTCGAATGCGGCCGCGCCGGCCGCGTCGAGCATCTGCGCACGCTCCGCCTCGAGCGCGCGCGAAGGATCGTTGGGGGTATACCCCCAAGCATCCTTCGCTCGGCCACTGGGCGGGGGGGTCGAGGAGGGCGGGGGCGTGGAGGGCGGCCTCATGGAGCGGCGCCCTCGGTGACGCGCTCGCGGCCGGCGAGGTCGCGGTAGGTCGTGGCGTCGCCGAGCAGCGCGCGGACGGCGGCGCCGTGCTCGGCGCCGTGCTCGAGCGCGAGCCGGATGCCGGGCGCGCAGCCGGCGACCAGCGCGCGGATCGCGTCGAGCCCGTCCCGGCCGGAGGTCAGCGCGAGGCGCGGCTCGTGGCGGACGATCTCGGGCGCGAGCCCGCCCCACTCGCCGTCGGTGACGTACGGGAGGTTGGCGAGCACGAGGTCGGGTGCGGCGCCGGGCCGCGTGAGCGGCGCCGGCAGCGAGTCGGCGACCTCGAAGGTCACGTCGAGGCCGAGCCGCGCGCCGTTCGCGCGCGCGACGGCGACAGCGTCGGGGGAGATGTCAGACGCCGTCACGCGCAGGTCGGGCCGCTCGTCGGCGAGCGCGAGCGCCACCGCGCCGCTACCCGTGCCGACCTCGTGCGCCCACGCCCCGACGGCGAGCTCCAGCGCGCGCTCGACCAGCAGCTCGGTCTCCGGGCGTGGGACCAGCACGCGCCGGTCGACCTCCAGCTCGATCCGCCGGAACCCGCGCCAGCCGAGGATGTAGGCGACTGGCTCGCGTCCGACGCGGCGGCGGATGCGCTCGCCGATCACCCGTGCCGCGGCCCCGGAGACCGGGCGCTGGGGATCGGCGACCAGCAGCGCGCGGTCGATCGCCAGGGCGTCGGCGATCAGCACCTCGGCGTCGAGCCGCGGGCTCTCGCAGCCGGCGGCCCCGAGTGCCTCACTGGCCGCCGCGAGCGCCGCGCCGGCGGTCATGGCGGTCGCCGCCGTCACCGCGCCCGGCTCACCCCTCGACCAGCGACCCCGCCTCGAGTCGCCGACGCTTCTCGTCGGCCTCGAGGGCGGCGGTGAACTCATCCAGCTCGCCGGCGAGCACCCGCGCGACCTCGCCCTTGGTCAGCTTGACGCGGTGGTCGGTCACACGGTCCTGCGGGAAGTTGTAGGTCCGGATCTTCTCCGCCCGCTCGCCGCTGCCGACCTGGGAGCGGCGACTCTCGGCCTGCTCCGCCTGCTGAGCGGCCAGCTCACGCTCGTAGAGGCGGGCGCGCAGCACCCGCATCGCCTTGTCGCGGTTCTGCAGCTGGGACTTCTCGTCCTGCATCGAGACGACAAGGCCGGTCGGCCGGTGGGTGATGCGAACGGCCGAGTCGGTGGTGTTGACCGACTGCCCGCCGGGGCCGGAGGAGCGGTAGACGTCGATCTGGAGGTCGTTGGCGTCGATCTCGACCTCGACGTCCTCGACCTCGGGCAGCACCGCGACGGTCGCGGTCGAGGTGTGGATGCGCCCCTGGGACTCGGTCTCGGGGACCCGCTGGACCCGGTGGGTGCCACCCTCGTGCTTGAAGATGCTGTAGGCGCCCTGGCCCTTGATCGCGAAGGTGTAGTCGCCGTCTGAGACGTTCATCGTCTCTGGGGCAAAGCCGCGCCGCTCGGCGTAGCGGCTCAGCATCCGGTAGAGATCGCCGGCGAACAGCCCGGCCTCCTCGCCGCCGGTGCCGCCGCGGACCTCGACGATCACGTTCTTGTCGTCGTTGGGATCCGGCTCGACCATCGCGAGGCGGATCTCCTCGTCGAGCTCGCCCAGCCGCTCCTCGGCGGCCGCCAGCAGCGCCCGGATCTCGGGATCGTCGTCCTCGGCCAGCATCTCGCGCGCGCCGTCGGCGTCGGAGGACGCGGTCCGCCACTCGCGCGCCAGCCCCGCCGCCGGCTCGAGCCCCCGGTAGGCGCGGCCGACCTCGGCGTAGCGCTCGCGGTCGCCGATCACCTCGGGGTCGGACATCCGCTCCGACAGCTCGGCGAACCGGCTCTCGATCTGCTCGACCAGGCGCTCGATCACGCCCCCACCTCCATCACGGCGCGCTCGTCGGCGGTCGCCTGCGCGGGATCCTCGAGCGCGAGCACCGTCTCGAGCGCGGCGATCGCGACCGCCAGCTGCGCGAGGTCGGGCTCGCGCGTGGTCAGCCGCTGGAGTTGGAGGCCGGGCCACGCCAGCACGCGCGCCCAGCTCTTGGTCCGGTTGCGGCCGAGCCACTTGATGATCTCGAAGGCGATCCCGGCGACGAGCGGAATGCCGACGACCCGCGAGATCGCCAGCCAGTGCCAGTCGAGCTTCCCCAGCGGCGCGAAGACGACGACGGCGACGATCATCACGATCAGCAGGAAGCTGGTGCCACAACGCGGGTGAAGGCGCGAGAACCGCTGCGCGTTCTCAGGTGTCAGCTGCGCTCCGGCCTCGTAGCAGGAGATCGCCTTGTGCTCGGCGCCGTGGTACTGGAAGACCCGCTGGAGGTCGCGCAGCCGTGAGACCGCCCAGATGTAGGCGAAGAAGACGCCGATCCGGACCAGCTTCTCGATCACCACGAAGGCGACCGAGTTGGGGATCTGGTCCTTGAACAGGTTGGTGGCGATCGCCGGCGCCAGGAAGAACAGGCAGACCGCGAAGACGAGGGCGAAGGCGACGGTGCCGGCCCAGGTTGCGCGGCCGATCTCCTGGCGCTCGCCGTTCTCACCGGGCGGAGCCTGGGCGCTCGCGGAGATGCCGAGCGCGCGCAGGCCCAGCTTCAGCGACTCGAACAGGGCGACCATCCCACGCAGCACCGGCAGCCGCGCCCAGCGGTGGCCGCGTGCGTAGGAGACCAGCGGCTCGCTGACGACCTCGATCTCGCCGTGCGCCCCCTCGACAGGGTCGAGCTCGCCGCCTGCGATCTCCTCCGGCAGCGGCTTGCGCACGGCGACCGCCCAGGTCGAGACGCCGCGCATCATCACGCCCTCGAGCACCGCCTGTCCTCCTACCGGAAGGTCACGCGAGGCCTCCAGCGGCCGGTCCGGGCGGAACCCCGACCCGTCGCTGGCGCGGGTCTGGGACTCGGCGCTCATCCGGCTGATCGTATCGGCCCCCGCAGGGGCGCTCAGAGAGAGCGTGGAGCGCCGTCGCAGCCGTAGACGCGGAGGTTGTCGCGCCTGTCGAGCTCGCGGACCCGCTGGTCGGGGTCGAGCTGAACCGACAGCCCCTCGCCGCAGCGCGGGCCGTAGAAGGTCACTTGGCGCCTGGCGCGGCCGGCGAGCCGGCCGACGGTGAGGGTATCGACGTCGGCTCGATCGACGCGCAGCGCGACGCCGAACCCGGTGGCCGGCGCGCGGCCTCGGTTGACGACGACGACGCGGTAGCGCGCGGTGTCGGCGGTCGGACCGTCCTCGACGGCGACGCGCCGGACCGAGAGCTCCGCCAGCGGTCCGGCCTGGCGGCAACTCGGCGAGCGGGCGAGCTGGCGGGCGATCGGTGCGCCGGCGGCATCGAGCCACTGGAAGGCGACCCAGACGCGGTAGGAGGTCCCCGGCGCCAGCGCCGCGATCCGCTGGCGGTAGCCGAACGTGGCCACGCCGGGCCGCGCGAGGCGCCAGACGTCGAGTCCGGGCGCGCGCACCGCCTGCCAGGGCCCACGGCCGACGCGCTCGTTGAGGGTGAAGCGCATGCGCATCCCGACCGCTCCCGCGATCTGGCGCATCTCGCCGCGGAAGAGGGCGCTGCGGTCGGCGGAGCGCTTGCCGCGGTCGCATTCGAGCAGCTCCGCCGAGCCGTCGGCGGCGGCGCGCGCGCCGCCGGTCGCCGCGGTGGCGGCGGGGGTCGCGGCGAGCCCCGCGGCGAAAGCCGCCAGCAGGGCGGCGAGTCCGATCGTCGCGCGGTTGCTCATGCCTCCGGAAACAGCGCCGCCGGAGCCGAGTTGCGGTGAGCGCTCCCGGTCAGGAGCCGGCGCGCCCGCGCGCCTGGCGGCGGCGGAAGCGCTCGACACGACCGCCGGTGTCGATCAGCTTCTGCTTGCCCGTGTAGAACGGGTGGCAGTTCGAGCAGACCTCGACGTTGAGGTCTGACTTGGTCGAGCGGGTCGTGAACTCGTTGCCGCAGGTGCAGCGGACATGGGCCTCGACGTAGTTGGGGTGAGTGTCGGTCTTCATCGGCGACCGACCAGTCTAGCGGTCTTGTGCTCGACCGCCGCGCCGGCGGGCGAAGCGGTCGCGCAGGCGCGCCCACCAGGTGCGCGGCCGCGCGAAGCGCGCCGGCTCGGGCTGCTTGGCGCGGACCATCGCGACCCAGTCGTCGAGCGGCAGGTCGCCGTCGATCAGGTGGGCGAGCGCGGCGGTCACGGGGGCCTCGAGCCCGGCCCGCTCGATCGCCCGCGCGAGCAGCCGCACGGTCTCCAGCGCCTCGACCGCCTGGCCGAGACGGTCGGGGATGTCGGCGGCCGCGACCCCGTCGGCGAGCAGCTCGCCAGCGCTGCGGTTGCGCGAGGTCGGCGCCAGCGCGGTCGCGACGAGGTCGCCGGTGCCGCTGCGCCCGACGAACGTCCGCGGGGAGGCGCCGAGCGACTCGGCCAGCGCGAGCACCTCGAGGAAGATGTCGGCGGCGGCCATGCCGGCGGCGTTGAGGCCCTGGCGCTGGGTCGCGCCGACCGCGACGGCGGCGGCGTTCTTGGCGACTCCGGCAAGCTCGACGCCGACCGGGTCGTTGGACGCCTCGCAGACCACGCCCGCGCGCTGGAAGAGCTCCGAGACGCGGATCGCCAACGCCTCCGAACGCGACGCGCAGACCAGCCCGCCGCCGGACTCGACCATCTCGCGGGCGTGGGCGGGGCCGCCGACGCAGGCGATGCGGTCGGCGCCGAAGGCCCGCTCGAGCGCCGCCGTCGGCAGCGCGCCGTCGGGCGGCACGAGTCCCTTGGCGAGCGAGACCAGCCCGGCGTTGCGCGACACCCCGAGCGTTTCGATCGCGGCGAGCGCCTCCCCCAGCCCCTTCGAGGGGACCGCCAGGAAGATCAGGTCGGGCCGGCGGAACTGGTCGTCGTGGGCGCCGAAGGCGCGCACCTTCAGCGCGGCGGGTAGCTCGACGCCGGGCAGGTAGCGACGGTTCTCGCGGGTCTCCCCGAGCTCGCGTGCCTGCTCGGCGGTCCGGCAGAGCAGTGTCGTCCGCACCCCGGCCCGCTCGAGCAGCAGCGCCACGGCGGTCCCGAACGACCCCCCACCGACCACTGTCGCGCGGCGAGCGGGCGAACTCAGATGCAGTCGGGAGGATGCGATGGCGCAACGCTATCGGTTGGTACCAGGACAGCTGACGAGTCGGAGAGCGATGCAGCGCAAGGACGCAGGCGAGCCATAGGGCGTCAGCCCATGGCTTGCCGAGGACGCCGCGATGCGCGCTCTCCGGCCGTCAGGTGTTCTGGTACAGGGGGCCGTCGCCACCCTCGGGCGTCGTCAGCCGTCCACCCTTCGCGGTGATCGCCCCGCACTGCACGCAGTTGGTGTAGTTGACGATCACGTCGACGTTGCCGGTCTCGGGCGCGTCGTCGGGAATCTCGTAGACCCCTGCGGGGCACATCCACTTCCAGGTCTCGGCCACCTCGCGCGGCACGTTCTGCTGGACGCGGATGTGGTTGGGCGCGTCGTCGCGGGTCGCGTTGCCGGTGATGAAGACGCTCGACAGTTTGTCGAAGATGTACTTGCCGTCCGGCTTGGGGTACTTCTTCGACGTCTTGCCGATGAACATCGGCCGCTCGTCCTGGCGGTGCCAGGGCAGCCGTACCGGCAGCTTGCCCTTGGTGGCGATGAAGAAGTTGACCAGCGGGCCGCCGACGAAGAATCCCTTCGAGAACGGCTGGCGGGTGTTGCGGACCTCCCACAGCTCCTTGCCGGTGACCGACTGCTCGATCGCCTGCTCGTAGCTGGAGAAGTCGCTGCTGCCGCTCTTGAGCGACGCGTAGATCGCCTCGGCGGCGAGGATGCCGGAGTTGATCGAGTGGTGGACGCCCTTGAGCGCGACGGTGTCGACCATGCCGCCGGCGTCGCCGACGAGCACCGCCCCGGGCATCGAGAGCTTCGGCATCGACCAGTAGCCGCCGCCGGGGAGGGCCTTGGCGCCCCAGCCGACGCGCTCGCCGCCCTCGAGGATCTTCTTGACCAGCGGATGGGTCTTGAAGGTCTGGAGCAGGTCGTGCGCCGAGGTGGTCGCGTCGGCGTAGTCGAGGTCGATGACGAAGCCGATCGAGACCAGGTCGTCGCCGGTCTTCTCGTCCTTCATCGGGTAGATCCAGGTGCCGCCGACCTGGCCGTACTTCTTCGAGGTGCTGACCGGCCACGGGCCGATCGTGTGGATCAGCCGGTCTAGCGGCTTGGCGACCTTCCAGACCTCCTTGACCCCGAGCTCCCAGGTCTGGGGCTCGCGCCCCTCGCCGAGGTCGAACTCGCGGATCGCCGGGCCGGTGAGGTGGCCCCAGCAGCCCTCGGCGAGCACGGTCGCCTTGGCCTTGATGTCGGTGCCGGGCTCGAAGTTGCCGAGCGGCTCGCCATCCTTGCCGCGGCCCTTGTCGCCCGAGCGGACGCCGACGACCTTGCCGTCCTCGACGATCAGCTGGGTGGCGGCGGTCTCGGTGAGCAGGTAGGCGCCGTTCTCCTCGGCGATCCGCTGCTGGTAGCGCGCGAGCGCGGCGACCGAGATGACCTCGTTGCCGTGGTTCTTGAACGGCGGCGGGGTCGGTATGCGCAGGGACTGCTTGGCGGTCGGCGTCATGTAGACCGCCTCCTTGTCGACCTCGCCGAACGCGAAGCCCTCCTTGCGCCAGTCCTCGCGCGAGAGGTCCGGGAACAGCCGCTCCAGCGGCTCGGGCCGGACGACGGCGCCGGACAGGTTGTGCCCGCCGCACGTCTTTGCCTTCTCGATGACCGCGACCGGCACCTCGCCGAGGCTCTCCAGGGTCTCGGGATCGTCGGCCAGCAGCTGCAGCAGCCGGTTCGCGCACGCGAGGCCGGCGGTACCGCCGCCGACGATCGCGACGCCGATCTCGATGATCTCGTCCTCGGGGTCGAGCCCGCGCTTGATGAACTCGTCGGGCGAGTCGACCGGGGGCGGGAATGCCGCTGGAGCGACTTTCCCGTTGCCGTTCGCGGAAGCCATTCGGATCAGCCGCCCTTCTTCGCCTTCACTGCCTCGGTCAGCTTGGGCATGATCGCGTTGAGGTCGCCGACGATCCCGAGGTCGCAGAACTCGAAGATCGGCGCGTTCGCGTCCTTGTTGATCGCGACGATGTTCTCCGAGGCCTGCATGCCGACCTTGTGCTGGATGGCGCCGGAGATGCCGGCCGCGAGGTACAGCTTCGGCGCGACGGTCTTGCCCGTCTGGCCGATCTGCGCCGCGTAGGGGTACCAGCCGGCGTCGACGACCGCGCGGGTCGCCGCGACGGCTCCGCCGAGCGCGCCGGCGAGGCTCTCGCACAGCTCGAAGCCCTCGGCCTTGCCGAGGCCGCGGCCGCCGGCGACGAGGATGTCGGCGTCCTCGATGTTCACGTCGGCGCCGCGCTGCTCGCCGCGCTGCACCATCACGGCCCTGCTCGAGTGCTCCTCGAAGGAGACCTCGACATCGACCACCTCGGCCGCACCGCCACCGCTCTCGACGGTGTCGAAGGCGTTGAGCCGCCCGATGATGATCCCCGGCTCGCCGACGTAGTCGACGTCGACGATCGCGGAGTCCTGCAGGATCGGCCGCTCGGCGATCAGCTTGCCGCCCTGGGCCTTGACCGCGGTGACCTCCATGGTCACCCCCGCGCCGAGGCGGGCGGTCAGGCCGGCGCCGATCTCGAAGCCGAGCAGGCCGCCGCCGAACAGCGCGTAGGAGTAGCCGTCGTCGCCGATGATCTTGGCCATCGCGTCGACGACCGGAGCGCCGAGCCCCTCCGGGCCCTTGACCCGGTAGACCTTTGTCGCGCCGTAGTTGCCCAGCGACGCGCAGAGCTCGTCGGTGAGGTCGTCGCCGCCGACGACCACCGCGGCCGCCTCGCCGCCGATCTCCTTGGCGAGCTTCGCGCCCTCGGAGACGGCGCCGAGCGAGTTCTTGTTGAAGGCGCCCTCGTAGTGGAGCGCGTAGGTCAGGATCCCGCTCATGCCAGCAGCTTCCTCTCGTCGAGCCAGTTGACGATCTTCTCGACCGTCTCGTTGGTGTCCTCGTCCTCGATGATCTCGCCGGCCTCCTTGGCGGGGGGCGGGTTGATCGCGAGGACCGCCGTGCGCGAGCCGGTCTCGCCGACCTGGCCGACGTCGATGCCGACGTCGCCGGTCGCCTTGGTATCGAGCGGCTTCTTCTTCGCGCCCATGATCGCCTTCAGCGACGGGTAGCGGGGCTCGTTGATCGCGTCGCCGACCGAGATCACGGCCGGCAGCGACAGCGCGACGGTGTCGTAGCCGTACTCGGCCTGGCGCTCACAGCGCAGCTTGTCGCCCTCGACGTCCATCTTGATCACCTGGGTGAGCGAGGGCATCTTCAGGTGGTCGGCCACGACGGCGCCGATCGTGTAGCACTCGCCGTCGTCGGACTGCTGGCCGAGCAGGACGAGGTCCGGGCTCTCCTGCTCGAGCACCTTCGCCAGCGCGTAGCCGGTGGCGGCCACGTCGGAGCCGGCGAGCGCGTCGTCGGTCAGGTGGACCGAGCGGTCGGCGCCGAGCGAGACGGCCTTGTGGAGCGCGCGGAAGGCGCTCTCGGGGCCCATCGTCACCGCGACGATCTCCTCGACCGAGACCGCGCCGCCCTCCTTGAGCTGCATCGCAGCCTCGATGGCGTGGGTGTCGAACGGGTTCAGGTTCTTCTCGCCGCTGCGATCGAGGCGCTTGCTGCCCGGGTCGATGCGCTTCTCGACGGCGGCGTCGGGGACCTCTTTGACGAGGACGCAGATCTTCAAGGGTTCTCCTTTGTCGCTCCTGTGGAGCAGGCCCTCCCGCGGGCCTTTCCTAGGGCGTTTCTCCCACGTCCGGGAGAAACCGGCAGGATTCTATCCAGAACGTTGACTGACGAGTCAGTCTACGGACTTCTGGATGAAGTCGATGATCTCCTGGACCGGCGAGCCCGGGGTGAAGACCTCCGAGACGCCGAGGCGCTTGAGCTCGGGGATGTCGTCGGCGGGGATCGTGCCCCCGACCACCAGGACGACGTCGTCGATGCCCTGCTCGGAGAGCAGCGCCGCGATCTTCGGCACCAGCGTCATGTGGGCGCCCGAGAGGATCGAGAGGCCGACGGCGTCGGCGTCCTCCTGAATCACCGTCTCGACGATCTGCTCCGGAGTCTGGTGGAGGCCGGTGTAGATGACCTCCATGCCGGCGTCGCGCAGCGCCCGGGCGATGATCTTCGCTCCGCGGTCGTGGCCGTCGAGGCCCGGCTTGGCGACCACCACGCGGATCTTGCGTCCAGTGGCGGGGCTGTCCTGTGCTCTCTCGACGTCGGCGACCATTGCGGGCGGGCAGTCTACCCGCTGCGGGGCCTAGGGCCCCGCGACCTCGAGTACGACCGCGTCGCCCTGGCCGCCGCCGGAGCAGATCGCCGCGACGCCGATGCCGCCGCCGCGCCGGCGCAGCTCGTGGGTCAGGGCGCCGAGGATCCGGGCCCCGGAGGCGCCGATCGGGTGACCGAGGGCGATCGCCCCGCCGTTGACGTTGACCTTCTCCTCGCCGACGCCCAACATCCGCAGCGAGTTGATCGCCACCGAGGCGAACGCCTCGTTGATCTCGAACAGGTCGACGTCGTCGACCGAGAGACCGATCTTCTCGAGCGCCTTGATGGTCGCATTGGCGGGCGTCCGCGCGAGGTAGGGGAAGTCGTCGGCGACCGCGGCCTGGGCGATGATCGTCGCCAGCGCCGTGCGGCCGTTGGCGCGCGCCCACTCGTCGCTGGCGAGCACCAGCGCGGCGCCGCCGTCGTTGACCCCGGGCGAGTTGCCGGCGGTATGCGAGCCCTCCGGCCCGACCAGGCCGCCCAGCTTCGCGAGCGCCTCGAGCGAGCTGCCGCGGCGCGGAGCCTCGTCGGCCTCGACGGTCGTGTCGCCCTTGCGCGAGCTGATCGTGACCGGCGCGATCTCCTCGGCGAGGCGGCCGGCGTCGGTCGCCTCGACGGCGAGGTCGTGGCTGCGCAGCGCGAACCGGTCGAGGTCGGGCCGCGAGATCTCCAGCTCCTCGCCCACCTCGGTCGCCTCGACGAACATCTGCTTGCCGGAGAAGGGGTTGGTCAGGCCGTCGTGGACCATCGCGTCGAGCGCCTTGGCGTCGCCCATCCGGTAGCCGAAGCGAGCGTTCGGCATCAGATACGGCGCGCCCGACATCGACTCCATGCCCGCGGCGACCGCGACATCGAGGTCGCCGGCGCGAACCTGCTGGTCGATGATCCCGGCGGCGCGCATCCCCGAGGCGCAAACCTTGTTGACGGTCTCGGAGCTGACCTCCTTCGGGATGCCGCCCTTGATCTGGGCCTGGCGCGAGGGGATCTGCCCCTGTCCGGCCTGCAGCACCTGGCCGACGATCACATGCTCGACCTGGTCGCCGCCGACCTCCGCACGCTCCAGCGCGCTGGCGATCGCGTGGCCGCCGAGGTCGGTCGCGTCCAGCGACGCGAGCGCCCCGCCCATCTTCCCGAACGGCGTCCGGGCGGTGCTGAGGATCACGGTCTTCGGCATGTCGCGGCAGTCTCCCTGTCGTTTCCCCTGGGGCAGCCACGATATCGGAGGCGTGCGGCGCTCCGGGCCTCCCCGACCTCCACGGCGCTTCTAGACTCCTCCCCCATGCGTGAGATCGCCGTGACCGCCTACCCCGGGCCGCCGGAGGACACCGCGGCCGACACCCGCGTGCTGGGCCTCTTCGACGGCGAGCACCTCCCCGAGCCGGCGCTGCAGGCGCTGGTCGAGCGCGGCGAGGCGAAGTCCGGACTGCGCAAGGTCGCGGTCGCCCACGAGCAGGCGCCGGACGGCGAGGCCAGGCGCGTGCTGATCGCCGGCCTCGGCCGCCGCGAGGAGTTCGACGGCGAGGCGGCGCGGGTGGCCGCCGCTGTGGTCGCCGGCCGCGCGCGCGAGCTCGGCACGCGCTCGCTCTCGTGGGCGCTGCCCGACGACGGCGTCGAGGCGGCGCTCGTCGAGGGCACGCTGCTGCGCCTGTACACCTTCGACCGCTTCAAGCCCAAGGGCGACGACGACGGTGCCGGCGTCGAGTCGCTGGAGATCGCCGGCGGCGGGGTCTCCGAGGAGGCGACCGCACGCGGGCGGATCGCCGCCGACGCGGTCAACCGGGCACGCGAGCTGCAGAACCTGCCGTCCAACGTGGCCGACCCGATCTTCCTCGCCGGCCGCGCGCAGGAGATCGCCGACGCCCACGAGACGGTCGAGATCGAGCTGTTCGACCGCGAGGAGATCGTCCAGCGCGGGATGGGCGCCTTCGCCGCCGTCGCCCGCGGCACCGACGCCGAGCCGCGCCTGATCGTACTGCGCTACCGCGGCGGCGACCACGGCCCCCACCTCGGCTACGTGGGCAAGGCCGTCACCTTCGACACCGGCGGCATCTCGCTCAAGCCCGGGGCGAAGATGTCGGAGATGAAGTTCGACATGTCAGGCGGCGCGACCGTGCTCGAGTCGATCGACGCGATCGCGAAGCTGGCCCTGCCCGTGACGATCACCGCCGTCGTGCCGGCGACCGAGAACATGCCCAGCGGCCGCGCCTTCAAGCCGGGCGACATCGTCACGGCGCTCAACGGCAAGACGATCGAGATCAACAACACCGACGCCGAGGGCCGGCTGATCCTCGCCGACGCGCTCGCCTACGCGGTCGAGCAGGGCGCCGAGCGGATCGTCGACCTGGCGACGCTGACCGGGGCGATCATCGTCGCGCTCGGATCGACCCACGCCGGACTGTTCTCCAATGACGACGAGTGGTTCGGCGAGGTCGACGCGGCCTGCACGGCGACCGGCGAGCTGGGCTGGCGGCTGCCGCTGCACCCCGAGACCGCGAAGCTGGTCGAGGGCACCTACGCCGAGCTGGACAACGCGCCGGCCGGGCGCAAGGCGTCCTCGATCACCGCCGCCCACTTCCTGTCGAACTTCGTCGGCGAGACGCCGTGGGTCCACATGGACATCGCCGGCACCGCCTGGGAGCTCGGCCGGCCCTACGTCGGCAAGGGCGCGTCGGGGTTCGGAGTGCGGGCGCTGATCGAGCTGGCGCAGCGCGCGGCCGACGCCTAGGTGCGGGCGCTCGCCTGCCTGCTGGCCGTCCTGGCGGCGGCGACCCTGCCCGCCTGCGGCGGTCCGGGCGAGCTGGCGGGTGAGGACGGCATCGCGCTCGCGCTGGCACGCGAGCGGATCGCCGCCGCGGCGCGCACCGAGGAGCGGATGGCCGCCGACCCGGACGTCGCCGCCAGGCTGCTGCGGCGCGTGCGGGCGGTCGTCGCGACCGGCGCGCTGGAGCCGCGCCAGCTCGACGAGTTCGGGCTGGCGGCGCTCGGCCGGCTGCGGCTCGCGGTGCCGAGCCTGGCGATCGTCGACGAGCGCGGAATCCCGCGCCGGCTCGACCGGGCCGCGCTGACCGCCTTCCTGGCCGAGGCCGAGCGCGACCCGGCCGCGGCGTTGCGGCCCGCGGTGGCCGCCGAGACCGACCGCGTGTTGGAGATCTTCGCGGCCGCGAATCCCGGGCCCGACACCGAGATACCCGTCGCCGACATGCACGCCGACCTCTATCTCGCCGATCTCGTGGCGCGCGTCCACGCAGGCTGGCCCGACCTGGCCGCCCGACTGGCGGCCGCCCGCAGCGACCTCTGACCACCCGCTTTCGGGTTCGATCAGCCACCGCGCAGTCCGGACGCGGAGGATCGCTCATCTAGCATCGGGGCCGTGCGCGCACCCGGACATGTGGCCGTCGGCGCCTGGAGCGGCGGGCGGTTCATGCACTTCGGCGAGCCGGTCGAGGAGGAGCGTCTCGAGGTCCTGCTGCGGCCCGGTGGCGGCATCGACACCGTGCTGACCGCCGACGTCTACGGGCAGGGGGCGGCCGACGAGCTCGTCGGCCGCGCGCTCGCCGGCGTGGCGCGCGAGGAGTACTGCCTGGTCGGCGCGGTCGGCCACGACTTCTACGCCGGGGAGCGGCAGGGGGCGAAGGGCTTCCCGCGCTTCACCGACCCCGCGCTGCGCCGGGCCGGCGGCTACGCCGACTACCTGCGCGCCGCGACCGAGCGCAGCCTCGCGCGCTGCGGCGTCGACCGCTTCGACGTGCTGCTGCTGCACAACCCCGACCGGATCGGCTACACCAGCGCAGCCGTCTGGGACGCGCTCGCGGCCCTGCGCGACGACGGCCTGGCGGGCGCGATCGGCATCGCGCCAGGCCCCGCGAACGGATTCGTGCTCGACCTGATCGACTGCCTCGACCGCTTCGGCGACCGGATCGACTGGGCGATGACGATCCTCGGACCGCTCGAGCCCTGGCCGGGCGAGCTGGCGCTCCCGGCCGCGGTCACCGCCGGCGTGAACGTGATCACCCGGGTGGTCGACTACGGCGGGCTGCTGTGGGGCGGCCTGCGTGACGGCGACGCGCTCGGCCGCCACGACCACCGCTCGTTCCGGCCCGCCGGCTGGGTCGAGGAGGGACGGCGGCGGATCACCGAGCTGGCGCCGATCGCCGACCGCCACGGCCTCACCCCACTCCAGCTCGCCGGCCAGTGGAACCTCGCCCACGACGCCGTCGCCTGTGTCGTGCCGACGCTGATCCAGGAGCGCGCCCCGGCCGCGCCGTCGGTCGAGCAGCAGCGGGCCGAGCTGGCAGCCACGCCGACCGAGGTCCTCCTCGACACCGCCGAGGTCAACGAGATCCGCGCGATCGGCGACAACCGCGGCGCGATGGCGCTCAAGGGCGCGGCCCCCGACCATGAAGGCGATCCGCTGCCCGACCGTTGGCCGATCGGGGCGGAGCTGGCGGCCGCGGCGGCCGCCTGGGGGATCGACCCCGAGCGGGATCTCAGGCGTCGAGCAGCTCGCGCAGCCGGCGCTTGAGAACCTTGCCGGTGGCGTTGCGCGGCAGCTCGTCGAGGAAGCGGATCTCGCGCGGCACCTTGTAGCGGGCGAGGTTCTCCCTGACGTATTCCTTCAGACCGTCCGCATCGACGGTGGCGCCGTCCTCGAGCACCGCAAAGGCGATCAGCCGCTGGCCGAACTCCTCGTCTGGCACGCCGACCGCGGCGGCCTCGGAGATCTCGTCGTGGCGGGCGAGCAGGTCCTCGATCTCCTTCGGGAAGACGTTCTCCCCGCCGGAGACGATCATCTCGTCGTCGCGCCCCTCGACGAACAGCCGGCCGGCGGCGTCGAAGCGACCGACGTCGCCGGTCGCCATCAGGCCGTCGATGACCTCCTTGGTCCCACCGCCGGTGTAACCCTCGAACTGGAACGCATTGCCGACGAAGATGCGGCCGACCTGCCCCTGCTCCACCGGCTGTCCACCATCGTCGTAGAGGCGCACGACCGTCCCGAGCGGCGGCGAGCCGGCGGTGCCCGGAGCCGCCCGCATCTCCGCTGGCGTGGCGATCGTTGCCTGCGCGACCTCAGTCGAGCCGTACACGTTGTAGAGGTTGTCGCCGAACGCGTCCATCCACTCGGTCGCCAGATCACCGGGGAGCGCCGAGCCGCTGGCCGCTACGACCGACAGCGACGAGACGTCGTACCGCCGCCTGACGTCCTCAGACAGCTCGAGGATGCGCTGCATCATCACCGGGACCACCACGAGCGAGTCTGCCCGAGTACGGGCGATCGTCGCGAGCGTCTCCTCAGGATCGAAACGCCGTGGTAGCACGAGCGTCGAGTTGAGGATCAAGCCGAGCGCGAAGTGCGCGAAGCCCCACGTATGGAAGAGGGGCGCGGCGATCACGGTCCGCTGGCCGCGGCGCAACGGCAGCTTCGAAAGCAGGGCGATAACCGGCTCGAGCGACCGCGGCATCGGCCGATTTGCGCCCTTTGGAGTGCCAGTCGTCCCAGAGGTAAGAATGACCGCGCGACCAACCTGCGCCGGCGGGCTCGGACGTTGCGGATCACCGTCGCGGGCGAGGTCGTCGAGCGACGCGACAGACGAGTCGCCGTCGCTGTCTCGCCACGCCACGTAACGCACCAAACCGGGCCCCGCAGCGTCGAGCAGCCCCGCGAACTCCTCGTCGTAGATCAGCGCCACCGGCCCCTCACGCTCCACGACCTCGGCGAGCTGCGGGCCGGCGAAGGCTGTATTCAGGTACAGGACGTCCGCGCCGACCTTCGCGGCAGCCACCGACGCCTCGACGAAGCCGCGGTGGTTGCGGCACATGACCCCGATCCCGTCGCCCGCGCGAATGCCGGTCGCCGCCAGGGCGTTGGCGATGCGGTTGGTCCTGGCGTCCACCTCGGCGAAGGTGAGCGTTCCCGCGTCGTCGATCACCGCGGTGTCCTCGGGGCAGAGCAGTCCCGAGGTGATGTAGCCGGATGCCGGGCCACGGCCCCAGTCGCGCAGCGCCTTGACGACGCCGACGAGGCGGTCGGGGCGTACCGGGCGGACGATGCCGGCGTCGGCGAGCACGCGCACGCCGCCCAGCTTGTGCGCGATCCCGTCAGCTACGGCCTTCCCACGGCCGCTGTTCAGCGTCCCTGCTCCCATGCCCAGATGCAGTCTGCCACGTGGGCCGTCCTCGTGGCGCGCCGTCGACGGCGAGTGTGCGGCTAGCGCTTGCGGCGCGGCTTGTCAGCCTCCGGATTCGGCGGGTTCGCCTTGCGCTCGTCGGGAGTCATCTTGCGGATGACCAGCGAGCCCTCCTCGACCTGCTGCTGGACGAGCTTGAGCTTCTCCTGACGCCTTTTCTCCTGCTGCTCGCGAACGGTCCTCGCCATCTGGGCGGCCTCGCTTTCGTTGCTACCGTCACATATGAGGGTAGCCGCTCACGAGGACCGCGCCTCGGGCTTTCGGTAAGCGTCCTTCTCCCACGGCGGCGAGATGTCCTCGTCCAGGCGGCGGTAGCGATCGCGGTCGATCATCTCCAGCGGCACCAGGCGGATCGCCTCCGGCGTCGTGGTCCGCTCCCGCAGGTCGACCCCTGGCAGCTCGCGGACGTGGGTCTCGCGACGGTGGCGCCCCGGGCGCGTGCCGCGGGCCGGCGGCAGCGCACGGGCGGGCACGTGGCCGGAGTGGCTGCCGCGCGAGACCCGCACCCACCCCGTCGACGGGCCCCAGCGGCCGGCGCAGGCCGCGCGCTTGCACCACTGCCAGTGGCCGTGGGAGGTCACGCGGATCGCGGCGCGACCGTCGGGCTCGACACGGACCACGGCCCCCTCCCAGTCGTCGCGGTGCCAGCCGGGATAGTCGCGCGAGCCGGTCAGCAGCCCGCCCACCTGGCTGACGCCGGGCAGCTGCCAGAGGCGGTCCGAGCCGGCCCAGGAGGTGTTCGAGTCGGGGTAGTAGAGCCAGTACTGGAGATAGCGCCGCTCCCCGCGGCGGACGACCCGGGTGAAGACCGTCGCCGGAGCGCCGGTGGCCGTCCGGTGCGCGTCGAGATCACGGTCGTCGGGCGCCTCGGCGCAGGCGACGGCCCGGCAGCGGCGCCAGTCGACCGGCAGCTGACGCTCGCCGGGCTCGTAGACCAGGCCCGGCAGATGGCGGCGCAGCAGCGCGGCGTCGCGGGCGCCGTAGGCGCGGCGCAGGTCGCCGTCGCCACGGTCGCAGCCACCCTTCGCGGCGCAGACGATCCGCTCGGCGAGCGCGCCTCCGAACGATCGGCCGTCGACGGGCCCGGTGGCGACAGCGGCGCCGGCCAGGACCAGGGCGACGAGCGCCACCAGGGCCACCCACTCCACCGCCGCCTGTCCGCGCTCGCACCGCACCCCGTCGATGTTCGCGCGCGGACCGTCGCACGAGTGCCGCAGCGGTTACGCGACCGCATCAGCGGTGTGACAGCACGCCCCTGGGGCACCCACGCCCGGCGGGCACTCGAACGCGGTGAGCAGCTCGAGCGCGCCGGCGACCTCGTCGACGCGCGCGGCGAGCCGGTCCGCATCGCGATCGCGCCAGTGGTCGTTGCACTCCTCGGCGAGCGTCTCGGCGGCTGCGCAGAGGGCGTCGTAGAGCGCGCTCCACAGCGCCTCCGGGATCTCGATTGTGGTGATGGGCATAGCGCCTCCCTTCGTCCGATCTTCGCGGTCTGGAGACGAACATACGTTCGCGGGTGGACGACGCGGCGTCGCCGGCGTCCCGGAGACGTGGGATCTGGATGAGCGGGGGCTACGAAGTCGAGCGGTCGAGCAGGCGAGTCGCGGCGGTCGACGGGTCGATCCGGCGGGCGACGACCTCGTCGAGCAGCTCGCGCACCTCGGCGTCGTCGCGGATCGACTCCTCGAGCTGGCGGCGCAGGCGGCCTGCGGCGAGCGCCAGCACCTCGTTCATCAGGTTGCGCCGGCGCCGCTCGGCGAGCGTGCCCTCGCTCTCGATGTGAGCGCGGTGGTCGTCGATAGCGGTCGCGAGCTCCTCGATGCCCTCGCCGCGCGCGGCCTCGGTCTTGACGATCGGCACCCGCCAGCCCTCGGCGGGGCCGAGTGACAGCACGCCGCGGATCTCGCGGATCATCGTGTCCGTCAGCGGGTGGTCGGCCTTGTTGACGACGATCACGTCGGGGATCTCCATCACGCCCGCCTTGAGCGCTTGGATCGAATCGCCGGAGCCGGGCATCAGCGCCAGCACGACGGTGTCGGCGTGGTCGATGATGTCGACCTCGGCCTGGCCCACCCCGACGGTCTCCAGCAGCACGACGTCCTTGCCCGAGGCGTCCATCAGCAGCGCCGCCTGCAGGCAGGCCTCAGAGAGGCCGCCGAGCGCGCCGCGGTTCGCCATCGAGCGGATGAAGACGCCCGGATCGAGGAAGTGCTCGGTCAGCCGGATGCGATCGCCGAGCAGCGCGCCCTGGGTGAACGGCGACGACGGGTCGATCGAAAGCACCGCGACCTCGCGCTCGTCGCGCCGGTAGCCGACCGTCAACGCACCGATCAGCGTCGACTTGCCGACCCCAGGCGGGCCCGTGAAGCCGACGACCGTCGCCCGCCCGGTCCTCGGGTAGACCTCGCGGACCAGCGCCCAGCCCTCCGGGTCGTCGTTCTCGACCAGCGAGATCGCCCGCGCCAGCGCCCGCTTGTCGCCGGCGAGCAGGCGCTCGGTCAGCTCGGCGGCGGTGGACGGACGGGCGGGCATCGGCGGCGCATCCTACGCGACCTCGGTGTACGCGCCAGGTCCGCCTACTCGTAGGAGAGCGCGTCGAGCACGTCCAGCCGCGACGCCCGCCGGGCCGGGCCGATCGCCGCGACGACACCCGCCAGTGCCGCCAGCACGAGGATCACCACGAGCGTCCCGACCGGATAGGCCAGCTCGAACCCCTCGTCGGCCAGCGGCCGCGAGATCAGCGCCGCGAACAGCACGCCGAGCGCGGTGCCCAGGAGCGCCCCGATCAGCGCCGTGATGACGGCCTCGTAGCGGATCATCCGCCGCACCTGGCGGCGCGACATCCCGACCGCGCGCAGCATCCCCAGCTCCCGGGTGCGCTCGTGGATCGACAGCGCCAGCGTGTTGACGATGCCGAAGATCGACACCACGACCGCGAGCGCAAGCAGCGCGTAGATCAGGTTGAGCAGCCCGTTGATCTGCTGCTCCTGGGAGCGCTTGAGCTCCTCCTGGTTGAGTGCCTCGGCCGACGGATAGCGGTCATCGACCAGTCGCTTGACGCGCTGCTCGACCGCGGCCGCGTCGGCGCCCGGCGCGACACCGACCAGGACGTAGGTGTCGCGCATCTCGCCGAAGTCGCGCGCCATCGCGCGCTGGTCGACGACGAAGGAGCCGAGGAAGTCGGTCTGGTCCTCGATCGTGCCGACGACCTCCAACCGCGGCCGCGCGCCGGTCGGCGTGAGCAGCGCGACGGTGTCGCCGACCGCGATGTCGTTGGCCTCCGCGTAGCCGTCGTCGACGATCGCCTGCGCCGGTGTCAGCTCCTCGACGGTGCGCTGAGAGCCCTCGACGAACTCGAACTGGAACACGCCGCCGATCGTCGCGGGATCCACCCCGGCGACCCGCTGCTGCCCGGCCGCGTCGCCGACCTTGGCGAAGCTGAAGCGGATCGACCCAACGTCGCCGACGCCGTCCAGACCCGCCACGTCGGTGGCGATCGAGCTCGGGATCGGCGAGAAGCCGTCAGTGCTCTGGACGGTGATGTCGTTCTGGAAGATCGTGTCGATCGCGCTGGCGATCGACTTGTTCAAGCCGGCGGCGAAGACGGTCACGAAGACCACCAGCGCGAGACCGATCATCAGCGCGGCCGAGGTGACCGCGGTGCGGCCCGGCTTGCGCATCGCGTTCTCGCGGGCGAGCCGTCCCGTCAGGCCGCGCAGCCGCTCCAGCGGCCAGCCGGCGACGGCCGCCAGCGGGCGCACCAGCCGCGGGCTGAACAGCGACGCCGCGAACAGGATCGCCGCGGAGCCCGCACCCATCAGCCCGGCCGCCTGGCCGGCGCCGCCACCGCCGAACAGGCCGCCGAGCAGTAGCGCGAGGCCGCCGAGTCCGAGCACGGTGGCGACAGCCAGCAGGATCCGGCCCGAGCGCCGGCGCTCGGGCAGCGCGGCGTCGAGCAGCGCCGCCATCGGCGAGACGCGCGTGGCGCGCAGCGCCGGCGTGATCGCGGCGAGCAGCGTGACGCCGATGCCGAGCGCGAGCGCGACGACCAGCGTGCGGGTCTGAAAGACCAGGCCGGTGTTGGGCAGATCGATCCCCGACGCCTTGAACAGCGCGTTGATGCCCGCCGCGAAGCCGAAGCCGGCCAGCAGGCCGAGGATCGCGCCGAGGGCGCCGATCGCCAGCGCCTCGATCAGGACCGCGCTGAGGATCTGCCGTCGCGAGGCGCCGAGCGTGCGCAGCAGCCCGAACTCGCGCACCCGCTGGGCGACGGTGATCGAGAAGGTGTTGAAGATCTGGAAGCCGCCCACGACCAGCGCGATGCCGGCGAAGACGAGCAGCGCGGTGCGCAGGAAGCCGAGATCGCTGGCGATCTCGTCGGTCTGGCGCTCCGCGTTCTGCTGGCCGGTCTCGGCCTGGACGGTCGGCGGCAGCACGGCCGCGACGCGGCGCTCCAGCTCCTCCGGCGAGACGCCCTCGGCGGCCGCGACCGAGATCTGGTCGAGCCTGCCGACCTTGCCGGTGATCCGCTGGGCCTCGGCGAGCGTCAACGTGACCATGCTCGAGCCGCCCGTCGAGGTGTCGCCGAGCCGGTTGAGGCCGACGACGCGGAACCGCTTCAGCGGCCCCTCCCCCACGACTCCGATCCGGTCGCCGATCGCGATCCCCGCCCGCTCGGCGTTGGACTCGTCGATCGCGGCCTCCGAGGCGCTGCGTGGCGCGCGCCCCTCGACGTAGGTCATCGTCTCGAACGGCGCCGTCGCGGCCGAGACCGCGAATTGCGGCGCGAACCCCTCGCCGAGCGGGTCACCGTCGGCGTCGGTGATCCGGACCAGCGAGAAGATCCCGCCCTCGGCCTTCTCGACGCCGGACACGCCGTCGACGCGCCCCAGCAGCGACGCGGCGAACGGCGGCGGCTCGCTGCCCTCCTGGCGGACGACCTCGCGTGGAGTGACGACCACGTCGGTGCCCTCGAGCGCCGTCGTGAAGATGTCGTCGAAGGAGCGATTGATCGTGTCGGTGAGGATGTAGGTGCCGGCGACCAGCGCGACACCGAGCAGCACGGCGAGGATCGTGCTGAGCGCGCGCAGCTTGCGCGCCGCCAGGCCCTTGAGCGCGACCGCCGTCATCGGCTCAGCCCACCGCCTTCATCAGCTCGAGCACGTCGCCCTCGCCGCCGGCCGGGCCGTCGTGGGCGATCCGCCCGTCGCGCAGGACCACGAGCCGGTCCGCGTAGGCGGCGGCGTGCGCCTCGTGGGTCACCATGACGACCGTCTGGCCGAACTCGTCGACCGAGCGGCGCAGCAGCGCCAGCACCTCCTCGGAGGACTTCGAGTCGAGGTTGCCGGTCGGCTCGTCGGCGAACACGACCGCCGGCCGCGCGACGAGCGCGCGGGCGAGCGCGACTCGCTGCTGCTGCCCACCCGACAGCTCGGCCGGACGGTGGTCGCGGCGGTCGCCGAGCCCGACGATCTCGATCAGCTGCTCGAGCCACTCGCGGTCGGGCTTGCGGCCGGCGATCGACAGCGGCAGGACGATGTTCTCCTCGGCGGTGAGGACCGGCAGCAGATTGAAGAACTGGAAGACGAAGCCGAGCTTGTCGCGCCGCAACTGGGTCAGCTTGCCGTCGTCGAGCCCGCTCAGCTCGACCCCGTCGAGCAGGACGGAGCCGGCGGTCGGCCGGTCGAGGCCGGCGAGCAGGTGCATCAGCGTCGACTTGCCCGAGCCCGACGGTCCCATGATCGCCGCGAAACGGCCACGCTCGAAGTCGGTCGTCACGCCGTCGAGCGCGTCGACCGCGGCCTCGCCGTCGCCGTAGCGGCGGCGCAGGTCGACGGCGCTGACTATCGGCCCGGAGGAGTCGACGCCCGGGCCCCCGGCGGAGGGCTGATCGCTCATGAGGCGCACTGTTGCATGCCGCGCCCGAGCGCGTTGTGCGGGCACCCCGCTTCTCGTGGTGGGGATAGCCGCACCTATGATCCACCCGGATGGAGTCGCAGACGGTCGCAGCGCCCCCGCAGGAGGCCCCGGAGATCCGCCACGCGCCCCCGCCGCGACACGGCGGGCCGCTCGCGCTGGCCCGATTCATGCGCGCCCACGGGATGCTCCGGCCCAAGTACGCGCGGCTGCTCGCCGGCCTGCTCCGCCGCCGTTGGCTGTCCCGCTACGGCCGCCGCCTGCGCAGCGACGGGATCGCCTTCGTCGCCCCGGACGTGACGCTCGAGATCGGCCGCCGCGGCCGGATCGAGCTGGGCCGCTGGTCGTGGATCGGCCACGGCGCCAAGATCCGCTGCCACGAGGGCGTCGTCTCGATCGGCGCGAAGACCGTGCTCGGCCAGGAGTGCACGATCTCCGCCTACCAGCACGTCTCGATCGGCCGCGAGTGCGTGATCGCCGACCGGGTGATGCTGATCGACTTCGACCACGGCATGGTCGAGGTCGAGCGGCCGATCCGCCTCCAGGGCATCTACAAGCGTGACGTGCGTGTCGGCAACAATGTCTGGATCGGCTACGGCGCCTGCATCCTGCGCGGCGTCACGATCGGCGACAACGCCGTGGTCGGCACCAACGCGGTGGTCACCCAGGACGTGCCGGACAACGCCGTCGTCGGCGGCGTCCCGGCCCGCCTGATCCGGATGCGGGAGGCGCCGCGGGTGATGCGGTGGGCATGAGCGACAGCCGCCCTGCCGGGATCATGGCCCGCGGGCCGTGGGCGCCCGAGCGGGTCGCGAGCCGCTGGAGCGAGCGGGCCTTCGACCCTGGGGCCGAGGTCACGGCCGCGGCCGACGCCGCGCTCGCCGAGCTCGGCGAGCGGGGATCGCCGACTCACGACGGACTCAGCGCGCGCGTGGCCGGATTCCGCCGCGCCGCCGATGGCCTCGTGATCGACCTCGAACCGGCCCGCTGGGCACTGCGCCTGGTCGACGACGCCCACGACAGCATCGCTTCGCTGTGCGTGGTCCGCGATGCCGACGGCCGCTGGCTCGCCGGCCGCCGCGCAGGCTGGGTCGCGACCTGGCCGGGCCGCTGGGCGCTCGGCGCGGGCGGCGCCGTCGAGGTCGGCGAGAACCCGGCCGAGACGCTCGCGCGCGAGCTCGAGGAGGAGTGGGCGGTGCGCCCGCAGCGGCTGACCGGCGAGGCGCTGATCCGCCTGCCGACCGGCCTCGTGCTGTTCGTCGGGCTCGCCCACCTCGCCCCGGGCGCCGAGATCTCGATGGACCCCGAGCACGACCGCCACGCCTGGTGGCCACCGGAGATCTCCGACTGGCCCGACGAGGCCGACACGCCGCTGCGGATGATGGCGACGATGCTCGCCAGCGACCGTTAGCCGAAACCGGCCGCGCTGCCAGGGGCGTCCGGGCCGCCACGGTCGAAGCGCCGGCGCGCGAGCGTGGCCGCGATACCGAGCGGCACCGCCACCAGTCCTCCGAGCGCGAACACCGTCGTGAAGTCGCCGTCGCCGGCGAGCGGTGCGGCGACCGCCGTCGCGATGCCGCCGCCCAGGAAGAGGCAACCGGCGAAGAGCGAGATCATCGTCGCGCGAAGCTCGGCGGCGACCTGGGTCGCCCAGGTCTGCAGCGACGAGTGCATGAAGGCGTAGCCGCCCGCGCTCAGCACCGCGGCGGCCCCGATCCCCGTCACCGCCGGATCGGTCCAGGCGACGAGGTAGCTCGCCGCGAAGAATGTTCCGCCGACGCCGATCAGCGTCGCGGGCGCCGACCGCGCCACGACCGACTTCACGGCCCGCGTCCAGCCGAGGACCGACGCTCCGTAGAGCGCCATCACGAGCCCCGCGCTCGCCACCCCGACACCGGAGTCCTGGAGCGCGGGAGCGAAGAAGGTGATCAGCCCGACGCCGACCGCGCCCTCGACGAGCACGAGGCCGAGCACCACCAGCGGCCACGGGCTGCTCAGCAGCTCCCGGACCGTCGCCAGTGCCGGTCCGCGGGGCTCGGTGACCGGCTCTGGCAGGTCGCGCAGGGCGAAGACGAGCCCGAGCGCGGCGACGGCGGCGAGCGCGAACACCGCGCGCCACCCGATCGCCCCGGCGACGAGCCCCGCCACCGCCGCGGCAACCGCCAGGCCGGACGCGGTCGCGGCCATCAAGTCGGCGAGGGCGGGCTGGCGGTGGCGGACGGCGACGGTGTCGCCGATGTAGACCAGCCCCGTCGGCACCGCCGCCCCGAACAGGAGCCCGGCCACCCCGCGGGCCACCACGAGCGTGGCGAGGCTTGGCGCCAACGCCGAGGCCGCCGCGGCGACCGCGGCCCCCGCGAGCGTCACGCGCAACACGCGCACGCGGCCGAAGCGGTCGGTCATCACCCCCCAGAAAGGCTGCCCGACGCCATAGAGGACGAAGTAGGCGGTTGCGGCCAAGGTGACCTGCGACAGCGACGCGTCGAAGCCGGCGCCGATGAGGACCAGCAGCGGCACGATCGCCATCCGGTCGAATGCCGAGACGAAGGTGGTCGCCTGGAGCCGGCGCAGCGAGCTCGCCGGCATGCGCCCGTCGGACGTCGCAGGCGCCCCCACTGCGCCGGCCGGGGAGTCGTCGCCGGCCATGCGCGGACGATACGCACGAGCGCCGCCCCGCCGCGCGGCGGTCCGGTGGAGCCCGGATCGGCTGGCGGACCCCGGCTCGGCCTAAAGAACGCGCGAGCGGTCGCCGACCAGCTCGGCGTAGACCTCGCGGGTGCGGCGCGCGACGTCGGCCCAGTCGAAGGTGAGCACGTGCTCGGAGGCCTCCGCGACGAGCCGATCGCGCAGCTCGGAGTCGGTGAGCAGCCGCTCGGCCATCTGGCCGAGCGAGTCGGGGTCGCGCGAGTGGAAGCGCAGGCCGACGTCGTCGTTGGGCACGACCTCGCGCAGCCCACCGGTGTCGGCGACCAGGCACGGGCATCCCGACGCCATCGCCTCCAACGCGACCAGACCGAAGGGCTCGTAGATCGAGGGGACGACCGTCAGGTCGGCGATCCGGTAGAGCGAGTGCAGCACGTCGTCGCCGATCCAGCCGAGGAAGGTGCCGTGCGGGTCGAGGCCGAGACGGGTCGCCTGCTCGCGCAGCTCCTGCTCGGCGGTGCCCGAGCCCGCGACGAGGAAGCGGACGTTGCCGACCCGCTCGATCAGCCCCGGCAGCGCCTCCAGCGCCAGCTGGAAGCCCTTCTCGTAGACGAGCCGGCCGACGAGAAGCACCAGCCGCTCGTCGGGTGCGGCGAAGCGGGCGCGCAGCTCGTCGAGGTCGTCGACCGGGACGAGGTCGGCGGGATCGATGCCGTTGGGGATCACCGCGATCCGCTCCTCGCCGAGTCCGTAGATGTCGGCGACGTGCTCGCGCATGTAGGAGGAGCAGGCGATCACCCGGTCGGCGCGGTTGGTCATCCACTCCTCGACGCCGTGGATGTGGCTCTGAGGATGCTTGTCGACCCACCCCTGGTGGCGGCCGTACTCGGTCGCGTGGACCGTCACCACCAGTGGGCAACGGAAGCGGTTGGCGAGGTGGTCGCCGGCGACGGCGACCAGCCAGTCGTGGCCGTGGACGAGGTCGAAGTCCCAGCGGTCGCCGACCTCGACCCCGGCGGCCAGCATGTCGGCGTTCATGTGCTCGATCCAGGCGACGAACTCACCCAGGTCGCTCGGGCGCTCGGGCTCGCGGACACGGTGGACCATCACCCCGTCGAGCTCCTCCTCGGCCGGGCTGTCGTCGAGCCCGCGCGCCAGCACGTGGACGTCGACGCCCTGGACGACGAGCTGCTCCGCCAGCTTGCGGACGTGGCGGGCCAGGCCGCCCTCGATCAGCGGCGGGTACTCCCAGGACAGGACCAGGACGCGCATTTGTCAGGGTGCGGCGAGCGCCGATGGGACGAGATCGGGCGCCATGTTACGAAGGGCCGGCTCCCGCAGCACGGCTTCGGAGTGTGCCAGAGCGCCGAGGGCGGCGTCGAACTCGGCGACGTGACCGGCGAACCGCTCGCGCGGGTACTCCGAGGCGAGGTCGCGGGTCTCCTGGAAGGCCCAGTCGCTGGACTGGAGCGCCAGCAGCTCGCGCGCCGCACGGGCGAGGGCCGGCGAGCCCGGCGCCGCAGCGGCCGCGGCGGCAACCAACCGCAGCTCCGCCGAGCGGGCGGCGAAGGCGAGATCGGCGACCTTCGGCGAGTCCCAGGTGGCGAGGCTCTTGCCAGCACCCCAGCTGCCGGGCGCCAGCTCGCGCATCACGGGCTCGGTGCGGGCGAGCGCGTCGGAGGCGGTGCGCAGCGGCAGGCCGGCCGCCGCCGCCTCCTCGACGACTGCTCCGAGCCAGGCGGCGCCCTCGTACCACCAGTGGCCGAGCAGCTCGGTGTCGAAGGCGCAGCAGAGCAGTCCGGGCCGGCCGCGCTCCGCCGCATACCCGTCGAGGCGGGCGAGCGCGCGGCCGACGAAGTCGCGCGCATGCTCGCGGAGCGCGACCTGAGCGTCCTTCGGCCGGTAGGGGCCGCCACCGTTGGCCCACGGCCGCATGTGGTGGACGGTGCCGCGGTGGTAGTCGCGGTAGCGCGGGTCGGCCGGGTAGCCGCTGCGCTCGTTCCAGACCAGCTCGACCGTCTGCCAGTCGATCGGCAGCGCGACCGGGCCGGCGCCGGTCGCGACCGGCTCGAGCTGCTCGGGCGCTCCGCGGCCGAGCGCGTCGGTCTGGTCGACGCAGAAGGCAGCCGCGCCGTTGCGGGCGAGCGCCCGCTCGACGCCGGGGACATAGGCGCACTCGGGCAGCCAGAGGCCCCCGTCCCAACCCCCGAAGCGGCGGCGGTGGCCGGCGACGCCGGTCGCCAGCTGGAGGTCGGCGCCGGCGTCGGTGGCCAGCAGCGGCAGCACCGGATGGGTGGCGGCCGAGGTCCACAGCTCGATCGAGCCGCGAGCGGCCGCCGCGAACCGTCCGAGCAGATCTCCACCCGCCGCGTCGACGGCGTCGGCCGCTCGGACGTAGTCGTCGCGGGCGCGGCGCACCTCGGCCGCCAGCTCGCGCTCCCCGCCGCCGTCGAGGCCGTCGGCGTCCTCGTCGTGGAAGCGGGGCCGCGTCTCGCCCAGGTAGCCCGTCAGCCGCTTCCCCGCGGGCCCCGTGAGCGTCTCGAGCTGGTCACAGAGCACCGGGGTCAGCCCGAGCGTGACCGCCGCCCCGGTCCGCTCGAGAACATCGAGCAGCGGCAGGTAGACGCAGCCGACGGCCTCCCATAGCCACTCCTCGCCGAACGGCCAGGTCCCGAACCCCTCGACGTAGGGCATGTGCGAATGCAGGACGAGGCAGAGCGAGCCCCGGTCGCGGCTCATCGCAGGACGGCGACGAGATCGAGCGCGCGGTCGAGCGGGCCCGCGCGCAGCGTGAAGTCGCTCGCGGCGATCGCCGGGGTGAACCGGCCGTAGAACGGCTCGGTGAGCCCCAGGCGGGGATGGATCGAGTCCCAGCCCAGCTTCAGCGCCCACTCGTGGACACGCAGCTTGCGGACGTGGAAGAGGCCGAGGACCTCGACGTGGTCGAAGACCGACTCGCAGAGCATGCGGAACTCCTCTGGACGGTACTCGCGCAGGTGCCAGGGGTTGTCGGACTTCGCGGCGCCGGGCGGCGCCAGCGTCAGCAGGTTCGGCGTCGAGACGTAGGCGACGCCGCCGGGCCGCAGCATCGCCTTGAAGTGGCCCAGCACGCCGGCGTCGTCGGCTATGTGCTCGATCGTCTGGAGGAAGACGACGGCGTCGCAGGGCTCGGAGTGGGAGTCGACGAGGTCGCGGGCGAAGTCGAGGCCGGGACGTCCGTAGCGCGCGCGGGCATGCTCGAAGGCCTCTGGGTTGGCGTCGACACCGGTGACGTGGCGGGCTGTGCGCGCAAGCACCGCGCTGCCGTATCCCTCGCCGCAAGCCATGTCGACGACGTCGCTGCCGGCGCAGCGGGCGGCGATCCACTCGTAGACGGCGAGATGGCGCCGGTACCAGTAGTTCTCCTCCGGGACGTCGGGGAGGGTCCGCTCCCCGGTCAGCGCGAGCGGCGGCACGCCGTCCGGCTGGTCCCGCTGGATGTAACGCACGGCCTGCCCCACGAGGCGGGCAGTGTAGAGGCGCGACGCGCCCACGCGTACGGGAGACATCGATGTCCGCACCCGTTCCCATACGCTCTGCGGCCATGGCGGCCCCGCCGACAACCGAGGAGATCCGCGAGGTCAACGTCCGCTACCACGACCTCGCGGCCGAGCACTATGACGCGAAGTGGGGGATCGACTACGGCGCGCCGGGCCAGAGCCAGGTCACCGGCAAGCTCGCCAAGGCCCTCGGCGGCGCACTCGGCCACTACGAGCGTGGCCTGGAGATCGGGTCGGGGACCGGGTACTTCGGGCTCAACCTGATCCGCGCCGGCGTGCTCGACGGCTACACCGCCAGCGACATCTCACCGGGCATGCTAGCGGTGCTCGCCAAGACGGCCGAGACGCTCGGCATCGAGGCCGAGACGACCTGCACCGAGGCGTCGGAGCTGCCGTTCGAGGACGAGTCCTTCGACATCGTCTTCGGCCACGCGGTGCTCCACCACCTGCCCGACCTCGACGGCGCCTTCGCGGAGTTCCTGCGCGTGCTGCGTCCGGGCGGGGTGATCGCGTTCTGCGGCGAGCCCTCCCACTACGGCGACCGGCTGGCCGAGATCCCCAAGCGGGCCGCGTGGCGGGTCTCCCCCGCCTGGCGCGCGGTGGTACGCGCCCGGCCGGCGCCGGCGGCGGGCAGCTTGGAGGAGGTCGAGGAGGACGATCTCGAGCGGGTCGTCGACGTCCACGCCTTCACCCCAGGCACGCTGGCCGCCCACGCCCGCGCCGCCGGCTTCGGCGACGTGCGGGTGCGCGGCGAGGAGCTGGCCGCGAGCCTCTTCGGCTGGGCCAACCGCTCGCTGGAGGCCAGCGCCCGCGCCGAGGACGTGCCGATGCTCTGGCGCAGGTACGCCTACCACGGCTACCTCGCCCTCCAGCGCGTCGACCGCGCCGTGCTCGAGCCCCGCCTCCCCGCGGCGCTCTTCTACAACCTGCTGGTCTCGGCGCGCAAGCCGGTCTGAGCGGTCAGACCCGGTACCGCTCCAGCGCCCGCTCCCGTGCGGCGCTGTGGTCGACGATCGGCGCTGGGTAGTCGCGGCCGATGACACAGCCGCAGGAGCGTTGGAGGTCGTCCGACATCTGCCACGGCTCGGCGAGGTGGCGGTCGGGGACGGCGGCCAGCTCGGGCACGTAGCGGCGGACGTAGCGCCCCTTCGGGTCGTGGCGCTCCTGCTGGCGGGCCGGGTTGTAGACCCGGCGGTAGACCGGCTGGGGGTCGACGCCGACCGAGCCGATCCACTGCCAGTTGCCGTTGTTGTTGGCCTCGTCGCCGTCGAGCAGCCAGCGCATGAACCACCGCTCGCCGTGGCGCCAGTCGATGCCGAGGTGCTTGGTCAAGAACGAGCCGGCGACCAGCCGCGCGCGGTTGTGCATCCACCCCTCGCGCAGCAGCTGGCGCATCGCCGCGTCGACCAGCGGGTAGCCGGTCTGCCCCGCGCACCAGGCGTCGAGCTCGGGGCCCGGCTGCTCCCAGTCGACCGCGCCGCGGTACTTAGCGCGAAACTCCAGCCGCGCGTTGTCGGGGTGGTGAAGCAGCAGCTGGGCGTAGAAGTCGCGCCAGCAGAGCTGGCGATCGAAGGCCGCCGGCCCCTCCCCCTCCGGCAGCAGCTCCTCCAGCTCGCGCACCGACACGCAGCCGAAGCGCAGGTAGGGCGACAGGCGCGAGGTGTTGTCGCGGCCGAGCGCGTCGTGGTCGTCGGCGTAGTCGGCGACCGGGCCGCGGAGGAAGGCGTGCATGGCGGCGCGGCCCGCCAGCTCGCCGCCGGCCGCGGGCTCGGGCACGGCGTCGCCGGGCGCGATCCGCTCGAGCGCCGGCAGCCGTCCCTTGGTGAGCCCGCTGGGCAGCGGAGGCAGGGCGCGCGGCGCGCCGTGGACGGGCCGGCGAGGCGTGTCGAGCCAGGCCCGGTGGTAAGGGCTGAAGACCGTCTGCGGCGTGCCGGCGCTGGTGCGGACCTCGCCCGGCGCGTCGGCGACATAGAGCCCCGGGTGGGCGCATAGCTCGACCTCGCTCCCCGCCAGGGCGTCGGCGACCAGCCTCCCCCGCTCGCGCGCGAACGGCGACACGTCGGCGCTGAAGTGCAGCGCGTCGGCGCCGGTCTCGCGCGCCAGCGCCGCCAGCTCGCGCTCCGGCGGCCCGTGCCGGACCACCAGCCCGCTGCCGCGCTCGCGCAGCCGCCCGTCGAGCTCGCGCAGGCACTCCAGCAAGAACCGCGTCCGCGGGCCGGACGCGTGGCGGCCGCGCAGCAGCCGGTCGTCGAAGACGAAGACCGGGACGAGCCGGTCGGCCCCAGCGCGCGCCGCCTCGAGCGCCGGGTGGTCGTGGAGGCGCAGGTCGCGCCGCAGCCAGAGGATCGCCGTGCCCATCCCACCACGGTACGGGCGCGGCAGGCGCGCGGTTGCCGACACTCGATGATGAAAAGTGCAGTCCAGGCCCGAGAAATCCATCATCGGGGCGGGGGAGCTAGCCGACGGCCTCGACCGCGCCGCCGCGGCGGGGGTCGCCGCCGCCGCTGAGCGCGCCGGTGGCGGGGTCGCGGACGGCCGCCTGCACCCCTCCGAAGTAGAGGTTGCGCTCCTGCCACTCGCGGACGGTCCACCCGTGTCCGGCGAGCCAGGCGAGGGCGTCCGGGTCGCCGCCTGGCTCGGCGTCGATCAGCTCCCCCTCGACGTGCAGCCGCGGCGCGTCGACCGCCGCCTGGGCGTCCATGCCGGCGTCCACGACGTTGGCGACCGTCTGGACGATCGCCGAGCGGATCCGATTCGAGCCGGCCGAGCCGACGGCGATCTCGACCCCGCCGTCGGCCAGGACCACCGTCGGGGCCATCATCGACGGCACCCGCTGGCCCGGCGTGTGGCTGTGGAAGCCCGACGGGTTGAGGTCCTCCTCGCCGAGCATGTTGTTGAGGTGGACGCCCGTCCCGGGCACGACAACGCCCGAGCAGGCGCCGTTGGAGCAGGTGACCGTCGCGCAGCCGCCGTCGCCATCGATCACCGAGACGTGGGTCGTCGAGCCCAGCCGCGACGAGATCTCGCCGGCGACCGTGTCGAGCGCCGCCGGCGCGAGGAAGCTGTCGGCGTAGTCGTCGGCGAGCAGGCCGGCGACGAACTCGGCGTCGCGGGCGCGGTTGGTCGAGGCGATCACCTCGGCCACCGCGCGGGCGTCGCCCGGCCGGCCGATCCGATCGAGCAGCTCGAGCGCGTCGGCGATCAGGATGCCGCCCGAAGACGGGGGCGGGTTGGTCAGCACCTCGCGGCCGCGAAAGCGCGCCCGCACCGGCCGCCGCTCGACGACGGCGTAGGAGGCGAGATCGGCGCGGGTGATCAGCCCGCCGCGCTCGAGCACCCAGTCGCTGACCGCCGCCGCCACGTCGCCGTCGTAGAGGAAGCCCGGGCCCTCGGCGCCGAGTCGGTCGAGCAGGTCGGCCAGCTCCGGCATCGCCAACCGCTCCCCGGCGCGGGCGGGCCGGCCGAACGGCTCGTAGATCGCGGCGGACTCCGGGCTGCTGCGCAGGATCGGTGCGAGGATCGCGTAGAGGTACTCGTGGGCCGGAATCACCGCGACGCCGGTGCGCGCGGCCTGCGCGGCGGGCGCGGCGAGGTCGGCCAGCCGGGCGGTGCCGAAGCGGTCGAGCGCCTCGGCGAGGCCGAGCGCGGTGCCGTAGACCCCGCACGACGACGGGCCGACGTGGAAGACCTGGGACGAGTCGGCCGAGAACTCGATCGCGATCGGCAGCAGCGGTGCCGGCTCGATATGGCTCGTGCCGGCGCCGGGCGCGGCGACGAAGAAGTCGAGCAGGTGGCTCTCGCCCGCCGCTGTGTGGACGAGCATGAACCCGCCGGCGCCGGGACCGGTCAGCGGCGACTCCGCGACGAATGAAGTCAGCACCGCCGCGACCGCCGCGTCGACCGCGTTGCCGCCCGCACGCAGCACGTCTACCCCGGCCCGCGCCGTCTCCGGATGCCCCGCCGCGACGACGCCCCTCACCACCCGGCCCCCCGGGTCGTGGACGCGCTCGCTCGCCTTGACCTCGATGGCCGCGACGCAGCCGTCGTCGCTCTCCAGGACGAGGTCGACCTCATCCCCATCGCGGGTGCGCCAATGGCCGAAGACGAGAGTTGATGCCGTAATTGGAGGGTGCTTCGCGCCCGTAATTGGAGGGGCGCCAACACCGTAATTGGAGGGCTCAGGCGATCAGGAGAGCGGGGCGACGGCTTGCAGCCGTCAGGTCAGCGGCGCGGGATGAACTCGGGGACCTCGAGATCGTCGAGCGCGTTGGCGCGGACCCGCTCGCGGCGGGTGACGCGCGGCTCGCGGTCGACGTCGGACGGGATGCCGGGCCGCTGCTCGCGCTGGCGGCGCTTGGCGTCGTCGCCGTAGCCGGTGGCGACCACGGTGATCCACACCTCGCCCTCGAGCTTGTCGTCGACCATCGCGCCGAAGATGATGTTGGCGTCGGGATGGGCTGCCTCGGCGACCGCGTTGGCGGCCTCGTTGACCTCCCACAGGGAGAGGTCGCGCCCACCGGTGATCGACAGCAGGATCGACTGGGCGCCCTCGACGGAGGTCTCCAGCAGCGGCGAGGCCACGGCCGCGGTCGCGGCGTCGATCGCGCGCGTCTCGCCGGTGCCCATGCCGATGCCGAGCAGCGCCTGGCCGGCGTCGCTCATGATCGTGCGGACGTCGGCGAAGTCGAGGTTGATCAGCCCGGGCAGGGTGATCAGGTCCGAGACGCCCTGCACGCCCTGGCGTAGGACGTCGTCGGCGACCCGGAAGGCCTCGACCATCGAGGTCTTCTTGTCGAGGACCGAGAGCAGCCGCGTGTTCGGGATCGTGATCAGCGTGTCGACGTGGGAGGCGAGCTCGTCGATGCCCTGCTCGGCCTGCTCACCGCGACGCGCGCCCTCGAACGAGAACGGCTTGGTGACCACGCCGACGGTCAGCGCGCCGACCTCACGGGCGATCTGGGCCACGACGGGCGCGGCGCCGGTGCCGGTGCCCCCGCCCGCTCCGGCGGTGATGAAGATCATGTCGGCGCCCTTGAGCAGCCCCTTGATCTCGTCGTACTGCTCGAGCGCGGACTGGCGGCCGGTGTCGGGGTTGGCGCCGGCGCCGAGCCCGCGGGTGGCGCTGGACCCGATGTGCAGGCGCGTCGGCGCGCTGGACTGCTCGAGCGACTGCATGTCGGTGTTGATCGCGATGAACTCGACGCCGGCCACCTCGGCGTCGATCATCCGGTCGACGGCGTTGACGCCGGCCCCGCCGACGCCGACGACGCGCAGCAGCGGGTCGTGCTTGCGCGGGGCGGCCGGCTCGAAGCGATCCTCGGCGCCGTCGATCGGCCGCTGACCGGACGGATCGGAGCCACGGTCGAGGATGTTCTCGGGGATGTCGGCGGAGAAGACGGTGCGCAGGCGCTCCTCGGGCGTCGGCACGCCGTCGTAGCGGCTGACGCGGGCGGCCCGCTCGCGGGCGGCGGGTGTCTCCGGGGCGGGCTCGCGGCGCTCGGCGCGCGGCTGCTCCGGCGCCGGCTCCTGGCGCTGGGGCTCGGCGGCCGGCTCGGAGGCGCGGGCCGACTCGCGCTCGCGGTGGCGGGCGTCGGCCTCCGGCTCGAGCCCCTCCTCCTCGGTCTTGCGGAACAGGGCCGCGAGTGGGCCCTCCCTCATGCTCGCTCGCTTACCGCTTGCCATTGCCCAGGACCTCCTTGGCGAGCTGACGGTAGGCGTAGGCGGCCTTGCCGTCAGGGTCGTACTTGAGCACGGACATCCCCTTGACGGGCGCCTCCGCGAAGCGGACCGTCTTGGTGATGCGGGAGGCGAAGACCTGGTCGCCGAAGTTCTCCTCCAGCAACTCGATCGCCTCCTTGGCGTGGACCGTCCGGCTGTCGACCAGGGTCGGCAGGATTCCCTGGATCTCGACGTCGGGATTGAGGTTCTCGCGGATCATCGAGAGGGTGTTCTGGAGCTGCACCAGTCCCCGCATGGACAGATACTCGCATTGCACGGGGACGATCACCTTGTCGGCGGCCGTCAGGGCGTTGATCGTGAGCAGTCCGAGGCTCGGCGGAGTGTCGATGCAGATGAAGTCGTAGTCCTCGCGAATCGGGCGCAGCGCCTTCTCCAGCGAGCGCTCGCGGCCGATCTTCGTCGACATCGCGATCTCCGCGCCGGCGAGGTCGATCGAGGCGCAGGCGACGTCGACCTCGCGCTTGCGGATGACCTCGCGGATCGAGACGTCGTGGACGAGCACGTCGTACATCGAGACCTCGAGCGAGTCGGGGTCGATCCCCTGGCTCATCGTCAGGTTGCCCTGCGGGTCGAGGTCGATGCACAGCGCCCGGTGCCCGCTCTCGACGAAGGCGGCGGCCAGGTTCAGCGTCGTGGTGGTCTTCGCGACGCCGCCCTTCTGGTTCGTGAAAGCGATGACCTGCGCCTGTGGCGTCACGGTGGCCTCCGGGTCGGTCTGTGCTGCGGGATCGGACATCACGTGGTGCCTATTCGCAGGCCGGGAGGGGAATCCTCCATCCGGAGGCATAGCCTTCCGCCGGTGGACGGCCTCCTGGACAGGCGACTGATCTTCGTGACCGGCAAGGGCGGGGTCGGTAAGACGACCGTCGCGGCGGCGCTCGCGATCGCCGCCCACCGTGCCGGCCGGCGGACCCTCGTCTGCGAGGTCGCCGACCAGGAGCGGCTCGCCGCGGCGTTCGGGCTGCCGGCGGCGGGATTCCGCGAGGTCGAGGTCGAGCGGGGCCTCAACGCCTTCTCGGTCAACCCCGAGGACGCGATCCAGGAGTGGCTGCGCTACCAGCTGCGCTCCCGGACCCTGGCGGGCCTACTCGGCGGCAGCCGTGTCTTCCAGTACCTGGCGACCGCCGCCCCGGGCCTGGCGGAGATGGTGACGATCGGCAAGGTCTGGGAGCTGGCGCAGCTGCAGCGCAAGACCCCCGGCTCGGCGCCCTACGACCTGGTGATCGTCGACGCGCCGGCGACCGGCCACGGCATCGCGCTGCTCGGCGCGCCGCGGACCTTCGGCGAGATCGCCCGCGTCGGGCCGGTCCACCGCCAGGCGCGGATCGTCGATGCGTTCGTGCGCGACCCCGAGACCACGGCGGTGGTCGCCGTCGCGCTCGCCGAGGAGATGCCGGTCACCGAGACGCTCGAGCTGGAGCGGCGCGTCGCCACCGAGCTCGACGCGCGGCTCGCCCGCGTGTTCGCCAACGCGCTGCTGCCCGACCGGCTGTCGGGCTCGGAGGCCGGCGCGCTCGAGGCGGCGCTCGCCGACGGGCCCTCGGACGGCGCCCGGGCGGCGCTGACGGCTTCGCTGGCCGCCCATCAGACCGCGCGCGCCCAGCGATCGCAGCTGGGCCGGCTCAAGCGCGGCCTCGACGCGCCGGTCACGACCCTCCCCCATCTGCTGACCCACGACGTCGGCCGCGACGGGCTCGACCGGCTGGCAGCGAAGCTGGGGCGCGACCTGTGAGCGGCGGGCCGCTCGACGCCGTGCTCGCCGGCCGTGAGGTGATCGTCTGCGCCGGCTCCGGCGGTGTCGGCAAGACGACGACCGCGGCGGCCGTGGCGGCGGGCCTGGCCGCCGGCGGGCGCCGGACGATCGTGCTGACGATCGACCCCGCGCGGCGGCTGGCGGAGTCGCTCGGGCTGCCCGACGCGGGCAACGAGGAGATTCGCGTCGCCGAGGACCGGCTCGCGGCCGCCGGGCTCGCCGGCTCCGGCGAGCTGTGGGCGATGACCCTCGACGCGAAGCTCACCTTCGACGAGCTGGTAGCCCGCACCGCGCCGGACGCCGAGACCCGCGACACAGTGCTGGCCAACCCGATCTACCGCCAGCTCTCGGGCGCGCTCGCCGGATCGCAGGAGTACATGGCGATGGAGAAGCTCTACGAGCTGCACGCCGGCGGCCGCTACGACGCGCTGGTGCTCGACACCCCTCCGTCGCGCAACGCGCTCGACTTCCTCGACGCGCCGGGCCGCCTGTCGCGGTTCATCGACTCCCGCTCGCTGCAGCTGTTCCGCAACTCGGGCCGCGCCGGGCTCGGCATCTTCGGCCGGGGCGCGGGCGCGGTGATGGCAGTGCTGGAGCGCGCGACCGGCGTCGACCTGCTGCGCGACCTGGCCGAGTTCTTCAACGCCTTCGGCGGGATGGCGGAGGGCTTCGGCGACCGGGCGCGCACCGTCGAGGCGCTGCTGGCCTCCGAGCTGGCGACCTTCTTGCTGGTGACCTCGCCGCGCGCGGCGGCGATCGCCGACGCCGCGTTCTTCCACGGCAAGCTCGACGAGGCGGGGATGCCGTTCGGCGCGATGGTCGTCAACCGGGTGCGCGAGCCGGTGGCCGCCGCGCACGGCGAGGCGGTGTCGAAGGAGCTGACGGCGCTGCTCGGCGAGTCGCTGGCACGCAAGGTCGCGCGTGACGTCGCCGACCGCGACCGCCTCGCCGCGCGCGACGCGGCGAACATCGAGCGGATGCGCGCCGAGCTGGGTGGGGCGCCGTTGGTCGCGGTTCCGGAGCTGCCCGGCGACGTGCACGACCTGGCCGGGCTCGGCGTGGTCGCGCGGCTGCTGCTCGACGTCGGCTGAGGCCGCACACGCCAGGTGGGGGCGAGCTTGGCGAGAGTACCCTGGTCGTCCTCTCCTGGAGCTTCAACTGCCGCGCTCGACCCCCCGCTCGACACTCCTGGCGCTCGCCGCCGCCATCGCCGCCGGAGTCGGCCTGGCGCTCCAGACCTATGTGAACGGGCAGCTCGGCGCGAGCCTCGGCTCGCCGCTGGCCGCCGCGGTGGTCAACAACGTCCTGGCGGTCTGCCTGTTGCTCGGCTTCGCCGCCGTCAGCGGCCGACTGGCACGAGCGGTGCGCAATCTGCGCAACCCCACGCGCCGGCGTGGACTGCGACCATGGCACCTGCTCGCCGGGATCAATGGCGGTCTCTACCTGGCGGTCGGCGCCGAGGCCGCGGTGACCGTCGGCGTGGCGATCTTCTCGATCGCGCTGGTCTTCGGGCAGCTGGTCGGCGGCCTGATCAGCGACCGTTTCGGCATCAGCCCGGCCGGCCGGCGGCCGTTCACCGCGCCGCGGCTGCTCGGAGTCGCGCTCGGCCTGACGGCGGTCGCGATCGCCAGCGCCGGCGCCGGCGGCGAGATCGAGCCGTGGGTGATCGTCGCGACGGTCCTGATCGGCGGCGCGACGGGCGCCCAGCAGGCGGCGATGGGCCATGTGACGGCCGCGACCGGCGAGCCGACTGTCGCGGCGAGCATCAACGCCTGCGGTGGCATCGCGATCGTGCTGACGATCGAGCTGGCGATCGCCGCCGTCGGCGACGGCCTGCCGCCCCTGGACTTCGCCGCGACGTCGCCGCCGGAGTGGATCGGCGGCTTCTTCGCCGCCGGGATGCTGGCGACGGTGGCGACCGTCGTCGGGAGGCTCGGGCTGCTCGTGCTGGCGCTGGCGCTGGTCAGCGGCCAGACCGTCGGCTCGCTGATCGTCGACCTCGTCGCACCGGCGAGCGGCGGCGCGGTGACGGCGGCGACGGTCGCCGGCGTGGTGCTCGCGGTCGCCGCGATGGCGGCGACGGTGATCGGCGGCCGTCCGCGCGCGCGGACCGCTCAGACCGGCGCCGAGTAGTCGGCGTCGTCCCAGTCCCAGTCGAGCTGCTGGGCGGACTCCGCCTCGGCAGCAGCCTCGCCCGGACCGCTGACGCCGAAGTCGCCGCCGGCCGACTCGATCGTCTCGAGCTCCTCCGCCGGCCCGGCCGGTCGGGCGGCGAGCGGCGCGGGAGCGGGGGGTGTCGCGGGCTGCTCGAGCAGGAGGTCGTCGGCGAGCGTGCGCAGGTCGGGCTCGAGGTAGCCGCAGAGCACATCGCGCAGCAGGGCGCGCAGGTGGCGCTCGGCCTCCTCGACGAGCAGTCGCGGCGAGTGCGAGCCGATCGCATCCAGGTAGTCCTCGCCCGGCGCGTCGCCCATCACGAACCGCTCGAGCGCCTGGGCGAGCTCGACCTGGCGCTGGACGGCGCGCCGGTCGCCCTCCTCGGCGCAGAGCACCGCGACGCGCAGCGCGAGACCGCCAGAGCCGCTGTCGGGGCCGCCCTCGAGCAGCGCCCGCAGGCCGAGCAGGTAGTCGGAGAGCGCGTCGGCGCCGCGCGCGCGGCCACAGCCCATCTCGAACCGCGCGAGCGCCCATGCGACCGCGCCGGCGGGGCGGGCGCCGTCGATCGCCGCCAGGAACTCGCGCAGGTCGGCGTCCTCGCCGTCGGCGAGAACCCACGGCTCCCCGCGCGCAACTGCGCCGGAGTCGATCTCGAACGCCTGCCAGAGGCCGTCGCCGGTGCGCCGCCAGCCGACCGCCGACAGCGCGACGCCGCCCGGTTTCCACAGCCTCAGCCCGCAGACCAGCCGCCGAAACCGCTCGCGCGCCTCGGGCAGCGGCGGCGGCGAGTCGGGGCTGATCTCGCGCGTCAGGGTCACGAGCACGTTGGGCGCCTGTCGCACGGCGTCGGCGTCGGAGCTGGCGTCGGTGGGGTCACCCCAGAGCGCCTGCTCGGGTGCGTCGGCGAGCTGGCCGCGGACCAGTTCGAGGCCCCCGCCGAGATCGACCCGATCGACCTCGAGCTCGAGCCCGTGGACCGCGGCGAGAACGGTCGCCGGCTGACTGCGCTCGTAGAGGGTCCGCTCGACCTCCGCATAGGCGCGCTCGAACCGCTCCTCGGGGAACGACAGGTCGGTCGCGTCCTCGTAGAGGCGCTCGAGCATCGCCTGCAGCGCGGGGTCAGAGTCGGCGCCGCGCAGCCCGTTGGCGCGCAGGTAGGCGGCCGCGCCATCGCCGAGCGCGGCGCGCGCCGCGCCGCAGCTCGGAAGCCCGCGCAGCCTCACCCACCGCTCGGCGATGAAGCGGCCGGTCAGCGGACGGTAGTTGTAGAGCGCGGGCCCGCCGCGGCGGGCGCTCTGCTCGAGGTCGAACGCGATCTCGGCGCCGCGGTCCTGGTCCTCGCGCAGCAGCGCCGCCGACTCGAGCGCGAAGGCGCGCAGGGCGTCGTGGAGTTGTCGGTTGCGCACGCCCGGGACTTCACCGGCAAGCGGCGAAACCCTGCTCGCGCGCTAGGCGATCGCGACGGCCGGCTCGGCTGGCTCGCCGGCGCACGGGCCGGTGACGCCGAGCCATTCGCGCCCGTAGCTGCGCATGTCCTCGATCAGCGGCACGAGCGCCTCGCCCTTGGCGGTGAGCGAGTACTCGACGCGCGGCGGGACCTCGGGGTAGGTGTGGCGCTCGACGATCCCCTCGTCCTCGAGCGCCCGCAGCCGCAGCGAGAGCGTCCGCGGCGAGATGCCCGCGAGCGACCGCTCGAGCTCGCAGAAGCGGGAGCGGCCATCTGCGAGGTCGCGGATCACCAGCAGCGTCCACTTGCCACAGACGATGTCGGCGGTGGCGCAGACCGGACAGCTGGAGTCGGCGGAGGAAGCCACGCTGAATCCCAGGTTAGCGCAAAGCTTCACGAACTGAAGTGTTGGAAATCGCCGCTCCCGACCGCGACCTCCGAACGCTTCCTCGGGTAGCCTCGCGGCGATGAGGGTTCGGATCGCCAGCGTTGTCGCGGCACTCGCCGCGGCGACGATGCCCGCTCCCGCGGTCGCCGCGGGCGACCCGGTGATGCCGCTCGCCGAAGTGCGGGCCGGCATGGACTGCCGCGCGCTCTCGGTCGTGCGCGGCACCGCGCCGGCGGAGTTCCGCGTCGCCGTCATCGACGTCGTCCGCGGCGACAGCCCGGCGCTCGGCGCGCGCATCCTCTTCCGCGCCTCCGGCCCGGCGGTCGACGCCACCGGCATCGGCCAGGGCTTCTCCGGCTCGCCGATCTACTGCCCCGACGGACGCGGCGGCGAAGCCGTGATCGGCGCGATCTCCGAGGGCATCGGCGAGTGGGGCAATCACGTCGCGCTCGCGACCCCGATCGAGCAGATCCTCGGCGTCCGCCCGGCCGCCCCGCCGCGAGCCCGCAGGGCCGACCTGCTGCTGCGCTCCGCCCGTCCGCTGGCGGCGCCGCTGACGATCGCCGGCCTCTCGGCCCCGGTCCGCAGCGCGGCGCTCGCCGGCGCGCGCGCCGCGGGCTTCCCGCTGCTCGCCGCGCCCGCCGGACCGGCGACGCCCTACGCGCCCTACGACCCGCTCCCCGGCACCTCGATCGCCGTCGCGTACTCCACCGGCGACCTCACGCTCGCCGCCGTCGGCACGGTCAGCTACCGCGACGGCGACTCGCTCTGGGCCTTCGGCCACGAGCTCGAGGCCGGCGGCCGCCGTTCGCTGCCGCTGCTCGACGCCTACGTCTACACCGTCGTCGCCAACCCGCTCGGCAGCGAGGACCTGACCACCTACAAGCTGGCCTCCGCGGGCCGCACGGTCGGAACGCTCAGCCGCGACGGCCTCGCCGCCGTGGCCGGACGTGTCGGTCCCGTCCCCGCGACGATCCCGCTGCGCGCGCGAGCCCGCGACACCACCAACGGTCGCACGCACACGATCCGCAGCCGCGTCGCCGACGAGCGCGCGGTCGGCCTGGGCAGCCAGCTCGGCATGGTCGCCAGCTTCGCCGCGGCCGACGTCGCGGCGTCGGCGATGGGCGCGAACCCGCCCAGCCCGACCACGCGCATGTGCGTCCGGGTCGCTGTCGCCAAGCGCCCGCAGCCGCTGCGCTTCTGTCAGCGCTACTTCGACTCCTTCGGGCCGTTCGAGGACCTCTCGAGCGCCCTCGGCATGGTCACCGGCTACAAGTTCGGTCCGCTCGGCATCCGCTCGGTCGACGTCGGCCTCCAGGTCCGGCCGCGCGTCCGCGAGGCGTTCGTGGTCGGCGTCCGCGCGCCGGACCGGGTACGGCCGGGCGAGCGGATACGCGTCGCGCTGACCCTGCGGATGAGCCGCGCCGGGCTGAAGCGGATCTCGTTCCCGATGCGGGTGCCGCGCGCTGCTCGGCCCGGACGGCGGGTGCTGACGGTGCGCGGGCGCAACCCGGGAGGTGGCGGGCTGGCCGAGTTCTTCTCCGTCCTGCTCGGTGGCGGTGGCGGGAAGGGCGGCGGCGGCCCGGCGCGCTCGGTGCCCGAGCTGGCGGCGCGGTTCGCCGCCTTCGGCGAGCCGGACGGCGTCAGCGCGACGTTCGCCCCGAAGGGACGCGGACCGGTCGTCTACCGCGGCGGCGAGCTGCTGATCCGCGGACGCTCCGAGACGGCCGTCGTGGTCGAGCGGCGCGACTAGCTCGCGCCGGCGCCGCTGAACGCCTGCTCGACCGACGTCGAGCGCTGGCCTCCGGAGGAGACCAACAGCTTGAAGTCGTGCGGCTGGGTCGCCGCCTTGAGCGCGTCCTCCATCCCCACCCGGCCCTCCTGGACGTGAGCGAGCAGCGCCTGGTCGAAGGTCTGCATCCCGTAGTAGGCACCCTCGGCGATCGCCTCGGGCAGCTTGCCCGTCTCGTCCGGGTCGAGGATCATGTCGTGGACCCGCCCGGTCATCCGCAGGATCTCGCAGGTGGCCACGCGGCCGTTGCCGTCAGGGGTCGGGACGAGCCGCTGGGAGATGACGCCCTTCAGCGTGCCGGCGAGCATCGCGCGCGCCTGGCGCTGCTCGGCCTCGGAGAAGAAGTCGATGATCCGGTTGACGGTCTCGGCGGCGTCGACGGTGTGCAGCGTCGAGAGCACCAGATGCCCGGTCTCGGCAGCGGAGAGCGCCGTGCGCACCGTCTCCTCGTCGCGCATCTCGCCGATCAGGATGACGTCGGGATCCTGGCGCAGCACCCGGCGCAGCGCCCGCTTGAACGAGCCGGTGTCCTCCCCGACCTCGCGCTGGTTGACGATCGAGCGCTTGTCGGGATGGAGGAACTCGACCGGGTCCTCGATCGTGACTATGTGCTTGGCCGAGGTCGTGTTGATCTGGTCGATGATCGCCGCGAGCGTCGTCGACTTGCCCGAGCCGGTGGTGCCGGTCAGCAGGATGATCCCCCGCTCCTCGTCGGCGAGCTGGTGGACGGCCGGCGGCAGCATCAGCTCGTCGATCGTCTTGATCTGGATCGGGATCGCCCGGCAGACGATCGACACCGATCCCCGCTGGCGGAAGGCGTTGACGCGGAACCGCGCCACGCCGGGGATCGCGTAGGAGAAGTCGACCTCGCTCTCGGCGCGGAACTCCTCCAGCTTGGCCGGGTCGGTGAGCATCCGCACGACGAGGTCCTCCATGACCTCCGGCGTCAGCGGCTCGCTGTCGGGCAGCGGCTGGAGCTGCCCGTAGCGGCGGATCGTCGGCGGCGAGGGCACCTTGAGGTGGAGGTCGGAGCCCTCCTGCTCGACGAGCCTGCGCAGCGCCTGATCGAGGTCGAACACCCCCATCTGATCGGCCCGCGGGCCGCCGGCCTTTAGCCGCCCTGGCCGGCCCGCGCGGCCCGCCGCTCGAGCACGTCGCCCATCCGCAGCGGCTCGAGCTCGAAGCGTGGCTCGCGGTAGAACGGGGGCGGAGCGTCCAGCTGCGCGAGCATCCGCTCACGCAGCGCAGCGACGATCTCGGGCCTCTCGCGGGAGAGGTCGCGGCGCTCGCCCGGATCGGCGTGGAGGTCGTAGAGCTGGCGGCCGCGCATCCGATTGTCGGAGACGATCTTCCAGCGGTCGTCGCGGACGAAGAAGTCGTTGGCGTAGCCGCCGTAGACGAAGTCGCGCGGCGGCAGCGGTCCACCGCCGAGGATCGCGGGCGCCAGGTCGACCCCCTCGAACCGATCGGGAGGCACCAGTCCGGCGAGCGACATCAGCGTCGGCGGCAGGTCCTGGGTCTGGGCGAGCCAGTCGCTGGCCTGGCCGGCTTCGCCGCCGGGAGTCCGCACGATCAGCGGCACGTGGATCAGCTCCGGGTTCAGCAGCCAGGCCGACTTGCCGATCCAGTCGCGCTCGCCGAGGTAGATCCCGTGGTCGCTGACCAGGGCGACCGTCGTCGAGTCGGCCAGCCCGAGGTCGTCGAGCTCGGTCAGCAGCCGCCCCACCTGGGCGTCGACGAGTGTCACCGACGCCTTGTAGGTCGCGGCGAGCCGCTCCAGCTCGGTCTCGGTGAGGCGGTCGGCGGGGCCGTAGGCGATGTCGCCGATGAACGTCTCGTCAGGGTCGCCGTAGAGCTCCCAGTAGCGGCGCGGGATCGCCCACGGCTCGTGGGGGTCGAAGCCGTCGACGACCATCATGAACGGCTTGCGGCCGACTCCGAGGCGCCGGCGCGGGTTGACGTTGCGCAGGGCGGTGATCGCGGCGTCGAAGACGCGCGCGGCGCCGGTCTCGGACTCGCGGATGTCGAGCCCGTCGGCGCCGCCGTTCTGCTCGAGGAAGCCGTGCATGCCGGCGATCTCGTGGTCCCACTCGAGCATATGCGCGGGCAGGACCCGGCGGGCGTCGCGGTCGGAGCCGGTCGGCGTGGCACGCGCGCTGGCGACGTGACCTGGGACGGAGACGACGGTGTCGACGGTCGCGCGGAACGGCCTCAGCGCACCCGAGAACCCGATGAACGGATTGTCGGTGACGTAGGTGGTGTAGTAGCCCGCGTCGCGGAACTCGTCGACGATCGTCGGGGTCCCGGGCATGATCGGCGACCAGCCGGGCGAGCGACCCAGTCCGCTCCACGGCCGCCAGTCGCGGAACGGGAAGGCGCGCCGGCCGGTGAGGATCGTGCGGCGCATCGGCATCGTCGGCATCGCCTCGGGGTTGACCCTGGTGAAGTGGGTGCCGCCCGCGGCGAGCGCGTCGATGCTCGGGGTGCGCACCGCGGTCGCCCCGTAGGCGCCGACGTGGTCGGCGCGCAGCGAGTCGACGACGATCAGCAGGACGTTGTGGCGGTCGGCGTCCCGGGCGCCGACGCGCACGCCGGTGCCGAGCGCCGCCGCCCCGGCGAAGCCAGCCCCCGCCGCCAGCAGGCGGCGCCGCGTGAGCCGCGGGCCCTGTTCGCTCACGCGCCGATCGCGCTGTCGCTGCCGCCCATCACCTCAACGCACAACCCATGCGATCGCAAGAGTTGCGGGTGGCGGCCCGAGGACACCGGCAGGCGACGCCCAGGTCCTGAGGCGCGGAGGGCGAGCATGCCAAGGACGCAGGGGCCCGTGGCGGGCGCCAGCCCGCGAGGGCCCTGAGGACACCGGCAGGCGACGCCCTCCGCGCCTCAGGCGACGTCGCGGAGCTTCTGGGCCTCCGCAAGGGACTGCAGCTTCTTCAGCGACTGGTTCTCGATCTGGCGGATCCGCTCGCGCGTGACGTTGAACGTGCGGCCGACCTCGTCGAGGGTGCGGGGGTGCTCGCCACCGAGGCCGTAGCGCAGCTCGAGCACGCGGCGCTCGCGGTAGCTGAGGTTCTCGAGCGCCTCTTTGAGAGCTTCCTTGGTGAGGATCTCGGCGGCGCGCTCGTACGGCGACTCGGCCCGCTCGTCGGCGATGAACTGGCCGAACTCCGACTCCTCCTCGTCACCGACCGGCTTCTCGAGCGAAACGGGGGCCTGAGCGGAGCGCTTGATCGAGTCGACCTCCTCCGGGTCGATGCCGGTGACCTCGGCGATCTCCTCGGGAGTGGGCTCGCGGCCCAGCTCGGTGACCAGCTTGCGCTCGGCGCGGCCGATCTTGTTGAGCTTCTCGACGACGTGGACGGGGATGCGGATCGTGCGCGCCTTGTCGGCGAGGGCGCGGGCGATCGCCTGGCGGATCCACCAGGTGGCGTAGGTCGAGAACTTGAAGCCCTTGCGGTAGTCGAACTTCTCCGCGGCGCGGACGAGGCCGAGGGTGCCCTCCTGGATCAGGTCGAGGAACGGCAGGCCCTGGTTGCGGTAGTTCTTGGCGATGGAGACGACGAGGCGGAGGTTCGACTCGACCATCTTCTGCTTGGCGTCCAGGTCGCCGCGCTCGATCCGCTTGGCGAGGTCGACCTCCTCCTGCGCGGTGAGCAGGCGGACCTTGCCGATGTCCTTGAGGAACAGCTGGAGGCTGTCGGTGGTCATGTCCGGCTTGAGGTCGATCGTCGCCTTCTTGCGGCGGCCGCGCTTGTCGGGCGCGCGCTCGACCTGCTGCGCGGCGGCGATCGCCGGATCGATCTCCTCCACGAGCTCGATCTCCGACTTCTCGATGAAGCCGTGGAGATCCTCGATGTCACCCTCGTCGAGGTCGACCTCCTGGAGGGCGGTCGCGACCTCGGCGTAGGTCAAGACGCCGACCTGCCGCCCCTTGGTGATGAGCAGCTTTACCTCTTCGAGCTCCTGGAGTTCCCCAACCGACATGCAGTATCAACACCCTTGTCGCGGGCCCGCGGTCGCGCGTCGGGCCATTCAAACAGACGTCCGCAAGCATAGCGGCGCGCCACTGAGAGTCAAAAACTCGCGAGCGCGCTCTCGCGAGCGCTCCCACGCGCCTGCCAACGTCCCTACTACTCCAGCGCCGCCGGTTCGATACACCGGCGCGCCGAGAAGTCAGCCGCCGGTCTTCTCGACCTTGATCAGCTCGGGGTTCTCGGGGTCGCCGAGGGCGACCTTCAGGCCGCCGGCCTTGGCGCGGTACATCGCCTGGTCGGCCATGTCCATCAAGACATCGACGTCGTCGCCGTGCTCGGGGCAGGAGACGACGCCGATCGACACGCCGACCGCGGTCTCGTCGCCGGTCTCGGCCTCGACGGCGTCGGCGATGCGCTGGGCGAGCGGCTCGGCGGCGGCGGCGGTCTGATTGGTCGCCAGCACGCAGAACTCGTCGCCGCCGACGCGGGCGGCGGTGTCGGTGGTGCGGATCGTGCGCCGCATCGCCGTCGCCACCTGGACGAGCGCGCGGTCACCGGCCTTGTGGCCGGCGGAGTCGTTGAGCCGCTTGAGCCCGTCGACGTCGAGCGCGAGCAGGGCGAATGGCGTCTCGTAGCGTTTGTGCAGCGCGAGCGCCTGGCGCAGCTGGTCCTCGAGGTAGCGGCGGTTGGCCAGGCCGGTGAGCGGATCGCTGTTGGCGAGGGACTCGAGCTCGCGCACCTGGCGCTCGACGAGGCCCTCGACGGCGACCGCCTGCAGCGTGCCGACCGCCTCGGCGAGGTCGAGCGCGAGCTCGGCGAAGCCCTTGATGTCGACGTCCTCCGGATCGTCGGCGAGGCGCCGGAGGATCGCGGCCTGGATCGCGGTCAGGTCGCGCGACATCTCGGCCGCCGACCGCTCGCGCGCGTCGCGCAGGTCGGCGATCCGGGCGGCGCGCTCGCGCGCGCCGGGCGGCAGCAGGTCCGGGTCTCGCCCGCCGGCCGAGGCCAGCTCGAGCACGTCGCCGATCAGCTCTGGCAGCTCGTCGACGAGCCGCTCGGTCGGCAGTCCCTTGATCTCCTCCAGCGACGCGCGCTCGATCAGACGCACCAGCCACACCTTGGCCAGCTCGTCGCGTTCGCGGTCGAGCCGCGCGAGCGGGCCGCGCAGCGAGTTTGGTCGGCGGAGTTCTCTTGGGTCGGGCACGGTCGTCCGGGCGCGTCACGAGCGCCCACCCGCACTGTAAGACCACTCCCGGCGGCAAGCCATTCCCTATGCCACATTGCGCAGCTTCGGGGCCCGGGCGGGGGTGAGTATCTTGGTGGCCTAGATGAGGCGACGCGATCCAAGGCGGTCGCTGCGCCGGCGCCGCCGGGCGCGCGCGCGGGTGCGGATCGTGCGCGTGCCGCAGTCGTCGTCGGAGGCGGGCGGAAGCGTGACCAGCAGGCAGGTGGCCGACGTCACCCTGCCGCGCGAGGAGCTCGACCGGATCTGGAGCCCGGTCTATCTCGAGCGCCTGGCGCGCACCTACTGGAGGTTCCTGACGCGGATCTCACTCGGGCTGCTGCGGGTGCGCTACACCGACCACTCGCGCGAGGTCGTGCTGCTCGCACGCCCGCTGACGCTGCTGCGCTTCGGAGTCCCGGAGTACGACACCCACGCCGACGGCGGCTCGGTGACCTGGCGGATCGACCGCGGCCTGCTCGTCGCGCCCGCCGGACGCGGCCGCGGGTACCTGCGGATCGCGGTGCAGCGCCCGCCGGCCGCGGCCGGCGACGGTGCCGACGTGACCGGCCGGGTGAGCTCGGAGGTCGCGAACTTCTACCCGACGATCGCCGGCTGGGGCGCGTTCGCGCGGATCGGACGCCACCTCTACGCGGCGACCCAACTGCGCATCCATGTGGTCGTCACCCACGCCTTCCTGCGCAGCCTCGCCCGGCTCGACCTCGCCGAGAGCCGGATCGGGACGCTGGCGGGCGACGGCGGCGACTGACGCGCTCGCCGCGCAGCGGCGCTGGCGATCAGTCGACGCGCGAGCCCATCAGGGCGCGCAGCTTGGGGCGGTCGTGGGTCGCGCTGATCTTGCGCACGGTGCCCGAGCGCGACCGCATCACCAACGACTCGGTCGTCGCCCCCGCGGCGGTGAAGCGGACCCCGGCGAGCATGTCGCCGTCGGTCACGCCGGTCGCCGAGAAGAAGACGTCCTCGCCGGCGACGAGCCGGTCGGTGTCGAGGATCTCGGTGACGTCGTAGCCGCCGGCAGCGGCGGCGGAGCGCTCGTCGTCGTCGCGGGGCCATAGGCGCCCGATGATCTTGCCGCCGATGCACTTGATCGCCGCGGCCGACAGGACGCCCTCCGGGGTGCCGCCGATGCCCCACAGCAGGTCGACGGGCGAACCCTCTGTGACCGCGATCAGCGCCGCCGAGACGTCGCCGTGGGGGATGAAGCGGATGCGCGCGCCAGCCTCACGGATCTGGCGGACCGCGTCGTCGTGGCGCGGCCGGTCGAGCATGATCACCATCACGTCGCCGATCGGAGTGCCCTTCTCCTCGGCGATCAGCGCGAGCGTCTCGGGCAGCGGGCGGTCGAGGTCGAGCAGGTGGGCGAGCGAACGCGACGTCGCCATCTTCTCCATGTAGACGCACGGCCCGGGGTCGAACATCGTGCCGCGCTCGGCGAGCGCGATCACCGCGAGCGAGTTCGGCAGGCCCCTGGCGCAGAGGTCGGTCCCCTCGAGCGGATCGACAGCGATATCGACCAGCGGCGGCGAGCCGTCGCCGATCCGCTCGCCGTTGTAGAGCATCGGGGCCTCATCCTTCTCCCCCTCGCCGATCACGACCGTGCCATCCATCCGGACGGTGTCGAGCATCAGCCGCATCGCGTCGACCGCGGCGCCGTCGGCGGACTCCTTCTGACCGCGGCCCGTCCAGCGGGAGGCGGCGATCGCGGCGTACTCGGTGGTGCGCACGAGCTCGAGGGCGAGATTGCGGTCGGGCGCCGGCGCGGAGGGTGACTCGCTCATGGCGCCGGACCCTATGTGAAGCACGTTCACGGGGTCGGGGGCGCGGCCCTCTAGGCTTGCCCGGGTGCTGCGCCACCGGTACCGGGACGCACTCGCCGAGGGAAGGGAGCGAACGCTCGCGCTCGTCGAGCCTGTGTCCCCCGACGACCTCGACCGGGTCCACTCCCCGCTGATGTCCCCACCCGCCTGGGATCTCGGCCACATCGCCGCCTTCGAGGACCTCTGGCTCTGCGTCCGCGCGGGCGGACTCGAGCCGCTGCACCCCGAGCTGATGGCGGTCTACGACGCCGCCGAGACACCGCGCGCCGACCGCGGCTCGATCCCCTACCTGCGCCGCGACGACGCGCTCGAGTACATGGGGGCCGTCCGGGAGCGGGCGCTCGGAGTGCTCGACCGCGTCGACCTCGGTCCGGACTCCGACCCGCTCAACGCGGACGGGTTCGTCTGGGACCTGCTGATCCAGCACGAGCATCAGCACGACGAGACGATGCTCCAGACGCTGGCGCTCGCCGAGCCGGGGGTCTTCGATCCCAACCGGGTCGCCGGCAGCCGCGGCGGCAGCCGCGGCGAGGCCGCGGCGCCCGGATCGGCCCCGCTGAACCTGCCAGCCGGCGAGCACGAGATCGGCGACCCGGGCAGCGGCTTCGCCTACGACAACGAGCGCCCGCGCCACACCGCGCGCGTCGGCGCGGTGGCCGTCGGCGCCGCGCCGGTGAGCAACGGCGAGTACCTCGCCTTCCTCGAGGACGGCGGCTATGCACGGCCCGAGCTGTGGGATCCGGCCGGCTGGGAGTGGCGCGAGCGTGAGGGCGTGGAGCGTCCGCTCTACTGGACGGCGGACGGCCGCGAGCGCCGCTTCGACCGGATCGACCCGCTCGATCCGGCGCTGCCGGCGATGCACGTCAGCTGGTTCGAGGCCGACGCCTACTGCCGCTGGGCGGGCGGGCGGCTGCCGACCGAGGCCGAGTGGGAGGTCGCCGCCGCGCTCGCGCCCGGCCGCCCGCGCGGCAACCTCGACCAGCTCGACTTCGCCCCCGGCGCCAGTGGAGCGTTCGTCGGCGACTGCTGGGAGTGGACCGCGACCGAGCTCGCCGGCTACCCGGGATTCCGCGCCTACCCCTACCCCGAGTACTCCGAGGTCTTCTTCGGCGCCGGCTTGCGGGTGCTGCGGGGCGCGTCGTGGGCGACCCGGCCGTCGGTGGCGCGTGAGACCTTCCGCAACTGGGACCTGCCGCAGCGGCGACAGATCTTCGCCGGCGTGCGCTGCGTATACGACATCGAGGAGCGACCTTGAGCCTGACGTCCGAGATCACCATCGAGCGCTGCGAGCCGCCTGGCGCTCCGGACGAGATCGCCGCCGAAGTCCGCGACGGGCTGACCCGGGCGCTCAAGGAGCTGCCGCCGAAGTACTTCTACGACGAGCGCGGCTCGCAGCTCTTCGACGCGATCACGGCGCTGCCCGAGTACTACCCGACCCGCTGCGAGCGCGAGATCCTCAACCGCCGCGCGCCCGCGATCGTCGCCGAGACCGGTGCCCACGAGCTGGTCGAGCTGGGCTCGGGGACGGCCTCGAAGACGCGCGCGCTGCTGTACGCGATGGCCGGCGCCGGAACGCTGCGGCGCTATGTGCCCTTCGACGTCGACCCGTCGGTCGTAGAGGCGTGCGCGGCGGAGCTGACCGAGCTGTACCCGGGCCTGGCGGTCCACGGGGTGGTTGGCGACTTCAGCCGCGACCTCGACCGCATCCCCGGCGGGGAGCGGCGGTTGTTCGCCTTCCTCGGCGGCACGATCGGCAACCTCTACCCCGCCGAGCGGGCGGAGTTCCTCGGCCGGGTGGCAAAGTTGATGGCACCCGGCGACCGGCTGCTGATCGGCACCGACCTGGTCAAGGACCGGGCGCTGCTGGAGGCCGCCTACAACGACAGTGCGGGGGTGACCGCGGAGTTCAACCGCAACGTGCTGCGCGTCCTCAACCAGAGCCTCGACGCCGACTTCGACCCGGCCGCATTCGAGCATGTCGCGTTCTTCGACGAGGCCAACTCGTGGATCGAGATGCGGCTGCGCGCGAAGGGCGCCCAGACGGTGCGGATCGCCGGCGCGCAGCTGGAGGTGACCTTCGAGGACGGCGAGGAGCTGCGCACCGAGATCAGCTCGAAGTTCACCCGCGACGCGGTGGCCCGCGAGCTGCGGGGCGCCGGACTGCGACTCGACGCCTTCCACACCGACGACGGCGGCCTGTTCGGGCTCGCCGTCGCGGCGTTGGTGGACTGACGTCAGAATATCGAGTGGTCCCGCGGCCGGCACGGCCGCTCTGCCACCCGCCGAACGGACTGGCTGACTGGCCAATCAAGGGTCGCGTAGAGTCCCCGCCATGGAGATCAACGGAATCGGCGCGATCGTGTCCGGCGGCGCCTCCGGACTCGGCGAGGCGACAGCCCGCGCCCTGGTCGGGCGCGGCGCGCGCGTGGCGATCGCCGACGTCAACGACGAGAAGGCGCAGACGCTCGCCACCGAGCTCGGCGCTGCCGCGATCGCCGTTCACTGCGACGTGACCTCCGAGCAGGAGACCGAGGCCGCCGTCGCCGCCGCCGTCGATGCGTTCGGACCGCTGCGCCTCGCCGTCGGCTGCGCCGGCGTCGGCTGGCCCGAGAAGACCGTCTCCAAGCGCGGGCCCCACCAGCTGCTGCCGTTCGAGACGGTCGTCCGAGTCAACCTGATCGGCATGTTCAATCTGCTGCGCCTCGCCGGCGCGGCGATGTACGACAACGAGCCCGACGCCGGGGACGAGCGCGGCGCGGTCGTGATGACGGCCTCGGTCGCGGCCTTCGACGGCCAGATCGGACAGGTCGCCTACGCGGCGTCCAAGGGCGGGATCGTCGGCATGACGCTCCCCGCCGCACGCGATCTGGCGCCGCGCGGCATCCGCGTCTGCACGATCGCCCCCGGCCTCTTCGACACCCCGCTGCTCGCCGCGCTGCCGGAGCCCGCGCGCGAGGCGCTCGGCGCGGGAGTGCCCTTCCCCGCACGGCTCGGCCGTCCCGCCGAGTACGCCCAGCTCGCCGTCTCGATCGCTGAGAACCCGATGCTCAACGGCGAGACGATCCGCCTCGACGGCGCCCTGCGGATGCCGCCGAAGTAGCCACCACTTCCCCACCAGACCCAACGAAGACAGGGAGACGCCCACCAATGCCCGAAGCAGTCATCGTCGACGCCCTCCGCACGCCGATCGGCCGTGCGTTCAAGGGCTCGCTCGCCTCGCTCCGCCCCGACAACACCGGCGCGTTCGTCGTCGACCAGCTCCTCGAGCGCAACCCGGGCGTCGACCCGGCCACCGTCGAGGAGGTCGTCGCGGGCTGTGGCCTGCCGCAGGGCCGCCAGGCCTTCAACATCGGCCGCCTGATCGCCCTGCTGTCGGAGAAGCTGCCGCAGGAGGTCAACGGGTCGACGGTCTCGCGCTACTGCGCCTCGGGCCTCGACGCGATCCGGATCGCCGCCAACAACGTCAAGGCCGGCCAGGGCGACATCTACATCGCCGCCGGGGTCGAGTTCGTCTCCCAGTACAACGAGCGCCAGGAGGCCGCCGGGATCGCCGACCAGAACGAGAAGCTCCAGGGCAAGGAGCCGGGCCAGCCCGACGTCTACATCCAGATGGGCGAGACGGCCGTCAACGTCGCCAAGCGCTACGGCGTCGCCCGCGAGGCGATGGACGAGTACGCCCAGCGCTCTCAGGAGCTGGCCGTCGCCTCGCAGGAGAACGGGTTCTTCGACCGCGAGATCGTCCCGGTGACGCTCGCCGACGGCACCGTCGTCAGCAAGGACGACGGTCCGCGCGCCTCCTCGTCGCTCGAGAAGCTCGCCTCGCTGCCCGAGGCCTTCCCGGGCGGCGGCGGCGTGACCGCCGGCAACTCCTGCCCGCTCAACGACGGCGCCGCCGCGGCGCTGATCATGTCCGACGCCAAGGCGAGGGAGCTCGGCCTGACCCCGCGGGCACGGATCGTCACGGCCGCCACCTGGGGCAACGAGCCCGAGTACATGGGCGTCGCCCCGATCGGCGCGATCAAGAAGGCGCTCGCCCGCGCCGGGATGACGATCGCCGACGTCGACACCGTCGAGCTCAACGAGGCCTTCGCCGCCCAGGTCATCCCGATCATGGACGAGTGCGGCATCCCGCTCGAGAGGATGAACCCGCACGGCGGCGCGATCGCGCTCGGCCACCCGTTCGGCCAGACCGGCGTGCGGATGATGACCACGCTGCTCAACGGCCTCGAGACCGACGACAAGACCGTCGGCCTCGAGACGATGTGCGTCGCCCAGGGTCAGGGCGAGGCGATGATCGTCGAGCGGCTCTCCTAGCCGCGCCGCCCGTCGGCCGCCGCCGCGCTCAGGGGGCGGCGGCGGCCGGCTCGCCGACGAAGCTCTCGATCAGCTCGGCGAGGCGGACGGCGTCGTCCTCCATCGAGAAGGTGCGGGCCCCCGCGATCAGCTCGAGCCGGCTGTTGGGCAGTGCCGCCGCCAGCTCGTGGGCGTGGGCGACCGGGAAGACGCGGTCCTCGGCCGACCAGGCGATCAGCGCCGGGCCCTCGAAGGTGTGCAACAGCGCGGCTGCGCGACGGGTCTGGTCGCGGTCCAGGCCGAGGATCAGCCGGCGGGCGTCGTCGCGGACCGCGCGATCCTCGATCGCCGGATAGACGTAGGAGTCCTCGGCCGGACGGTCGATCGGCTCGTTCGTCAGCCAGCCGAACGCCAGCGGCGAGTGACGCACGACCCTGGACCGCATCGACTGCAGCATCAACCCCATCAGCGGCGCAACGCGCGCGATCAGCTCGAGGTAGCGAAACAGCTTCGGCGGGAAATCGTCGCGAAAGTCGCACGAGGTCAGCACGAGGCGACCGACGCGCTCGGGCCGGGTCGTGACCAGCATCTGGCAGAGCGCGCCGCCGGTGTCGTTGCCGACCACGGTCGCGCCCTCGATGTCGAGCGCCTCGAGCGCCTCGGCGATCAGCTCGGCGAGCGCCGGCGGATCGTTGGGCGTGCCGGGCGCGAGCGGCAGGTTGTGCGCGCCGAGCGGGAGGTCGAGGGTGACGCAGCGGTGCCTCGGCGCGAGCCGGGCGACGACCTTGCGCCAGAGGTTCGCGTTGACCAGGAAGCCGTGGACGAAGACGATCGCCGGCCCGCTGCCGACGTCGTGGTAGACGAGCCGGCGCCCGCCCGACAGCTCCAGCGTCCGCGCCGGTCCGAGCGCCGGATCGCGCCAGCGGCGCCGGTCGGCCTTCGTGGTGGTCGTGCTCATCGTGTCCCCTTCCGCTCGGCTGGTCGTAGGCCCGCAACATACATACTGCCTGTATGTATTGCAACGGGATAGGCTCAACTCCGTGGCAACGACCCGCCGGACCCGCCATGCCGACCGCTCCGAGGCCACGCGGACGAAGCTGCTCGCCGCGGCCCGCGAGCTGTTTCGCGACCACGGCTACGGCGGGGTCGGAACCGAGGAGGTCGTCCGCCGCGCGGAGGTCACCCGCGGCGCGCTCTACCACCACTTCGCCGACAAGCGCGACCTCTTCCGCGCCGTCCACGAGCAGGTCGAGGCGGAGACGATCGCCGCGATCGCCGCCGAGATGCAGGCCGCGTCCGACCCCTACGAGCTACTCGAGACCGGCGTCCGCGCGTTCCTCGACGTCTGCCTCGACCCCGCGGTCACCCGAATCACGCTGGTCGACGCCCCATCGGTGCTCGGCTGGGCGGAGTGGCGCGAGATCGACATGCGCCACGGGCTCGGACTCGTCGTCGCCGGCCTCGAGGGCGCGATGGAGGCCGGCGCGCTGAAGCGGCGCCCCGCCCTCCCGCTCGCCCACCTCCTCGTCGGCGCGATGGGCGAGGCCGGCATGATGATCGCCAACGCCGACGATCCCGCCGCGGCGCGGGCCGAGGTCGAGCCCGCGCTGCTCGGGCTGATCGAGGCGCTGCGCGCCTGACCGCTCAGCCGTCCGCGGGCGGCGGCGGCACCAGCGGGAAGTCGCCGGACGGCTGGTCGAGCAGCTCGAACAGCCGCCCGACCCGGGCCGCGTCGCCGGAGACCGCGATCCGCCCCGCGCCGAGCAGCGCCGGCAGGTCGGCTGTCCCGGCGACGATCGCGTCGAGCACCGCGCGATCGAGCTCGATCGTCGCGTCAGGCTCTCCGTCGCGCCGGCCCGCGCGGTGGTGGAGGACCCCGTTGGCGATCGTCACCGCATGGCGCTCGCCGACGTCGGGGAAGACCCAGTCGATCGCGATCCGCTCCTCGCCGGCCCGCGGCCCGTCGAGCCGGATCGCCATGGCGGCGAAGATCCGGTCCGTCGTCAGCCCGGCGACCATGTCGATCGGCGGGCGGACGATCCCCCCGCCCCCGGCCCCCTCGCGCAGCTCGAGTGCCCCGGTCAGGAAGAAGTTGCGCCAGGTCGCGTTCTCGGCGCCGTAGCCGAGCTGGGTGAGTGCCGCGGCGGCCAGCTCACGCGCCTCCGCGTGGCCCGGAGCGGCCCGCAGCACGTGGTCGAGGACCTCCGCGACCCAGCGGTGGTCGCCGTCGCCGAAGGCAACCCGCGCCCGCCGCACGACGGCGTCGGGCCCGCCCATGTACTCGACGTAGCGGGCCGCGGCGGCGTCGGGCGGGTGCTGCCAGAGGTGGGCCGGGTTGCCGTCGAACCAGCCCATGTAGCGCTGGTAGATGCCCTTGACGTTGTGGCTGACCGAGCCGTAGTAGCCGCGGCAGTGCCACTCGCGCTCCAGCGCCGCCGGCAGCTCGAGCTCCTCGGCGATCTCGGCCCCGTTGTGCCCGCGGTTCATCAGCCGCACCGTCTGGTCGTGCAGGTAGGCGTAGAGGTCGCGCTGGAGGCCGAGGAAGCCGGCGATCCGCTCCGCGCCCCAGGTTGGCCACTGGTGGCCGGCGAACAGCGCGTCGGCGCGGCCGCCGAAGCGGACGAGCGCGTCGTCGAGCGAGTCGGCCCACAGCCGGGCGTCGCGGACCTCCGCGCCACGCGGGGTGACGATGTTGTGCAGGTTGCGGGTGGCGTTCTCGGCGACGCAGAGCGCGCGCCGATCGGTGACCAGGAAGTTCATCTCGGCCGGCGCCTCGGTGCCCGAGACGATCTGGAACTCGAGCCGGATGCCGTCGACGACCTCCTCCTGCCCGGTCGCCGAGATCTCGACGGTCGGCGCGATCAGGGTGATCGTGCCGCGTGAGGTGGCGAGACCGAGGCCGCAGGTCACCTGACCGGTCGGGCCGACCTCGAGCAGCGACCCGTACATGTAGGCGGCGCGACGGCTCATCGCGGTCCCGGCGAACAGGTTCTCCGCGACCGCATGGTGGAGGAAGCCCTCCGGCGCCAGCACCGGGATCTCGCCGGCCGCGACCGCGTCGGCATCGACCACGCCGCGCGCACCGCCGAAGTGGTCGACGTGCGAGTGGGTGTAGAGCAGCCCGGTGACGGGCCGGTCGCCACGGTGGGCGCGGTAGAGCGCGAGCGCGGCGGCGGCCGTCTCGGCGGAGATCAGCGGGTCGATCACCAGCACCCCGCGCTCTCCCTCGACGATCGTCATGTTCGAGAGGTCGAGGCCACGCACCTGGTAGACGCCCTCGACGACCTCGAACAGGCCGGCGATCCGCATCAGCTGCGCTTGGCGCCAGAGGCTCGGGTTGACCGTCGCCGGGCGCTCGCCGTCGAGGAACGCGTAGCCCTCCACGTCCCAGATCACCCGCCCGTCGGTCGCCTCGACCAGCTCCGGCGTCAGGGGCGCGACCAGCCCGCGCGCCGCATCCTCGAAGTCGGCGCGGTCGCCGAAGGGCAACCGCAGCTCGATCGTCGCGTTGGCGGCCGCGACCGCCGGCGCCACCCCTGCCTGCTCCATCCCCTGCCTCCTCCCGCCGCGGCGGGCTGTCGCTACGTCGTGAGCACGATCTTGCCGAGCTTGCCACCCTCGGTGAAGCGCGCGTAGGCCGCCTCCACGTCGGCCAGCGGGTACTCCGCGGCGACCGGCACCCGCAGCGCCCCGGTGTCGAACAGCGGCAGCACCTCGGCCTCGACGCGGCGCATCGCCAGCGCCTTCTCCTCGAGCGGGCGGGCGCGCAACGTCGATGCGGAGATCCGGCCCCGCTTGCCCATCAGCGCGACGAGGTTCAGCTCGGCCTTGAACCCCGCCCCGACGCCGATCACCACGATCCGCCCGCCGCTGCCCAGCGCGCGCACGTCGTCGGGCAGGTTCGGCGCTCCGACCAGCTCCAGCACGACGTCGAACGGCCCGTGCTCGGCGAATCCCTCGGGCGCGATCGCCTCGGCGCCGAGGTCGGCGACCCCCGCCCGCAGCGCGTCGTCGCGGACCGTCGCGGTCACGCGGGCGCCGGCCGCGCGACCGAGCTGGACCGCGGCGGTGCCGACGCCGCCGGCCCCGCCGTGCACCAGCAGCCGCTCGCCGGGGCGCAGGCCGGCCTGGCCCATGATCGCGTCGTGGGCGGTCACGAAGACCTCCGCGAGCCCCCCGGCCGCCGCCCAGTCGAGCGCGTCGGGGACCGGCATCGCGGCCCGCTCGTGGAGCACCGCGAGCTCGGCCTGGCCACCACCGGCCACAATCGCCGTCACGCGATCCCCGACGGCGAACCGCTCGGCGCCCGGGCCGCGCTCGACGACCTCGCCGGCCAGCTCGAGGCCGGGGATGTCGGCCGGTGCGCCGGGCGGCGCCGGATAGGCGCCCTTGCGTTGGAGGATGTCGGCCCCGTTGATGCCGGCGCCCCGCACGGCCACGAGGATCTCCCCCGGGCCAGGACGGGGGTCGGGGCGCTCGGCGACAGCCAGCTCCCCGTCGGCGATGGTCACTGCTCGCATGGCTGGAGCCTAGAACGTGGGCCGCGCCGGCGGCGGGGATCGTCAGCCCAGGCCTTCAGTGTGTCGCCGCGCGCGCCGATTGACGCCCATCGGCCGAGGAACGAGAATCGGCCGCGACCACCCAACATCGACAGAGGGGACCTTCTCAATGGAGGCTTCGGGAGCACAGCGACAGGGCACCGGCTGGGCGGCCTTCGCCGCCACGATGCTGCTCGTCGTCGGCACCTTCAACGTCATCTGGGGCTTCGTCGCCCTGGTCGACGACAACTACTTCCAGAACGACTCGCTGCTGCTGTGGAGCCTCAACTCCTGGGGCGCGATCCACATCGTGATCGGCGCGCTGCAGCTGCTCACCTCGCTGTTGATCTTCAGCGGGTCCGGGGCCGGCGCCGTGCTCGGCATCATGTTCGCCTTCCTCAGCGCGATCGGCGCGCTGCTGGCGATCGGCGCCTACCCGATCTGGTCGGTGATCATCCTCGTGATCGACGGGCTCGTGATCTACGCGCTGACCGTCTACGGCTACGCGTTCAGGACCGACTGACGCCTCCGGGTCGGCGGCCGCCCCCGCGTGGGCAGCCGCCGGCCCGCGCGGCGATCAACCGCCGTATCTTCGCCGCTGCATCGTCACGCCGACCAGCCCCAGCGGCAGCGGCAGCCAGTACTGGAACAGGCGGTAGGCGAACGTCGCCAGGACGGCCGCCCCAGCGCCCACGCCGGCCAACGCGAGCGTCGCCGTGAGGCCCGCCTCAACGAAGCCGAGCCCGCCGGGTGTCACCGGGATCTGTGCCAGCACCTGAGCGGTGCAGAAGGCGAGCAGGACCAGCGCCGGCCGCGGCGTCGAGCCGACGGCGGCGAGCGCAGCCAGCAGCGTGCCGTAGTCGAAGGCCCAGCGGCCGACGGTCGCCGCGAGCGCCCGCTTCCAGCGCGGACCGAGCGTGGAGAGGATGCGGTCGCGCTCGTGCAGCAGCCGGTCGGCGAGCCCGACGACCGGGACCGCCTTGCGCCGCAGCCGGTTGCGCACCCGTTGGATGGTCATCCCAACCCAGGCGAGCGGGGCGTCGAAGGCGAGCAGGACGGCACTGACCGCGAACAGCGCCGAGAAGACGACCAGGCCGAGCACCGTCGCCTCGACCAGGCTGGCGTCGACGCCGCCGCGGATCAGCGTGGGGATCGTCAGCACCGGCAGCGCGAGCACGACTCCGAGCGTCAGCAGGTTCGCCGCCGTCAGCCCGGCGACCGCGCGTCCGCGCTCGATCCCCGCCTGGACGAGCATCTTGTACTGGAGCGCCGCGCCGACCGCGCCGCCCCCGGGGGCAACCCGCGAGAGCGCGTTGCCGGCGAGCTGGGAGGCGATCACCGGATACCACTGGCGGGTGTGGATCGCCAGGCGCTGGAGCTCCCAGAGGCAGGCGATCGAAGCCGCCTGGAGCGCCGCCATACCCGCCACCCACGCCGGCGCGAGCCTGTCGACGTCGCTCCAGGACCCGAGTACCTCGAGCAGGCTCGGCGCAACCAGATAGAGCGAGACCCCGGTGATCGTCAGCCAGATCAGGGTCCGGCGCAGGCTGCGGCCGGCCGGCTCCTCGGCCTGTCCGCGCTCGATCTCGTGCTCGACGTCGGTCCGCTGTCCGACGGCGTGCTCGAGCCGGTCGCCGATCCTCTTGTGGCCGGCCACTGGAGAGAGGTTAAGGCCGGCGCCGATAGGTGGCGACGGCCACCGCGACGGTGACGGTGAACGGTTCGCCGAGCGCGGCGACGCGGCGGTCGATCTCCGTCCCGTCGAGGTGACGGGCGCTCGGCCCCATCGCGACGAGCTGGCCGAGTGCGGCGGCGTCGAGCTCGAGCGTCGCCCGCACCGCGCTCTGGCCGACCGGCTCGAACGCGCCGTCGAGCTGGCCGGCGACCCGCTCGCGCTTGCGCTCGGGGACCGAGAGCATCCCGACCGCGGCGACCGCCTCGGCGAGGTGGCCGGGCTCGGGAGTGGCGACGACGAGCGCGCCTCCCGGGACGACCACGCGCGCCAGCTCGGCCGGGTCGCGCGGGGCGAAGACGCTGAGCGCCAGGGCGGCGGCCCCGTCCGCCAGCGGCAGCCCACCCCAGGCGTCGCAGCCCACCGCGACCGCGCGCGGGTGGGCCCGGGCGGCCGCGCGCAGCGCATGCTTGGAGATGTCCAGGGCGATCCCGCGCCGGTCCGGCAGGCGGTCGAGGACAGCGGCGAGGTGGTGGCCGGTGCCGGCGCCGATCTCCACGACTGCTCCCGCCGGCGCGCGCGGCCCGGCGAGCGCGGCCGCGGCCGCCCCGGCGAGCGCGTCGCTGAGCGGCGCGAAGTGGCCGTCGGCGAGGAACCCCGAGCGGGCGCGGACCATCGCCGCGGTGTCGGCGCTGCCGGTCCTCGCATTGCCCGGCAGCAGGTTCAGGTAGCCCTGCCGGGCGACGTCGAAGGAGTGGCCGGCCGCACAGCGGACCACCGCGCCCTCGCCGAGGGCGAGCCCGCCCCCACAGAACGGGCAACGGAGGTCTGCGAGCGCGTCGGCGAGCACCGCGGGCAGACTACGGACGCGGCGGGGCGGCGGCGTCCCGGCGGGTGGCGAACCCGGCGACCGCCTCCAGCACCTCACGCGCGAGCCGAGCGCCGTCGCGGGGATCGTTCGGCGTCGCCTGGACGCGTACGACGACGTCGCTGCCGTCGAACTCCTCCAGCGCGACGTGCGGTGGCCGCTTGGTGCTCACGTCGACGGCGCGGTCGACGGCGTCCTGGACCGCCTCGGGATCGACGCCGAACGGCAGGCGGGCTCGCATGTCCACCGCGGCCGGCTCGCGTCGCGGCCGCGCGGACATCGTCAACGCCGTGTTGTTGGGCACCAGCACGAGGTCGTCGCCGTCGTGCATCGTCACGTAGAGCAGTCCGTGGGCGGCGACCGTGCCCTCGACGTCCATGCCGAAGCCGTTGAAGCGGACGCGGTCGCCGACCTGGAACGGCCGTGCGGCGAGCAGCACGATGCCGGCGAAGATGTTGCCGATCGTCTGCTGGGCGGCCAGGCCGACGACGATCGCCGTGAACCCGGCGCCCGCGGCGAGGGTCGCCGGCTGGATGCCGGCCAGCCGCAGGCTCACCAACACGGCGATGGCGAGCAGCAGCAGCTGGATCGCGAAGCCGGCGACCCCGGCGGTGCCGATGTCGACGCCGCGCGTGAGCCGCGGCTGCAGCGCCCGGGCCACGTTGCGCGCGACCGACCAGCCGAGCAGCACGAGGACCGCCGCGGTCGCCAGGCGGACCGGCCGGTCGACCCCGAACAGCTCGCGCCGGAAGGCGTAGGCGACAGCGAGGATCGCCAGCAGCCCGGCCAGCAGCGGCAGCTGCCGCCGCGCCCGCCGTGCCGCCTCGGCCGCCTGCGCTCGCGATGCCCACGCCGGGATCCGCCGCATCCGGTGGCGCAGCGGAAGCTGGCGGCCGCCTGCGCGGCCGTTGCCGTTGCCGTTCTCCACGTACCAGCCCATCCCACGGCCCGCCCGCCGGTAAACGTGGCACTTCGCCGTAGCGAACCCCGCGCAGATAGGGGCTTGATCGTTACACTGCACAGCACATATGATGGGCGCTGACGGGTAGGGTGATCCCATGCAGGGGACCACCTTGACCCACCAACCCGTCGACCCCCCCTCCGGCCAGGGAGACGGCCGGTTCGAACGCATGGACGCCAAACTTCACTACCTGGATCGCAAGATCGACGTGGTCGCTCGCGAGACTGCCGCGGTGCGCGCTGACGTCGCCGGGCTGGCCGCCGACCTCAACGGCTTCAAGGCCGTCGTCGACAGCCGGTTCGAGCAGGTCGACCAGCGGTTCGAGCAGGTCGACCAGCGGTTCGAGCAGGTCGACCAGCGGTTCGAGCAGGTCGACCAGCGGTTCGATCAGATCGATCGCCAGTTCGCCCTGATGGACCGCCAGGTCGAGCAGATGGGCGTGCAGTTCACCAAGGCCTCAGACCGGATCGAGACCCGACTGATCAATCTCGAGGACCGCATCGCCGCGATCGCCGAGGTCTTCCACGGACTAGCGATCACGATGACGCGCGGCGCGTTCGCGGTGTCGGTGACCCTGCTCGGCGCGATCGCCGCGTTCCTGCTGGGCGCATGAGCGCGTCGGGTTCTCGCGCCCGCCAGGAGAGCCCGCGGCGAAGCGGACGCCGTCAGCCGGGCAGGACAGCAGCCACCGTGCGGTTGCGACCCCCGTGCTTGGCGGCATAGAGGGCGCGATCGGCAGCCTCGAGCAGCCCGGCGGGGGTCGTCCCGTCGCGCGGAAAGACGACCGCGCCGAAGCTGACCGTGAGCGGAACCGCGGCAGTGGCGAACGCGTTCTCGACGTCGTGTCGGGCACGCTCGGCGAGCGCGAGCCCCTGGTCGACGTCGGCATCGGGAAGCACGAAGACGAACTCCTCGCCCCCGAGTCTCGCCACCGTGTCGCCGCGCCGGGCGACAGCGGCGAGAACCTCGGCGACGTGCAGCAGGACCGCGTCACCGGCGGGTGGCCGAGACGGTCGTTGACGTCCTTGAAGCGATCGACGTCACCGAGCACGAGCGCCACCGTCCGTCCGCCGCGCGTGGCCCGCGCCAACTCGGCGTCGAGGCGCTCCTCGAAGCCGCGGCGGTTCAGCAGCCCGGTCAGCACGTCGCGCCGCGCATTCTCCGAGAGCTGGTCGACGAGGTCGCTCAGCCGAGCCTGCAGCCGCCAGATCAGTCCACCCACGCCGGCCAGCATCGTCACGACGATCAGCCAGCGCGTCGGCGCGATCGGGCCCGCGTCGACCAGCTGGAGCGCGACCGCATAGGTCACCGCCACGAGCGCGAGCTCGAGGATCAGTGCCCGCAGGGGGAAGTAGTAGGCGGCGAAGACGACCGGCCAGACGAAGTAGATCTCGTTGAGCGCCGCGGCGCCGCCGTCGCGCTCGCCGTTGATGTAGATGCCAAAGGCGATCATCACGGTTCCGAGTGCGATCCCCGCGTAGAGCGCGCCGACCGGCAGCGCGTCGCGCCCCAGCCAGTAGGCGGCCGCGACGACCGCGCTCGCCAGCGCGACGGCCCAGGATCCCGCCACGTCGACGTTCGGCGACCGCGGCGCGGCGAGCGCGACAAGCGTCAGCACTGCCCCGCCCGCGAACAGGGCGGCCGCCAGGACCATCGCCTGGCGGCGCGAGTGCAGAGTCCCACCGATCTCCATCCCGTCCCCTATCGGCGGTCGCGCCGCGCCCTGTAGCCCCCGAGACGCGGGCAAGAAAAAGCCCCCCGGCCAAATTGGAGGGAAGGCCGGGGGGCGGGCTCACAGAGTGAGCGAACCCAAGCATACACGAGATTACGCCAGAATGCATCACGATCTCGAACACGCTCAGGCTGTAGATCTCACACGGTTGGGCTGGGAGCGTTCGAGACGATGGCCGAGCGACCCCACCTCCTCGCGGATCTCGGCGACACGATCCGCGAGACGCGGCTCGATCGGCGCCTCTCCCAGGAGGAGCTCGGACTGCGCACCGGAGTGCACCGCAACTACATCGGCGGTATCGAGCGCGGCGAGCGCAACCCGACGGTCACCAAGATCAGCGAGCTGGCCGCGGGCCTCGACGTGCGGCCCTCCGAGCTGCTGGCCCGCTCCGGCCACTGAGCCGCCGGCCCCGCCTCGCGGGCGAGGCCGGCAGAATCGCTCAGCGGGATCCGCTCACGGCACCAGCGCCATGTTCGGCTCGCCTTGGCCGTTGAGGCCGTTGCTCGCCCGCACGCAGCTTCCGCCGACGGGCGCGCCGCCGTTGTAGGCGAGCCGCAGGCAGGCCCGCATCGCCAGCTGGCCCCAGTAGCTGGCGTGCATGCTCTCCTGGAGCTGGTAGGGCCCAAACACCGTCGTGATCGTGCGAACCTGCGCCACCCACTCGGTGTTGTCGACCGCACCGGGGCTCGTCCAGTTGGCGATCCCCTCCTCCTCGAGCAGGCCGACCGTGTTCTCGCACAGCCGGCGGCCGTTGAGCGCGGTCTCCATGTCGATCACCGCGGTGTTCGTCAGACCGCTCGCCGCGAGCCCGTCGCGCATGGTGTCGTTGAGCGCGTCGACGACGGTGTCGTTCGCCCAGTTGGCATCGGCGTTCCAAGTGCCGCAGCCGCCGATGCTCTGGCGCGTCCAGCCCGTCTCGGGATAGCGGATCTGGGCGCCGCGCGGCAGCGGCGACCAGTACGTCTGCCCGAGGATCTCGTACTGCGACGGTGAGTAACCGGCGTTGGTCATCGCCTGAGCCACGCGCAGCAGGGCGTCGCGCACCTCCGCCGTTCGCGCCGCCCGCGCGGCGGGCGTGAAGCGCGACGCGATGTCGGAGTCGTCGTGGCAGTAGTTCTTCCACCACGACGGCGACGTCAGCCAGTTGGTCACGCAGCGCTGGACGATGTCGGCGAAGCCGTAGTTGTTGGCTCCGATCATCACCACCACGGCCTTGACGTTGTGGGTCGCGGCGAACTCCTCCAGCGCCAGCGCCTGGCCCTTACGGCCGGAGCCGTCGCTGTAGAAGTCGATCCCCGGCTTGAAGTCCTGGCCCGAACCGGTCCCCGTCGTGTACGTGCGCGCGCCTGAGCAGGCCAGGTTGGCGCTCGCCACGCCGCCCCCGATATGCGCCTGCGCACTCTGCGACCGATGGCAGCCGGGGATCGACTCCGCTCCCGGCACGTCGTGATAGGCCGTCGAGCCGAGCGCGTCGACGTTCGCCGACGACCCGTTGGTGTTCCCGGCCCAGCGGCCCGCCTCGCCCGATATCGCCGAGTCGCCGAGCGTCACCACCGTCGGCGTCCCGACCCCGGGCCCGTCCGCCTGCGCGGCCGCCGGTCCGCCCACCGCCAACGCCACCGCCGCCAGGCACGCGATGCGCGCCACTGTCTCCCTCGTCATTGCACCCTCCTCGTGTTCCCCCCTGGTCGCCGGACCGTCCGGCGCGGAGCGAGTATCGCAACGACCGTGAACGCCGCTGTCTAGCGCTCGAGATCCGCGAGCCAGGCGGTCCGCTCGGGTTCGTCCCCGACGTTGACGGTCATCCGGTAGACACGGACCTTCTCGACGACCTGCTGGGAGAGGACCCCGATCCGGATCGCGTCGACGCCGCCCATCCCCTCGTCGCCGCGGACGAACGCCTCGAGCGCACGGATCGCCCGCAACGCCTCCAGCCGCGCCTCGCCGCGCAGATCGTCGATCGCCTCCTGATCGGGAACCCTCCCCTCCATGCAAGAGGACTTATAAGGCCTGCTGGCTCAGTTGTCCACCTTGACCGTGTTCGCGGCCTTCTACGGATGGCCGTCGCCGCCAGGCGCGCGAGCCTTGTCGACGTGTCCACCGCGCTCGTCGTCTACGCGACCACCCACGGCCACACCGCCCGCATCTCCGGACGGATCGCCGAGGAGCTGCGTGGGCACGGGTACGAGGTCGATCTGGTCGACGTGGCGGCCGCCGACACGGCCCGACCGGCAGACCACGACATCGTGGTCGTCGGCGGCTCGGTCCACGCCGGCCACCATCAGCGCGACCTGGTCGACTGGGCAAGGCGCGAGCGCGACGAGCTCGCCGCGAGCGGCGCGGCGTTCTTCTCGGTGTCGCTCACCGCGGCAGAGGACACCGCCGAGGGACGCGCCGCGACCGCCTCCATGATCGACGCGTTCGCCACCGACAGCGGCTGGACCCCCACACACGCCGAGCCGGTCGCCGGCGCGCTGCAGTACCGCGAGTACGACTTCTTCACCCGGACCCTGATGAAGCTCCTGATGAAGCGCGGCGGCCACTCCACCGACACCTCGCAAGACCACGACTTCACCGACTGGGAGGCCGTCGCACGCTTCGCGCGCGGCTTGCTCCCGGCCGACGGGCGAGCTGCCGGCTAGGAGCCGCCGCGGCTGCGGGGCCGCTGGTCGGGCCAGTGGCCGTGCTCGTCGAAGTAGCGACGGGCGCGCTCCTCGCGGTCGCGGTCGCGGTCGCCGTCGACGCCCATCCGGTGCAGGACGTTGAGCAGCGCCACGGCGATACCCGCGCCGGTGAACAGCGACCAGGCGGCAAAGCCACTGCCCTCGTGGTCGACGATCCACAGGACGACCCCCGTGACCAACAGCACGACGGGGATCCCGTAGCGGACCGCGCTCAGCCACATGCCTTCGACCTTAGTCGCGTGTCGCGCCGTCGGCGACGCGGACGTGGCGGCGCAGGACGACCTCGCCGACGAGCGAGCCGATCGGCCCGCCGGTGACGAGCACGAGCGCCGGGAACCACCAGCCCCACTGGCCGTCGATCGCGCCACGGCCGGTGAGGCCGAGCAGCAGCAGGTAGCCGACGCCGTGGATCGGCCCGAGGATCGAGACCATGCTGTCGCTGCGGTCGACGAAGGCGAAGTAGACGAGGACGACCAGCAGCAGCGCGTCGAGGATGCCGACGATCAGGACGGCGTTGAGCAGCCGGCGGTCGGGTACGCGCCGGGTCTCGGTCGTTGCGGCCACGGCCGGATCATCGCGCAGTCGGCCCCCAGGCGCGGGCCGGGGCGGCGCTAGTCGGTAGCGACGGCCGGCTTCGGCGGCGGCGGGCGCAGGATCAGCCACGACAGCCAGGCGGCCACGGCGAACAGCGGCGCGCCCATCGCGACGCGGGCGACGCCGAGCGCGACAACCGCGCCGGCGAGGTAGAGCGGCAGCTGGACGATCAGCCGCAGGACGAACATCGCGACCCAGATCCAGCTCGCGCGGGCGTAGGCGCGCACCTGCTTGGGATCTTTGCGCCAGCCCATTCCCTGGCCGGTGACCGCCCCGACGATCACGCCGAGCAGCGGCCAGCCGACGACGATCGAGATCAGGTAGGCGAGCGCGTAGCCGGCGTTGAGCAGCAGGCCAGGCAGGAAGAAGTCCTCGGCGCGGCCGGTGCGCGAGACCACGAACGCGGCGAGCGCGACCCCGGCGAGGCCGGAGAGCGCATAGCGCAGGGTCTGGCGCCGCGCGACACGAGCGATCGCCAGCGCCACCCCGATCGCGAGGGCGATCGCCGCCGACAGCCGGGCGTCCTGGCCGGTGACGGTGAACGCCGTGACGAAGGCGATCGCCGGCAGCCCCGACTCGACGATGCCCAGCCGGCCACCGAGCGACTCGGCGATCGTCCCGGCGCCGACCGGCCCTCCGGCGAGCCCCGCGGGGCGCTCGCGATCCTCCCGCTCCTGCTCACGTTCCTCGCTCACCCCGCCATCCTCGCAGCGCGCGGCATGGTTTGATGGCAGGGATGGCGCAGGCAGGGCGCGAGACGGGCAGCTTCACCGGGGTGGGCGGCCTCGGGATCCACTGGCGGGCGTGGCTCCCGTCCGGGACGCCGCACGCCGTCGTGCTGATCGCCCACGGCGCCGCCGAGCACTCAGGCCGCTACGAGTGGGTCGCCGAACGACTGACCGAACGCGGATTCGCCGTCCTGGCGCTCGACCACCGCGGCCACGGCCGCTCGGACGGTCCACGCGCCTACGTCGACCGCCTCGACCACGCCGTCGCGGATCTCCATGCACTCGTCCGCCTCGCCGCGGCCCGGGAGCCTGGCGCGCCGCTGTTCGTGCTCGGCCACAGCATGGGCGGCCTGGTCGCGCTCGCCTACGCCCTGCGCCACCAGGACGAGCTCGCCGGCCTGGTGCTCTCGGCGCCGCTGGCAGCGCTCGAGGTCGCGGCGCCGGCGCGGATCGCCGCCCGCGCGCTCGGCACGGTCGCGCCGCGACTGCCGTTGGCCAAGATCGACGGATCGACGGTGAGCCGTGACCCGGCGGTGGTCGCCGCCTACGACGCCGACCCGCTAAACCACCGCGGCGCGCTGCCCGCCCGCACCGTCGCCGAGCTGCTCGCCGCCACCGCGGCGCTCCCCGAGCGTCTGCCCGAGCTGCGCCTCCCGCTGCTGGTGGTCTACGGGACCGGCGATCGGCTCGTCGACCCGGCGGCCAGCCGGCTCGTCGACGCCCGCGCCGGCAGCGCCGACAAGACCCTCACCGCCTACGAGGGCCTCTACCACGAGGTGCTCAACGAGCCCGAGCGCGACCAGGTGCTCGACGAGATCGCCGCCTGGATCGAGGCGCGGACCGGCGAGCCCATGGCGCGACGGACAACCGGCCACACCGGTTCGCCCGCGGGTTAGACTGCCCGAACCTGGGCGGGGGCCTGCGGGTTCCCGTGCACCCGAACGCAGTCCGAGGAGGAAGTCAGGTGGAGAGCGTCAGCGCGCCGGCGGGATCGAGCCAGAGCGCCCCTGTGGGGATCGCCGACCTGCTGCAGCGCGCCGCTGCCGCCTACGGTGACCGGCCCGCGGTCACCTACCGCGAGGACGGCGCGTGGACCACGCGCAGCTACGCCTCCGTCGGCGAGACGGTGCGCGAGCTGTCCAAGGGCCTGATGGCGCTCGGCGTCGGCAAGGGCGACAAGGTCTCGATCCTCGGCCACACCCGGCCGGAGTGGACCTACTACGACTTCGCGGCCCTCTCGGCCGGCGCGGTCGTCGTGCCGATCTACCAGACCAACTCGCCCGAGGAGTGCCAGTACGTGCTGGACGACTCCGACGCCAAGGTCGTCGTGGTCGAGGACGAGTCGCAGCTGGAGAAGATCCGCGCGGTGCGCGGCTCGCTGCCGAAGCTCGAGCACGTGGTGCTGATGGTCGGCGAGGCCGACGACGCGCTCTCGACGGCGACCGTGGTCGAGCGTGGCGCGGTCGTCCCCGACGTCGACTGGGACACGCGCCGTGAGTCGGTCACCGGCGAGGACATCTGCACCTTCATCTACACGTCGGGGACCACCGGCCCGCCGAAGGGCTGTGTGATCTCGCACGCCAACTACCGCGCGATGGTCGACATGGTCGTCTCCGAGGACGTCCTGTCCAGCGGCGACGTCGTCTACCTGTTCCTGCCGCTGGCCCACTCGTTCGCGCTGCTGATCCAGCTCGGCACCGTCGAGCTGGGCTCGACGCTCGCCTACTGGTCGCGCGACCCCAAGCAGCTACTCGACGACGTCGCCCAGGTCAAGCCGAACTACCTGCCGTCGGTGCCGCGGATCTTCGAGAAGATCTACACCAAGGCGACCGCCGCCGAGGGCGCCAAGAAGAAGATCCTCGACTGGGCGGTCGGAGTCGGGCGCGAGTACCGCGCCGCGGAGCGCGACGGCCGCTCGCCCGGCTTCCTGCTCACCCGCAAGTACGCGCTCGCCGACAAGCTGGCGCTGCACAAGATCCGCGACCTCTTCGGCGGCAACGTCCGTCTCTGCGTGACCGGGGCGGCGCCGATCAACCAGGAGATCCTGGAGTTCTTCTGGGCGGCCGGCATCCTGATCCTCGAGGGGTACGGCATGACCGAGACCTCGACGGCGGCCTCGATCAACCGGCCCGACAACTATCGGTTCGGCACGGTCGGACTTCCGTTCCCGGGCGTCGAGGTGCGGATCGCCGACGACGGCGAGATCTGCGTCAAGGGCCCGAACATCTTCCAGGGCTACTACAAGAAGGACGACGCGACGGCCGAGACGCTCGTCGATGGCTGGCTGCACACCGGCGACCTCGGCGCGATCGACTCCGACGGCTTCGTCTCGATCACCGGCCGCAAGAAGGACATCATCATCACCGCCGGCGGCAAGAACATCACCCCGGCGAACTTCGAGGGCGACATGAAGCAGCATGCGCTGGTGAGCCAGTGCGTGATGATCGGCGACCGTCGGCCGTTCCTCACCGCGATCGTCACGCTCGATCCGGAGGAGGCCGCCGAGTGGGCGCAGGGCAAGGGACTGCCGTCCGATCTCGAGACCCTCTCCAAGCACGCCGACGTGCGCACCGAGCTGGAGGGTCACATGGCGCAGGTCAACCTCAAGTACGCCCAGGTCGAGCAGGTCAAGAAGCTGACCATCCTCGGCCACGACCTCTCTCAGGAGACCGGCGAGCTGACCCCGACGCTGAAGGTCAAGCGCAACGTCGTCGCCGACAAGTACGAGGGCGACATCGAGGCGATGTACACCGGCTGAGCCCGGCGCCGGCCATGCGCTCGCTAGGGTCGAGCGCATGGCCAGCTTCCTCCACACCTGCTACCGGATCGGCGACATCGAGCGGTCCGTCGCCTTCTACGAGCGGCTGGGCTTCGAGGAGCGGCGCCGGTTCCCGATCGGCGACGAGGCGGTCAACGTCTTCATGGGACTCCCGGGCGCCGGCGACATGCTCGAGCTGACCTACAACCACGGCGTCGACTCCTACGAGCTGGGCAGCGGCTACGGCCATATCGCGCTCGCCGTCGACGACATCGACGGGACCCTCGCGGAGCTGTCCGAGCAGGGCATCGATCCCGAGAAGCCGCCCTACCGGCCCGGCGGCCGCACGACCGGCTCACGAATCTGCTTCGTCCGCGACCCCGACGGGTACCGGGTCGAGCTGGTCGAGCGCCAACCCGCTTAGCAGGCCGAGTTCCGCGCCGGGCACGCATCGAAGACGGATCCGCACAGTGGGGTTACGCAGGTCACGGCTGACACGCGGGGGCGTTACGTGGCCGTCGATCGGGGCCGATCGGGTCGAGTGGCCTGCCACGATGGCCGGGTGACCTCCACCGCGACAGCCGAGACGTTCGACGCGACCGCCCTCGAGCGGCTGCGAACGTTGACCGGCGCGCCGGAGGCGGAGTTCCGGCCCGATCAGCTGGAGGCGATCCGCGACGTCGTGGCCGACCGGGCGCGGGTGCTCTGCGTGCAGCGGACCGGTTGGGGCAAGTCGGCGGTGTACTTCGTCGCGACCGCGCTGCTGCGCGAGGCCGGCGCCGGGCCGACGCTGATCGTCAGCCCGCTGCTGGCGCTGATGCGCAACCAGATCGCCGCCGCCGAGCGGCTCGGCTTGCGCGCCCACACCGTCAACAGCACCAACCGCGACGAGTGGGACACCGTCCGCGCCCTGCTCGCCGACGACGCCGTCGACCTGCTGCTGATCAGCCCCGAGCGGCTCAACAACCCCCGCTTCCGCGACGACATGCTGCCGCTGTTCGCCGAGTCGGTCGGGCTGCTGGTGATCGACGAGGCTCACTGCATCTCCGACTGGGGCCACGACTTCCGCCCCGACTACCGTCGTGTGCGCGACATGCTCGCGGCCCTCTCCCCCGCCGCCGCGGTGCTCGGGACCACCGCGACCGCCAACGACCGCGTCGTCGCCGACGTCGAGGAGCAGTTGGGCGCCGGGGCGCCGGGCGCCAGCGAGCTGCGCTCCTACCGCGGTCCACTCGCCCGCACGAGCCTGCGGCTGGAGGCGCTCGAGCTGCGCCGTCCGGCCGAGCGGCTCGCCTGGCTGGTCGAGAACCTGCCCGCGCTGCCCGGCTCGGGGATCGTCTACACGCTCACCCGCCGCGACGCCGATCAGGTCGCGGCCTTCCTCACTGCCCACGAGATCCCGGCGGTCGCCTACAGCGGCGACCAGGAGACGGCGGCGCGAATCGAGACCGAGGAGCGGCTGCTGCGCAACGAGATCAAGGCGGTCGTCGCGACCAGCGCGCTCGGGATGGGCTACGACAAGGCCGACCTCACCTTCGTCGTCCACTACCAGGCCCCCGGATCGGTCGTCTCCTACTACCAGCAGGTCGGCCGCGCCGGCCGTGGTGTCGACCACGCCGACGTGGTGCTGCTGCGCGGCGGCGAGGACCGCGCGATCCAGGACTTCTTCATCTCCCAGGCGTTCCCGTCACGCGAACGCGTCGACGCCGTGCTCGCCGAGGTGGCCGCCGCGCCCGAGGGCCTCACCACGCGCGAGCTGATGGCGTCGGTCAACCTCGGCAAGGGGCGGCTGGAGGCGATGCTGAAGATCCTCGACGTCGAGGGCGCGGTCGGCCGCGCGGGCACTCGTTGGCTGGCCGCTCCAGGCAGCGACTGGGCCTACGACGCCGCCCGCTACGAGCAGGTGACAGCGCTGCGGCGCGCCGAGCAGGAGGCGATGGCCGCTTACGGGACCGACGGCCGCTGCCTGATGCGCACGCTCCAAGAGCAGCTCGACGACCCCGACCCGGGCGACTGCGGCCGCTGCTCTGTCTGCACCGCGCCGCGCTTCGCCACCCCACCCGACGCGCGCCTCGTCGAGCTCGCCCAGCGACATCTGCGCTCGCAGCCGCTCGAGCTGACGCCGAAGAAGATGGCGCCCGATCCCGAGACCGGCGCGATGCGCAAGATCCCCGAGAACGTGCGCACCGAGCCGGGACTGGCGCTGGCGCGCGTCGGCGACGGCGGCTGGTGGCCGGCGATCGAGCGCGGGCTCGCCGCCGGCCACCTCGACCGCGAGCTGGCGGTCGCGCTCGCCGACTCCGTCCGCGGGGCGGGGATCGCGGCGGCGTGGGTGACGGCGGTGCCGTCCACGCGCCTCCCGGAGGGGCTGCTCGACGAGCTCGCCGTCGCGGTCGGCGAGCAGCTGGGCGTGCCGGCCCGGCCGCTGGTCGAGCGGACCGGGCCGCGGCCGCCTCAGCGCGATCAGGCCAACGCCGTCCAGCAGGCCGCAAACGTCCGTGGCGCGTTCCGGGTGGCCGCCACGCCGCCGCCCGGCGTCGGACTGCTGCTCGACGACCGCTGCGGCTCCGGCTGGACGCTCGCGATGGTTGGCGGCCAGCTCCGCAAGGCCGGCGCCGAAGCGATCGTCCCGCTCGCCCTGGCGACCGTCAACTGACCGGCCGGGCCGCCAGCGCGCAACGAGAGCTCCGGCCGAGGCGAGCTGCGCGGTGAGAGGTGCGGCCAACGCGGCCGGCGCGGTGAGAGTTGCGGCCAAAGTTTGGCCGCAACTCACACCCCGCCGTGAGGCGCGCCGGCATGGGCGATCGGGAGCCCCGGGAAGGCGGACGGACCCCGGGGCCGCGGGGCCCGGGGTCCGCCGGACCAGCTCTAGGCCGCGACCGCCGACTCCTCGGGGTCGACTGGCCGGGCGCCGGAGAACAGGGCGCCGTGGAGGATCGCCGCGAGTATCCCGCCGACGAGCGGCGCGACTATGAACAGCCACAGCTGCTCGATCGCCCAGCCGCCGGTGAACAGCGCCGGGCCGATGCTGCGCGCCGGGTTGACCGACGTGTTGTCGACCGGGATCCCGACGAGATGGATCAGCACCAGCACCAGGCCGATCGGGATGCCGGCGAACGCGACGCTGGCGATCCGGTCGGTCGCGGCCAGCACCGTGAACACGAGGAACGCCGTCAGCAGCACCTCGACGGCGAACACCGCGCCCCACGGATAGCCGTCGGGCGAGTGAGCGCCGTAGCCGTTGGAGCCGAGCCCCTCCACCCCGGCGTCGTAGCCGGCCTTGCGCGCCGAGACGATCGCGAGCAGCAGGCCCGCCGCGACGATCGCACCGAGGATCTGGGCGATCCAGTAGCGGACCGCCTCACCGATCTCGATGCGGCGGGCGACCAGCAGGCCGATCGTCACCGCCGGGTTGATGTGGCAGCCCGATACGGGCCCGATCGCGTACGCCATCGCCAGCAACGACAGGCCGAAGGCGAAGGCGATGCCGAGGAAGCCGATCTGCTCGCCGGCGATCACGGCCGCGCCCACGCCGCCGAACACCAGCACGAACGTCCCGACGAACTCCGCCAACGCGCGTCTGAGGGTCATCACGCTCCTTCCAGGAATGAACCGAACCGAGATCGGCCGGAGCATCCCACCCTCGGCGGCCGGAAGCCAAGTGGCAGAGAACGAAAAAGCCCCTGACCGCAATTGGAGGGAGCGGTCAGGGGCGGGGATCCCGAAGGATCGAACTGAAGTATGGCACACCTCGACGCGAAAGAACGCAGGTCGCTCCGATCACCTGCCGCGTTCCCGCTCGTTGCGGAGAAATGCGGTCAGTCGTCGCTGGGTGGCGGCCGGAAGACGATCCGCCGCACGTCGCCCACCGTCGTCGGCCCCAGCCGCAGCGCGGTGTGGAACCCCCGCTCGCCGAGCCCGCCCGACTCGAGCGCGCGCCGCAACGCGTTGAGCCCCGCGCGTGCGTCCTCGTCGATCGCGTCGCGGGCCGGCTCGATCAGCACCATGTGGCGTGGCCGCTTCTCCTTGGCGGCGGCGAGCACGAACCGGGCGTGGGCCTCGCCGTCCAGGGCGTCTGTCGCAACCACGACGCTGTCGCGAGCCGCCACCCGCTTGGCGACCGCGGCGTCGAGGAGCTCGGCCGCGCGCGCCTCGAGCTCGGCCTCCGCCACTCGCCCCTCGAGCAGACCGCGCACCTTGCCGATCGACAGCAGGGCGCCGCGCTCCTCGATCAACCGGCCGACGAAGCGGTCGCCGTCAGCGGCGACGGGGGCGACGATCAGCAGCAGGCTGCCGGGCGAGTAGCGCAGCAGCTCGGTGGGCCGCAGGACGTGGCAGCGCACCGCGACGTCGGGTGGCCGCTCGCCGCCCTCGCGGCGCGGACGATCCGACGACCAACCCCCACGCTCGTCCTGGTCGATCTTCACGCTGCGCCCGGAGGGAGGGTTGGCCATGTCCACATCCTGACTGATACGCGGATCGCGGGCGATCCGCGGTCCTCCGCGGGCGAGCGTCTAGGCTTGCCGGGCTCCCTCCCACACCGTTCACAGGAGACGTCCGATGCCCAAGGTCCTCTACACCGCCACCGCCACCGTCACCGGCGGGCGCGCCGCCGGCCACGGCCGTACCAGCGACGGCGCCCTCGACGTCGAGCTCGCGCTGCCGGCCGAGATGGGCGGCGAAGAGGGCAGCGCCAAGACCAACCCCGAGCAGCTGTTCGCCGTGGGATTCGCGGCCTGCTTCGAGGGCGCGCTAGGCGTCGCCGCTCGGCGCGAGGGAGTCGAGGCCGGCGACGCGTCGATCGACAGCCACGTCAGCCTCCTCCCCACCGACTCCGGCGGGTTCGCGCTCGCGGTCAAGCTCGACGTGACGCTCCCCAGCGTCGACGACGACGATCTCGCCGGCCGCCTGGTCGCCGCCGCGCATGAGGTCTGCCCGTACTCGAACGCGACCCGCGGCAACATCGACGTCGAGCTGACGGCCAACGGCCAGCCGGTCGGCTGAACCGACGCTGACGGCCGGACGCGCGCGTTCGCCAACGCCGATGCGGGCGGTCGTCCAGCGGGTGACCGAGGCCTCGGTCACCGTCGATGGCACGGTGGTCGGAGCGATCGGCGCCGGCCTGCTGGTACTGCTCGGCGTCCGGCGCGGGGACACCGCGGCGCAGGGGGACAGGATCGCGGACAAGCTGCTCGCGCTGAGGGTGTTCCCCGACGCGGAGGGAAAGATGAACCGGTCGGTCGCCGACGTCGGCGGCCAGATCCTCTGCGTCAGCCAGTTCACCCTCTACGGCGACGCCCGCAAGGGCACGCGACCGAGCTACGCGGACGCCGCCCCCGCCGAGGAGGCCGAGCCGCTCTACGAGCGGGTCCGCGACCGGCTCGGCGCGGCTGGCGGCGTGTTCGGCGCCCAGATGGACGTCGCGCTGGTCAACGACGGGCCGGTGACCGTCATCGTCGAGGCCTGAAGCGACTTCGCGGGACCGCTCGACGGATAGGGTATGGCGGCTCGGCCCTACAGACACTCGACAGCGCGCCACAGGAGTCCGATGATCCGCCACCGCCGTCCCCGCACCACCGTCGTCGTCGCCCTCGCCCTCGCCCTGACGACACCGGCGGCCGCGGACGCGGCGGCCGTCAAGCTGAGCTGCTCCGGCAAGGGCGCCCGCACCATCGACAGCTCCGGGACCGTGCAGTGCGCGGGCAGCCCGGCGAAGGGCCGAACGCTCGCCGGCACCGTCCGCAACGACACCGGCCAGCCCGTGGCCGCGAAGCTGGCGGTCACCTTCAGCACCTGGGCGCCTTCCAAGGGCGGCGGCTACACCGTCAAGCCGACATCGACGCGGGAGATCGTCGCCAAGGCGGACGGAAGCTTCTCGATCCGCCGCAACCCGAAAACGCGCGAGACGGTCGAGGTCGACGTCCTGCCCGATCCCGGGCTCGGAATCGCCGCCGCTGCCAATGCCGACGCCGAGATCGCCCGCCGCCTCGACGTCAAGGTCGCCAAGCTCGGCGGTGGCCGGGTGCGGATCACCGTCAGGGGCACCACGGTCCGGCCGATCACCGTCTACATCCTCGACTCCTTCGGCAACGCGGTGAGCGGCGTCAAGCCGAAGAAGGTGGACCGCGGGGGACGGGCGACGTTCGCTCTCGGCGCGCAGCGCGGGAAGTTCGCCTACCTGGTCAGCACGGGCATCTACGCCGACCTGTTCTGGTACCTCGGCCGGCCGACGTTCCGCCTCTGACCCGGCACGGCCCGCTCAGTCGCGGGCGATCAGCTTCTTGTAGGTCATCCGGTGGGGATGGTCGGCGGCCTCCCCGAGCTGCTCGCGGCGCCAGGTCTCGTAGGCGTCGAAGTTGCCCTCGAACCAGTTGACCTTCGAGTCGCCCTCGAAGGCGAGGACGTGGGTGGCGACGCGGTCGAGGAACCAGCGATCGTGGGAGACGACCACCACGCAGCCGGGGAAGGCGAGCAGCGCCTCCTCGAGCGCGCGCAGCGTGTCGACGTCGAGGTCGTTGGAGGGCTCGTCGAGCAGCAGCAGGTTGCCCGCGCGGCGCAACAGCTTCGCCAGGTGGACGCGGTTGCGCTCGCCGCCGGAGAGCGAGCCGACCCGCTTCTGCTGGTCGGAGCCCTTGAAGTTGAACGACGACACGTAGGCGCGCGAGTTGAGGCTGCGGTCGCCGACGGTGATCTGCTCGTCGCCGCCGGAGATCTCCTCCCAGACGGTCTTCTCGCCATCGAGGGAGTCGCGCGACTGGTCGACGTGGGAGAGCTCGACGGTCGGCCCGACGGTGAACGTGCCGGCGTCGGGCTGCTCCTCGCCGGTGATCATCCGCAGCAAGGTCGTCTTGCCGGCGCCGTTGCCGCCGATGATCCCGACGATCCCCGCCGGCGGCAGCTTGAACGAGAGGTCGTCGATCAGCAGCCGGTCGCCGTAGCCCTTGCTGACGTTCTGCGCTTCGACGACAACGTCGCCGAGACGCTCGCCGGACGGGATGTGGATCTCGACGCGGTCGAGCTTGACGTTGCGCTCCTCGGCGAGCAGCGCGTCGTAGCGGGCGAGGCGGGCCTTGTTCTTGGTCAGGCGCGAGGAGGCGTTCATCCGCACCCACTCCAGCTCGCTGGTGAGCGCGCGCTGGCGAGCGGACTCCTGCTTCTCCTCCTGGGCGAGCCGCTGGCGCTTGCGCTCCAGCCAGGCGGAGTAGTTGCCCTCGAACGGCAGCGCGCGGCCGCGGTCGAGCTCGAGGATCCAGCCGGCGACGTTGTCGAGGAAGTAGCGGTCGTGGGTGACCGCGACGATCGTGCCCGGGTAGTCGGCGAGATGGCGCTCCAGCCAGGCGACCGACTCGGCGTCGAGGTGGTTGGTCGGCTCGTCGAGCAGCAGCAGGTCGGGCCGGCCGAGCAGCAGCCGGCAGAGCGCGACGCGCCGGCGCTCGCCGCCGGAGAGCCGGTCGACCTCGGCGTCGGACGGCGGCAGGCGCAGGGCGTCCATCGCGGTGTCGAGGATCGTGTCGAGGTTCCAGGCGTCAGCGGCGTCGATCTGCTGCTGCAGGCGCGCGAACTCGTCGGCGGTCTGCTCGGAGTAGTTGGCGGCCAGCTCGTTGAAGCGGTCGAGCAGGTCGCGCAGCGGACGGACGCCGTCCTCGACGTTGCCGCGGACGTCCTTGGAGGGGTCGAGCACCGGCTCCTGCTCGAGCAGCCCGACGGTCGCGCCGTCGGCGAGCCGGGCGTCGCCGCGGAACTCGGTGTCGACGCCGGCCATGATCCGCAGCAGCGTCGACTTGCCCGAGCCGTTGGGACCGAGCACGCCGATCTTCGCGCCCGGCAGGAAGGCCAGCGTCACGTCCTCGACGACCGTCTTGTCGGGCGGATGGGTCTTGGTGAGGCGCTGCATCGTGTAGATGAACTCGGGCATAGCGGCATACGAAGCTAGCGGAGCCGGCGCGAGCGCTACCTTCTGCCGATGCTCAGAATTGGTCTGACCGCCACATTGTTGGCCTGCCTCTGGGCAGCTTTCGCCGCTCCGGCCGGCGCCGCCGTGCACTGCGCGCCCGCCCCCTGCACGGGCGACTTCGCCCACGCGACGATCGCCGCCGCGGTCGTGGCGGCCGACGCCGCCGACGATCCTGACACCGTCCTGATCGGCCCCGGCGTGCACAACCTCGGCGCCGGCCTGTCCGTCAGCCGGGCCACCACCGCGGTCCGCGGCAGCGGCGTGCTGGCGACCGTGCTGACGGTCGACCCGCTGTCGGGGTCGGACGGCTTCACCCGGCGGGTGATCAGCGGCTACATGGGCGCGCTGAGCGACCTCACGCTGCGACTCGCCTCGGCGGTCGTGACCGCGAACGGGTCGATCGAGGGGGCCGACGTGTACAACGGCGTCGTCGAGCGTGTGCGGATCGACGCCGAGGGCGCGACGTTCGGACCGGGCGACAACGACGGAGCGGGCCACGCCCTGCTGCTGCGCCAAGGCACGCTGCGCGAGGTGCGCGTCGACCTCGACCCCGAGGCCGACACCGAGGGCCTGACGATCGGCGCCAACGTTCCCGGCGCCGAGCTGCTGCTGGAGGACGTGACCACGACCGCCCGCCGGCCGCTGCGGATCTCCGCCGAGGCCCTGCCCGACCCGGTCGCCGTGATCGGCCGGCGCCTGCGCGTCACGGGCCACTCCGGCATCAGCGTCTCCGACGGCCTGGCCCGGATCTCCGATGCGACCGTCGACGTCTCGCGCGCGCCCGCCGGCAGCGAGCCGACCGGCGTCGCCCTCTACCAGGGACGCGCGCCCTCGCCCGCCGGGCTGGTGCTCGACCGCATCACGCTGATCGGCAACGGGGACCTCGGCGCGGCGGCGCTCTCCAACGGCGGCGGCTCCGGCCCGGTGACGGCGCTGCACGCCCGCCACGTCGTCGCGACCGGCTTCGGCCGCACGCTGCGCCACGATCTCTACGGCGGCAACCTGGACACCAGGATCGACTACTCCAACGTCGACACCGACCCGGCGCGGCTGATCACCGAGGGCGACGGCACCGGCACCGAGGCGATCGACGTCGGGACCGGCAACCGGCCCGGTTCGCCGCTGCTGGTGGCAGCGCTCGCGGCCGACTTCCGCCTCGGCGCCGGCTCGCCGGCGATCGACATCGGCGGCGACGAACTGATCGCGGGCGCGCCGACCGACCTGGCCGGCGCGCCGCGCCCGGTCGACGGCGACGGCGACGGCGTGGTCCTCGCCGACGCGGGCGCCTTCGAGTACCAGCGGACGGTGTCCGCCCAGCCGCCGCCCCCGACCGTGGACGTCCTTGCCCCGTCGATCCGGTCGCTGCGCCTCACCAGGGCGCGCTTCGCCGTCGCCAGGCGCGCGACGCCGCTCGCCGCCCAGCGCAAGCGGCGGCCGCTGCGCCGCGGGACGACGCTGCGCTTCGCGCTGTCGGAGCCGGCGACGGTGCGGGTCGCGATCCAGCGCCGCGCCAGTGGCCGGCGCGTGGGCGGGCGCTGCCGGGCGGCCACCCGGGGCAACCGTGCGCGCAAGCGCTGCCCGCGGTGGGTGACAGCCGGCCGGACGCTGGTGCGCCGCGACCTCGCGGCTGGGCCGACGCGAATCGCCTTCTCTGGGCGGATCGGTCGCCGAGCGCTGCGGCCGGGCCGCTACCGCGCGTCGCTCACCGCCGTCGACGCGGCGGGGAACCGCTCACGGGGGCCGGCCCGGGTCCGCTTCCAGATCGTCAGGGCCCGCTAGCGGCTACTGCTCGGCGAGCACCGACAGGACGTTGCCGGCCGGGTCCTTGAACCAGGCGATCTCCGGCCCCTCGCCGCGCGAGATGCCCCGCTCGTCCTGGTCGAAGCCGGGATAGCGCTCGAACGCCACGCCGCGCTCGAGCAGCTGATCGACGGCCGCGTCGATATCGTCGACGGGGAAGTTCAGAACGGTGAAGGCGGCCGGCTCGTGACCGGGCCGCGGGTAGACGAGCGTGTCGCGGCCGCCAACCAGCTCGAGAACCAGCAGGCCGCCGTCCATCCACCGCTTGGTCGCGAGGCCCAGCGTCTCGCCGTAGAACCGCTCGGCCCGGTCGAGGTCGTCGACCGCGAAGCTGCTGAATGCCTTGGTGTCGGCGAACATCGCCGCTCCTCTCTCGTCGGTGGTCTCTGCCGACCGTAGACCGCGCCCGGCGCCCGAACTCATCGCCGCCGTCGATCTGCGGCCCACCCGTTCGTCGTAGGGGATAGAACGGTCCGCGGTCTGACCAGACCGCGCGAACAGGCCAACTGGCTCGCCGTGGCCGCGCTGTTGAGCCTTGTTCAAGCCCACTCGGGCCCACTAGCATCAGCCGCGTGGACGTGCTCAGCAGGGGCAACGTCAGGGTGGAGGGACCCGACGGTGGGAGGCCGATGGTCTTCGCGCACGGGTTCGGCTGCGACCAGACGATATGGCGGTACGTGGCGCCGGCCTTCGAGGACCGCTGGCGGGTGATCCTGCTCGACCACGTCGGGGCCGGCAGCTCGCGCCTCGACGCCTACGACCCGGCCCGCTACACGACGCTCGACGCCTACGCGACCGACCTGCTCGAGGTCTGCGCCGCGCTGGCGGTCACCGGCGGCGTCTTCGTCGGCCACTCGGTCGGCGCGATGATCGGGGTGCTCGCGGCGATCGCCGAGCCCGACCGCTTCGAACGGCTGGTGCTGATCGGACCCTCCCCGTGCTATGTCGACGACGGCGACTATGTCGGCGGCTTCTCGCGTCAGGACATCGACGAGCTACTCGCCGCGATGGACGACAACTACCTCGGCTGGTCGAGCGCGATCGGGCCGACGATCGTCGGCAACGCCGAACGGCCCGAGCTGGGCGCCGAGCTGACCAACAGCCTCTGCGCGACCGACCCCGACATCGCGCGCCAGTTCGCCCGCGTCACCTTCCTCTCCGACAACCGCGCCGACCTGCCGCGGGTTCCCGCACCGACACTCGTGCTCCAGTGCTCCGACGACCCGATCGCCCCAGCATCGGTCGGCGCCTACGTCGCCCAGGCGATCCCCGACGGGACGCTGCGCCGGCTGCGCGCGACCGGCCACTGCCCGCACCTCAGCGCCCCCGCGGAGACGGTCGCGGCGATCGAGGAGTTCCTGTGATCGACGCCGAGCTGCTGTTCGAGTACTCGCCCGCCGGACAACTGGTCACCGAGCCCGACGGCGCGATCGTCCGGGCCAACCGGACGATCGCGACGTGGACCGGGCGCCCGGCGGGCGACCTCGTCGGCCTCCGCTTCGCCGACCTGCTCGCGCCCGGATCGCGGATCTACCACGAGACCCACTTCGCGCCGCTACTGCACATGCAGGACGAGGTGCGCGAGATCGCCCTCGCGCTGCGCGCCCGCGGCGGCGACAGGATCGACGTGCTGGTCAGCGCCCGCCTCCACCGCGACGGCGACCACCGGCCGACCGCCGCCCACGTCGTGCTCGCCGACGCCCGCGCACGGCGCGCCTACGAGCGTGAGCTGCTGCGCCGCCAGCAGCGCGAGCGGGCCGAGCGTGAGTGGAGCGAGGTCGTCGCCGCGCTGATCGATCGCGGCGGCGACGTCCCGCCGCGCCCCTGACGGCCACGGCGACCGACTAGGCTCCCCCGCCGTGGACGTCATCGACGACCTCGTCGCCAACAACCGGGACTTCGCCGACGGCCTGCCGACCCAGCATCTCGACGTCCGTCCGAGCCGCCAGCTGGCCGTCGTGACCTGCATGGACTCGCGCCTCGACGTGTTCGCCGCGCTCGGCCTCGGCGACGGCGAGGCGCATGTGCTGCGCAACGCCGGCGGCGTGATCACCGACGACGTGATCCGCTCGCTGGCGATCTCCCAGCGCCGCCTCGGCACCCGCGCGGTGATGCTGATCCACCACACCGACTGCGGCATGCAGACGATCACCGACGACGGCTTCCGCGCCGAGCTGCGTGAGGCGACCGGGGTCGCCCCCGCGTTCGCGATCGAGTCCTTCAGCAACGTCGACGTCGACGTCGCCCAGTCGATCCTGCGCGTCCGCCGCTCGGAGTTCATCCCTCACCGCGACAACGTGCGCGGCTTCGTCTACGACGTCGACACCCACCGTCTGCACGAGGTCGCCGTCGACGACCCCGGCCGCTAACGCGGCTTGGCGCAGACCACGTAGGCGGTCTGGGTCACGTCGGAGGTGCTGACGCGCGCCCCCGGCGGCAGGTCGAACTGGAACGCCATCCCCTTGCCCGAGAACGCGGCCCTGCGGACGATCGGCAGCGCCCAGCCGTCGGAGGCGCGGCCGTAGGTGGCGCCGGAGAACGGCTGCTGGTCGACGCCCCAGCCGACCGCGCGCCGACCGCCCTGGCAGACGACGCGCAAGGTCGCGGTCGAGGCGCTCGACAGCGCCGTGGTCGACCGTTCGACCACCGTCACCGCCTGCAGCGACTTCTTCGGCACGCAGGCAACGTCGGCGTAGACCGGCGCGAGCGTCTGGAACGGGAAGCTGGACGGGATGCTCTCGACGGTCACCTGCCAGCCGCTGACGCCCTTGGGCTTGGACGAGAAGCGGCCGAAGCCGGGCGAGAACTCCTGCGACAGTGGCGCGCCGATCGCGACCCGCTTGGCCCCGCAGCTGACGGTCGCGGTGCTCTTCAGCCAGCTCGAGCTGGTCGGCACGGTGCGCCCCGGCTTGCGTCGGTGGACGATGCTCGCCCCGCGCGCGCAGAGCACCTGCAGCCGCAGTGTGGCGCGGCCCTTGGCCCCGACCGCCCAGCTGCCGACGGCGCTCGGGCCGAAGGACTGGCCGACGATGTGGCGCGGCGCGTCGAGAATGCCCGGGGCCAGCGCCCGCTCGCGCGAGCGGCAGCTCGAGGATATCCGCTGCGACTCGGCGAAGTAGGTCCCGACCGTCTCCGACGCCGGGACGACGACCGTCTCGGTCGGCTTGGCGGTGCGGATCTTCAGCGCCGCCGAGGCGCTCGCCGGGACGAGCGCCGCAAGCGCGAGCACGGCGGTCGCGATGAGCAGGACGGTGCGGCTGGGTGCGGGCACGGAGCTCCTTCGGAGGGTTCGAGGCGATGGCCAGCCTAGCCCCGGACCCACGATCTTCGCCGTCGCGACGGCCCTAGTTGGGTCCGACGGCCCACCTGCCGTCAGCGCGGCGCGGGCGGCGGCAGCGCGTCGGCGAGCGCCGAGAGCTCCGGCACGCCGAGGCCGCTGGCGCGGTCGTAGCCTGGCGCGGCGGAGATCGCCGGCACCCGCCGCAGATAGCCGTTGTCGCCGGAGACGACGTCGAAGCGCGTTGCCGGGTCGTTGGCGGCGAGCGCGTAGACCAGCCCGTTGACCGGACCGAGCGGCGGTCGCCCGGCCGCCCGCTCGCGCGCGCTGAGCGCGGCGAACGCTCCCGCCAGCAGCGGCGCCGACGCGCTCGTGCCGGCGTCCTGCACCCAGTTGCCGGCGAGCACGACGGGCCAGCCCGGCAGCATCGAGGCGTGGGCGGCCATGTCCGGGACCGCCCGGCGATCGCCGGGGAGGCCGAGCGCGTCCTGGTAGCCGGGCCGGCGCGACCAGCCGGCCCAACCGCCGCCGCCGGCGCCGCCGCCGTCGTCGGTCGCCAGCCAGGGCAGGTCGTTCCAGACGACCTCGTCGACGCGACGGTTGGCGGCGTCGAGCACGAGTCGCGTGCCGCCGACGGCGGTCAGGTACGGCGACGACGCCGGCCAGGCGACGCCGGGGAACGGACGGCCGTTGCAGGTCGAGCCGAAGTCGCCGGCCGAAGCGAAGGAGGCGACGCCCGCGAGCCCGAGCCGCACCAGCATCGAATCCATCAGCTCGGCGCCGGCGCGCGAGGTGGCGCCAGCCGCGCGGCCACGGACGTCGCGCTCGCAGGCGCCGTAGGAGATCGACAGCGTGTCGGGCAGGGCGCCGGCGGCAAGCACCTCGGCCGGGGCGAGGAACCACAGCGACGGCGTCAGCCAGGTCTGGGCGAAGGTCAGCGAATGCAGCGCCGGCGCCATCCCGCGTACCAGCGCGAGATCCTCCTGGGGCTCGAAGCTGCCGCGCCGAAACGGTCGCCGCTGTCCGTCGGCGAGCAGCGTCCGCGTGCGCGCAGCCGGATAGCCGAAGCAGCGGGCGTTCTCGGCGACGTCCTGGGCGGCGATCCCCTCGCCGACGTTGACGATCGCGACCGCCGCCCCGTTCCCGGCGCCGATCGCGTCGATGCCGTAGGCCGAGCGGACCTGGGCGAAGCTGTACGCGCCGGTCGCCTGGGCGTCCGCGCAGCCGCCGGTCCAGGTGCCCGCGTTGGCCGGCTGCGGCCCCTGGGCGGCGCGTGCCCGCCCCGCAGGCGGCGGGCCGGTCGAGCGGCTGTAGATCGCCACCACCTCGCGGGTGACCCGGCGCAGCGCGCGCGGCAGGCGCAGCGGCGCACGGCCGCTGACGTACCAGGCCGTCGCGTTGACGTCGTTGTTGAAGCTGGCGCGCACCCGCCGGCCGAGAACCCGCTCGAAGGTCCGCACGCTGCCGCTGACCCGAGCGAAGACGCCCGAGCGGTCGACGGTGGCGCGCAGCCCGTGGCGGCGCGCGGCGCGCCGGAAGGCCCGCCGCACAGCGGGCCGGGCGCCGTAGCGGCCAGACACCACGGCGACCGGCGCGAAGGAGCGGTAGCTGCCCGAGCCGGGCCGCGAAACCGCGGCGAACGCCGCGCGGGCGCGGGCCTCCGGGCGCTTCAGCCCGAAGTAGAAGACCACGCGCGGCGAGCGGTCGGCGCCAGCCGACGCGGCCTCACGCGGTGGCGCCGCGCCGGAGACCGTCGGGGCGGCGAGGGCCGCGGTCGCCGCGAGCAGCGCGGCGGCGACCGTTCGGTTGCGCCAGCAGGTCACCCGGCCAGGGTACGCGGCGCGGCGGCGGGGATGAGACGCCGCCGCGGCGGGTAGCTTCAGCGCAGCTTGGACGACCTGATCGACTCGCTGACGCGCGGCAACCCGACCGAGGTCAAGGTCGTGCTCGCGACCGTGGCGCTCGCGCTGGCCGTCTACCAGCTGGTCGTGATCGCGATCGCCTACGGGAAGCTGCGGCCGAGCTTCCTGGCCGCCGCGCCGGCCGCCCTCGCCCACCGCGCGGTCGGCGACACGATCGCCGTGCTGCTCGTCGCCACGGCCGCGATCTGCGTCGCCTACTACGGATTCGAGGACGACGCCGGCCTGCACGTGGCCGCCGCCTCGGCGCTGCTGGTCGCGCTCGCCGCGAAGATCCTGGTGGTGCGCCGCTTCCGTCGCCTCGGCCGGCTGCTACCGGCGCTCGGCGCGTCGATCTGGGTGCTGCTGGCGCTCACCTGGCTGACCTCCGCGGGAGACTTCCTGGCGGACCGCTGATGGGACTCCCGCGCGAAACCGCCCAGCTGCTCGGCTCGCTCGCGGCCGCCGCCGTGATCGTCGCGGTGACGATCGTGGCCGTGACGGCGAAGCTCGGGCCGACCTCCACCGCCGAGCTGGACGCTCGCGAGGAGCGGCTCGAGCTGCGGATCGAGCGTCAGGAGGAGCGGCGCGAGGCGCTCGAGGAACAGCGCGAGGACAGCCGCTGACCCGCCCGGGCCGCACAGCGGCTGGCGGTCTGCCGCGCTCGGCGGCTGACTCGCACGCCCCCTGCCAGTCGTCACAAACGCCCGGCCTGCCCGCAACCAGGGTCAGGGGCCATGGACGACCAGATCGAGATGCCGGGTGGCAGCTTCGCCGCCAACCTCGACGCCGCCCGCGCGGCGCGCGGCTATAGCAACGAGGAGCTGGCGCGGCGGTCGGGACTGAACATCGCGGCGATCTACCGTCTCGTCGACGGCACGTACTGGCCGAAGCTGTCGTCAGTGCTGAAGCTCGCCGAGGCGCTGGACGTCTCGCCCACCGACCTCATCCACGGCCTGAGCGCCCGCGACCTCGACGGTGAGGCGCGCTGACGGGCGGGTCGGCGGCGGCGGCGGCGGGCCGGCGACTTCGGTCTGTCACAACATGGGCCGCCCGCGGCAATCCACTTGTAGGTGGGGGTTCGCGGAGAGGGTTCCCAGGCGCCGACCGCGCCGCGTCGATGCGGAGGCAACAGCCGCCGTGCTGGGCGGCGCGGTCAGCACAGCGGATGTCACTGGAATCCGGGACGCGCGACAGGCGATGATGCAGACGTGACCCCAGCGCAGAGCAGGGGCCGCGCGCGCAGGCGACGGCTCGAGCGGCTCGGCGACGCAGATCTGCTGCTGCTGGTCAGCGAGCGCGGCAGCCGCGACGCGTTCGAGGTCTTCTACCTCCGCCATGCCGGGGTCGTCGCCTCGTACCTGCTGCGCAAGACCGGCAGCCGCCACCTCGCCGAGGATCTCGCCGCCGAGACATTCGCGGTCACCCTCGACCGCGCCTGGTCGTTCGACCCCGCCCGCGGCGACGCACGCGCCTGGCTGCTCGGGATCGCGCGGATCACGATGCTCTCGACCTTCAACAAGGGCCGCGTCGAGCAGGCCGCGCGACGCAAGCTCGGAGTCGCCACCCGCGACCAGGACTACGAGGACTGGGAGGGAGTGCTCGACCGCCTCGACGCGTCGGTCTCGGCGCTCGTCCGCGGCCTCGACGACCTCAGCCGCGAGGAGCGCCAGGCCGTCGTCGAGCGGATCGTCCAGGAGCGCGACTACGCCGAGATCGCGGCGATCCAACAAGTCAGCGAAGCCGCGGTGCGACAACGCGTGAGCCGCGGGCTGCGCAAGCTGTCCGCCTTTGCCGAGAGGGAGCGCCGATGACCGCGCTGCGCGAAGCCTTCGCCGCGATCTGGCTGCGGACCGTCGTGCTCTTCACCCGCCTGCGACGGCGCCTGCGACGGTGGATCGACCCGCTGGCGCTCGAGCCCGCCGACCGCTTCCGCGCGCTCGCCGAGCGGCCGATCGGGGAGCCCGGCGAGGCCGCCACCGAGCAGTGGCCGCCCGCGGTGGATGGTGTCGACTACGCCCTCGCAGACATCGACGCCGAGCTGCGTGCCAGCCTCGAGGCGACCGGCCGCGAGCTGGCCGAGCGGGTCTCCGTCCGCTACGGCGGCCGGAGACGGCGGCGCGCTGGACTGATCGCCGGCGTGGCGGTCGTGGCGCTGGCCGGCGGCGCCGCCGCGGCGACCGCCCTGCTGCACTCGACCAGTGGGCTCCCGCTCGTCGACGCGGCGATCGAGCGTTCGACGGGCGGCGGCGAGCGGCCCGCGGGGGGCGGCAGACCCGACCCCGCGCCTGCCGCGCGCCCCTCCGGACCGCTCGTGCTCGTCCCGTCGGGCGACCCGAACCGCCCAGGACGGGTCACGGCCTACATCAGTGCCACCGGCGAGATCTGCCGCGGCTATTCGGCCGGCGAAACGCAAGGCCCGGCGCGCAGCGAGGACTTCGGCTGCGAACCAGCCCGCGCCGTGCGCGCCCGTCTGCGCGACCACGGGGTCGCGATCACATCGATCGTCTTCGGGTCGCAGACGGTGATGACCGGACTCGCGCTGCCCGACGCCGAGATCCTCGGCGCGCGCGGGCCGAGCGGGCCGATGCAGACTCGGCGCAGCCGCATCTGGCTCGATCCGGGCGCGGGGCTGCCGAGCGTCTCGGTGGTTGCGACCTTCGGCCCGCCCCGGCCAGCTGGACTCACGGGCAAGAGCGCCGAGTCGCCCGCGGACCTCCAGCAGTACGAGCTGTCGATCCAAAGGCCCGGCCGCGAGGCGTCGACGCTACACCCTTGGAGTACCGAAAAACCAGCACAACCTTGACTCCTAAACCTATGCAGGTTTAGGTTTGGTCAGACCGGATCGGCCGTTCGCCGGTCACTGTCTTCCACCCCCTCTGGAGGGATCTCATGCCTAACCTCTCGGTCAAGGGCGCCGTCTTGGCGTGCCTTGCCGCAGCCACCTTCGCCCTGGCGGCGGCGCCGTCGGCGAGCGCCGCGATCAGCTACTACAACTGCATCGACAAACCGTCAGGCCAGTGGTGCGACGGTCGCGCCAACGGCAGCTTCGACGGCCTCAACAGCTGGGACTACAACGAGGGCTGGAACCCCGGCGGCGGTGCGTTCACCGTCTGCCAGCAGGTCTATCGACCCGCCACTGGGAACAGCCTCGCCGGGTCCAGCTGCGCCAGCAACTTCACCGCGCACTGGTATGGCGACGTGACGTGCGTCTGCTACGAGGCCGAGGTGCTGCAGACAAGCGGCTCGCCGAAGTCGATCAACGGCTACGCGGACTCCGATTTCTGATGGGAGCCAGGATGAAGATCGCACTCGCAACTCTGGCCGCCGTCGCGCTCTGCGTCGGCGCCGTCGCCGCTACCGCCGACGAGGACGGCTCCAGCCAGCCGCCCGGCAGCGACCGTCCGGTCGTGACCGCCGTCGAGCCGGCCGCCGCGGCGGCGATCGCCAAGCTCGCCGAGTCGCGCGGGTCGGGCGACGATCTGCCGACCGCCGTCGCCGCCCACGCCGACGGCCGACCGCTGTTCGGGATCAACCCCGACCTCTCGCGCCGCGCGATCGCCAACACCGGCCAGTCGCTCTATCTGGTGCCCGGCGACGGGCACGTCTGCGCCGTGCTCACCGACGGAGCAGAGGCGACGCTCAGCTGCGACTCGACCGAGGACATCGCCGATGGGCGCAGCGGGCCGGGCACGGTCGTCCTCTCCACCGGTGATGTAGCCGTCTACGGGATCGTCGCCGACGGCGTCGATTCGGTGACCGTCGCCACCGCAACCTCCGACAGCGAGGAGATCGACGTCCAGGACAACGGGTACTTCACGGTGGTCGGGTCCGGGACCCCGCTGCGTCACGTCTCCTACGTGGGCGCCTCGGGGGCGGTCGAGTTCCCGATCGTCGACCCGTCCGCGCTGTGATCGGAAGAGATTCCGTGCACTGCCCATTGACAAGTTCGAGACAAGCGCGTATCCTTACTTAGATCGATGCCGATCCCGGTGGCGGTAGGGGGCCTCCTCCAATGGCCCATGCCGCCGCCGGGAGAGGCTCGATCTCTTTTTTTCGGCCGGCCGCCGTCAACCCTTCCGCCGGGCTAGCAGCAGCCCGTCGGCCAGAGCGAGCAGGACCGCGTCGACACGCTCGTCGGCCAACGCCCGGTCGTTGACTGCCGCCACCGCGCGGGCGCCCTCGTCGTCGGCCTCGGGCGCGACCACCCGCCCGCCCAGTAGCGCATTGTCGACGGCCAACAGACCGCCCGGCCGCAGTCTCTGCACGAGCTCCTCGTAGTACTCCGGGTAGCCGCGCTTGTCGGCGTCGAGGTAGGCGAGGTCGAATGCCGGCCGCGGCGGCAGGGCGCGCAGCGTCTCGAGCGCCGGCCCGACCCGGATCTCGACCCGATCGCCGACGCCGGCGGCATCGACGTTGCGTCGCGCCAGCTCTGCCCAGCGCGGCTCCAGCTCGCAGCAGGTCAGCCGCCCACCCTCGGCGAGGCCGCGCGCGATCCGCACCGCGCCGTAGCCGGTGAACGTCCCGACCTCGATCGCGTCGCGCGCGCCGGCGAGGCGGGCCAGCAGCTCCAGCAGCGCCGCCTGGTCGGGGCTGGTCTGCATCGCGACGAGGTTGCCGAGCGCGGCGGTGTCGCGCTCGACGGCGAGCACCGCCGGGTCGCGGCCTCCGACGTGGTCGGCGACGTAGGCGGACAGCTCGGGCGTGATCGGCGTCGGTTCGACGGACATGGCGCCTACGCTAGCCGCGCTGCCCGCCGCTCAACCTTCGAGCAGGTAGACCGCGCCGACGGCGAGCAGGTTCGGCCGCACCCGCGCCATCCCGCGTCCCGGACGGCCCAGCTCGTCCAGCAGCGTCCGCCGCGCCACCCGCATCCCGATCCGACCGACGAGATCCTCGAAGTCGGCGAGCGTGCAGAGGTGGATGTTCGGGCTCTCGTACCAGGTGTGCGGCAGGATCCGGGTGACTGGCATCCGCCCACGGCCGGCGAGGTCGGCACGCAGCCGCCAGTGGCCGAAGTTCGGCAGCGAGACGATCCGCCGCGGCGCGACGCGGCGCATCCCCTCGAGCACTCGGTCGGGGTGGCGGGTGGCCTGCAGGGTCAGCGACAGCACCGCGCAGTCGAACGCGCCGGCCGCCGTGCGGTCGAGCTCGGCCTCCAACTCGGCCTGGGTGACCGGCACCCCGCGCGCGATGCACTCGTGGAATCGGTCGACATCGCGCTCGACGCCGTGGCCGCTGCAGCCGCGGTAGCGGATCAGGTGCTCGAGCAGCACGCCGTCGCCACAGCCGAGGTCGAGCACGCGCTGGCCGTCGCCCACCATCCCCGCGACGATGTCGAGGTCGGGCCGCACCTCAGCGCTCGCTCGCCAGCCGGTCGAGGAACGCGGCGACCGTGCGGTGGTAGTCGGGGTTGGGCATCAGGAACGAGTCGTGGCCTTGCGGCGCGGAGATCTCGCGGAAGGTGACCGGCGCGCCGGCGAGGCGCAGCTCGGCGGCGATGTCGCGCGCGTGGTCGGTCGAGAAGCGCCAGTCGGAGTCGAAGGAGAGCACCAGGAAGCGGGTGTCGCCTGCGGCGATCCGCTGCTGGACGGCGACCGGATCGGCGAACGGGTCGAAGTAGTCCATCACCCGCGTCAGGTAGAGGTAGGTGTTGGCGTCGAAGCGCTCGACGAACGACTGCCCCTGGTAATGGAGGTAGCTCTCGACCTCGAAGTCGACGTCGAAGCCGTAGCGCGGCTCGGGCGCGTCCTGGATCCGCCGGCCGAACTTCTCGCGCATCGACTCCTCGGAGAGGTAGGTGATGTGGCCGATCATCCGCGCCAGCGCGAGGCCGGCGTCCGGGCGGCGGTCACGCTGGTAGTAGTCGCCGCCGGCGAAGTCGGGGTCGCGCACGATCGCCTCGCGGGCGACCGCGGAGAACGCGATGTTCTGGGCCGAGAGACGGCCCGAGGCGGCGATCGCCAGCGCCCCGCCGAGATCTGAGGGGTGGTCGAGCGCCCACTGCAGCGCCTGCATCCCGCCGAGCGAGCCGCCGATCGCGGCCAGCAGCCGGGTGACCCCCAGCTGGGCGAGCAACGCGCGGTGGACGGCCACCAGGTCACGGACGGCCAGCAGCGGGAAGCGCAGGCCGTAGGGCCGGCCGTCGGCGGGATCGCGCGAAGCTGGTCCGGTGGTGCCCTGGCAGCCGCCGAGCACGTTCGCGCAGACCACGAAGTAGCGGTCGGTGTCCAGCGGACGGCCGGGCCCGATCATGTTGTCCCACCAGCCGGGCCGATCGTCGCCGGCGTGGAAGCCGGCGGCGTGGGCGTCGCCCGACAGCGCGTGGCAGACGAAGACGGCGTTGGCGCGATCGCCGTCGAGCTGGCCGTAGGTCTCGTAGGCGACCTCGACGCGAGCCAGCTCGGCGCCGGAGTCGAGGACCAGCGGGCGGTCGCCGTCGAAGACGACCGCCGTCCTGGTCTCGACGACCCCGACGCCGTCGGCCATGCTCAGGCCGCCGCCGCCTTGGCCAGCGCCTGGTCGAGGTCGGCGACGATGTCGTCGATGTGCTCGATGCCGACCGACAGCCGCACCAGGTCGGTCGGCACCCCAGCGGACTCGAGCTCCGCGTCGTCGAGCTGGGAGTGCGTCGTCGTCGAAGGGTGGATCGCCAGCGACTTCGCGTCGCCGATGTTCGCCAGGTGCGAGAACAACTCGAGCGAGTCGATGAACCCGCGTCCGCGCTCGCGGCCGCCCTCGATGCCGAAGCTGACCAGCGCGCCGTAGCCGCCGCTCAGCACGCGGTTGGCGACCTCGTGGTAGGCGAAGGTCTCCAGCCCCGGGTAGTCGACCCAGTCGACGCCGGGATGCGCCTCGAGGTGCTTGGCCACGGCGAGCGCGTTCTCGGAGTGGCGCTCCATCCGCAGCGGCAGCGTCTCGATGCCCTGCAGCAGCAGGAAGGCGTTGAACGGCGACAGCGCCGCGCCCATGTTGCGCAGCAGGACGGTCCGGACACGGCCGATGTAGGCGGCCGGCCCGAGCGCATCGGCCCAGACGACGCCGTGGTAGGAGGGGTCGGGCTTGGTCAGGCCGGGGAAGCGCTCGGCGTTGGCGACCCAGTCGAACTTGCCCGAGTCGACGATCACCCCGCCGATCGTCGTGCCGTGGCCGCCGATGAACTTGGTCGCCGAGTGGACGGCGACGTCGGCGCCGTGCTCGAAGACCTTCGTGAGGATCGGGGTCGGAACGGTGTTGTCGACCACCAGCGGCAGGCCGTGGGCGTGGGCGGCGTCAGCCCAGGCGCGGATGTCGACGACGTTCAGGCGCGGGTTGCCGATCGTCTCGGCGAACACCAGCCGGGTCTTCTCGTCGACGTTGGCCGCGAGCTCCTCGGGCCGGTCGGGATCGACGAACCGGACCTCGATCCCGTACTGGGGCAGCGTGTGGCCGAAGAGGTTGTAGGTGCCGCCGTAGAGCTTGGAGAGCGCGACGATGTTGTCGCCAGCGCGCGCGATGTTGAGCACCGAATAGGTGACCGCCGCCTGGCCGGAGGCGAGCGCGAGCGCCGCGACACCGCCCTCGAGCGCGGTCATCCGCTGCTCGAGCACGTCCCAGGTCGGGTTCATGATGCGCGTGTAGATGTTGCCCGGCTCGGCGAGCGCGAAGAGGTCTTGGGCGTGCTGGGCGTCGTCGAACTGGTAGGCGACGGTCTGGTAGATCGGAACCGCGCGGGCGTTGGTGGTCGGATCGGCCACCTGGCCCTCGTGGAGGGCGATCGTCTCTGGCCTGGCTGCGGGGTTGTCGCTCATCGAGCCTCCTTCAAGGCGCCACGGGGAAACGAGAGGATCGCATCCTAGCCAAAGCCCAATAATCCGATTGGATTTGAGGTATTTGCGCTGGCTGACCATCGGTCCCATACTCCGCCGATGACCACCCGCACCGTCGCGATCCTCGCCTATGACGGTGCCCAGGTGCTCGACGTCATGGGGCCCGCCGAGGTCTTCTATGCGGCGAGCGAGATCCACGGCGGCGGCGCCTACCGCGCTGCTGTCGTCTCGGTCGACGGCCGCGACGTCACGAGCGCCTCCGGCCAGCGGATCGGCGTCGGCGGGCCGCTCGCCGACGCGGTCGCGACCGTCGACACCCTGATCGTGCCCGGCAGCGACACCTGGGCCGAGGCGATGGGCCGCGGCGATCTGATCGGGCCGGTCGCCGCGACGGCGACACGAGCGCGACGGGTGGCCGGCGTCTGCGCCGGCGCCTTCCTCCTCGGCGCGGCCGGGCTGCTCGACGGCCGGCGCGCGACGACCCACTGGCTGTTCCTCGACGAGCTCGAGCGGTGCTTCCCCGCGACACGCGTCGAGCGCGATCCGATCTTCGTCGCCGACTGGCCGGTGTTCACATCGGCCGGCGGAACCGCCGGGATCGACCTCGCGCTGGCGATGGTCGAGGCCGACCTCGGCGCCCATGTCGCACGCGAGGTGGCGCGCTTCCTCGTCGTGTTCATGCAGCGCCCGGGAAGCCACGCGCAGTTCAGCGCGCGCCTGAGCGTCGGCGGTGCCGCCGCCGAAGGATCCCAGCTGCGACCGCTGCTCGACGCGATCGCCGCCGACCCTGCGGCCGACCACCGGCTCGCCGCGCTCAGCGACCGCGCCGGCTTCAGCGAGCGCCATCTCGCCCGCGTCTTCGCCCGCGAGCTGGGCACGACCCCCGCTCGCTACGTCGAGCGGATCCGGCTCGAGGCGGCGCGGGCGATGCTCGAGTCCTCCGACTCGCCACTGGAGGCGATCGCCCGCGAGTGCGGGCTCGGCTCCGCCGAGACCCTGCGCCGCACCTTCCACCGCGAGCTGAGCACCACCCCCCACGCCTACCGCCAGCGATTCCGCACGACCGGCGTCGCCGTGGCGGCGGTCTGACGCGGCGGCGGGACTCGCGTGAAGGATCCTTGGGGGTAGACCCCCAAGGATCCTTCGCCCGCACCCACGGATGGCTAGACGTCGACGTCGGCAGGCTCGCCGATCGGCAGCCAGCGGAAGCTGTCGCGGACGGCGGCGGGCGCGGCCGCCAGCTCGGCCTCGACGGCGGCGCGGCCCTCGCGGAAGTGGCGCCAGCCCTCGTAGTGGATCGGGATCGCCGTGGCCGGCCGCAGCTCGCCGCACAGCTCGACCGCATCGGCCGCGGTCATCGTGTAGCGCAACGGACCGGTGACCGGGAACCGGACCCCCCCGAGGTGCAGCACGGCGACGCCGACCTCGAGCCGGTGCCCGACCTCGCGCACGCCGTCGTAGAGGACGGTGTCGCCGGAGATCCAGAGCGCGCCGTGCGCCTGTCCCTCCCAGCGCAGCGCGAAGCCGACCACGTCGCCGACCAGCGGCCGGCTCAGCGGCGGGCCGTGCCGACAGGGCGTCGCGGTGATCTCGATCGCCGGCCGGCCGGGCGCCTCCAAGACCGTCGTCCCCCACGGCGCGACGCCCTCGGTGTCGCCGCCGAGCCGGCCCGCGCCGGCGACGGTGCTCACCACCCGCCCGCACCGCGGCAGCAGCTCCCGGCCTGCGGCGTCGAGGTTGTCGTCGTGGTGGTCGTGGCTGAGCAGCACCGCATCGACGGGCAGCAGGTCGCCGGCGGCGAGCGCCGGACCGGCCAGCTTGCGCGAGCCGGTGCCCCAGCCGAACCGGTAGCTGCCGCCGGCCGGGTCGAGCGTCGGGTCGGTGAGCAGCCGCCACCCGCCGACCTCGATCAGCAGCGTCGGTCCGCCGACGTGGGTCAGGCGGACGTTCATCCAGCGGCGTCGGCGACCGCGGGAGCGCCGCCCGCGGCGTTGGCGAGTGCCCACTCCAGCACGTCGTCGGCGACCTGCTCCCAGCCGGCCTGGGCGGGCAGCAGGTGCGCGAAGCCGGGATACTCGCGGACCTCGGTGACGGTGTCGGACTTGTAGTGCTTGGCGTTGGAGCGCTGGACCTTCGGCGGCATGATGTGATCGTTCTCGGCCGAGACGAACAGCAGCGGCGGGCGGCTGTCGTTGCGGTAGTCGACCCAGGCGTCCTGATGGCCGGGCTGGACGTTGGCCAGCACCCCGCCCCAGACGATCCCGCCGGGCGCGGGGATCGCGTAGCGCTCGTGGGTCGCGACGACCTCGTCCTCGGGGAAGGTGTTGGCGAAGGCGTAGCGCCACTGGTCGAGGTCGAAGCCGACCGCGCGGTGGCGGTTGGCCGGGTTCTTGAGCACCGGGAACGTCGCCTTGGCCTGGGAGAGCGGCACCACGCGGACGTGCTCGGTCGGCGCCGAGCAGAGCGCGACGCCGCAGGCGCCGAAGCCGTGATCGAGCAGGATCTGGGTGATCGCCCCGCCGGCCGAGTGGCCGATCAGGATCGGCGGGGCCTCGAGGCCGCCGATCAGCTCCTCGAGCGAGGCGACGATCTCGGCGATCGTGACCGTCTCGATCGGCGACGGGTCGGCGTTGAGCGCCTCGACCTCGACCTCGAAGCCGGGGTAGGCCGGCGCGAGCACCCGGTAGCCCCTGGCCTCGTAGCGGGCGATCCAGTTCTCCCACGACCGCGGCGTCACCCAGAGGCCGTGGATCAGGACGATCGTGTCGGGCGCGCTGCTGCTCATCGGCATCCTCTCGCTGGTTCTGCGGTCACCGCCAGCATCCGCCAGGGCTGGCGCCCGCGCAAGGACGCCTGGCCCTCGGATCGGGACATCTCGCCCGGCGCCTACTCCTCGGCCGGCGCCACCTCGACCAGGGTGTGCAGCTTCCAGCGCCCGTCCTCGTGGACCAGGCCCGCCTCGTACTCGCCACCCTGCCCACCAGCCCCGCGCAGGTCGACGAACGCGGTCGCGAAGACCTCGCTGGTGCCGCTGAGGTCGGTGATCTCGGCCGTGTCGGCGGCGGCGCGGCGCGACTGGGCGGCCACGCACGCCTGCACGCTCTCGAAGCGGTCGGCGATGAAGCGGTCGGTGGCGCGCTGGGCGCACAGCTCGCGCGCGGCGTCGGTCTCGACGGTCAGGGCGATCAGCGCGGCGATCTCCTCGCGCTCGGCGGCCGGGAGGCGACGGGCGCAGGCCTCCAGGCCGAGATCGGCGGCGACCGCGTCGCCGTCGTCGTTGATCGTCCGCACACGCGCCCGGGCGGACTCGAAGCCGTCGAGGTCCTCGGCCTCGGCGGCGCGGACCCCGGCGGCGATCGCCGCGGCCGCCTCCCGCCGGCTGGCGACCAGCTCGTCGCGCCGCGCCGCGATCTCCTCGGGCACGTCGAGCGCGGCGAGCTCGTCGGCGACCTGCTCGCGGCTGGCCTGCAGATCCGCCAGGAACGCGGCAGTCGAGGCCGGGTCGCCGGCGGCCTGGTCGGCCTGTATCGCGACGTCGCGCTCGGCGGCCGTGACGCAGATCGCGTCGGCGGCCGTCACGAAGTCGGCCGTGGCGGCGTCGCCGTCGCCACCGTCGGAGCCGCCGCAGCCGACGGTCACCCCGAGGGCGAGGGCGGTGGCGATCGTCGCGGTGAGGGAGTGGGGCGCTCGGAGCATCGGGCCAATCTGACCGAGCTGGCCCAGCTCTTCAAGCGGCGCCGCCACGAGTTTTCGCCGGCGCCTCCACGAGGCTTGCCCCGTGGGCGGGCCGCCGGGCCGTAGGGTTCGCCCGTGCCTGAGACCGCTGGGCGGGCCCGCTCCCCCGAATCGAGGTTGCTCGACCGCGACGCCGAGCTCGCCGCGGTCGGCGCGGCCGTCGACGCCGCGCGCTCCACCGGCGGCACGCTGTTGATCGAGGGACCGGCCGGCATCGGCAAGTCGGCGCTGCTCGCCGCGACCGCCGACCTCGCGCGCGGCGGCGGCGCGGTCGCCGCGACGCGCGGCACCAACCTCGAGCGCGGATTCGCCTTCGGCGCGCTGCTGACGCTGCTCGGGCCAGAGGTCGAGGCGGCCCGGCGCGCCGGTAACGCCGACAACCTCTTCGCCGGCGCCGCCGGCCTCGCCCGGCCGCTCTTCCAGGACGGCGCGCACGGGGCCGGCGGCGACCCGTTCCCGATCCTCCACGGGCTGCACTGGCTCTGCGCCAACCTCGCCGAGCGCGGGCCGCTGGTGCTCTGCGTCGACGACCTCCAGTGGGTCGACGGCGAGTCGCTGCGCTTCCTGGCCTACCTCGCGGCGCGCGTGGCCGAGCTGCCGCTGCTGATCGCCGGCGCGGTCCGCACCGGGGAGCCGGCGACCGACCCCGACGCGCTCGCCGCGCTGGCGGGCGCGCCCGGCGCGCTGGTGCTCGCCCCGGCGCCGCTCGGCCACTCGGCCATCGCCGAGCTGACCGCCGCCGCGCTCGGCGACGCCGACGAGGCCGACCGGATCTGGAGCCAGAGCGGCGGCAACCCCCTGTTCGCCGTCGAGCTGCTGCGCGCCCCCCGGGCCGGCCGCGACGGCAGCGGCCACGCCCCCGCCCCGGACGCGATCGCCGCGCTCGTCGAGCGACGGGTCGCCTACGAGGGCGACGCGACGCGTGCCGTCGCGCGGGTGCTCGCGGTGCTCGGCGACACCGCCAACACCCACGAGATCGCGACGCTCGCGGGCGTCGACTCCGACGCCTCGCTCGCCGCGCTCGACCGGCTCGTCGCCGCCGAGCTGACCGACCCGGCCGCGCCGACCGCCTTCCTCCACCCCGTGCTGCGCGAAGCGGTGATCGCCGGCCTCGGCCCCGGCGAGCTGATCGGCCTGCACCGCCGCGCGGCCGAGCTGCTGAGCGACGGCGACCCGGCCCGCGCCGCCGCCCACCTGACCGCGGTCGAGCCGCCGTCGCCGGTCGGCGCGCCGTGGGCCGCCGACGTGCTCGCCCGCGCCGCGGCGGCCGCCCGCACCCGCGGCGGCAGCGCGACCGCGATCCGCTACCTGCGCCGGGCGCTCGACGAGCCCTGCGCGCAGGATCGCCGCCGGGCGCTGCTGCTCGAGCTGGGCACCGTCGAGGCGGAGGGCCGCGACTTCGAGGGCCTCGGCCACCTCGAGCAGGCGGAGGCGCTCGCACCCGATCCTGTCGAGCACGGCCGGATCGCGCTCGCCCGCGGCAACGCGCTGTTCTACTTCGCGGCGCTCGACCAGTGCTCGGCCACCTGCCGCGCGGCGATCGACGACCTCGGCGACTCCGAGCGCGAGCTGCGGCTGGCGCTCGAGGCGACCGCGCTCAACGCCGAAGCACTGCTCGGCGTCCACCGGGAGCGTCCGGGCGGGCTGGCGGCCGAGGTCGGCGGTGCGGCGACGCCCGGCGAGCGCGCGGTCCTCGTCCACGTCGTCGCCGACCTCGCCGCCCGCGGCGACCTCGAGCTGGCGCGCGTCCGTGAGCTCGCCCAGCGCGCGGTCGCCGGCGGCCGGCTGCTCGACGAGGTCGGCGCCGCCTCGCCCGTCTACATCTACGCCGGCACGGTGCTCGCCTGGGTCGACGACTTCGACACCGTGATCGAGCTGACCACGCGCGGGCTCGAGCGCGGGCGGGCGACCGGATCGCGGATGACAGTCGCCTACGCGCTCGCCCTGCGCGCCGGGGCGCGGCTGCGCGCCGGTGACGTGACCGGCGCCGAGACCGACGCCGAGATGGTCGTCGCCGAGCTGGCCGAGGCCGATCCGATGGCCTACGCGGTCGCGCTCGCCTGGTGGCTGGAGGCGCTCGTGGCCCGCGGCGACCTGGCGGCGGCGCGTGCGGCGCTTGACCGCAGCGGCCTGACCGGCCCGCTGCCCGAGTTGGGCACGATCTTCTACCTGCTGCTCGCGCGCGCGGCGATCGCCGAGGGCGAGGGCGACGTCGAGGGCGCGCTCGCCGAGTACGAGGAGGTCGGCCGCCGGACCGAGCGGGCGCACTGCCACTCGCCTGTGGTCTGCGACTGGCGGACCCGCGCCGCAACCGCCCGACTGCGTCTCGGCGACCGCGCGGGCGCGCTCGAGCTCGCCGACGAGGAGGTCGCGCTCGCCCGCCGCGCGGCGTCCCCGCGCGCGCTGGCGATCGCGCTGCGCTGCCGGGCGCTGTGTGCCGAGGACGACATCGAGCGACTGGCGCTGCTCGACGAGGCGGCCGCGGTCGCGGCTCCGTCGGGCGCGCAGCTCGAGTACGCGCGCGTGCTCGTCGACCGCGGGGGAGCCGCCCACGCCGCCGGACGCGACGACGCCCGCGCGCTGCTCGAGCAGGGCATGGACCTCGCCCACCGCTGCGGCGCCGCCGGGCTCGTCGAGCAGGCGATGGCCCGGCTGCGCGCCACCGGCGCCCGGCCGCGGCGGCCGCGCGTCAAGGGTGCTGCCGCGCTCACCCCGCAGGAGCGGCGGATCGCGACGCTGGCCGCCGGCGGCGCCGGCAACCGCCAGATCGCCGAGGCGCTGTTCCTCACCCGGCGGACCGTCGAGACCCACCTCTCCAACGCCTACCGCAAGCTCGGGATCGCCTCGCGTGAGGAGCTGACGGCCGCGCTCGGCGACAGCGCCTGAGCGGCCACGCCAGGCGCCGGCGCCGCGCGCGAGCTGCGGCCTAACGTTGCGGAGGGGGGCCGAAAAGTTCGTGGCGGGGTCGTCTTGCGGGCCCCGCGACGGTCCTGCACGGTGCAGGCATGCTCCCCCGTACCCGCCGCGCCGCGGGCACCTGCGCCGCGCTCGCCTGCCTGCTGCTCGCCGCCCCCGCGACCGCTGCCGCGGCCGGTCCGTTCAGCCTCGAGCTGGTCGCCGACCTCAACCCCGCGACCGCCGACTCGAACTCCTACAGCGAGCCGGTCGTGATCGACGGCGTCGCCTACTACCGGGCCACCGACGGCGTCCACGGCTACGAGCTGTGGCGCAGCGACGGCACCGCCGCCGGCACCCGGATGGTCGCCGACGTCGCCCCGGGGGCCGCGGACGGGCTCGCGAACGATCCCGAGATCGCCGGCGCGGGCGGAACCGTCTTCTTCACCGCGGACGACGGCACCAGCGGAGTCGAGCTGTGGCGCACCGACGGCACGGCGGCGGGCACCACGCTGACCGCCGACCTCAACCCGGGATCGCAGTCCTCCGACCCGACCTACCTCACCGCCGTCGGCGACGAGGTCTACTTCGCCGCCAACGCCGGCAGCGGCACCGGCAACGAGCTGCACCGCAGCGACGGCACCGCGGCCGGCACCGAGCTGGTCGTCGACATCGTCCCCGGCACCTCGGCCAGCCGTCCCGAGGGGCTGGCCGCCTTCGACGGCGAGGTCTACTTCAGCGCGACGACCTCCGCCGCGGGGCGCGAGCTGTGGCGCAGCGACGGCACGCCGGCGGGCACCGAGCTGGTCGCCGACATCGCCCCCGGCGCCGTCGGCTCGTTCCCGGCCGAGCTGACGGCGTTCGCCGGCGAGCTCTACCTCGCCGCGAGCGACCCGACAGACGGCTACGCGCTCTACCGCACCGACGGCACCGGGGCCGAGCGCTACGCCGACCCGGCGCCGGGCGGCGGCTACGCGTTCGTCACCCACCTCGCCGTGAGCGGCGCGCACCTCTACCTCGCAGTCGACGGCGACGACGGGACCGGCCTGTGGGTCACCGACGGCGGCGTCGCCGGCGTCGAGCAGGTCGCTGACGCCGGCGCGACGCTCGGCTCCGTCAACCTCTACAACGGCGGGATCGCCCCGCTCCCCGGTGACCGCGTCGTCTTCTACGGCGTCAGCGCCGACGCGGGCGCGGAGCCGTGGGTCACCGACGGCAGCCCGGCCGGGACCGTGCGGCTGGCCGACATCGATCCCGGCAGCGCCAGCAGCCATCCGGAGCGGATGCGCGCCCACGGCGATCGCGTCTACTTCACTCCGCGCTCCACGCCGGCGGGGGCGGAGCCCTGGCACACCGACGGCACCGCCGTCGGCACCGGGCAGCTGCGCGACATCCAGCCGGGTCCGAGCTCGAGCAGCCCCTTCGGCTACGCGTCGCTAGGCGCCACGGTGCTGTTCTTCGCCGACGGCGTCGCGAGCGGCTGGGAGCCGTGGCGCAGCGACGGGACCGCCGGCACCACCGCGCTGGTCACCGACGCGAACCCTGTCGGGGCCGGCGTCGACCCGCGCTGGATCGCGCCATTCGCCGGCGGGGTCGCCTTCGACGCCAAGCTGCCCGGGATCGGCCGCGAGCTCGCGCGCAGCGACGGAACCGCCGCCGGCACGAAGCTGGTCGCCGACATCAGCCTCGGTTCGCCGTCCGGCCTCCCGGACGCCGCGGTCGAGTTCGGCGGGCGGCTCTACTTCCCGGCGAGCACGCCCGCCACGGGCGAGGAGCTGTACCGGACCGACGCGGCCGGGACCGGCGTCGAGCTGGTCGCCGACATCAACCCAGGGCCGAGCGCCAGCCAAGTCGGGGATCTCATCGTCGCCGGCGCGCGCCTGTTCTTCGTCGCCCAGGACGACGACAGCAACACCGAGCTGTGGAGCACCGACGGCGTCGGACCGCCCGTGCGCCACGAGATCCGGCCCGGGCCGTCGGGCTCCAGTCCCAGCCGTCTGACAGCCGTCGGGAACGCGGTGGTCTTCCGGGCCGGCGACGGCACCTCGGGCGAGGAGCCCTGGCGCAGCGACGGCACCGAGGCGGGCACCTACCGCCTCGGCGACATCTCGCCGGGAGCTTCCGGCAGCGGCCCCGAGGGGTTCGTCGCGTTGGATGGTCGCGTCATCTTCGGCGCCTACCAGCCGTCCACCGGCTACGAGCTCTGGCGCTCCGACGGCGGTCCGGACGACGCCACGCTGGTCGCCGAGATCGGGCCCGGCGGCGGTTCCAGCGGGCTGGTCTCCAACCCCGAGATCGCCCGACTGGGCGGCCATGTCTACTTCGCCGCCGACGGCGACCCGGAGGAGGACGACTTCGAGCTGTGGCGCAGCGACGGAACCGCGCTCGGCACCGAGCGGGTCGCGGACATCGCGCCCGGGAACGAGAGCGCCAGCCGTCCGCATGCGCTGACGCCGGTCGGGGACCGGCTGTTCTTCCTCGCTGACTCCGACGACGACGGCGCCGACGAGCTGTGGCGCTCGGACGGGACGGCCGCCGCCACGCAGCTGGTGTCCGATGCGATCGACCCGGGAACCAGCGGCGACGATCCCACCGATCTCACCGCGTTCTCCGGGCTGCTCGCCTTCACCGCGGCGACGCCCGCGACCGGTCGCGAGCTGTGGATCAGCGACGGCACGCCGGCGGGGACCGGCGTGGTCGCCGATCTCTGGCCGGGCGCCCGCTCCAGCGATCCGGGCGAGCTGACGGTGGTCGGCGACGTGCTCTACCTCGCCGCCACCGACGGCGTGGTCGGCCGCGAGCTCTGGAAGGTCGACCTCAGCCCCGATCCGCCCGGAGGGGGCGGACCGCCGAGTCCGCCGCCACCGCCGCCAACTCCCGGACCCCCGCCTCCGCCGGCGACGGACCGCTCGGTCGCCAAGCCGCGCGTGACCGCCAAGCGCCGCCAGCCGCCGCGCAAGGGCAGGGTCGCGATCGCCCTGCGCGCCGGGGCCGCCGAGGCCGTGACCGTCCGGGCGACGGGTGCGGTCAAGGTCGGCAAGGCCAAGCGCGCCCACAAGCTGCGCGCCGTCCGTCGTCGCGCCGCCGCCGGCAAGCGGCCGACGCTGCGGCTCACCCTCGCCCGCAAGCCCGCCCGCCAGCTCGCGCGGGCGATGCGCGCCAACCGCAGGGCGAAGGTCGTGGCTCGGATCCAGGTCGTCATCACCGACGCCGCCGGCAACCGCGCCGTCCGCCGCATCGCCGTCCGCATCCGCTGACCGTCCCCTCGGGCGGCCGCGCGGAGGATCCTTGGGGGTATGCCCCCAAGGATCCTTCGCCGGCCGGGCGGACCGGCGGTGAGCGCGGCATTTAGGCTTGGGGGGTGGTCGAGCCCGCGACGAGCACCTCCAGCGTCCCGCTCCCCGGGCCGCTGGCGAGCGCCCGCGACCGGCCATGGCCGATGGTCGGGCGCGACAGCGAGCTGACCGCGCTCGCCTCCGCCTGGGAGCGGATCGCCGCCGGCGGCCGCGAGACGGTCCTGATCGCCGGCGAGCCCGGCGCGGGCAAGAGCCGCCTGGTGGCCGAGGCCGGTGCCGCCGCCCACGCCGCCGGCGGGATGGTGCTCTACGGGAGTGGCGAGGAGACCGCCGGCCGCCCCTACGCACCGTTCGTCGCGGCGCTCGCCCACCTACACCGCCACGCCACCCCCGGACCGCAGCTCGACGCGCTGCGCAGCTCGCCGCTCGGGCGCCTGCTCCCCGGCACCGATCCCGGCGACGCCGGACCCGCCGACTGGGGGCTCGGCGACGATCGTGGCCGGCTGTTCGCGGCGACCGTCGAGCAGCTCGAGGTGCAGGCCGAGCAGAGACCGCTGATGTTGGTCGTCGATGACCTCCACGGCTGTGGCCTCTCGACGCTGATGCTCGTCGAGCACCTCGCGCGCGCCGACGCGGCGCTGCGGCTGCTGCTCGTCGCCACCTACCGGCCGACAGACCTCGAGCCAGGCGACGAGCGCGCCGGACTCCTCGCCCGGCTGCGCTCGGCCCCCGGCGCCCAGCACATCGAGCTCACGGGCCTCGAAGCGTCGGCGCTGCGCGACATCGCGACGTCGCTGCAGGTCGCGGGCGAACCCGAGGCGCTCGACGCGATCGCCGCCACCGCCGAGCGCGAGAGCGCCGGCAACCCGCTGTTCGCCTGCGAGTTGCTGCGCGCCGTCCGGGAGGGCGGCGCCGGCACGCTCGAGGCCGGCATCGCGACGCCGCGCTCGCTGCGGATGCTGATCGGCGCGCGCGCCCACGCGCTCGGCGCCGAGACCCACCGGCACCTGTCGGCCGCCGCCGTCTGCGGCCGGACGTTCGACCCGCGGCTGGTGGCAGCGGTGCTCGACGAGCCCGGCGACGCGCTCGCGGCCTCGATCCGCCGCGCCGAGCACGCCGGGCTGATCGTCTCGGTGCCCGACGGCGGCGGCGCCACCTTCACCCACGCGATCGTCGCCCGCTCCCTCTACGAGGAGCTCGACCCCGCCGTCCGCGGGCGCCTGCACCGCCAGCTGGCCGAGACGCTCGAGGCCGAGAGCGCGGGCCGCTCGCCCGAGCGGGCCGGCGAGCTGGCGCTGCACTGGCGGCGCGCCGACCCGCCGGATCCAGAGCGGGCGGTCCGCTACTGCGCCAGCGCCGGGACCGTCGCGCTCGAGCGCTACGACCACGGCGTCGCCGCCGGCTGGTTCGAGCAGGCGCTCGAGCTGCGCGACGGCACTGGCGGGGCGCCCGACGCCGAGCGCTGCGACCTGCTGATCGGGCTCGGCAAGGCGCTGCGCTTCGCCGACCAGGAGCGCTCGCGCGTCGTGCTCTTGGAGGCCAGCCGGCTCGCCGACTCCCTCGACGACGTCGACCGCCTCGTCGAAGCGACACTCGCCAACCACCGCGGCTTCGTCAGCCACGTCGGCGGCTTCGACCGCGAGCGCGGCGCGATGCTCCGCCGCACCGCCGAGCGGATGAGCGAGACCGGCCCCCGCCTGGCCCTCGTGCTGGCGCAGCTCGCGCTCGAGCTGACCTTCTCCCCGCAGCAGGTCGACCGCCGCCGGCGGCTCGCCGAGCGGGCGCTCGCGGTGGCGCGCTCCAGCGGCGACAAGCGCGTGATCGCCCAGGTGCTGATCCGCTACCTGATCGCCGAATGGGGGCCGGAGAACCCGCGCGACCGGATCGAGGCGGCCGCGGAGAGCATCGCGATCTCCAGTCAGCTCGACGAGCCGCTCGACCTCTTCCACGGCCTCCACTGGCAGGCGGTCGCCCAGATCGAGCTTGGTGAGGTGCGGGCCGCCGCGCGCACGCTGCGCGAGCAGGAGCGGATCGCGTCGCGGATCGGCGACGGGACCGCCAACTGGCTCTGCGGCTGCTCGGCCTCGGTCCACCTGGCGCTGCGCGGTCGTCTCGACGCGGGCGAGCAGCGCGCCCAGGAGGCGGCCGAGCTGGCCCAGCGCAGCGCCCAGCCCGACGCCCTGCCCTTCTACATCAGCCAGATCGCCAGCATCCGCTGGCAGCAGGGCCGCCTCGGCGAGCTGGCGCCGCTGCTCGCCCAGGCGCTCGACCAGTACCCGGGCCTGCCGGCGTTCCGGTCGCTGGTGACCCTCGCGCACGCGATCGCCGGCGAGGAGGCCTTCGCGCGCGAGGTGCTCGTGATCGACGCCGCCACCGGCTTCGCCGACCTGCCGCGCGACCCGATCTGGATCGCCGCCGCCGCGACCTACGCCCACGCGGTCGCCGAGCTGCGCGACGCCGAGGCGGCGGCGCTGCTGCACCCCGTGCTCGACCCCTACCGCGGACAGCTGGCGTCGGCGACGGTCAGCGTCTGGGGGCTCGTCGACCACGCCCTCGGCCGGCTCGAGCTGCTACTCGGCGACGAGCGGTCCGGTCGCGAGTCGCTTCGGCGGGCAATCTCCGACTACGCGCGGATGGGCGCGCCGGTCTGGCAGGCCCAGGCCGAGCGCGACCTCGCCGCCGCCGACGGACCGCTGCCGCCCTCCGACCTCGACGCGCGGATCGCGCGGCTGGGGCTGACGCCGCGTCAGTCCGAAGTCGTGCGACTGGTGGCCCAGGGCCGCTCGAACAAGGCGGTCGCGGCCGAGCTGCACCTCTCCCCGAGCACCGTCAAGCGCCACCTCGAGAACGCCTACGACCACACTGGCGCCCGCTCGCGCAGTGCCCTGCTGGCGCTGCTGCTCGACGTCGATGGGTCCAACGGCCCAACTTCGTAGCCGCCGCGGGCGAGATCGGGGACCCCGTGTTCTAATCGGCCGTCGTGCACAGGTACCGAGCCGAGAACCCCCACATTTCCACCGACCGCGCCCGCCGCAGCCGCCGACGGGGGGCCCTCGCCGCGCTGGTGGCGGCTCTGGTCACCTGCACCGCGCCCGCCGTCGCGAACGCCGCGCCGCTCTGGCAGACGGGCTTCGAGGGGGGACTGCCAGCCGGCTGGACCGCCACCGGCCTCTGGCATGTCCAGTCGAACCCCCAGACCATCTCGGTGAGCCCGGCGATCAACCCGGCGCTGGTGACGCTGCCCGACACGGGTGGGCTGCCAACTGCCTTCGAGGGCAACAGCGTCGCCTGGTTCGGCGACGCGAGCAGCGGGACCTTCTGCGGCTCCGCCGACTGGGTGTCCAGCGGGCAGACGCCGAAGAACGGCTGTAGCTCCCAAGGGACCCAGACCGGCTCGCTCACCTCGCCGTCCTTCAGCCTCGTCGGCGCTCTCAGCGCCCAGGTCGAGTTTCAGTCGTGGTGGGAGATCGAGGGTGTCGACGCGAACGCCTTCGACCTGATGCACGTCGAGTACTCCACCAACGGCGGCGGCACGTGGACCGAGGCGGGCCGGCTCAACCCCAGCGACGACCCCAACGCCGAGCACTACGAGCCCTACACCGCCAACGGCGTCCGCCAGCCGGCGAGCTGGCACCGCTACGTCGCCGACCTCTCGGGGGCAGCGGGCGCGGGCAACGTCCAGCTGCGCTTCCGCTTCAACAGCGTGGACTCCGACTACCAGGGCTTCCGCGGCTGGCTCGTCGACGCGGTCACCGTCGCGACGCCCTACGCCGAGCCGGCGCCGCGGATCGACGCGCTCCTGCCCGACTGCACCCGCACCGGCGAGGGACGGATCGTCGCGATCGAGGGCGCCCACTTCGTGCTCGGCTCGAAGGTGCTGCTCGACGGCGCCGAGGTGGCCAGCGCGACCCCGTCCAGCGAGCGGATGGAGTTCGTCGCGCCGGCCACGCTGCCGGCCGGCGGCCACACGGTCAGCGTCGTCCGCACCGGGGCCAACGCGGCCGAGAGCAACCCCGCGACCTTCCAGGTTCGCCCGGACTGCGCGGCCAAGCGCAGCACCGCGACCCAGATCCGCTGCGACCGCGGACCCAACCCGTGGGATCCCTCGCGCTGCACCGCGACCGTCGGCGACTCCGACGTGCCGCAGCGCACCACCCCCATCGGCGTCGTGACCTTCAGCTCCGCCGACGGCGCGTTCCCGCAGACCTTCCAGTGCAACTTGGCCGCGACGCCACTCTCGCCCGGCGTTGCCAGCTGCGCGGTACAGAACGTCCCAGCCGGCAAGGACGGCTTCGCCAGCGTCCGAGCGGACTACCTCGGCAGCGACGCCCACTCGCCGAGCAGCGCCACGACCGGCTTCATCATCGCCGGCGGATCCGGCCCCGCGCCCGACGTGGACTCGTGCACGGGCCCGACCCCCGCCGCGAAGCTGTCGATCAACAACGACTACCAGACCTTCAACCAGCCGGGCCTCGACTTCGGCGACGTCGGCTGGTGCGCGCAGATGCTGCTGATCGACGGCATCCAGGGCGTCACCCACGTCATCAACGGCGTCGCCTACATCGTGCCGCCGGTCGCGGGGGTCACCGCGGCGGTCCTCGAGCCGCTTCCCGCCCCGCAGCTGAAGGTCGCGGCCGGCGGGATCGCCTACGGCGCCGGCCACTACGCGATGAAGCCTGTCCACGCGCTGGCGGACCACACCGTCAAGACGCTCGAGACGACCCAGAAGGATCCGCCCGACCCGAAGTTCAAGAAGCTCGGCAAGCCGGTCCGCGTCAAGGTGCCGGTGCTGGTGCCGGGCCGCGGCATCAAGCCCAAGCAGGCGAAGCGCCTCACCGCGCTGGCCCGCCAGCTCGCCAAGACCGAGGGCCTCGCCCGCGCGCTGACCGCGACGCTCGACCGCGCCGGGGGCGCGATCGTCGCCGGCGACCAGGTCTGGCAGGGCCGCCAGATGGCGCACGCGATCAAGCTGGCGCGCCAGCTGTCGGTCCAGTACGACCGCTCCGCGACCGCGATCGTGCGGATCCGCCCGCTCGCGCGCAAGATGCCCCAGCTCAAGCGCAAGTACAAGCTCTCCAAGGTCAAGCGCACCGCCAAGCGGATCGTCAAGCGCGGCTACACCAAGGGCCAGGCCGGCTACATGCGCAAGCTCGGCTACACCAAGCGCGACCTCGCGAAGATCAAGCGCGGCCAGAAGGCCGTCGCGAAGCTGAAGAAGCTGCCGTTCGACCAGCCGCTCGACGTCTACGGCAAGCGCACGGTGGAGAGCCTGCGCACCGCCGCCCGCGCCTACCGCTACTGGGTCGTCCTGCCCGAGATCACCGAGCAGGCGAAGCTCGGCAGATCGCGCTGACGACTCATTTCACCGAACCAAGGGAGCCTCGTGATCCGCACAATCCTGATTGCCGTCGCAGCCGCGCTCGCGCTGGCCGTCGGCGTCTCGTCCGCGACGGCCGCCGCGCCGGCCACCGGCGGCGACGCCACCGCCGCCCAGAAGGCCAAGGGCAAGGCGAAGACCAAGGCCAAGCAGAAGGCCGCGAAGTGCAAGACCGCCAAGCAGAAGGGCAAGGCCAAGGGCAAGGGCAAGGCGCGCCGGCCGCTCGCCGCCGATGCCGCTCAGAAGCGCAAGGGCAAGCGCAAGGCCGCCAAGTGCAAGTCCGCGAAGCAGAAGCCCGCGGCCAAGCGGGGCCCGCCCACCGACCCCCGCGATCGCATCGAGGAGCGCCGCGATCGCGTCGAGGAGAAGCGCGATCGCGTCGAGGAGAAGCGCGACCGCATCGAGGAGCGCCGCCGCTGAGACGGCGCGGCGCACGCCGGCCGCGGGGCGAGCTCCCCGCGGCCGTGCGTCCTGCGCGGCCTCAGCCCTCGGTGGGCTGCGGGACGATCCGGATGTAGGGCAGCGGGTTCTCCCAGCCGTCCGGGTAGCGCTCGCGGGCCTGGTCGTCGGAGACCGAGCCGGCGATGATCACGTCGTCGCCCTGCTTCCAGTTCACCGGGGTGGCGACCTGGTGCTTGGCGGTCAGCTGGAGTGAGTCGACCACCCGCAGCACCTCGTCGAAGTTGCGCCCGGTCGTCATCGGGTAGACGAGGATCAGCTTGATCTTCTTGTCGGGACCGACGACGAAGACGTTGCGGACGGTGGCGTTGTTGGCCGGAGTCCGCTCGGTCGGGTCGCCCTCGACCTCGGCGCCGAGCATCCCCCACGCCTTGGCGACCGCGAAGTCGGCGTCGGCGATGATCGGATAGTTCGGGGCGGTGCCCTGCGAGGCGCCGATCTCCTCGGCCCAGCGCGCGTGGTTCTCGATCGGGTCGACCGAGAGGCCGATGATCTTCACGCCGCGCTTGTCGAACTCGGGCTTGATCGAGGCCATGTAGCCCAGCTCGGTCGTGCAGACCGGGGTGAAGTTCCGGGGGTGGGAGAAGAGGACGGCCCAGGAGTCGCCGACCCAGTCGTGGAAGCTGATCCGTCCCTCCGTGGTCTCGGCCTCGAAGTCCGGGGCGGTCTCGCCGATCTGCAGTGCCATTCCTTTAATTCCTCATTTCCGGGTGCGGTTTTGAGTATTTTAGCCGTCGCCGTACAGCTCGACCTCCGCACGGCCGTGGCGAACGCCGTTGACCTGCAGCTCGATCGCGTGGATGCCCGGGTGGTGGCGCCGCGTGCTGAGGTCGGCGAAGGAGTGGCGCCTGACCGTCTCGAAGGCCTGTCCCGGCGCCAGCGTCGGCTCGGCGACCTTGAACACCTTCGGCGAGGTCGCGCCGCTCGCCTTGACGAAGTGCACGACGTAGTCGATCGCGACGCGCGCCGGACGGTCGCCGCCGTTGGCGACCACCAGCGCGAAGGCGACCTCGCCCCCGGCCGGGATCGCCGCGACGTCGAGGTCGGGGCCGCGGACGGTGAGCGCGTCGCCGCCCCCGAAGCCGCGCAGCTCGAGCGCGGCCGGGTCGCCCCGCTTGACCAGCGTGCGTAGGGCGCGGCGGACCACCGCATCGGTGCTCGCGTCGGGGTCGGCCAGCCAGCGCGCCGCGGTGGCGACCGCCAGCTCGGCGTCGGCGCGGCTGAGGTCGTTGAGGTGGTTGGCGACCGAGCGGCGCACGTACTCGGCCGGATCGCGGTAGAGGGCATCGAGGATCGGGAGCGTCGCCCGCGGGTCGGCGGTCAGGGCCGGCACGCGCGGCGCCCACGGCAGCAGCGGCCGCGTGCCCTCGCTGGCCAGCCGGCGGACGTGCTCGTCGCGATCGGCCGTCCAGCCCAGCGCGACGGCGAGCGCCCGGTCGAGGTCGGCGGCGAGGAACGGCCGCAGTGAGAACTCGGCGGTCAGCCGTCCGGTGAGCGCGGCGAGCAGGTCGAGCCCGCGCTCGAAGGCGTCCGGCGCCGGGTCGGCGAGCGCCCGCGCGGCGACGAGGTCACCGAGCGGCCAAACGATCCAGCCAGTCAGCTCGGGGCCTTCGAGCGCGGCGGTGACGATCCGCTCGGTGGCGTCGAGGCCGCTGGGCAGGTCGGCGCTCAGGCCGTCGCGCAACAGCGCCGCGCGGCCGCTCAGCGGCTGGCCGTCGATCGCGGCCGCCGCCGCGCGCGTCGCGGTCAGCCGGCCGCCGGCGAGCGGCTCGAGGAGCGCGGGCAGCCCGGCCGCGATCTCCCCGCTGAGCAGCCTGTCCGCGAGCGGGGTCGCCACCGACGGGAGGCTACCCGGCCGCGCCGTAGGAGTCGTGGTAGCGCCACCAGGCGTACGGAGGGCTCTGCGGCCGGCCGGCGGGGCTGTCCTCCCAGGTCTCCTGGCGGCCGAACGGCGTCAGGTCGAGGAACGTCCAGACGCTGCCGAGCGCCTCGACGCCGCGGCCGTTGGTCTCGTAGGTGAGGAAGACGCGGTCACCGTCGCGCAGGAACGCCTGCAGGCGGAAGTACTCGGTAGTCCGGCAGGCCTCTTGGAAGGCGGGGTCGAGCACCGTGTACCACGGCACCCGCCACTCCATCCGCTCGGCGAACGCCCGGATGCGCTCCTGCGGCGCGGTCGAGCAGAGGGCGATCGTGGTGTCGCGCGCGTTGATGTGCGCGGGGTGGCCGATCTGGTCGGCGAACATCGTGCAGCCGTGGCACGGATCCCCGTCGGCGGGAAACCAGAAGTGGTAGAGCAGCAGCTGCGAACGGCCCTCGAAGAGGTCGAGGAAGCCACCCTCGCCACCCGGACCGTCGAAGGCGTAGCCGGTGTCGAACTCGACCATCGGCTGGCGGCGGCGGTCGGCGGCGAGGGCGTCGCGCGCCCGGGTCGCCTCCTTCTCGCGCTGCACCAGGGCGGTGTTGGCGCGGTCGAACTCGCTGCGGTCGACGATCTCCGGCAGGTGCATCAGGGCTCCTCGGTCGCTGGTCAGTCTCTTCAAGAGACCGAAACTACCACAGTCAGTCTCTTTGAGAGACTGAGCTAGGCTCACGGTATGCAGAGGACCGACTTCAGCCGGATGGAGTGCTCGATCGCGCGCACGCTGGCGGTCGCCGGCGAGCCCTGGTCGCCGCTGGTGATCCGCAACGTCTACATCGGCATCGACCGCTTCGAGGACATCCGCCGCAGCCTCGGCATCTCGCGCAAGGTGCTCGCCGACCGGCTGCGCACGCTCGTCGAAGCCGGACTGCTCGAAGCCCACCCCTACTCCGAGCGGCCGCTGCGCCACCGCTACGCGCTCACCGCCCAGGGGCTGGAGCTCGTCGACGTGCTGATGGCGATGGTCGCCTGGGGCGACCGCTGGACCGCCGGCGACGCCGGGCCGCCGATCCTCTACCGCCACCACGCCTGCGGGAAGGTCGCCCACGTCGAGCCGGTCTGCTCGGAGTGCGGCGAGCCGATGCACGCAACCGACGTCGACGTAGAGCCCGGGCCCGGCTGGTCGGGCTAGTTTCCGACCGTCGCATCCGGGGGACTCTTCGGCCAATGCGACCATCGAGGGGGACCGTGTGAGCGGTGACGGAGGCGAGCTGGTCGTCGCGGTGGACATCGGCACGACCAGCGTTCGCGCGCTCGCCTTCGACACCGCCGGCCAGCTGCGCCACAGCGCCAAGCGCGCCTACCCGCTGCACAGCCCCGAGCCCGGCCGCGAGGAGCAGGATCCCGCCGAGATCGCCGCGGCGGCCGAGGATGCGATCGCCGAGGCCGCGGCGCTCGCGGCGGACGCCGACGACACGATCGCCGGCCTGGCCTTCAGCTCGGTGCTGCACAGCCTCGTCGGACTCGACGGCGACGGCGAGCCGCTGACCCCGCTGCTGACCTACGCCGACGAGCGGGGATCCGAGCAGGCGCGCGCGCTGCGCGCCGCCGGCGGGGCGATCGACCTCCAGCGCCGGACCGGGACGCCCGTCCATCCGATGTCGCCGCTGGTCAAGCTGCGCTGGTACCGCGAGCGCGAGCCCGACCTCGCCGACCGGGTGGCGCACTGGTGCGGGATCAAAGAGCACGTCGTGGCGCGGCTGACCGGCGAGCTGACCGTCGACCACGGCGTCGCCTCGGCCACCGGGCTGTTCTCGCTGCGCGACGAGCGCTGGGACGACGAGGCGCTCGAGCTCGCCGGAGTGACCGCGCAGCGACTGCCCGAGCCCGCGCCGACCGACACCGCGCTCGCGCTGAGCGCCGACGCCGCCCGCCGCACCGGCCTCGCGGAGGGGCTGGCGGTCGTGCTCGGCTCCGGCGACGGCCCGCTCGCCAACCTCGGCCTCGGCGCGATCCGCCCCGGCGCGGTCGCCTGCTCGATCGGCACCAGCGGCGCGCTGCGCGTCGTCGTCGACGCGCCGCACGTCGACGAGCGCGGACGGGCCTTCTGCTACGTGCTCAGCAGCGGCCGCTACGCCGTCGGCGGCGCGATCAACAACGGCGGCGTGGTGCTCGACTGGGCCGGCGAGGCGCTGGCGCCCGACGTCGTCGAAGGCGCCGACGACGGCGCCGCCGAGGCGCTGCTCGAGATCGCGGCGACAGCGCCGGCCGGCAGCGGCGGGCTGCTGTTCATGCCCTACCTGCTCGGCGAGCGCGCGCCGCACTGGCAGGGCCGCCCGCGCGGCGTCTACCTGGGACTCACGCGCGACCACGGCCGCGAGCACATGCTGCGCAGCGCGATCGAGGGCGTCAGCCTCCAGCTGGCGATCGTCCTGCGCTCACTCGTCGAGGCGGGGATCGAGATCCGCGAGGTGCGGGCGACCGGCGGATTCTCGCGCAGCCCACTGTGGCGCGCGGTGCTCGCCGCCGCGCTCGACGAGCCGATCGGCTTCGCCGAGTCGGCCGAGGCCTCGGGGCTCGGAGCGGCGCTGGTCGGGATGGAGGCGCTCGGGATGATCGACTCGCTCGACCGGGCCGCCGACATCGTCGCGATCGACTCGGTCGAGGAGCCGGATTCCGCGACCGCCGAGCTGTACGGCCGCCTGCGACCGATCTTCGACGACGCCTACACCGCGCTCGGCGACTCCTTCGAGGCGATCGCCGACATGCAGGACGCCCTGCCCACCCACCCGGACTGAGGAGCAAGCGACGATGGAGGAGTTCGAGCCAGCCCTTTCGACCGGTCCGCTGCTGGCGATCGCGCTGGCGGCGGTCCTCGTCCTGCTGCTGCTGATCATCCGGCTGCGGATGCACGCGTTCGTCGCGCTGATCCTCGTCAGCATCGCGACCGCGCTGGCGACGCAGATCCCCACCGGGGAGATCGCCGAGGTGCTCACCGGGGGCCTCGGCGACACCCTCGGCAGCGTCGCGCTGCTGGTCGGTCTCGGCGCGATGCTCGGCGTGCTGCTCGAGCGCAGCGGCGGCGCCCAGGTGCTCGCCGACGCGCTGGTCGGACGCTTCGGCGACGCCCGTGCGCCGTTCGCGCTCGGCTGCGCCGCGCTGCTGTTCGGCCTGCCGATCTTCTTCGACGCCGGCTTCGTGGTCTTCCTGCCGATCGTCTTCACCGTCGCTCGGCGGCTCGGCGGCTCGGCGCTGCTCTACGCGCTCCCGGTCGCCGGCGCCTTCGCGATGATGCACGCCTTCGTGCCGCCGCACCCCGGGCCGGTCGCGGCGTCCGAGCTGATCGGCGCCGACATCGGCCTCGTGCTCGTCTTCGGCCTGGCGATCGGGGTGCCGACCTGGTTCGTCGGGTCCTACGTCTACGGCACCTGGATCGGCGGGAAGATCGACCTGCCGGTCCCCGACACCCTCGGCGAGCTGCCCGATCCCGACGAGCACTACGACGACGGCGAGCCGCCGCTGCTGCGCACCGTCCTGTTCCTGCTGCTGCTGCCGCTGGTCCTGATCTTCCTCAACACCGGCCTGACGACCCTCGACACCGCGGGCACGATCGACGGCGACAACTCGGCCGTCGAGCTGGCCGTGCTGATCGGCGAGACGCCGGTCGCGCTGACGATCACCGTCGTGGTGGCGATGTGGCTGCTCGGCTGGCGGCGCGGCAACAGCGGCGAGGAGGTCGAGAGCACCGTCAACGGCGCGCTCGGCCCGGTCTGCTCGATCATCCTGATCACCGGCGCGGGCGGGATGTTCGGCGCGGTGCTGCGCGCCAGCGGCGTCGGCGACGCGCTCGCCGACGCGCTCGACGGGCTCGGGCTGCCGGTGATCGTGGCGGCGTTCGTGATCGCGGTGGCACTGCGCGTCGCCCAGGGGTCGGCGACGGTCGCGCTGACGACGACGGCGGGGCTGATCGCACCCGTGGTCGAGGCGACCGACGGCCTCAGCAGCGCCGACCTCGCGCTGATCGTGATCGCGATCGCCGGCGGCTCGACAGTCCTCTCACACGTCAACGACTCCGGCTTCTGGCTGGTCGGGCGGTTCCTCGGCATGGACCCCAAGACGACGCTGCGCACCTGGACGGTGATGGTGACGCTGATCGGCACGATCGGCTTCGTCTTCGCCTTCGCGCTCAGCCTGGTGGTCTAGCCGCCCTCGATCGCGCGCAGGTCCACCCGGCTGGCGGCGACGACCGCCGCCGGGTCGGGCAGCTCGACGCCCGGCGGCAGCTCGAGGTGCAGGTCGGCGGCGGCGGCGAGCTGGACGCGCAGCCGGCGGGGGCGGCAGGCCAGCACGTGGCCACCGCGCTCGTGGGCGGCGTCGACGAAGTGGAGGTGGTGGCCCGGCAGCTCGATCCCGTCGACGTGGTCGGGGAAGCGGAAGCCGACCAGCGTGCCCGATACCCCCTCCAGGTCGAACTCGTGCTGGCCGGCGGCGGCCTCGGCGAGCGTCGAGTACGGCGGGCGCTGGCGCGGGACCGAGCGGGCGTGGACGGAGTCGAACTCGCCGTCGGCGCGGATCGCCAGCGCGGGCGCGTCGGGCGGGGCGTGTGCGTCGACCGCGGCGAGCAGGCCGGCGTGGTCGAGCGGGCCGCGAAGGTCGAAGGTGACCTCCGCCTCGAACCGGGTCACCACCGCGAACGGCGTCCGGGCAGCGGGGGCGATCCTGGTGATCCGGCCGTCGGCGTCGGCGCGCAGGAACTCGCCGTCGAGGGCGATCATCTCGCCGTCGAGGCCGTTGAGCGTGCCGATGCCGAGGTCGCCGTGGCGGGCCAGCTCGGCGAAGGTGAGATCGCCGTCGAACCGTCCGGCGAGCAGCGCCGCCAGCGTCGAGGCCTGAAAGGCCTCGTGGCTGGCCGCGCGGGCGACCGTCGCGCCGGCGAGGTCGGCCGCGTCGATGTGCAGGCCGCGGATCAGGCGCTCGTCGATCACAGCGTGACGGTACCGGGGCGGGCGGCCCCCACCGCCGCCGCGGCCGGCGTTACCGTCTGCGCGCATGGACGTCGCCCTGGCGCTGGCCGCCGCGCTGCTCTTCTCGCTCGGCACCGTCCTGCAGCAGCGCGTGGCGCGCGAGGTGCCCGACTCCGAGGCGACCAGCGCCGGGCTGCTGCTCAAGCTCGCGCGCAAGCCGGCGTGGCTGGTCGGGATCGTCGCCGACGGGCTCGGGTTCCTCGCCCAGGCGGCGGCGCTCGCGGTTGGGCGGCTGGTCGTCGTGCAGCCGCTGCTGGCGACCTCGGTCGTCTTCGCGCTGCCGCTCGGGGCCAAGCTCGACGGCCGCCGGATCGGCCGCCGCGACCTGCTCGGAGCGCTCGCGGTGACCGGCGGCCTCGCCGCCTTCCTCCTGCTCGCAGACCCGACCGGCGGCGTCGACGACGCGACCGCCGTCGCCTGGATCGTGATCGGCGTGGTCGCGACGGCGCTCTGCGGCGGCCTGCTGGTGGCCGCCCGTGGCCGCGCGCCCGCCCCGCGCGCGGCACTGCTCGGCACCGCCGCCGGGATCCTGTTCGGGATCAGCGCGGCGCTGACCAAGGCGGTCGTCGACACACTCGCCGACGACGGCGTCGTCGGCGTCCTGACCGACTGGCACGCCTACGCGCTGCTGGTCGTCGGCTGGGCGAGCATGACGCTCAGCCAGGCGTCGCTGCAGACCGGCGCGCTCGCGCCCGCCGTCGCGACGCAGATGTCGATGGACCCGATCGCCAGCCTGTTCCTCGGCACGCTCGCCTTCCAGGAGGAGATCCACGACACCACCCTCGGGGCCATCGGGGCGCTCGCCGGCATCGCCTTGATGGTCGTCGGCCTGGCGATCCTCGCCCGCTCCCAGGCGGCCGGCGACTCCAGCGGCGGCCCGCCCCCGGCGCCCCCGCACGCCGACGCCCCGGCCTGAGCCGTAGCGCATTACATCCAGCGGGAGCGCTTAGAGGAGTCCCGCGCGCTTCAGCGTCTTGACGGTGCGCTCGGAGCGCTCATCCGAGCGACGGACCGCCTGCTCGATCCGTTCCCGCTCCCGGCGGGCGTGCTGAACGGCTCGATCTGCACGGTGCGCGCTTTCGCGAATCTGCTCTATCTCCCGAAGGGCGTCGGCGCTAGTCAAGCTCTTGCCGAAGAGTATCGATGACATCGAGCGCACTGTCCAGCGCGGCCTTCCTATCCGCGACCGCGGCCTCCAACTCGCTGATGGTCTCCAGCGCCTCTGTCAACTCGACACGCAGCGATCGCGATCGTCGCGGAGATCCTTGACCGAAGTTCCGATCTTTTCCATCCGAACCGGGCCGACTCCGACGAGGTAGCGCCGGTTCACCACGGCGACGGCCACCGAGAGAATGAGGTAGGCGGCCAGGGCCAACAACCCGAGACGCACGAGAGCGATCACGACAGCCTGTCGTGCGAGCGCGAAACGCGTGCACGCAACTCGTCACCCCACGACTCGGGCCCCTTACCCATTCCCCCGAGTCAAGCACATATGCTTATTCATCGCCGACCCGGCCCGAGCCGGCCCAGCCGCTCAGGCGTCCGATGGGCGGACGGCGTCGTCGGCGGCGGCGAGCTCGGCGAAGCGGGCCTCGCTGCGGGCGCGGGCGTAGGTGAAGAAGATCGCCAGGCCGACCACCAGCCAGACCGCGAGGCGGATCCAGGTGCTCGCCGGCAGCATCGCCATCAGCCCGATCGCGCTCGCCGCGCCGAGCGGGGCGACCAGCCAGACGTGCGGCACCCGGAACGGCCGCTCGATGTCGGGGTGGGCGCGGCGCAGGACCAGCACCCCGGCGCAGACGATCGTGAAGGCCAGCAGCGTGCCGATCGAGACCAGCTCGCCGAGCACGTCGATCGGCACCAGCGCGGCGACGACCGCGCCGGCGACGCCGCAGACGACCGTCGTGAAGACCGGCGTGCGGTAGCGCGGGCTGACGCGGCTGAAGCGCTCCGGCAGCATCCCGTCCGATGACATCCGCATCAGGATCCGCGTCTGGCCGTAGAAGGTGACGAGCACCGTCGAGAACAGTCCGACCACGGCGGCGACGTCGACGGCCTCGTCGAGCCAGTCGGCCCCCGCGCCGAGGTCGCCGAGCGCCTTTGAGATCGGGTCGGAGACGTTGAGCGCCGAGTAGGGGACCAGGCCCGTGAGCACGAGGCCGATCGCGATGTAGAGCACGGTCGAGATGATCACCGTGCCGAGCAGCCCGATCGGCACCGTGCGCTGGGGGTTGCGCGCCTCCCCGGCGGCGGTCGAGACCGCGTCGAAGCCGACGTAGGCGAAGAACACCAGGCCGGCGGCGCGGACCACCCCGCTCGCCCCGAACTCGCCGAACTCGCCCTCGTTGGCGGGCACGAACGGCTTCCAGTTGGCGGTGTCGACGCTGAACGCGCCGACCGCGACGACCAGCAGCAGCACGCCGATCTTCAGCGCGACGATCGCGTTGTTGGCGCCGGCCGACTGGCGCGTGCCGACGATCAGCAGCAGCGTCGTGAAGACGACGACCAGCAGCGCCGGCAGGTTGAGGATCCCGGCGCTCTCGCCGAACGGAGGGTTGGCGAGGTCGGGTGGGACGGTGACCCCGACGGTGTCCAGCATGCTCACCGCATAGCCCGACCAGCCGACCGCGACCGTCGAGGCCGCGAACAGGTACTCGAGCAGCAGGTCCCAGCCGATGAACCACGCCAGGAACGTCCCGAACGCCGCGTAGGCGTAGGAGTAGGTGCTGCCGGCGATCGGCATCATCGCCGCCAGCTCGGCGTAGCAGAGGGCCGTCAGGCCGGCGGCGATCCCCGCGAGCACGAAGGCGATCACCACCCCTGGCCCGGCGTACTTCGCCGCCGCCGCGCCGGTCGTCACGAAGATCCCGGCGCCGACCACGCTCGCGATCCCCAGCGTCGTGAGGCTGAACGCCCCGAACGCCGTCGAGTCCAGCCGCCCGCGGTCCCGCTTGGCCTGGGTGAGGATCGTCGACAGCCGGTCCGGCGGCGGGGCCTCGCTGCGCTGCATCGCGCGAGAGTAGAGGGCGCCGGCGACGGCTGCCCGCTGGCAGGGCCCGTCCGGGGCGATGTCGAATATCTGCCGCGTGAGCGAGACGCGCAGCGAGGACGAGGGACGGGGCGAGCGGTTCGTCGACGAGGAGCGGCGCCACCGGCTCGACAAGCTCGACGCGCTGCGCGCGCGGGGGATCGATCCCTACCCGGTCACCTTCCCGCGCGACCACGCCGTCGGCGAGCTGCGCGAGCGCTACGGCGACCTGGCCCCCGACGCCGCCGAGGACGTCACCGTCAACCTCGCAGGACGGCTGATGCTGATCCGTCGCCACGGCGGCCTGATCTTCGCCGACCTCCACGACCAGACCGGCACGATCCAGATCGACGTCGAGCGCGACGCTGTCTCGCCGGAGGGCTTCGACGACGTCGAGGCGCTCGACCGCGGCGACTGGGTCGGCGTGACCGGCACGGTGATGACCACCCACACCGGCGAGCTGACGATCCGCGCCAGCCGCGTCGTGCTGCTGTCCAAGGCGCTGCGCGCTCTGCCCGACAAGCACGTCGGCCTCACCGACGTCGACACCCGCCTGCGCGAGCGCTACCTCGACCTGATCGCCAACCCCGACACCCGGCGCGTCTTCGACGTCCGCTCGAAGGTGATCGCCGCGGTGCGCGAGACGCTGCTCGACCACGGCTTCACCGAGGTCGAGACGCCGGTGCTCGACACCCACGCCGGCGGCGCGGCGGCGCGGCCGTTCATCACCCACCACAACGCGCTCGACATCGACATGTACATGCGGATCGCGCTCGAGCTGCCGCTCAAGCGGCTGGTCGTCGGCGGCTTCGAGCGGGTCTTCGAGATCGGCCGGGTGTTCCGCAACGAGGGGCTCGACACCCGCCACAACCCCGAGTTCACGCTGCTGGAGGCATACCAGGCGCTCGGCGACTACCACGACATGATGGACCTCGTCGAGACGATCGCCTCGCAGGCGGCGCTCGCCGCCAACGGCACGACGATGATCGAGATCAGCGGCCAGCCGGTCGACCTCGCCCCGCCGTGGCGGCGGGTGACGATGGCCGAGCTGATCGAGGAGCAGACCGGAGCCCGGATGCACCCGTCGATGCCGCTCGACCAAGCGCGCGCGCTGTGCGAGCAGATCGGGCTGGAGTGCGACCCCGAGTGGTCGGCCGGGCGGATCATGTCGGAGGTCTACGACGAGGTCGGCGAGGGGACGCTGGTCGCCCCCACCTTCGTCTACGACTACCCGCGCGAGGTCTCGCCGCTGGCGCGCACCCACCGCGACGACCCCGCGCTGGTCGAGCGGTTCGAGGCCGTCGTCGCCGGCCGCGAGCTGGCCAACGCCTACAGCGAGCTCAACGACCCCGTCGACCAGCGCCAGCGGTTCGAGGCCGAGGCCGCCGCCAAGGCCGCCGGCGACGAGGAGGCCGAGGACGTCGACGAGGACTACATCCGCGCGCTCGAGTACGCGCTGCCCCCGACCGGCGGGCTGGGGATCGGCCTCGACCGGCTGGTGATGCTGATCGCCGGCGCGCCGGCGATCCGCGACGTGATCCTCTTCCCGACGATGCGCCCCGAGGACGGCGACGGCGCCGTCGTGCCCGCCGCCGGCGCCGCGAACCTGCCGAGCGCCGCCGCGATGGCGAGCGCCAGCGCGGCCGCGACCGTACCGGCCGTCGCGCCCGGCGCCGGCGCGCCGACCGTCGCCGAGGAGGCCGCAGGCGATGACGCCCTCCCCGCGCCGCCGGCCGCCCCCACGCGCACCCCGCTGCGTCCGGCGACCGCCCAGCCGCACCCCGCCGCGACGCGCCTGCTCGCCTGGCTGACCGCACTCGGCGGGCTGATCTTCCTGCTCGCGCTGGTCCCGGGGCTGCACGACACGCTCGGGCTCGGGGTGCTGATCGACGACGTCACCGGCCAGGTCGCCGGCCACGTCGCCTCGGTGCTCGTCGGAATCGCGCTGCTGCTGCTCGCGCGGGCGCTCGCCCGCGGCAAGCGACGGGCGTGGGCGATCGCGCTGCTGGTGTTCGCCGGGGCCGCGGTGATCCACGTCGTCAAGGGCCCGGACCCGGTCGTCGTCGTCTACAGCGTCGCGATGCTCGTCGCGCTGGTCTGGAACCGCGACGCCTTCGGCGCCCGTCCCGACCCCAGCTCGCTGCTGGACGCGGTCCGCTTCGTGCCCGTCTATCTCGGGCTGGTCTTCGTCTTCGGCTTCGCGACGCTCGCGCTCGAGCACGACCGCGTGCAGGAGACGATGACCTTCTGGAAGACGGTCGCGGCGATCGCCGCCGGGTTGTTTGGCCTCGACGGCCCCTACACCTACAGCGGCCGCTTCTTCTCCGACTTCTTCCCGGCCGCGCTGCTGGCGCTCGGAATCGCCGGCCTGGTGATCGTCGTCGGCCTCGTCTTCCGGGCCGTCGCGTTCCGCGGCGCGCCGACCGCCGCCGACCGCGAGCGTGCGCGCGACCTCGTCCACGCCTACGGGACCGACACGCTCGACTACTTCGCGCTGCGGCCCGACAAGAGCTACTTCTTCGCCGCCGCCGGCGACGCGATGCTGGCCTTCACCTACATCAGCGGCTACGCGCTGGTCGCCGCCGACCCGATCGCCGCCCCCGGCGCGGCCGGGCGCGTGATCGACGAGTTCGTCGAGTTCTGCCGCACGCGCGGCTGGCACGTCGCCTTCCTCGCCGCCCGCGAGAGCGACCTGCCGCTGTACGAGCAGCGCGGCTTCCGCGCGGTCTACCTCGGCGACGAGGCGATCATCCGCTGCGACCGCTTCACGCTCGATGGCGGGGCGATGAAGCCGGTCCGCGAGGCGGTGCGCCGGGTCGGCAAGCGCTGCCGATTCGAGCTGATCCGCGAGTCCGACGCCTCCCCCGCCCTCTGCCGCCAGCTCAACGAGATCCGCGCCCGCTGGCGCGGCGACGCAGCCGAGCGCGGCTTCACGATGGAGCTCGGCGGGGGCGTCCGCGGCGAGAGCGACGAGTTCCTGCTCGCGATCGCCTTCGACGGCGAGCGGCCGCTCGGCTTCCTGCGCGTCGTCCCCTGCTTCGGCGACGACCCCGGCTGGTCGCTGGACCTGATGCAGCGCGACCCCGACGCGCCCAACGGGATGACCGAGTACCTGATCGCCAACGCGGCGCTGGCGCTCGGCGAGCAGGGCTTCCGCCGGCTGTCGATGAACTTCGCCGCCTGGGGCCGGCTGTTCGAGGACGGCGCCGACCTCTCGCTGCGCCAGCTCGCGCTGCGCAAGGTCGCCGAGGTGCTCAACCCCTTCTTCCAGATCAAGTCGCTGCGTGACTTCAACCAGAAGTTCGACCCCGAGTGGGTGCCGCGCTCGATCGTCGTCGAGGACGTCGAGTCGATGCCGAAGGTGGGCCTGCTCTACGCCTCGGTCGAGGGCTTCCTCGACGTGCCGGTGATCGGCAAGCGCCTCGCGCCGCCGCTGCGGACCTCGACCGACTAGCGCCCGCCTGGCCGCGGTTCGCCCCGAAGCGCTGCCGGCGCCGGCGCGCCGGGCTTACCCGCGGACGATTCGGAAGGCCGCGCGGCGCGGGGCCGACGTGCCTCCGGCGTTGCGCGCGGTGGCGGTCAGCCGGTAGCGCCCGGCGGGCAGGCGCCGCTTGCCGATCCGGCCGCGGAAGCGGAAGGCGTTGCGACCCGCTCCGGCAGAGCGGGCGAACGAGCCGACCCGCTTGAAGCGGACACAGGGCCGGCGGCCCTGGTTGCGGCGGTTGACCGGTCGGCACTTCCCGGCGACCGACCGACCCACGAGGCGGCGCTCGACCAGGAAGCGGACGCGGGCGTTGGCGGAGACGCCGTAGACGACGCGGCTGCCCCGTTTGGCCTTGCGCTTGGCGCCCTTGCGCCGCGGCGCGGCGGCGAACCGCTTCGGCGAGAGCCGCAGCGAGCGGATCCGCGGTCGCGGCGGCGGCGGTCCGGCGACCCGTACGGCGACGGTGGCGGTCGCGGCGGCCCCGCCGGGACAGACGGTGCTCTGGCCCGTGTAGATCTGCCGGGCCGAGCAGCCGTTCGCGTCGGTGACGGTGACGCGGGCGGTGTACTCGCCGGCGGCCGGGTAGACGTGCTCGGGGGCGGGGCCCGCGTTCGCGGCGGCCGCGCCGTCGCCGAAATCCCAGTCGTAGCGGGCCGCGCGCTGCGAGCCCGCGGCGTCGAAGCGTGTCGCCGCGCCGGCCGCGGCCGGCGTCGCCGAGACAGCGGCCACGGGGGCCGGCTGAGGCTGGAGGACCATCCGCGGCGGCGTCGAGCCGCTGTCCCAGGGGGTCGAGCTGCCCAGCAGCGACGGAACGCCGTCGGCTCCGATCGCGGCGACCTCGATCGCCCCGCCGGTGTCGATGTACATGTAGCGGCCGTCCGGGGTCGGCGCGAGCGACTCGGGATCCTCGACCGGAGTCGTGCCGATGACCGCCAGGGCGCCGTCGGGGCCCACCCGTGCGGTGACGATCCCGTCGACGTTGGTGTCAGGCATGTAGACGTGGCCCCCGTCGGGCGAGACCGACGGGAAGCTGGGCGCCACGTCGCCGGTGAGCGCGGGAACGCCGACCGGGACCAGCGAGCCGTCGGCGCCGATGGTCAGCGGTTGGACGCCGGATCCGCTCCCGTTGTCGAGCCCGACGTACAGGTAGCGACTCTCCGGATCGACGGTCAGCCGGTAGGCGCCGGGCACGGCGACCGGCGGGCCGACCGCGGCCAGCGATCCGTCCGAGCCGATCGCGTAGCGAGCGACTCCGAGACCGGTGGTGGCGAAGAGGAAGCGACTGTCTGGGGTGATCGCCACGTCGTAGTGCACTCCCGCGCCGAACGGCGAGCCCGCCAGCCCGCTGAGCGCACCGTCGCCGCCGAGCGAGTAGCCGACGATTCCGACCGCCGCCTCTCCAAGGAAGTCGCGGGTGGTCGTGTAGGCGAAGCGGCCGTCGGGCGAGACCGCGACGCTCACCACCGACGGCGTCTCGAGGCCGAGACCGACCGGCGCAAGCGATCCGTCGCCGGCCACTGCCAGGCCCTGCGCACCGCCGTCGAAGAGGTAGCCACTGACCCCCCGTGCGCCGTCGGGGGCGAACGCCATCGCGATCAGGCCGCCGAGGGCCGGGCTCGACGTCGCCGGGAAGGGCGAGCCGAGCACCGGGGTCGGCGCGGTGCCGTCGCCGAGGTCGAAGGCGCCGACGGCCTCGCTGCCGTAGTTCGGCGAGTAGAGGCGCGGGACGGCCGCGGCGGCGGGGGCGAGAGAGAGCAGGGCGCCGGCCAGTGCAGCGGCGAGCAGTGGGCGGCGCATAGCGCCAACCTATCGCGGCAGGCGGAGGCCGCCCGGGCGCACGGCCTCGATCCGATGGTCCTGAGGTCGGGCGGTTAAACCCCCGCCCGCCGGGGCATGGACTACGTCAGGCGAGGGGAAACCCAGACAAAGGAGCACTGCATGTACATCGGCATCGGCACCGCGATCATCATCGTCATCCTGCTGATCATCCTGCTGTAGCGGCCGGCTGGCCGCGCGCGGTCCGCGCGGATCACTCCTCGCGCTGCGGCGCGTAGCGGTGGTGGAGCATCAGGTCGTTGCCGTCCGGATCGCGGAAGAGGGCCATGTGGCAGACGCCGGTGTCGAAGGTCTCACCGAGGAACTCGACGCCCTCGGCCTCCAGCTCGGCACGCGCGGCGGCGATGTCGTCGACGTGCAGCGCCGGATGGGCGTTGCGCTGGGGCTCGAACGGCATCCCCTGCTTCTCCGGCTCCCAGATCCCGAAGCAGGTGTCGCCGACCCAGACCTCGTAGTCGGAGTGCTCGTCGGGCCGCAGCCCGAGGACGTCTACATAGAAGGCGCGCGTACGCTCGGCGTCGCGCGACGGGATTCCGACGAAGTCCAGCCCGGTGACCATCAGTTTCTCCTTGGTGGGTGCGGTGCAGTCAGCCGAGCCTACGCGGCCACCGACGTGACGCCAACCGCGCCATCCGGGCGGTTGGCGTCCGTCGCGGTCGCCAGTCGCCAGGTGGCGCTGCCGGCGACCGGCCGGCCGACGACCCGGCCCTCGGCGGCGAGTTCGATCAGCCGCGCCTCGGTGTCGGCGTAGACGTGGTCGTCGGTGTCGGAGGACCGCATCACCGCCGCCACCTCGGCGGTGGTCATGTCGTGCGCGAAGAAGCCGAGCACGGCGAGCGAATCGTCGGGCGCCGCGCGCCGGACGAGGTCGGGCGCGAGGTTGGCGAGCACGGTGTCGTAGCTCTCGAACGGCTGGAAGCCGCCGACCTCGACGGTCTCGCCGCTGCGCAGGTCCTCGAAGCGCACCGACGGCGCCGTGTAGCGGATCGCGCCGTCGCTGTCGGCGTGGCGGCCCTGGATGTGGGTCGGCGTGCCGTGGGCGGCGCGGGCGAGCGCTCGGTCGACGTCGTATGCGGCGACGATCTCGGGCGTATCGATCGCCGCGACGATCGCGTCCGCGTCGAGGCCGTCGACTCCGGCGAGCGCGCCACGGAGGGCGGCGTCGTCGTCGAGCAGGCGAGGGCTACCGAACTGCAGGAGCTGGAGCGCGTGGAGCGCCGACCAGCCGAGCCGCGGCGAGATCTCGCGGGCCGCGATCACCGCCCGGCAGGCGCGCGCGGTCGCGGCCATCCGCGGCTTGACCACGACCCCGAACGGCATCCGGAAGCGCCGTTCGAAGTCGCGCACGGCGACCGCCATCAGCGCCGGCGTGAAGCCGCGCTGGTCGTACTCCTCGGGGCTGTCGGTGAGCCCGATCAGCGTCAGCCGCCAGTCGAGCTGGTCGCCGAACCGCCAGGCGAGCCGCGCGAGCGCCGGCCGCGCGGAGTACCCCCAGGGACAGCCGGGGTCGGTGAACAGGCGCACGGCGATAGTTGACGACACAACTTTCAACTTAGCAGCCGGCGTGTCGCCGTCCACGATCCTTCCGGATCACACGTCCGAGGCTCGGGGCGCCGACAGCGCTCGCCCCAAGCCCCGGCGTGTCCGGTCAGAAGCCCCAGTGGCTGGAGCCGAAGCCGCCGGCCCAGAGCTTGGCGGCCATCCGGTGGTGGGCCAGCCGGTCGGCCGCGCTGCGCACCGGCCAGGGCACGTTCCAGCCGAGGAACTGGTAGGGCCCGCGGGCGCCCGAGGAGCTGTTGTAGGCGCCCCAGGAGAAGCGCGACTCGCGGTCGACGATCCCGCACGGGATCGCGAACCGGCCGTGGTGGCCGCAGTCGTAGGGGGTCAGGCGGCGGACGGCGAGCCGGTAGCCGTGGTGGGCCCGATAACGCGCGCGGTGGGCTCGGATGAGCTTGCGCGAGGCCTTCGGACGCGTCTGACAGCGGATCACACGCGCCAGCGTGCGGCGCTCGTGGCGGGTCGCGGCGGCGCGGCCGTCATAGGCCTGCTTGGCGATCCGGTGGAAGTCCGACCTGTCGTACTTGGCCGGGCACTTTGCCGCCTGCGCGGCTGCGGGGAGGAGGAGTGCAAGGACACATGCGAATGGGAACAGCAGCAGTCGAATGAAGGATCAACTCCAGGACTTCGGGGTCAGGACAGGCCGGAGATCCGCGTCGTACGCAGCGGAGATCGGCGTGAGGCGCTCTTTTCGGCGGGTGGGCCCGCGCCTCGGTTCGGTCGGACTTTCGTCCAGACCGACGCGCAAGGGTAGCGAAATCGCTCCGGCTGCCGATGCTGATTGGTCGGACCGCCACCGGACGGGTCGGACCGTCGGGCGGCGGGCGCTTCAGTCGCCGGGCGCCGAGCGCCGGAACAGCGGCGAGGGAAACCGGAGCGTCACGCGCGTCTCGCCGACCCAGGCGGCCAACCGCTCCGCCTCGGCGGCGAGTGCGGCACGGCCGTCGATGCCGACGTCCTCGAGCAACTGCAGCTCGACCGCGCCGCCGTCTCCCTGACGCCAGCCGCCGACGATCCGCCCGTCCCACCAGGCGGTCGGACCGGCGTTCCCAGCGCGGTCGAAGAGCGCCTCGCGGTGCGGGCCGAGGTAGAAGTCGCGGCCCTTCCAGCCCATCGTGGTCGGGTCGAGCCCCGGCAGCAGCGCCGCCCACGGCGCGACGGGGTCGAGCGGGTCGAGGTCGTCGGGCGCCAGGTATCCGGTCTCGCCCCGGTCGAGCTCGACGGCGACCGCGCCGACATCCGCCAGCGCACGGCGCACCGCGCCCTTCGTCGACCCCAGCCACCAGCGGACGTCCTCCTCGGTTCCGGGTCCGAAGGCGCGCAGCCAGCGGGCTACCAGCGCGGCGACGCCGGCCTCCTCGGAGAGCGGCTCGATCGGCGCACCCAGCCACGCCTCGGTGGCCGTCCAGAGCGGCCGCGACGCCGTCCAGCCGCCGGCGTTGGAGGAGCGCACGATCCGCCCCTCGGCCGAGAGCACGGTGAGCACCCGCGGCGCGATCGGCACCTCTCCGCCCCACGACTTCCCTTCGCCGTGGCGGATCGTCCCGGCGAGCACGGGCAGCTCGGCGCGCAGCTCGCTCGAGCTCGCCTCCCGGCCTCCGGCGAGCGCGTCGAGCACCGCCCGGCTCGCGCTGCGCCACCAGCGCGCGCCGTCGCGGCGCAGGCCGGCCCGCTCGACGTCGCGGATCAGCCGCCGGCGCTCCTGGTCGGCGACCCGTGCGCCGGCGCCGGCCTGGAGCGCCGGCAGCGTCGCGCGCGGCGCCACCCACAGCGTGCGCCGCATCGCCATCTGCCGGACGAGGGAACGGTCCCCGTAGAGCGCGCGGTCGAGGTCCGCGCGGTCGACCGCTGGCGCGCGCGCCCACACCGCGAGGTAGACCGTCACCGGGTCGGTGGCGTGCAGCGCGACGAGCGCGTCGGCCGCCTCGACCGGACCGGCGGCCCGGGCCTCCGGCGCGAGCGCGTGGCGGCGGGCGAGCCGCGTCCGCCGCTCGACGGCATCGACGCGACGCGCCGTCACCTTGCGCCCGCCGGCCCCGGGACCAACGCTCAGAGCCCGTGCGGGTGGAGGTGGTCCTCGGCCATCCGCTTGAGGCCGGCGCGGTCGATCTTGCCGGTCGCGTTGAGCGGCATGGCGTCGATGACGACGACCTCCTCGGGCGCCTTGTAGCCGATCCGCTCACGCGCGAAGGCGATCAGCTCGGCCGCGGCGGGCGGCTCGGCCCCTTCGCGCAGCGTGACGTAGGCGCGGACGTTCTCGCCGTGGACGGCGTCGTGGATGCCGACGGCCCCGGCGAGCGCCACCGCCGGGTGCTCGAGCAGCGCCCCCTCGACCTCGTAGGGGCTGATGTTGGAGCCGTCGTGGACGATCACCTGCTTCTTGCGGCCGAAGAACCAGAGGTAGCCGTCGCCGTCGGTGCGGGCGAGGTCGCCGGAGTCCAGCCAGCCGTCGCGGAGCACCGCCGCGGTCGCCTCGGGCGCCTCCCAGTAGCCGGCCATCCGGCTGCGTGTCCTGATCCAGACACGGCCGACCTCCCCCTCGCCGACCGGGCCGCCGTCCTCACCGCGCAACGCGATCGCAACGCCGCCGATCGGCGGTCCGATCGACCCCTGCTTGATCGGGCCCGACGGCGGGTTGAGCGTCGCAAGGCCGACCTCGGTCATCCCGTAGCCCTCGTCGATCGGGAAGCCAGCCCGCGCCGCGAACTCGTTCAGCAGCTCGGCCGAGACCTTGTCCGAGCCCGACCGGCAGACCCGCAACGAGGCCAGATCGGCCGGGGTCAGGTCGTGGTCGCGCACGAGCGCCATCAGCGCCGCCGGGATCATCGCCAGCACGGTCGGACCGTGCGCGCGCAGCAGCGGCAGCAGCTCGTGGGCGTCGTAGCTGCGGGCGACCACGACGCGCGCACCGACCGACAGCGCGCTCAGCGTCCAGAGGAACGAGCCGATGTGCGACATCGACGAGCCGGGCAGGAAGACGTCGGCGTCGGTCAGCTCGAACGCGGCGACCGCGCTGGCGATCATCCAGCGCAGCGACTCGCGCGTGTGGGTGACGCCCTTCGCCGGACCGGTGCTGCCGGAGGTGAAGAAGATCG